>ERZ773060.119-NODE-119-length-37174-cov-8.53576_pt1 | contig 37174 bp, 63 predicted proteins | sample MGYA00580628_ERZ773060 | MGnify/ENA primary metagenome ERZ773060 (study PRJEB29015, sample SAMEA2738019) | human oral metagenome | biome: human oral; feature: human-associated habitat; material: dental | place: China | collected 2045 ... | reverse complement strand
GGTGCCGGCTGGGCGGGGTGGTGGCTGGCTTGGTGCGGCGATGCCGTGGCGGATGATGTGGTCGAGGAGGGTCCCCCGCCCGTGCTGGCGGGGGATGACGACGAAGACGCGCTTGGGGGTTGGGGTGGTCATCAGTGGCCTGGGGTGTCGGTGTGGCGGGGCCCGTAGTGGGTGGTGGCGTAGTCGTAGAGGTCGGTCTCGGTGATGGCGTGGACGATTTCCAGGGTGTTGCCGTGTCTGTCGAGGATGCGGCCTCCGTGTCCGGTGGGGCTGTATCTGATGGTCCATGGGGTGGGGTGGTGGCTGGGGTCAGTCATCGGGCTCTCCTGTCGGGTGGGTGGTGTCGTAGAAGATGGTGTGCTGTGCCCAGGCGAGCATGCCGAGGGCGTCGACTAGGGCGCGGGATCCGGTGGCGCGGTAGCTGTACGTGTATTCGCCGTCGGGGGCGATGGAGCGGGTGACGGTGATGGTGTCGAGGATGACATCGCCGGAGTCGCTAGCAGGGGGTTCAGGGGATGTGCTCATGGCGTAGGGGTGATGGTTTCAGCGACGACGAGGGTGACAGCGCCCAGTAGCAGAAGCGCGATGGTGGCGTAGTGGAGGATCGGGGCGGCGGGGGCCTTGCCGAGGAGAGTGCCTACCTGTAGGGCGGACCCGATGAGGACCGCGACGGCCAGGACCGCGAAGCCGATGCCGTGAAGGCTGCTGGGGATGATCATGGCAGCACCCCCAGCATTTGGAAGGCCGCGCGGAGGGTGATGACGACGGCCACTACTGCGGCGAGGGTGACGCCGATAGCGAGGAGGACCGCAGCGATAGCGACGATGACGTCCAGCAGGCTGCTGTAGGCGGGGCGGGGCCAGCGCGGTCGGCGGCATCTAGGCCAGATGAGTTCGGCTATGAGGGTGGCGATGATGAGGAGGATCGCGGGGGTGACGGCTGTCAGCGCGATGCTGAGGATGCCCGTCTCGGGTTGGGTGAGTGTCACGACTGCACCCCTAGGGTGGCGGCGATTTCGGGGCGGAGCTGGGCGGTGACGTACTCCTCAGGGACGTCGGGGAGGCCTACGTCGACCGCATGAGTTTCGATGTCGACCAACGTCTTGGTGGCAGTGTCCTGTATGTCGGCGTAGCCGGGGTCGTCGAGGATGCGTTCTGGGAGCTGGCCGTTGGCGAGTGCGATGAGGTTGTGGATGCGGAGCTGCTCGGCGACCTCTAGGAGGGCGTGGGTTTGGGCGACGCCCAGGAAGTACATGGCTGCCGGGCTGCCGAGACCGGAGGAGCGGGCGGCCCACCGGGCTGCTTCGGCCTTGGCCGCGTGGGTTGTTGGCGTGGGTTCGGTAGTCATGGGGGAGTCCTTTCAGGGGCCGGTTTGGGTGAGCGGAGCGAGGATTGGGGCGAGCCCGAGGGCGGTGATGAGGGAGCGGGCGGCCCACCAGGCGAGGACGCCGAGGGTGGGGAGCCCGGTGAGCAGGGTGAAGATCATCCCCAAGCCGAACAGGCATCCCGGCAGGTTGCCGTCGTCGTAGTGCTCGGGCGGCGGAACACCGAGGCGCTTATAGATGGCCGCCCCGATGATGCCGGCGGCGACGATGGTCAGGCTTGCGAGAGTGGCGAGACCGCCGGCGACGAGGAAGGCCAGTTCCTTGGGGGTCACAACATGTCCTCGTCGGCGTTTCCGACTAGGTAGTAAACGTCGGGTTCGTCTTCGCAGGTGATGCGATCGGGGTCGGCGGTGATGCGGCGGCTGTAGCGGGCGACATAGTCGGGGATGTTGGTGATGCTGATTTCCAAGACGATGTCGGCGTCATCGGAGAGGCCGGTGAGCATTTCTCGGAGTTCTTGGACGGTCATTGCTGGTTCCTTCTGCGTTCGATTATGTCCGGGGCGCTGGGCTGCGCACCCCGGTTTTCGTTGCTGATTTACCCGTGGGGCGGGTAGCCGGGGATGGTGAAGTTGCTGATGGAAACGACGCCGCCGGGTAGCTGGGTGACATGGCTGGCCCACCAGCCGTTGTGGTCGTCGTCGAGGCCGGCCTCGACCCAGACGCGGGCGTCGGAGGGGAGGTCTGCGAGCAGGTCGCGAAGCTCTTGGACGGTCATTGCTGGGTCTCCTGTGGGTCGAGGACGTCGGCGATTCGCCGCAGCTCGGCGGCGAGGACGGGCCGGTTGGTGCAGCTGCTGTTGGGCCGGATGTCCATGTCGAGGCGGAGGATCCGGCCGTGACCGGCGATGATGCGGATCGCGATGTGCTGGTCGATGGGGGTGCCGTCGGGCAGGTCGTCGCAGCAGCAGTCGATGATGTCGGTGCGCATGGCGGTTTCGGGGGCCTTTCGGGGTTGGATGTGTTTGATCACTGGGCGGGGTTTTGCGGGCCTTTCGGCGCTCGGGGGTGCGCTGATACCGGCCCGGCCCTGCTAGGCCGTCCTAGCGGCCACGGCGGGCGTCTCAGCGCATGTTCTTGGCTGGGTGGCGGCGGTGACGTAGCCGGCCTGCTGGTCGAGGGCGGCGCCGAGGCGGTGGAGCTCGGCGGCCATCACGGCGAGTCCGTCGGGGCCGAGGGCGTCGAGGTGGCGGATGCGGAGGGTGACTCCGGCGTCGGTCCAGGTGGCGGCGATCTCGGGGGCGGGGGCCATGGTTTCTCCTCGGGGGCGACGGGGTTGTTGGCCAGCCAGGTGGTGGCCTCGGGGCTGGATGGGGCGATGCCGGCGCGCACCAGGGCGCGCATCTCGGCCATGCGCTGCCGGCTGGGCCGGCGGATCGTGGCGAGCTCCTGCATGGCCTGCCGGGCTGCTCCGGCGTCGCGTGGCGGCCTAGGCGGGGTGGCGGCATCGGTGTGCTGCCAGTGGGCTCCGGCGGTGGCGATGACGGCGGGGGTGCGCTGGTCGCGGCGTAGCTCGGCGCAGGTCATGGCCGCGTGGGTCATGGCCGCGATGCCGACGGCGGGGTCGATGCGTCGCAGCACGGCCTCGATGCCGGGGCGGTCCCAGTCGGGGCGGACGATGGCGGTCAGGTAGGCGATCGCGCGGATGGCGTCGTCGCGACTCGGCCCGGTCACGAGATGCTCCCGAAATTTTCTCCGGGCATTGCATGAACCCGATCCGGCAGGCGACTCGCGCCCGCGTTAGGGACTTTCATGCAATGCAAAAAATCAACTACAGGGAAGCAGAAGTAACCGTTCCTACAGACTCCGGTAGGAGTAACTCTTACTCTTACTCTTACTCTGCATTGCACTTGCATTGCTTTTGCACTGCACCTTGCAGTCCAACCCGCATGCACTTTGCATTGCATCTTGCATGCACTTTGCATCGCGTGACGGGTCATTGCGGGTCGCCTTTCGTGCGGGCCGCCCATCGCTTCTGAGCGGCTTGCCGTCGAACTGCGGAGCGTTCCTCACGCTCCGCCCGGGTCGGATTCCAGCCATCCCAGCCGCGGATGTTCCAGCCGCCGTCCACCGCCACCCACAGGCCGGCAGTCACGAGCCGCTGAGGCAGAGTTGTGTAGCGCCTGATATCGCGCCCAACCGTCGACAGAGCGACCTTGGGGATATGCCCATCCGTGCGCTGCCGCTTCGCGTATTGGAGCCCCCGGAGGTACAGCAGCTCGGCATCCGGGCCGACCTCCAGGACCGCCGGATCGTCCGAGAAATTGCTACTCAAGGGCACGAACTCCCCGGGGATTTTGCGGGCCATCACGACCCCTGTTCCGCGTTCTCATCCCCCAGGGCGCAGTCGACGCAGAGGGGGCCGTCGACGGTCTGGTGGTAGCTGTAGGCGTTGCGGCCACAGCTGACGCACAGCGGGGCGGTGACGGGGCGGATGATGGCATGCACGCCGGGAGTGGGAGTGGCGCGATAGGCGTAGCTCTTCTCGGCATGCACGGCGATCACCTGGGCGTCATCGCACCAGCACGCCCCCGTCAGGGCATCCAGGACGGCCCTGATGAGCTTGTCCACGTCCGGTTTGCTCGTGTGCTGGCGGGGCGCGAACGGGAGCAGCTGCCATCCGTCTGTCTGCGCCTTGCCCTTGCGCAGGTGGCTCTTGGGGCGGGGCATGACGAAGCGCAGATACACCTCCAGCGGGCCGGTGCGTGGCTGCTGCCCACTCATCGCCTTGATGGCCACCTGCCGGATGGTGCCACGCCACGGCCCGACCTGCCGGGACGACTCGATCAGCCGCCCACCCCCCACGTGACGCTTTGACCCCTGCGCAGCTGGCCTGCCGGCCGCGAAGAAGCAGATCTCGTTTGTCATCGCGCACCTGCCTTGCGGCGCGTTTTGTGCGCTTCCCGGTATGCCGCCAAGCAGCGTGGGCATCGCCGCTGTGTGCGGAGCCGGATGTAGTCACTGCCGCATCGCTGGCACTTGTCCCACCCCGTCGGGGTGTTCCCCCGTCGCAGATTCTCTCGGCTAGTTACAGGCTCAAGGTGTGCCGGGTTCACGCAGGCGCGATTGCGGCACAGGTGGTCCAGGACAAGCCCCGCGGGCGGCTCGCCTACGAGCAGTATGTAGACCAAGCGATGGGCCTGATATGTCTTGTCATCAAGGCTCGCCCAGCCGTAGCCGTCGCGGCTGAGTGACGCAGTCCATTGCCAGCAGCCGTGGCCAGCAGGCGCGATGTTGCGTCGGATGTGGCGCGGGAGGGTGGCCGGCGTGTGTGCTGCCTGCCATTCGGTCAGGGGCTTCGGGGCGGTCATCGCACTCCCTCGGCGAAGAAAATTATCTCATCCATGAGATGAAGCTTCCTTTTTCTGTTGTTCGAATACTTGTCGGCGGCAGGGGCAGGGCCGCATCACACGGCCCTGCTTCCCCGCCCCAACCTGGATTTCCCGGGCGCAGCCACCCGCATGGACGGGATGGCCGCACCAGCTACACGTCTCAGCCACGGGGAGAGCCATCACAGCCCCTGCCCATGCCGCGCCGGGCAGACACTCGGGTGATACCCGGCCCAGAACCGGAGGATCCCGGGCGTCTCGGCTGTGTAGGCCTGCCGGCAGTGGCGGCACTGCCAGCAGGCGCGGGGTATTTCGCGGGGCAGCCACGCCAGCCCGGCGCCTACGGGCAGCGCATACAGCCCCTCCAGGAGGCCCCGCCCCGGGGGTGGGTCAGAACGGTGGGGCATCGGCTGCTCCCGCCTGCTGCACCCACGGATCCTGCGCCGGTTGCTGTGGCGGGGCCCATGGATCCCCGGCCTGCGATGCGCGGGGCGTCACGGGGGGCGTCTGGGTGGGCCAGCCTGCCCCCTGCCTCGGGGTGCGCTCCGGGCGGGCGGTGGCGAACCGTAGTGACGGGCCGATGTCGTCGACCTGGACCTCGGCTGCAGTGCGGCGCTGCCCGTCGCGGGTCTCGTACTCGCGGATCTCCAGCCGGCCCTGCACGATGACCCGCGTCCCTTTGGTGAGGGATTCGGCGACGTGCTCGGCCAGCTGACCCCATGCGGTGCAGCGGTAGTAGCTGGTGGGGCCGTCACCCCAGGGCCCGTCGGGCTGTTTGGTGCGCTTGTTGGCCGCTACCTGGAGTGACGCGCATGGCTTGCCTTGGGGGGTGAAGCGCAGCTCCGGATCGGCGGTGAGGTTCCCGATGAGGGTGATGGAAGTCAAAATGTTGTCCTCTCAATGGGGGGGTGACGTGAGGGTGCTCATGCGGCTGTCTCTGCCCGGTGTGGTGCGAGGCGATGCCCGAGGGTGCGGGCCCGGCCCCGGACCGCCTGCCGGCTGCGGGCGGGCAGCATCGCTTCGGCATCCGGCAGGGTGGGGCAGGCGAGTAGTAGCTCGTCCTCGTAGGGGTCCCAGTGCCGCGTCGGGCGGGAAGCGGGGACGCCGAGGCGGCGACGCCGCTCCCGTACCGCCTCGACGGTCCGTCCCAGCTGCACAGCCTGGGCGGCTGGGGTCGTGTCGGAGGTACGCAGCAGCTCGTCTTCCCAGTCCTCCCATCCCCGGGCCGCGGGGGCGACGGGCCGGCAGCCCGCCACCAAGTGGCGTTCTCCCCACTGGCGGGCCTGCACCCGTCCGAGACACGGAGTCTCGGGGGTGCAGGTGTCAGGGCGGTCGCACGGCAGGGGGGATTCGTAGGCATCACAGCAAGTCGGGCAGCCGCAGCAGTGCCGAATCGTGGCCGGGCGGGGACGGACGGGCGGGGTGAGGGGGTAGAGGTCGACGGTGCCGCCGCCCTCTCCGGTGGCGTGCCGCCACTCAGCTAGCCTGCCGGTCATGCCGTCACCTCCCGCCCGGAGCCGTGGCAGCGGGGGCACTGGATCTGCTCGACGGGGCTGAGTCCCATCGCGACCAGGAATCCTCCGCGACCCTGACAGGCGGGGCAGGTGCGCGCGGGCAGGCCGTCCTGTAGGGGCTGGCAGCAGCGGGCGTGCCCGTCGGCGATCTCCGCTGCCTCGGGCCAGCCGATGAACTCGGCCCGGGTCCCGCATGCCGGGCAGGTGACTTCGGCGACGAGGTCACCGAAGCGGGTGCGCTCTCTCGTGATCCGGACCTGCACGCGTCGGGGTGTCATGGTGTCTCCTCGGGGGTGAGGCCGAGCATGTCGGCCAAATCGGTGGCGTCGCGGGCGACGAGCAGGGCTAGGGCTTTGGTGCGCTGCTCGGCGGTGATCGTCGGTATCGGGGCGGAGTCAAGGCGGCCCTTGATGACCGGGGCGGATCCGGGTGCGCCGTAGCGCTGATGAGACCCGGGCATCAGCGCTCACCGTCCTCGATGTCCACTGCGACCGCCGCGGCGGTTTCGCACGGCCACGGCTGACAGCACGTCTCACACCAGGCCAAATCGGGGACCTCGGTTTCAGCCCACGTGGCCCGGAGCGGGCGGTGAGGGACCGGGGCGTGGATGTATCCGTACTCTGCGGCAGGGCTAGTCATCACGGCCACTCCCCAGCCCAGTGGAGACGAGCGGCGGGCTCCTCGAGGGCCTGGATGGCGGCGATAGTGCCGCACGGATACGACACACGGCACGTCCCACAGATCAGGGACCCCGAGTCAGGGTCACAGCCCACCGAGTGGATTTGCTGGATCACGTCGAGCACGCCGCTGAGCTGCTCGGCGACTCGGCGGGCGTGCTCCATGTCGTCGCACAGGTCATCTGCGCAGTCGCAGATCATGGGCTCCCCGCACGTCGGGCAGTCGCAGGGGGGATAGACGCCATCTGTGGAGTTGGTGCTGTACCAAACCCGGTCGCTTGGCGCGATGGTTGGGCTCTGGACCTCGACTGTCTGGAGGCGTCCTGACGGCAGCTGTGCCACGTAGGAGCCGCCAGCCAGCGGCAGGCCACTGCGCACGCGGTACAGCAGGATGACATCGGGCGAGGTGGTGTCACTCATCGTCGCCCTCCAGTGTGATCTGGCTGGCGACAGTTATGGCCTGGTAGGCCACGACTGCGGGCGGTTCGTCGAACCACATGGCCGCGCCGGCGAGGAAGGTCGACAGCAGGTTGAGCACGTCCTCCGGCTCACCTTCCTTGGATTTCTGCACCACCGCCATGCCGCGGTCGTCCATGTAGGCGACGACGCGAATCGGTCGGCTGGTGATCTGCTCGCCACCGGGCAGCAGCTCGACGAGCCGAAGCTCTCTACCAGCGGGCCGGCTCATGACTGCGCCTCCTCGAGGAGAGCGGCGGGGGTGAGGACAGCCGCCACAGAGGGAATCTGTGAGACGAGCTGCTCCGCGACCGCCACCGCAGCGGCCTTGACCTGCTCGGTAGAGCGGACCGTCAGATAGCGGCTACCGGGCGCCACCCCGGCCCAGGGCAGGATCTCCCCGGTGACCTGGTCGATCACCGATTCCCCATCCGGGGCGACGGCGAGTCGCTTGTCCCGCAGCCACCGCACCGATGCCTCGGGGATGGTCTCGCAGATCAGGTGGGGGAGTTCGTCCCGCACCCAGTCGAGCATCCCGTTCGGGTCGGTGATCCGGATGCTGGGCTTGCGCTGGGTGAGGGTGACGGTGGTGTCGCCGGCGCGGAGCCGGTCGGCGCCGACCTGGTCGGCGTAGGCCTCCGCGTCCTTCTGGAGGCGGGGGAGGACCTCGGCGAGGCCCTGTGCGAGCGCTTTGGCGGTGGCGTACGCCTCGGCTGGGTTCAACTGGCGGTCAGTCATGGCTTTCACTTTCGGGTTCGATTTCGGGCTCCCCGTCGGTGGGGGGCCCTGCGTGGGGGTTGAAGACTTCGGTGGCGGCGTCGCGGAGCGCAGCCGCGACGCGGTCGGCCTCCCGAGGGGTGAGGTCGGCGGCGGTGGTCAGGTCCGGCCTGCCGGCGGCTTCGCGGGCCAGGGCCAGGGCGGTGGCGCCGTCGAGGCCGGCATCGGCCATGAGGTCACGCAGCTCGCTGAGCTGCTGCCGGGATGCCCGACGGGGCGGCTCGGGGACCGGCGGGGTGGAGGGTCCAAGCTGGTCATTGGGGGCGGACTGGGCCATCTCGTCCGAGGTGTAGAGCCCGGACAGGTCCTGCGGATACGCCCGCCTGAGGGCGAGCGCCTCGGCGCACTTCGCCAACATCAGAGCCGGCATCGTGCGCCAGAGACCGGTCGGCTGGCCATCGCGGCTGCGGGGCATGTACTCCCGCATATGAGCGACGACCGGGATCCGGTGGCCGTCGCGTATGATGGTCACCTTCGCCGCAGCCGGCGCCTCATCCGCCAGCCACACGTCCCGCCACGCCCCATCGGGGCCACACCAGAGAGTCTCTTCGTATCCGTGGCGGCCGCCCACCTGTCGGTCCACGCGGTCGGCGACGAGACGCATCCCGTCGATGGAGACCTGCACGGTGGCGCGCCCGCCCCGCGTGATCAGATGGATCTGCCGAGCCCACGGATCGAGGCCCGTGCGCTGACAGTGATGCAGCAGAATCGCGAGCTCCGCGGGGGAGCCGGTCATCCCGAGGGACTGGAGGGCGGCGAGCTGCCGCTCATCCCACACGTCCTGGTCGGGACGGATGCTGAGAGTCTGCCCGGTCATGGCATCATCCCTCCCAGCTCCAGCCACTCCGAGAGGGGCAGGCAGGGCAGGGCCAGCACCTCCGTGGCGATGCGCTGCTCCCACGCGGCGCCGCGGGACTCCGCCCAGCCGTCGAGCAGGGCGACGCCGTCGACCTGGGCGATGGTGCGGAGACATTGCCGCATGTAGTCGTGCCAGGACGGCTCCGGTGGGCGACGGCCCGGCGTGAACCGGCTGTACGGCTTCGCTTTCTCCAGGGGGGTGCGCAGGGGAGAGCAGCCGGCAGGGTTTCGGGTTCCGTATCCGGCGGCGCGGAGCGCACCGTCGGCAGCGGCGAAATGATCGGCGTAGTCGTCGACCCCGGTGATGGGGCCGGCGATGTACAGGATTGGCGCTGGCATCAGCCCCACCACCCCAGGACGCCGCCGACCGTGATCACAGCGACCAGGGCGACGGTCGCGGCCACACCCAGCCATGACAGCACCGCCTCGCCGCAGATGCGGCGGCGCCACCACGGAGTCCGGTGCACCACCGTCGGGGCCGTGGACGGGTCGCGGCGTGGCACGGGCGGGAACAGGTCCGGGCGGATGCGGGTCAGCTCGGGGCCGAGGTGCCGGAGCACGTCCCGGACGCTGCACCCGGCAGCGTCACACCCGTCGCTCAGCGCTAGCGCGACCCAGAAAGCGACTCCCCGGCTGTCCCACTCCCCGCCGGCGGGGCGTGGCGGGTAGACGACCCGCGCACCGAGAGAGCCGACGGGCTCATACTGGGGCATCGTGCTCATCGGGTGACCCTCCCCAGGCTGCGGGCGTACAGGATCTGTCCTTGCTCGTCGCGGACGACATCCATGGGGAAATAGAGGTCGCCCCGGTGTGGCGCGGCCTCCGCGACCATGCGGGAGACGACATAGGCAGTCCCGCCGAGGGGATCCGGGGCGGGCAGGCCCGTCACCTCGCCATAGGAGACGGCGACGATCGGGAACTGCGGGTCGAATGCGACCTGGATGTTGCCTGCCGGCACGGTCTGCTCGGCGACGCGGGCAGGGCCACCCTCTTCGCGGGGGCGGGGCGGGAATACCCTCGGCTTGCCGGCGCCGATGGGCAGCAGATGGACGGGATGGGGGGTGAGATTGATCAGAACGGTCATGATTGGCGGCCCCTCCTCGGGCCTCTGGGGTTGGGGGAAGATACGAACGCTTGTTTGATTTCGTGGAGGTCGCAATAGACGCGGCCTCCGAGGCGCCAGCGGGTCAGTAGGCCCGTGGCGAAGCGGCGGTAGATCGTGGAGCGATGCACGGACAGGTAGGCGGCGGCTTGCTCGACCGTGACCGGCTCTACCGGCCCGGCAGGGGCCTTGGTGGGTCGGGCGGAACGTAGCTTCCGCAGGGCTGAGGCGGTACTCATGCGCCGTCCTCGCTGCTGTCGCACGGCGCAGCGGATGGCTCCCACTCACGGAGCTGCGCCAGCCACCAATGCGCCTGCACCTGGAACCCGAGGAGACCCCAGCGGCGGAATGGCCGCCACCACGGCGTCCGTCGACGCTCCCGTGCCGCGGCAGCGACCTGGGAGAGCAGCATGTCGCGCAGCTCGGTCAGCGACGGCGCCGGGCGGCTCACAGCTCCTCCTCACGGTCAGGGGCGAGCCACTCCATCGCTGCGATGATCACCTCAGACTCATGCCGGAAGCCGTCCAGCTCACCCGACTCGACGTAGTCCACAAGTTCCCCGTCGGGGGTGTAGTCGATCGCGTCGGCACCGTCCAGCAGGGCCAGCGTGGGGCGACGCAGCCGCTCCAGATCCTCATGCATTGCAGCAACGTCTTCGGGGTTCATGCCGCACCGTCCTCGATGCTGAAGCGGCCCGACAGGAACCCATCGATGAAGTACTGCTGCCCCTTGCCCGTCACCTTCGGCGTCTTCGACAGGGATGTGTGACCGTCAGAGTGGACAACCGCGGTCTCTTTCACGCGGAACAGCTCCAGCTCCATCGATTTCTGGGTGGGCATGTTCCAATCGCTGCCGTCGCGGCGGATCAGGAACCCGTTGTTGCGCAGCCAAGCGAACAGGCGGTTCGCGCCGACGGGGATGCCGTTGCCGCGGAGGATCTTCGCGAGGTCCCCAACCAGGATTTCGCTGCTGGACGTTGATACGGCGTCCGCGAACAACACTTTGGGGCGGTCGGCGACGGCCCGGGCTTCGAGCTCGGCGCGGGCGGCACGTTCGCGCTTCAGGTCTGTGGCGAGCCGGATGATGAAGTCCGGGTCGGTCAGGGCCTCCTCGGCGGCCTCCGGGGTGAGGTAGCCGCCGCGCTGCCGGATCGTCGGCAGGACTTCGTCGAACACCCAGGCCTCGAACTCCATGGCAGCCGGGAGTTTCGAGTGAGCGATGAGCCGGTACAGGTCCCCCTCAGTGAGGAAGGTCGCCTCCTGTTGGCGGCCCAGGCGGTCGATGATGGGGTAACGTTTCGGACCCCCATCTTGGCGGCAGTGGTCGCGGATGGCCTTGGTGGGATTCTCGTACCCGAGGGCGGTTGCCGCGTCTCGACCGCAGAACAGGATCCGCCCGCCCTCTTCGTGGGTGCGGAGCTGCCCGAAGGCGGAATGGGTAAATGGGGTAATGTTGGTCACTGGAAACCTTTCAATGGGTTGGCCCTCGCTGCTGCCACAGCGGGGGCTCTTCTTATTCACTGGCCGGGGTCGGTTCGGCGACCTCGGCGAATGTGCTCGCGAGCCCGGCGTGAATGGCGCCGGCCATGAAAGCCACACTTGGGGACTCGTGGCCGTTCTTTACTCGACTGAAAAACTGCTTGCTCACGCCGATGGCGGCAGCCAGCGCCGAGTCGGTGAGGCCGGTAGCGGCGCACCGCTCGCGGAAGCCCCTTGTGAGGCGGGCTGGGGGACGCATCTCCCTCCTTTCAGGTGTTTCGCATGATTTCTCATGTGCATCACCTACAGTAGGGGTCATCCAAACGGATGTCAAGCAAGACGCCTGACCGCTTAGGTGATACACCTAAGCGGATGGTACGGTGGGTCCATGACCGACAAATTGGCTTGGTATCGGCGCGTGACAGGGACGGACAGCGTGAACGCGGTCGCGAAGCGCGCGGGACTCGTGCAGACAACCCTGGCTGCGCAGGTCCGGAAAGGGGAACTCACCCCGCAGAGCGCGGTGGCTATAGCCCGCGCCTACCAAAGCGACCCTCTCCGCGCGCTCGTGGCAATCGGCCTAGTAGCGGCGGACGAAGTGGACGCTTATGCGCGGCGCGTAGCTCTAGGTGATGTGAGCGACGAGGAGCTGGCGCGCGAGGTCTGGGTGCGAATGTCTTCCGGCACTGCCTCTGCCCCACTCACTACCCCGGAGCAGCCGCGCAAGGAGCAGCCCCTGACCATGCAGGAACTCAAGCAGCAGCGGCTCCTCGAGGCTGCGATGCCCGTCGATATCGCAGCCGACGACCGCCCATGGGTCGGCGACGACGCCGACGACTGGGAGCCCTGCTGATCCTGTCAGTCCCGGCTGCCATGCTGACGGCATGTACGACCCATGGGAGGGGGTGCCGTCAGGCTGGACGGTCACCCGGGCCGCCATCACTACCCGCGGCTACTGCGACCACGCCCGCAGGTTGATCGTGATCAACGCCCGGCTGGGGCGTGTGGAGGAGCGCTGCACCCTGACCCACGAGATCGTTCATGCCGAGCGCGGCCCCGTCCCCGCCCATCACGCCGCCCGCGAGGAACGCCTCGTGGATGCCGAGGCCGCCAGGCGGCTGATCCCCCTCGACGCCCTGCTAGAGGCCGTGCGGTGGGCGTGCTGCCCCGCGGAGGCCGCGGAGGTGCTGGGCGTGGACGTGCCCACCCTGCTCACCCGGCTCGCCACCCTCACCCCCGTAAGCCGAGGCCCGGTCGCGACACGACCCGCCGTACCCTAGCGCCCACGCCTCGGCTGGGATATCGTCAGCCGATAGGACGACACGGCAGTCGCCCTCACCTGTCTCTCTGGAGGATGCCATGACCGCGCCCACAGCGCCCCAACCCGCCCCTGCCACCACGCCCGCGAAACGCCCGTGGTGGCAGCATCCGTTACTCATCGGGGCCGTCTGCCTCATCGTAGGATTCGCAGCCGGCGCGGCCAGCCGGGGCGGCTCCAGCGGCGCCGAGGCTGGGGCGACCGTGACCACAACCGTCACCGCCACACCCGCCGACCCGCTCGCCCCGTCGGATGGCGCCAGCAACACCGGCCCCGTCGAAGGCGAACCTGGCAGCCAGCAGACGTCAGGCACCTTCCAGCTCGGCCAACCCCACCCCCTCAAAGATGGCTCCACCATCACCATCAGCGAGCCCAAGCCCATCACCCTCGACGGGGCAGCGCATGTGGACGGCGACGCCGATTCCTACTATTCCTTCACTGTCACCTATGCCAACAAGGCGGCAGAAGAGTTCAACCCGTTTAATTTGTCCATACAGGCGACCTCCGGCACGTCGAAAGCGCCGAGCGTGTTCGACAGCAAGAATGGTTGCGAGCTGGCCTCAACGAATGTTTTGCCCGGGAAGACGCTGGAATGGCCGGTGTGTTTTGGCGCTAAGAAAGCCGACGGCCTGACGTTGAGCTGGTCGATCATGTTCACCGGCGACAAGGGGAATGTCGACGTGACGCTGCCCGCCTAGCTGTCGCCTATACGCCAAGAGTGCCCCCACCCTGAACCGGGCGGGGGCACTCTTCATGTCGCGGTTTCGGCGACGATTCTGCGCGTGAGGCGCAGCGAAATCGCCGAATTCGGTGAAAAATGGCCCTTTCGGGCCGTCAAACTACGCTGAAGCTGCGACAAGTCTGCATCAGGGCAGGCATAACATCACGGGAATAATCCGCCAGAAACAGCGAAAACGGAATATTATGCCCCTGAATGTTACATCCCGGGAGGTAGGGCTAGGCCGCCCATGCGGGCCGCCACCGCCGCGTCCCGCTCATCATCCGCCACCTGATAGACCATCGCCACGTCCGGGCGCGTGTGCCCGAGGCGGCGCATCAGCTCCCGGATCGTCGCACCCGACTGGGCCGCCAGCGTCGCCCCCGTGCGGCGCAGGTCATGCACTCGCAGCGACGGACGCCCGATAGCCGTCGCGGCCCGTCGGTGGGCTTTGCGTAGCGTCACGTCCGACAGGGGCGACTCCCCATCCCGGGACGTCCACAGCAGTGACGTCGCATCCGCCGAGGGATGCCGGTGGTCCCACTCGGCCAGCCACTCGGCCACCCCGTGGGCGACCACGGGCGGGATCGCAGCCGAGCGGACCCCGGCTGCGGTTTTGGGTGGGCCGATGATCAACTGCTGTCCACCCTGTGGGTGCGGCACCCGCAGGATCGTCTGCCGCACCCGCAGCACCCGCCCGTCATCATCGATGTCGCAGCGACGTAGCGCCCGGGCCTCCCCGGAGCGGAGACTGCACCACGCCGTCAGGGCGAGCAGTACCCGGTAGGGGGGATCCACGGCGGCGATGTAGGCGACCAGCTCGGACACGTCGAGGACCTCCCCGGCACGGGCGGGAGAGGGTTTCCCGGCGCCGCGTAGCCGGCACGGGTTTTCGGCCAGGATCCCGTCGTCGACGGCCTCGGCGAGGACGGAGCGCAGTAGATCGTAGGCATGGCCGCGGCGGGTCGCCCGGGCGGGGTCGAGGCTGTCATACCAGGCAGCAATGTCGGCGCGGGTGATGGATGCGACGGGCAGGTCCCCGAGGGCGGGGAGGATCACCAGCCGGAGGGTCTGCTCGTAGTGGGCGCGGGTCGTAGGCCGTAGCGGGTTTCGGGAGCGGGTCGCGCGGCGCTCGATGACGGTGGCGGCGTAGTCGCCGAGTAGCTGCCCTGCAGCGGTTTTGGCGCGCTGACGGGCGGTCGGTGGCGTCCACTCGCATCCCTCGATGAGGCGGCGCTCGGCGGCGAGCCATGCCTCGGCGTCGGTGCGGTGGGTCCATGTGGTGGGGCCGGTGTGGCGGCGATGGTCGGGGCCGACGTAGCTGGCCTGCCAGCGGCTGGAGGGGAGTTTTCGGATGCTGCCGAAGCGTCGCCGTGTCATGCTGCACAGTGTCGCATGCCGTGCGTCATACGTGCGCTATCTCTGCGATTTCATGCGATTTCACGCGTCCCGGTGCGACAGCGCAGGGAAAGTAAAAGCCCCTCCGACTAGGCGTTTTACCATGTCAGAGGGGCTTTCGAGAGGTCGGGACGACAGGACTCGAACCTGCCGTTAAATGCGCTTTGACTAGGAATTTTACTGCGCTAGGGCAGGGTCATGCGCTAGTCGTGCGTTAACCGTGGTGTATTTCCCGGTTGCGATACCCTATGATGTAGGGTATCGTAGTGGTTACACGGGGACGAGGACAGCAAATCCCCGGCAACCAGATAGGAGACAAAATGAAGCCAATTAAAATCCGCGAGATCCGGCTCGCCAGCTGGAGGATGCTCGGCTGTGAGGATGTGCTGGACTGCGCCTACAACCTCGTCATGGAGCGCTGGGGCTGGGTCGAGGAGCTGCCCGACCCCGAGCATCACGACGTCAACCTCGGCAGCTGGGCTCACTGGGCGTCCGACGCCGAAAGGGATGTCGAGGCCGCCGAACTTGTCAACAACTACTGGGCCGGCTACGAGAAGGGGCTCAACGAGCCCAAAAGCGTCTACCAAAAGCGGGACGAGTGGGCCTACAGCTGGGGTCGGATAGCCCTGTACCGTCAGTGGCAGTGCGCCATCTACGTCCGTGATCTCGTCGCAGAGATCTGGAGGCGGCTGGGCGGGGCTCCAGAGGTCATGTACCCCCGACGGCCCCACGAGATCACCCTGGGGTCCCTCGCGCAGGCACATGCCCGGCGGCTCGGCTATGAGTGATCAGACAGGGGGCCGCGGCGACGCGGCCCCCGCCATCCTTGACCGCTACCTCCGCCGCCACACGGGCCGCACCCGCGAAAACCTGAACGGCCACCTCCGCCGCTGGGTCGCATGGTGCGGGTCTCGCGCCATCGACTGGCCGACCGCTACCGCGGACGACGCCCTGGCATGGGTTGCCGAGCTGCGAGACGCTGGCCGCTCCACCCGCACTGTCGCCACCCTGCTATCCGCCCTGCGGGGCCTGTACCGCTGGCTATGGGCCACCGGGCAGCGACCCGATGACGCATCCCAGCAGATCCCGCTCCCACCACGCGAGCGGTCAGCCGACCGGGTATGGCTCGCCCGCGACGACCTCCGCCTCCTCCTCGCCGCAGCCCGGTCCGCTGATCCGGTCACAGGGTGCGCCGTACATCTATGGGGCCTCTCGGGGCTACGCCTCGGGGAGGCGCTGCGCATAGACATCGCCGACCTGTCCCGCCACGACGGCCATGTCACGGTGGCCGTGCGGCGGTCCAAAGCCACGGGCAGGGACCGCATAGCCCTGCCCGTAGCCACCGCCGAGCTGGCAGCGCGGTGCGTGGCAGGCCGCGCAGCAGGGCCGCTCCTGCTCTCCCATGCGGGGAGGCGCCTCACGCCCATCCCTGCCCGGCAGAGACTCCGGGTGCTGTGTCACACGGCGGGCGTCCCTGTCGTCACCCCGCAGGGGCTACGTGTCGGCTGGATCACCCTCGCCCTCGAGGCTGGCATCCCGGAGAGGCAGGTCGCTATCTCGGCCGGCCATGCCTCATCGGCGATGGTCGCCCACTACGACGCCCGCCGCTGCCTCGTGGAGAGGGCCGCCGGGCCGATGCTGGCGGCCTGGCTGGCCTAGCCCATCTATCCGAACCCCCTCCCGGCCCGCCCCGCTGCGGGCCATACGAAAGGAAACCTGATGCCAGCCGACTACACCGACGACCGACAGCAGGCCCTCCGGTGAGGGGCGTAGCATGCCCCTCATGACTGACGACATGCTGACGATCCAGGAGGTAGCTGCCCGCCTCGGGCTAGCCGTCTCTACGGTGCAGACGTACCGCAGAGACGGTCGCCTCCCGGACCCAGACGGCTACCTCTGGCGCACGCCATGGTGGCGACCCGAGACGATCGACGCGTGGCAGGCCGCCCGGCCCGGCAGAGGCCGGGCCGGCATTCCGCGCAAGCCGAGATAGAAAGAGCCCCTGCCGGGGGACAGCCCGGCAGGGGCGGAGCCCAGATAGGAGTAGGGCCATGGATGAGTGTAGCTCCTATCGGGTGGCGGCGCGATACAGGGACGTTAACCGTGGTGTATTTCCCGGTTGCGATACCCTATGATGTAGGGTATCGTAGTGGTTACACGGGGACGAGGACAGCAAATCCCCGGCAACCAGATAGGAGACAAAAATGAGCAACCAGTCCACCGACACCACCTTCGCCGAACTCGCCCACGAGTACGGACTGCAGGCCTACGAACTCGCCACATTCCTCGACCTCGGCACGGACTACGCTGCAGACGCAGAACTCACACCCGAGCAGGAGGCCGAGTACCGGGACATCCTCGAGTACGACCAGCAGCACAACCGGTACGAAGGCTGACGATCTAACGCAGATGAGCCCCCACCCGACTGGGTGGGGGCTCATCTCTCTGTGCGGGCAGTGTGGTGATGGACGCGCAGGGGTAGGTCGTCACCCGTACCTGCCGCTACTCCACGACCGGGTCCAGGGCCGGCATAGGAGCCCATCACAGACTCAGCCTCCCCGGCTATCGGGCCTGCTGAGCACCAATCAGCACCGCCTGCTGTGCCACCTCCGTCACGTCCCGCAGCGACGTCAGCAGCAGCTGCATAACCTCCGAGCTCTTGGCGGCCAGATCCGCGGGGGTGAGCAGGCACGCCTCCCGCAGCGACTGGAGGTTCCCGCCCCGCGGCTTGGCGGGGCCGAGATGCTTCTCGAGCCGCTCGGCGGCCTCGGTGAGCTGCTGGTGCGCGGTCACGATCGCTGCGGCCTCACGCTCCTGGGCGCGGGCGTGCTCCTCGGCGACTCTGCCGGCCAGGATGGCCAGCTCGGCAGAGGAGTAGCCGAGGAGCGGCACCCGGGCTGGGTCAGTCGGCGGCATGCTCGGGCTGGGTAGCGCCGGCGACGTGCTCGGCAGATCCGATAGAGGTCAGCAGGGATGCCAGGCCGGCGGCACCGGCGACAGACAGGGCCGCCACCCAGTCGACGGTCAGCAGGCCCGTGCCGGCGACCCCGAGGACGGCGACGAGGGACTGGGCAATCGTCTTGATTGCACGCTCGGCGGCGCCGAGCCAAAACTGCTTGGTCCAGATCATTGGGGGTATGTCTCCTTTTCGTGTTGCTCCAGGGCGCGGACGCGCTCGGAGTGGTCTGATAGCTGCGCCGCGGTGCGGGCCGACTCCTGCGTGACCCGGTCCCCCACCGCGGCGACGGTGCGGTGGATACGTGCCAGCTCGGAGTCCTGACGGCGCTGCACCGTGCGCACGTCGGACACATCGTCTCGCAGCGCAGCCTGCTCGGTGACGAGCTGCGTGGTCAGGGCCTCGACGCGGTTGAGGGCGTCGCGCATGGATTTGCCGCCGTTGGTGTGCTGCTGTGCCAGCACAGCAGCGGCATCGGCGGCGGCCTGCCCGGTCTGGTGCCGTAGCTCCCGCAGCTCGCAGAGGACCTTGGCTACGCCTGCGATGGCTGTGACGAGCGCGGCTACGCCGGCGAGGATGCCGCCGAGGACCTCCCACGGCGGCAGTAGCCATGCGCCGGGCGGCCCCTCCAGGGGGGTCATCCGCGCTGCGCCTCCAGCATCTCCAGGATGCGATTGACCTTGCCGTCGAGCTCAGCCAGCTGGACGCTGTTCGCGCGGCTGAGACTCTTAGCGTCGGCGATTTCCTGGATCATGGCGACGTCGCCCTCGGGGGCGCCGCGCCGCACTGGCTGGGTACGCTCCAGCAGCTTCCGCACATTGTCGGCGGTGAGTGTCATCATCTGGGAAAAAGAGCCGTAGCTTCCACAGGGGGCATCGAGAACGTTGCGGTCCACGACCCTGGCGATGCCGTTGAAGTCTTCCTGATTGAGCGGCATATCCGCTTCTCCTTTCGATTTGAACCAGTGGGCAGTGTTCGCCGCCGCCCGATTGACTACGTCCCACGGCGCCGACTCCGACGTGTGGTTGCGCAGACTGATGTGCACGTGGTGCTCGTGCCCGGAGGATCGGCGCCACGTCCATCCGTAGGTGCGAGAGCAGATGCGACCGCGGTAGATGACGTAGTGCACCCTCGGGTCTCCGATGGCGGCGTTGAGTAGGGCGTCGACGTCGATTCCGCGGGCAGTGATGTCGATGGCCCGCACCACGCCCTTGGCGTCGGGGTTGTGCTCGGATTTGGACTGTGCCTGATGGGCGAGGTCTCCGATGGTGCCGTCGTAGCTGCGGTCCCGAGAGGGCCAGAGTCGGTTTACCTCGTCGCGCAGGGCCGCTAGAGCGGGGGCGAGAGTCCAGCTGCGGCCCTGAGGCAGCATCGCCAGGGCTGTGGCGCCGGAGGTGGCGTCGCGGCGAGTGGGGCAGCCCGAGTCCCAGTTCGGGTCGAGAGTGAAATCTGCGTTGTCGTTCATAAGCGCCTTTCGAGGGGGTTACTTCCATCGACCGATGGCGGTTGCTGCGATGTACAGTGGGGTTCCCTCCGCCCGTGCGGCGACGTCCAGTGCTCTCAGGACGCACTGATGTGGCTCCGGGTCCTCAGTGGATGCGATCATCGCCGCGCCTGTGCCGAGCTGGAGACGGCCCACAGTCACCGCCGGAGGCAGCAGGAATCGTTGCGGGAAAACCCACAGGTGTCGCAGCAGATGCAGGCCGCCGTAGGGGCGGGTAGCCGCGGAGGTGGTCCCTATTCGCTGCCAGCAGATCTGCACTCCGTCCGGGGAGCGATACCACTGGCCATCCGACGAGCCGCCCGAGTGGGACTCCGGGATCGGCTTGACCGGGCCGTGGATGATCACCCGACGGCCCACTAGCTGGCAGTAGACACGGCTCCCCGGCAGCAGATCCCCAGCTGCGTTGTCCGCGATGAGCGGCACGTCTGGGGCGTCGTCGAGGTACACAGAATTGCCGTCCCAGCGGCCCCACTGCCAGCGGCCATCCTGACCGGTCTGCTGGGCGATACTGCCGGCTAGAAGATTCTGAGCAGCTGCTAAATCCATAGGGGATCTCCTTGTGTGTAGATGTGGCGGGCGGTGTCCTCGACGACGGGGCCGACGCCGAGGGTGATTCGGCGGGCGACGACTACTCCGTCCACGCCTGGGCGGCGGATCCGGACGCGGTCACGGAGCTGCACGTCGTCCACGGGGTGCCGGTAGGTGACGCGGCGCGTCACCTCGGTGGCGGTTGCGAGCAGACGGCGCGCATGCTGATCGATCACCGACTGGTCGGCTGCTTCGAGGTCTTTGGTGACGCGCACGATCTCGCCGCGGCGCGGGATGCCGAGGGGATGGTTGGGGTCGTCGAGACGCGCCTCACCCCGGAGGGCCTGCTGATCGCTGTCGGCTTTGCTGTAGGCGACACAGATGTTCGGGATATCGGCGAGGTTGGCTGCGTCTTTGTAGTCGCGTAGGACGCGGTAGTCGCCCAGCTCGCCGCCGTAGGAGGCGACTAGGGGCCGCTGCTGCGGGGGACGCCACGGCTCCGCCCTGTACCAGCCATTCATGTCGCACCACAGCGCCCCGTAGCCGATGGCGTCCAGCATGTCGTTGACGGCCTTGAGGTAGGTGTCCGTCGGCTCCCACGTGAGCGTGGAGCGGAGGGTTTTGGGGGAGGGGGTGATAGCGATTGCTGTCTCGCCCCGCCCGCGGATGATCGCCGGGATGATGTCGGTGACGGACGTGCCGATCTCATACTGGAGGCGCTTGCCGAGCTCGCGCGACAGGATTGAGGTTTTGTCGAGCACCTGAATCGTCGCCTTTTTGACGGGCGGGTCGTGATGCCATTCCGGCCAAACCGGCACCCACACCCCCATTGGAGTGACATGGCCGTCGCTGTGGTGAGTGATACGCAGCCGCGCGGTCAGCCAGTCGATATCCTCGGGCGACTCCTGTATCTCCAGCGACCCGCCCCCGTGGATTGTCTTGTCCACCGACCAGTCCAGCGACCCGCCGAGGAAGCGCCCGAACGGGCCGAGGAGTCGCTCCTGACGGTCCAGGAGATCGATCGTCCAGTACTCACTCACTGATCCTCACCGCCGTCCCTGTCACGCCCACCGCGCGGGACTGGCCGCGGTGGTGCTTGAGTGGGAGGCCGGATGCGGCTAGTACTGCGCGCCACAGCACCCCGGTGGGGGTGCGGTACCAGATCCGCTGCCCGAGGAGCCGTAGCCACACGTCAGCGGGGGAGCCGTGCCGGGGTGTCAGCAGCCCCGAGAAGGTGCTCTGGCCACTGCGTGCAGTGCCGAAATGGGGGGTGGGGTAGGTGTCGCCCTCATACTCGGCTAGCACCAGCTCATGCCCGTGGGTCTCGGCCAGCTCCATGTCGAGGATCAGGTGCGCGCGGGTGCCGTCATCGCCCTCTAGCCATAGACGCCGGGTGGGGGTGCCGACCCGCACCGTGTCGGAGAGCGTCTCCGACGGCAGCGCAGACACAGCCCGTACCCGGTACCCCACCGACTGGTTGAGGTGCGGTCTCGGGTCGATGACCGTGCCCGAGGTGCCGGTGATCGTGTCGAGTGGCTGCCATGTGGCGTCGTCGTCTCGGGAGACCTCGACGCGCAGCTCCGCGGTCGCAGGTGCCGTGGCGTCGTCACCGGCCTCGGCGGTGACGACGACGTAGCCCTCCTCCTCGACCCAGCGGGCCGAGATAGTCGGCACGGCGGGGTCGGCGTAGTCGACATGGATGGATACGCGCGCCCACTGGGACCACAGCCCGGTGCCGGACTGCACCCGCATGGCGTAGACGTAGTCGTGGCCGTCCTCCAGCCGCGCGGGGGCCTCTATCCGGCCCGGGTGGCTGCGGTCCTGCCAGGCCGCGACCTGCCGGGACTCGCCGCTGTCGGTGAGGGTGGCGTCGTATCCGAGGATCGCCGCCCCGCCGGGGTCGGTGGCGGTGTAGGTGACCGTTAGGCGGGACGCCTCCACGGTCTGCCCATCCTGCGGTGAGTCGATTGTCACCGTAGGGGGGAGGGCGACTGTGAAACCAGCTAGGGGCGACCAGGGGCCGGGGTCGGCGTGGAGCCCTCGGGTGCGGGCACGCCACACCCAGTCACCGACGGTCAGCGGGACCCGTAGCTCCTGCACCGACCCGGTGACCGTGGTGGTTTGCCACGCATCCGCTGGGGCGGTCGCGTCGCGGTACTGGATCTCGGCCTGCTGTTGCGGGGTTCGGTCGATCGGCTCGTGCCGCCACGTCAGGACGGCCTGTTCCTCGCTCGAGATAGTGCCGATCGGCGCCAGGAGCGTCGGGGCGGCTGGCGGGACGAGCGCGGGCACGTCCTCGCTCACAGCCCATGTGGACCACAGCTCCGCCCCCACGCCGGTGCCGGTGCGGCCACGGTACTGCCACGTCTCGCCGGGCTGGGGAGTCATCTCCCCGACCGCGGCACCGTCGCCGCCACTCAGCCACGACCGCCACTCGCCACCGTTGACGCGCCGCTCGAGCTGCCACCGCTGCGGATAGCGGGCATTATGCCGCAGCTCGACCCGAATATTTCCGGCTATTCGAGAAATATTCAGCGACGGCTGGGACGGGGTTGTGCGAATGTAATTCGATTCACCCCACGACGAATCCAACGCGCCATTCCACGCGTCGACGCGGTATCGGAATTGATCGTTTTCCCACACCCCATAATCCACATAGGATGTGCCATAAATCGTTCCGATACGCGTCCATGCTTTGTCGGATTCAACCCATCGCTCTATGCGATAGTGGGTGGCTAGCGGGACGGCAGGCCACTCGACACGAATTGCCCGGTCGGTGATGCGATAGGCGCCCGGGCTAGGAGTGTTGGGGCGGGCCGAGCCGTGCGCGGGGATCCACAGCGTCGATTCGTGGAATGCCCGCACGCCGCCGCCGATATAGTCCACGCCACTCAGTGACGCGGCACAGGAAATGTCATATCCCTGCGGGCGCAGCGGGAATACGTCGGAGAAGGACTCCAGGACCGTGGATCCGCCGGTGACGTCGACCCGCACGGGGCGGCTCTCACTGCGAGACCCGAAAGAGCCGGAGCGGGCGTACTGGGCAGAGCTGTCCCAGAATCGGTAGCCGGCCTCGAGGGCGATCTGCACGGACACCGACACGGTGGTGTCGCCCGGGCGGGGATCCGACATCACCCACGTGATGCGAATCCTCATGCGCTTCGCGGCGCCGCTAGATGGCGCCCACGGCCCGTAGGTCACGTATGTGGCCATCAGATGGGTACTCCCTCCATACGTCGGACTGCGAGCGGCAGCATCCGCAGGAACGCCGTGAGGTCGTCGAGGCTGCGGAGCGCCCCGTCAGGGATGGTCACCTCGACCCGGTAGCTGGCCGGCCCCCGTGCCGCCGGGGATGCGGCGGCGAGCTGGGCGAGCTGCTGGGTGGGATGCACATACGACCGGGGCGGCAGGGACACGAGTTCCGGGCCGTTCTCGCCGACCAGAGCGAGCCCGCCCGGCGCGTATCCACCATCAGCGAAATGGGGTATGCCAATTGCGTCGGCTACCCAATCCTTGATCGCTTTAATCGGCCAATTCGCTATTCCCTCACCGAGCTTGGAAAGCACACCGCCACCCATATTGGTGAGGGATTTCCAAGCGCCAGCGATAGCGTCGTTGAACCATTTCAGGGGAGCGGTGACGAAATCCCATGCCGCTTTTGCAGCACCGGCAAGGAAATCCCAAACCTTTTCTCCCCAGCCCTTGGATTTCTCGATTACCTCGGGGGACGCATCCGCTGGGAGACCGGATACGACTCCGACGCGGGGGCCGTTGTCCCTTCCACCGAGACCGTCGCCTCCGCGCAGGTAATCCTGTGCCTGCCATACCGCCGACCCGGCAGCGGTACCCGCCCCAGGCAAAGGGACGCCATGGGCATGCGCAACCCAATTGCCCTTGCCAGCACGGTCCCAGGTCGGGATGCCGACACGACGCAGAGGCAAGATGAAGGTTCGGTATCCGCCGGTGATGTCGAGGGCGTCGCCGGCGTGAGACGTACCCGAGTAGGAGGTGCGTGGCCGCCACCCGCCCTGCGTAATGTGCATTTGGGCGCCAGCCATTTTCTCCGCGGCCTGGATTCTGGCTGCGAAAAGGCTAGTGAATCGGTGCCCGCGGAAGCCGATGATTCCGCCCCCGGCGAAGCCGTGGAGGCCGTCATAGTGCTCCCGCCACTGCGCCAGCGACGTGCCCTTCAGGGCCGCTTGGTTCAGCGCGAGTAGGCGCTTTCTCTCGTAGGGGTCTTTGAGGGCCTCGGAGACGATGATTCCTTCGCCGCGGCGGGCCATGATCAGTTGATCGTCGCCGTCGCGGTAGCTGGATGTGCCGGGCAGAATTCCGCCTCGGGCGAACCCGGCCGGGATTGGCACTGTCGGCAGTAGATTCTTCAGGCCGATCTTTTCGGCCAGTCTATTGACGCCACCGATAATGCCCTCGTTGAGGACGGTTTGCAGCACGAATTTGATCGGCGCGGTAACTAGACCCTTGATTTTGTCGAACGCGGCGCCGGCGGCTTTCACTCCGTTATCGAAAGCCGATGTGATTCCGTCCCAGATGCTCTTGGCGATACTTCCGGTGGTGGTCAGGATCCAATTGAACCCGTCCGAGATGCCTTGCTTGAATGTTCCCAGTGTTTGGGAAACGGCATTCCAGGCGGCGACAAATGGCTGCGTGACTGCGTTCTTGAGGCTTTCCCACGCCGATGTCGTGACCCCGACGAGCCACTGCCAGGCCGCATTCATGCCGTCGCGAATTGCCCCGATGGCCGCCCCGGTCAGGCTTTGAATTCCCGCCCAGGCGGACCCGATTGTGGTGCCGATAATCGAGAATGTGCTACTCGTCAGGGTGACGAGCCACTGCCAAGCGGATTGGAGATAACCCCAAACTCCGTCCCAAATGGCCCTGACTCCATCCCAGGCCTGCCCCCAGTTGCCGGTTATGACCCCGAGGATCGTGGTCATTACCCCGGAAAGCACCTGAGAAAGGCCCTGGAAAGCGCCGCCGATATAGGTGACGAATCCAGTGACCAGGGGGAGTACGTAGGGGCCTACGGCATCCCATGCGGTTCCAATGGCGGCGAAAGCGACGGCGATGATCGCCCCGAGCGTTGTGGCCGCGCTACCGAGCGCAGCGAAGCCGCCCTCCAGCTGGGGCAGCACCCCCGCTACGGCGCCCGTGAAGCTTGCCCACAGCTCGCCGAGGATCGGCAGCAGATGCTCTCCGACCGCAGACCATGCGGTAGTGAAACCGGTCCCGAGGGAGTCGATGAGATTCATCACGGCCCCGCCGGGCTCCATCAGCTGGGCAAAAACATTCCCTAGCTGCATGAAACCTTCTCGGAATTGGAAGAGCGCATTAATGGCGGGGGAATCTTCTTCCAGGCCGAATGGGGTGCCCGAGTAGTCGCCGGTGAAAAGCAGCTGCCCGACCTGAATGGTACTGTCAACAGCATCCCGAATTCCGGCGAGAATTCCAATGATTGGATTATCTTCTTCTAGGCCGAATATCGGGCCGGTGTAGTCGCCGGCGAAAAGTAGGGTTCCGAGGCGTCCGAATTCATCGGCGACCGGCTGAATAGCGGGGCCGAGGCCCATGAGCCATTCCAGCGCCGATGCGGCGACGGGCAGGAACATTTCACCCAGGCCGGTGGTGAAGTTCTCCCACTGCTGGGAAAGAACCTGCACCTTGTGGGCGTAGGTGTCGGACTCTTTGGCGAAGTTGCCGTGGGCGTCCTTGGTTTGCTCCATGATGAGCGCGAGCGTGGCGGCCTGCTGTGCCTCATTCGAGAAGCTTCCGCCGACCTTCTCGAACCCCAGGGCAGCAGCTTTCGCATCAATCTCGGACTGCTTCAGCGAAACGCCATAGCGCTCGATTGGGTCGCGCTCGCCCTTCAGAGCACTCGATAGGGCTTCGACGGCTTCGCGGGTGGTGCCGCCGAACATGCTGGACAGGTCGGCGCCGAGGCCGATGAGTTTGTTCGTTTGTGGCGCCAGCTCGGCCATTGCTGTGCCGCCGTTTTTCAGCTGCGCCCCGATCAGCGTGCCGAGTTCATTGAACTCGTTCTTGGACAGGCCAACGCTGGTGGCTGCGGAATCGGCCCAGGCGTGCATTTGCCCGGCGGATTCTTTGAAAACCGAATCGATAGCGCCGACAGACTGCTCGAGCTGCCCGGCTTTGTTGACGATGTCGGCCATGCCGCGACCGACTTCGGCGACACCGACAGCCGCTATTGCGGGGCCGATGAGCCGCCCGATCCCGGCGCCGATTCCGGATATGCCGCCCTTGAACTTCGCGCTGAAGGCGTGCCCGGATTCGGCGCCTTCAGTGGCGGCTTTCCGCGACAGCCCCGAGAAGGGGTTGATGTGCCCGATGCCCTGCTGTAGGGCGGCACGGACCTTGTGGCCGAACCCGGCAACCTGCTGGCCGGACTGCTGGGCCGAGGTGCCGACGCGCTGCTGCGCGGCCGCGACTTCCTTCGCGGCATGTTCCTCGGCCTGCTCCGCAGCCTTGAGGCCGTGGCTGGCGGCCTCGGCTTTGCGCTTGGCCAGGATCATGCGATCCTGCGCTGCCAGGGCACGGGAGGATCCTTCGCCGGAGCGTTCGACTGCCTCCGCGTAGGCCTTCTCGGCTATGGCAGCTTTGCGGTCGGCGTCCTCCTGCCGCTGGCGGGCCGCGACAACGGTTTTGCTTGCCGCCTCTGCTTTCTGCTTGGCCGAGTCGAGCGCGGACTCGAGCTGTTTCGTGTCCGGCTTGGCCTTACCGCCGAACGCGCGTGCGAATATGCTGCCGGACTTTTCGCCTGTCGCCGCTGCGGCTTTCTCGATGCCGGTGAGTTCCTTTGCGACGCCGCCAGCGACGTTTTTGGCGTCGATGACCAGCGATACGTAAGCGGTGGCGAGCTGCACGGCAGCAGACATGAGGGGCCTCCTCCGGGTCAGCAGATGCTCTGGCGGGTCCCCGCTGACCGGGAGGGGTGGTCGGGAGGTGCTAGAGGCCTAGGCTGGCCTCCAGCTCCTCGATGGTGTAGGCGTCATCGTCAGCTACTGGCTCGGAGATAGCGTGGCTGTACCCGGGTACGCCGGGTCGTGGGTACGGCTCAGGGCGGTCCTGCTCCTTGCCACCGGCCCTCTGCCAGTTCGCTCCGGCGAGCATGTCGATGATGGTGGCGAGTAGCTGAGCGTGGTGGTCCCACTCGGCGCGGTCGCCGAGGATGGCCCGGTAGAGGGGGCCCCGCTCCCTCGGGTAGTAGAGCAGTGTCGCCAGATCCGACCAGGTGAGTGTGTCGCTGCCTAGATCGCGTAGCCGCATCCCGGCGCTCATCACCTCGTAGGCGACGGCGTCAGGATGCTCGGCCAGCAGGATCAGGCAGCGCTCGATTCCCCCGTGGTGACGCCGGATGCCTCGTCCCATGCGTCTATGAGGGCGAAGACTTCCTGGTTGGTCATCTCCTGCAACGCTTCAAAGGCCGGGCCGAAGAGTTCCTTCAGCACAGCGTCGTCGCCTTTGCGGAGGCCCTGCTGCTCGCGCTGGTTCAGCAGGTTGCGGGATGGCAGTGTGAATTCTCCGTCCCAGCCGTCCAGGCGGACAGTGACGTAGGTGAGCTTGCGGGGCAGGTGGCGCCGCGGGATCGCGACCTTCGGGGCAGCCACGGGGTGGCGCGGCTGGGCCTCGGCCTGCGCGAGACGTGCTCGCAGCGCGGCGAGTTCCTCATCGGTCAGTTCCGGGGCGGGGCCGTCGATGTAGGTGGCGTCGATATGGGTGGTCATGATGTTTTCCTTCCGGCCTTCCTGAGGGTGTGCTGTCGGGATACACGGGAAGGCACGCGTATCCCGACAGGTCTAGGGGTCAGGCAGCTTTCTTGGGCAGGCTCTTGTATTCATGCACGCAGTCGCCGCCGTTATCCGGGTAGGCCTTGATCGTGCACTGATACGAAATCAATTCAGCAGCGACAAACTTGACCTCACCCACCGCGGTGATTCGCGCATTAGGAAGCACAATGCGCTTCCTAGAGCGGCGGGACGCCATCTCGAAAACCCACGACGCATTGTCAAGTTCGGTGGCGTTGTGCTTGACGTGCACCGACCCTTCAACCTGGTCGGTGGGCTCGACGATGGTGACGTTGTCCTTGCCGTAGATCGCCTTCAGGAGATCCCCACGGAGCGACTCGAGGAAAGTCGCGGTGACAGTAGACGAGAAGGATTCCTGTGTGGTCTCAATGACCGTTCCCCCCCAGTCTTCCTGATCAGTTGTATTCCGCTCCTCTGCCAGGGAAATACCATCCTTGGAGACATACCCCATATTCAGGAATGCCTCATTGAGATCGGCCTTATGGTCGCCGGGCAATTCCGTTCCGAGAGGGGCGGAGAAAGCGTACCCGCCGACCTTTGGGCGACCGGTATCAACATTCGTGTTCGTGTTAGCGACAAACGCCATGGTGTCTCCTAGAGGGTGGTGAGGGTGGTGGTGAAAGTGGCACGGTGGGTGGGTGTTTCGGGGTCGTCGTAGGCGACCGGCCAAGTCGCTTCCGCGTCGTGGATGAGGTCATCCGTCTCCGCGCCGGCCAGGATCAGGTCCCGGGCCTGGGCGGCCAGGTTGCGGGCTGCGGCGGGGGTTGGGGCCCAGGCCTCGACCGTGATCATGACGTGCGCTAGCCATGTGTGGTCGCTGCTGCCGCCGGTGGGGGTGAGGCGGATCAGCGATGCCGGGCGGGGGTTGGGGATGAGGGTGGAGACCGGCACCCCGGTTGGGGTGAGGATGCGGGTGAGGGCTGGGATCACGTCGCCCAGCGGTTCGTCGTTCATCGTCCGGCCCCCAGGGCTTTGACAAGGGTGAGGTTGCGGGCGTTGTCTCTGCGGGCTTCGCGGGTGCCGGTGAGGATGGCGGCGCGGTCGCGCTTGGGGTGCTGGGTGGGCTCTAGCACGATGTAGCCGTCGCCGGCCTGCTTCGCGATCGCGTTGGCGCGGCGCACGATGTCGCGCTGCACCCCGGGATCCTGTTTCAGGGCCTCGAAGCCTTTGACGTTCCACACGATTTTCACGGGGCCTCCTAGCCGGCGCGGTGGCGGGTTTCGATGACGACTCCGACGCCCCAGTCGCGTGCGTCACCGATGACTTCGTGCTCGATACCGTCGATGATCACGATGTCCAGTCCGGAGGCCCGGGTTCCGGTGGGGCAGTACAGCGTCCACGTCACGTCCACGGCCTCCCGGCCCGCGATAGTGGGCTCCTGGGAGCCGGGCGCCATGGCCAGCACCCGCAGGTCCTCGGCGGGACCCCATGTGCGGGGGGTGGTGTCGAGCTGCTCGGGTGGGACGGGGATGCGGCGCCGGATCTGCACGGGCCGCACCGCCGACACCGGGAGGCGGGAGTTGAAGTGCCCCCAGGGGCGTGGCCATGGGGCGCTCACAGCGGCACCCGGACCCGAGGGGCGGTGTTGAGCATGAACGCCTTGTGGGCGTCGCTGCGGTAGATGCGGCGTAGCTCGGCGAGGTCCTCATCGGTCAGCAGCAGCAGGGACTTCGCGCCGTACTGGTGCGTCTGAGTCCACGGACCTGCCGTCTCCGTCACCGACGTTTCGGCGCCGGAGCCGGAGTCGAGACGCCGAATGATCGCCCACCGCAAAACCTTTAGTACCCGCGCGGCTTTGGCCGGGTCGGGCTCGTCCGGGCGGGACCCGGGGATGGCGGAGGCCGCCGCCAGGACGTCACTGATCAGCGCTTCAACCTGTCTCGGGTCCGCGTCGGGGCGGAACAGCAGGACGTCTTCGGCGGTGATGATTGCCATAGCGGCGGCCTCCCTCCCTGGTCAGCGTTTCCGGCGGGGTGGTTCCGGTTCGGGCTCGGGTGGGATCTCGCGGATGTGGGGGGATTCCGTGAGGATCTTTCGGGCGGTTGTGTCCGGGACTTCGGCGTGGCCGTCCTCGAACTGCACTTCGTGCTTGGGGATGTATAGGTTCGGGTGATGCGGACTGTGCAACCTCATGTCACGCCTCGTCACCCGAGGTTGATCAGCTTGCCGTGGGCGCGCTCGGCGCCGTACTTCAGGCCGATCTCCCCGTACAGCTGGGACTGCGAGGACGCGCCCTTCTTGCCCAGCGGCTCGACGAAAAAGTGCCCGGAGCCGGGCACCTCGAGGAAGGCCGGTGCGCAGTGGTCGAGGGAGACGACTGCGAGCTGCTCGGGCGGCATGTACCGGTTCAGCATGATGTTGCACTTGCCGAAATCGGTTTCGATGGTCTGCAAGTTGATGCCACCGACGTTGCGGGAAGTCTCCTGGTAGCGCTTCCCGTCAATGAAGATCTTGGTCAGGGCGCGCTTCTGCTTCGCGCCGACGATGAGGGTGCGGGTCTCGTCCTCCTGGATGCCGCCGGCATCCCAGACCTTCTGCATCAGGTCGAGGACGAGGTCCTCGGTGAGGGCCGCGGAGGAGGCATCCACCGAGTTGGTGGTGATGGCCTCGAGGATGCCGCGGGTCTTGCGGGGCTTGGTGTTGTCGGTAGGCAGCTGGTACTTGCCGACGATGAAGCCCTTCTCGACGTCCCGAGCGACGGCCTTGATCGTGGATTCGATCTGCTTGGTCAACTCATCCTTGACAGGCTGCTCCCCAAGGGGAGTGACGGTCGGGGTGAGTGGCTTGACCTGACCGATCGCAGAGAGCTTCGTGTAGCTGACAGAGATGGTCTCCTGGTGGATCTCACAGACGTTGTAGGCGGCGTCGCGGACCCGGGTGTCGGCTTCGGGCGCGTCGGCTCCCTCGAGGCGCTGACGGTCGTCAGAGGCGTCCCGCAGATCGTCGGACTGCCAGCCGAAAACGGTGGACTCGGCCTTCTCGCCGCCCGTCAGGCCGCCGATCGCGGACAGGAACGGGGCGGATTCGGGGGAGAGCTGGAACAGTTCTCCGACGTAGTTGGGGCAGTTGTAGGTGGTGGCCATTCCGGTGATGCCGGGCATGGTGGCTCCTTTCAGGGGAGGGATGCCCGGCGGGCCGGGCTAGGGGATTACTGCTGCTGGGCCTGGATCATCTGCAAGAGCTGCCGGGTCTTCGCGGCGAGAGCGGCCTGCCTGTCGCCTGCGGCTTCGGCAGCGGTGGCTTCCTGCGCGGGGGTGGTGTTCAGCTGCGGCATGGCGCCCTCCCGTATCGCTGGGTTACCCGCGGGGCGGGTAGCGGCGAGGCGGGCGGCCAGGGCTTCCATGTGCTCTGCCGAGCCGGTCAGCAGGGCAGTGTCGTCGTCGCTGAGTCCGTGGCGGCGGGCGATCTGCTCCCGTGCCAACTCGCCCCGGGCAGCCTCAGCCTGCGCCGTAGCCTCCTCAGCCGCCTTCCTCGCTTCGGCGAGCTCGGTGGCGTCGGCCTCGGCGCGGGCACGCAGGTCACGCAGCGCAGTCTCGGCGGTCCTGCGTGCGTCGCGTTCTGCGGCGATGGCGCGTTTCCCGGGGTCCCCGAGGGCGGCTTCGCCCGTCGCGGGCTCGGCTTCCCCGCCCGTGGCGGGCTGAGTAGGGGTGGGGGTTGGGGCGTCCTGCTGCTTCGCGGCGGGCTGCTCAGTGATCAGGGTTTCGGTGGGGTCGTTGGGCATCGCGCCCTCCAATCAGTTTGGGCCCCGTCGCGGGGCACACAAAAACCCGTGAGGCGGATTCCTCACGGGTCAGGTTCTAGGGGTGGGGTCGGCTAGTGGCTAGCTGATGCCGGGCAGAGGCCGACCGGTTTCGAGAGCGCGTCTCAGCGCCGCGATCGCTTCGGCCTCGGGTAGGCCGCTGATACCACCGCCGTCGGGGGAGGCCACGGGCGCATGGAATCGCTCCACGTACTCAGTGATGAGTCTTCTCATCTCGGGGCCACAGTCAGCCATTCAGCGCCTCCTTCACGATCCGGTCGAACACTTTCGCGGCGGTGGGGAATCGGGCGGCGATGGCCGCCCACGCGTCCGGGTTCGCAAGTTGTGCTTCCATCATGTCAGCAAACGCTTCAGCAGGCTGCGCGTCCCCGGCCCAGTAGCCGTGGCCGTGCCCGTAGGAGGCGACGTAAGTTTTCCCGTAGGCCGCCTCTAGCAGGTCCTCCACCAGCCAAGCGCGGCTCGGTAGCGCCCGCACGTCCTCAGCAATGGCGCGACATACCTCATAACGGTCTACAGCGAGCCAAGCGGGGTCGAAGCGTTTGATGGCTTCAGCGATGACCTGACGGTTGACTGTCCACGTCTTCAAGACGCCACGGTCTCGCAGCCAGTCTGCGTCTCTCAGCTCGATGCGCTGCCCGGCGCGGGCGCGGAGGCCGATGCTCTTCAGGCGAGCGTGGTGCGCTTCCATGAGCTTCTGTCTGCGGGCCCTGTAGAGGGTCTCGGCGTCGCGGTTGAGTGCTTCTCGGAACTCGGGCTGGGCGGCGGTGAGGTAGGTGTCACCGCCCAAGATGTGATCGATAGCGTGGCCGGTCTCATGGAGGATGACTTCCCCGGGGGCCTGCACGTGGTCGCCGCGGGTTGCTCTGCCCATGTCCACATGGATCGTGCGGGTTGAGGGACGGTAGTACGCCGGGTGGTCGCCAGGCCCGACGCCTGTGATCTGGTAGGCGTCGACGTGCCGCAGCCACAGCTCCGCGGTGTTCTTGTGTGGCGTGGATGCTAGGTAGCGGTCCAGGACTTTGCGGTTGTCGTCGCCGATTGCTTCGGCCAGGGCACTGCCGGGCGGGATGGCGGCCTTCTGCGTCGGCCGGGCCGACGTGGGGGCCGGTTTGGGCGACACGGGCCGCGGCCGGGGACGGTCGCTGCCGGAGCTGACAAGCCGGGGCGAGTCGGAGAAGCCGCCCTGGGCGCGCATGCGCGCCAGCACGTTGGCGGTGGTGGGTTCCACGCCGTCGTCACGGCACTCCTGCACCGCCTGTTCGTAGGCGTCACGCCAGCCCTGCTGCACGCTGTCGCCCGTGCCGAGGACCTCGACGGCGGTGCAGGTGCAGTGCCCGTGGAACTTGCTGCCAGCTGGGCGGCCACCGGTGCGGACTCTGCCTCGGCGGCCGACGATCGTGACCGCCGACTCCCGGGTGGTGTAGTCGCTGCGACCGGCCAGCATCGCGCAGAACGCACACGGGGCCGGGCCGGTCATGCGACGCCACCGGGTGCCGGCGCGGTGGGCGGACAGCAGCAGCGTGTCCCTGCCAGCGCCGAGCGCATCTTGGAACGCTCCCTCGGCTTGCAGTCGCGCAGCAGTATCGGCCTGCCCCGGGGGGATGCGTTCTTGACGGGCCTGCTCTACGGCGTCGGCGGTGCGCCACGCCCTCCACGCCGCCAGCCGCTCCGGGAACTCGGCCAGCACTGGGGCCGGCAGGTCCCGCCCTGGGGCTTGCATGCGTCGGTGCTCGGTGATGAACGCTGCCATGTCTGCGGCTGCGGTTTCGTGGCCGAGTCGCTGCGCCGCTACGCAGGCGGCGATGTACTCGACGGCCGGCATACCGTCTGTCAGCTGGGGGACGAGTTGGCGGATGAGGAGCTGGGTGAGAGCGCCGGTCCGGGCCTGCTGCGCGCGGGACTCGGTCGGCGTCGCCACCATGGATTCAGCCCTCCTCCAGCCGCGTGGCTTCTGCCTCCGGGAGGCGTAGCGACACCGGCACGGCGCCGGTGAATTCGACCTCGGGTAGCCCGACGACCCGGGCGGCCACCTCGGGGTCCACCCCGGCGCGGGCCGCGACGGCTATCGGGCGTCCGTCGCTGCTTCAGCTCAGCCCCCCAGTTGGGGTGTGGCATTCGGTTCGTCCTCCGCCACGGCGCTGCGGGTGAGGGCCTCGGTGAGGCGAGCCACGTCCGACGGCCCCGCCTGCCGGCGATGCTGCTGGATCCGCTGGATCGTCGGCTGGTCATACCCCAACCGCTCCAGCGTCACGTCCGAATCCGCCGGCAGGATCCCCGCTGTGACCTGCTGCTGCACCGCTGCCGACGCCTGCGATAGCGACGGCAGCGCCGGGTCCAGCCATGTCGGCTGTAGCCGCCGAGACGCCTCCGACGGCTCCGACAGGTCGTCGCGCACCATGAGCGCCAGCTGCGCCACACGCCGCCACCCAGCCCCGAACGTCCGGGTGGCCTTCTGGGCGGCGACCACGAGGGGCCGCTCCAGAATCCCGAGTGCCCCCTCAGAGGACGGGTTGTCCTGCTTGAACCCGAGCAGCTCGGGCGGGATGCTCACTTCGGCGGCGAGCATGGCAGACAGCTGCCGCAGCTGCTCCAGATGGGGTTGCTGCGACGCGGCCTGGAACTGCCCGACCTCGATTTTCGCTTCGGGATCATCCGGCGGAGGAACCGCCCAGATGCGACCGATGATCGATTCCCACTGCGACTTCAGCTCCCCCGTGTCGTCAGTGAAGACATCCCGGGTTGCGTTGAGCAGATAGCGCTGCGGGGAGCTGAAGAATTCGGCGGCGATCTCGGAGCGGGCCAAGGTGCGCATCGCAGCATCGGTCAGGGCCATCACCGACGGGGTGATCCGCGACCTGCCGAACGGGTGCTCATCGTCGGGGGCGTGACGGAGGGGCACGACCGGGACACCCTGGAAGGCGGTGAGCACCCGGCCCACGACCTGCCAGCCCTGCCCGTCGCCGGCGCACTGAATGGTCTGCCCCGGCAAATACATGTTCGCGGCGACCGGCCTGTGGTAGGTGTCCACGTCGATGATCGACATGGCCGCCCCGATCGCGTGGCGAGAGTGATCCCATACCGCGGTCGCGTGTGTCGCCGGGCGGAGCGACACGTTGACGGTGCCGTCGTCGCGGCGGGTGACCGCCGCCAGGTGGCAGCCGTAGGCGGTCGCACCGAGGTGCGCCATCTCCGCCCCCACCAACAGATCGTTGTCGTCGGCGATCTCGTCCATGCCTTGGGTGTCGCCGTCGGGGGAGGCCCATCCGGTCAGGACGCACCGGTCAGCCAGAGCCTCGACCGCGATACGCGGCCACCCCAGCACCACGTTGAGACCTTCGAGTTCGGTTGGAATCGCGATCCCCAGAGACTTCAAAGCGTTTTTGCCGTTGTAGTAGCTGCGACGGACAGCGTTGCGGCCTTGGGCGATGGCGTAGCGGCGCCACAGATACGTCCAGATCGCCTCTTCGTCGGCGGTGAGACCTGTCACCATACGGCGCCTCCTCTCCGCCTCTCACCCAGCCTCAGGGCTGTCTTCTTGACCTTGGTGGATAGGACGCCCCAGTGGGCCAGGGTTGCGGCCACGATCGGGGTGATGTCCGACTGCTCGGTGCGGCGATTCCACGCCCACCGATCACCGATGCTGCGCTTGCGGCCCTCGTTCAGAGCCCGGGTCAGCTGCGGCTGCGCGATATGTCGCAGCTCGCCGTTCATGCAAGCGTCTTGCAGGTCGGCGCATGCCGTGGTCATGTCCTCAGCGGTGGTGACCACGACCCGGATCTTCGCGGCCCGCAGCTGACGGGCCAGTGACGCCGCCGGACCCTTGCCGTCGACCACGACCGCCGAGATCGGATTCCGGGCGCACCGCTCGGTGACCCAGTCGACGATCCAGCCGGTGCCCTCACGGGACTGCGCTAGCTCGACGTGCACCAGCTCGTCGTCGCGCCACCCGGCGAACGCCGCGGCGGCCTGTTGCCGGTTCGGCGACACGTCGATCGCCAGCACGAACTTCTCGACCGGCTTCGATGCCTGATCCGCGCACTTCTCCCACACGTCGGGGGAGATCACAGCTGGCGTGGACTGGTCATCCCAGATGCCCAGTACCTCACGCCTGTAGTGCGCCTCCGACAGGGAGCGGCGGAGCTTGTTGATTGCTCGCAGTGGGGTGCGATGTGGGTAGGACGGGTTTGCTCGGCGCAGCTGTTGCTTGTCGTCGGTATCGCAGTCAGGATCCGCGGCCAGCTCAACCCACGCCTCGAGTTCCAGCGGGCGCCCGGTTTTCACCGCCTCCAGAGCCGCGGTGCGGCGGCCCGTGAACGCGTCCCCGTTGTCTTGCGGTCTGGGTGGGGTGCCCATGAACAGGCTCAGGGCGTCCTTCGCGACGTTCTGGGTCGGCAGGATGTCCGACAGGGCACTCTCGGAGAGAATCTGGGCTTCGTCGAACACCGCGACCGAAACGTTCGCGACGCCCCGCAGGGCGCCGTTCTCGCGGGCCTTCATCACAATCCGAGACCCGTTGCGGAACTCAATGCTGCGCTGCTCAGCCGAGCCGCGGATCCGGGATACGTGCCGGGAGACCTTGTCACGCTGCGCCAGCGCACGAAGCGACTGGAACGTTTCCAGCATCACCGTCGAGTGATGCGCCGTCCACACCGCCGTCACGTCGGGGGTGACGATGCAGTAGGCGAAGACCAGTGCGCCGATCGCGTAGGTCTTGCCGGCCTGCCTCGGCACCGACAGGCCGAGGGAATCGATCGCCAGGGCGCGGTCAGCAGTTCGGGCCCAGATGATCCGCGCTAGGTCCTCCTGCCACGGATCCAGCCCGAGGCCGAGGGCGCGGGCGACAGCGATTATCCGTGGACCCGATGTGTGGGTGATGCCTGCCGGCAGGACACACAGCCGGGCCTCAGGCAGCAGGCCACGGTTCGTCGGGGGTGGCTGCCGCCGCGTCAATCTCGTCACCCTCTTCCTCGACCTCGAGCGCGGCGAGTTCCCGCTTGATCTCCAACAGCCGACGGGACAGGGACGCGAGGTCGCGGGCCGGCACACCGTCATCAATGGCCTGGGCGATGGTGTCCCGCAGCGACTCCAAGAGTTCGCGTTCCGTGGCACGGGCAGCAGCAGCTATGGACACGACCTGCCCCTTCCTGTGGAAAACCCCGGCCCGGGAGGGGTGAATCCTTCAACCCGGCCTGGGGCCTGTGGAAAAATCTGAGAGAGAATCGCGCCTACCGCCTGAGCTGCGGTCTGGGTGGGGGGCGGGGGCCTCCCCTCCCCCTTGGTGGTGGGTTACTGGAGTACTCCGGAGGTTCGGAGGATGCCGGACACGGGTTTGTTCGATTTTTCGCGGTTGCAGCGGTGATGGGCCGGCTGCTTGTTCGATAACGTGTCGGGGCCGCCCTTGTCGATGGGGGTGATGTGGTCGACGACGTAGCAGTCGGGGTGTGGCCATCGGAGGGTGTAGTCGATGGGGCGGCCGCAGATGCCGCATGGCGGCTTGGCTTGGGCGATGGTGGCGCGGTGGCGGTCGCGGCGGGTGGTGTTGCGGCCTGCCACTGCACCACCTCCTTGGTTGTCCTCG
>ERZ773060.115-NODE-115-length-37663-cov-6.44304_pt1 | contig 37663 bp, 13 predicted proteins | sample MGYA00580628_ERZ773060 | MGnify/ENA primary metagenome ERZ773060 (study PRJEB29015, sample SAMEA2738019) | human oral metagenome | biome: human oral; feature: human-associated habitat; material: dental | place: China | collected 2045 ... | reverse complement strand
CGGAGGGAACGGGACGGGCGAAACTCCACGACAGCAGCGACCCGAGCCACAGGGCCGCCACTGCAAGCAACGCTGCCAGCGGCACCATCACCGACTCGTAAACCTTCCCGTCCTTCAGCACGGGCGAGGCGACCACCTGCGACAACGTGTTGCGGTCGGATTCGCTGTAGCTGGGTAGTTTCGACCCGGCCTCGGAGAGCTTGTCGTGGAAGATCCCAAGCCCCTGCGACAGTTCCCGCGACCCTGCACCGAGCCGCAGCAGCCCCGCAGCGAGCTGGGTTGCCCCGTCGGCGGCCTGGCCGACACCGGTCACGTACTTGCCGGTGCCGTCAGCCAGCTGCCCAGCCCCGGAGGAGAGCCGACCCACACCCGAGGAAAGCTGACCGGACGCGTCGGCCAGTTGCGACGATCCGCTGGCGAGTCGGTCCGCTCCCTCGGCCAGACGGGCCGTCGCAGCGGGTAGGGCGGAGGTCTGGCTTCGCAGTTGCTGCAACCCACCCAGCAGCTGGGTCGCGCCGGTGTTGAGCTGTTCGGCGTTAGTGCGCAACGGCCCGGCCTTGGTGAGGATGGTGTCGGCGCCTTCGCGGAGTTTCGTGACCCCACCGGTCAGTTTCTGCACTCGCTCATTGAGCTTCGACGGCAGCTGTTCCAAAGCGGTCAGGGGATCGGTTCCGGCGGGAACAACCTTCGCCATCGCGTCGCGCAGTTTGATGACCGATTCGGTCATGCCCAACCCCATCCGCGAGAACCCGCGGGCGGTTTCCAGCAGGGTCTTCCCGGTCTTCGGATCGGTGTGCTGCAGCACACCGAGGGCAGCCTTCGCTCCTTGCTGGAATCCCTTGCCCAGGGCGTCGTCTACCCCCTGTTTGTAGGCGTCGCGAAGCAATGTGCAGGTCTCGGTGTTCTCCACTGGACACTTCCAGTTCGCGACCAGTCGCTGGGAGAACTCCTTCAACTCCGACGGTGGTGGCGTGTCACCGGAGGCGTACCCGGCCAGTGTGGAGTCGAGTTTGTTCAGTTGGGCGTCGAAGGCCTCAAGCTTGGAACGCACCTCGTCAATGGTGATGCCGTCAGCCCCCGGAAAGTACTGTCTGAGGGCCTGTTGGGCCTCGCGCAGGGTCGGGACGAGCTGCCCAAGGGCTGCCTGCGCCTCCTTCATGGCTTCGGGGTTGAGTTGGGAGTTCAGTCCCGATTCGAGCTGGGCCAGGCCGTCGCGCAGCTCCCCTACCCCGTCGAGGACGGTGACGGCACCTGAGGTGTATCCGGGGATACCTTTCAGCAGCGGCGTGGCCCCGTCGGTGAGCTGGTTCACCCCATCCGTGAGCCTGGGCGCCTGGGCGTTCAGCTGAGCGATGCCTCCCGCGAAGGTCCGGGCACCACCCGCGAGGGTACCGGCCCCACCCGCGAGGGTTGCCGCTGCACCGTTGAGTTTCTGCGTTCCTTCGGCCAGGGTGGTCGCGGCGCTGCTGAGTTCCTGTCCCCGGGTGGACAACTCACCAAGCCCGTCGGCGAGTTTTCCGGAGTTCTCAGCCGCCGTGTTGGCCCCCTCGGAGAGCTGGGAACCGGCGTCGTTGAGTTTGCCCGCCCCGTCGACGACCTCCTTGAACTGCTCCCCCACCCTGTTGAAGCCGATGTAGATGTTCTCCAGGTAGGCCTTTGTCAGGGTGGCGTTGATGGTGTCGGTGGCCAGGCCCGCGATGTCGTGCGCGAGGGCTGCATCGGCGAAGGGTGCGTTCTGGGAGACCACGACGTCAACGGTGGCTTGTTTCGCGATGGCGGCATCGTTGCTGCTGAAGGAGGTCGCGGCCTCGGAGAATCCCTCAGGGATGGTGACCACTGCGGCATAGCGACCGTCTTTCAATCCGGCCTCGGCGTCCTCGGCATCGGCGATGGTCCACGAAATGTTGGGGCCCTCCCGAGCCACCATCTCGGAGGCCAGCTGCCGACCCAACGGCACGATCTGTCCGTTGACGGTGACCGCCTTGTCGTGGTTGACCACCGCGGCATGGATTCCTTGCTCGTTGCTGCCGCGCACCAACCCCAGCAGCATGCCGCAGGCAAGCAGCGGCACCAGGGCCAACACGACAAGCCCCGGCCAACCGAGGCGATGTCCGGAATGAATGCTTTCAGGTCTCATCGCATGCTCCTGACAGATGGGCCGACGACCAGCACGCCGTCGACGGGAAGGGCGTCGAGAATCGATTCGCTACTGGCGCACAGCACCAACGCGGAGGTGCCGTCGCTGCGGAACCTGCTGATCAGCTCGGTCAGGCGTTCGTCGCCCACATCGATGCTCTCGACCGAGTCGACGAAGACGACGCTGCCCGGAACCGGACGCAGCAGCGCCAAGGCCTCGGGCTCCCTGGCCAGGTCGGTGTAGCGGGTTCGGCGGTGCACAGCAGCCGCAGCTCCAGGAAGTAGCTCCCCCGCCACCCGGGCTCGCCCGGATGTAATGCCGAGCCTACCCGACAGTGCCAACGCCAGACCGGTGCGGGAGGAGACGGGACCCGCGATGCCGATCACGTTCCCGAGCTCCAGCGCCAGGCTGGTGGGCGGCAGCAGATCCTCGACGGCGACCTCGTCGGCGTAGAGCACGTGGTCGCCGCCGGGCCACTGGGCCAGTTTCAGTTTTTCCGTGAGGACCTCACCCTCGACGTCGAAGGTGGGCAGGATCTTGTCCAGCCAGCGGGGCAGCCACCAGGCCCGCTCCCCCAGCAGCGCCATCACCGCGGGAACCAGCGTCATACGCACGCAGAAAGCGTCGATGGCCACGCCGACGGCGAGGGCGAAGGCAATCTGTTTGATGGAGCTGATGCCCTCCGGGACGAAGAACGCAAACACCGCGAACATGATCACCGCTGCGGCCACCACCACGGGACCAGATGCGACCATGCCGTCGCGGATCGCGTCGACGGGTTTTTTGCCGTGCACGTACTCCTCACGGACCCTGGAAATGAGGAACACCTCGTAGTCCATGGCCAGCCCAAACAGGATTCCCATCAGCAGGATCGGCAGGAAGGAGATCACGGGCATACCGCGTTCCAGGTTGACCATTTCCTTCAGGTAACCATCGTTGAACACGAGCGTGGTGGCCCCGAAGGCGGCTCCGACCGACAGCAGGAAACCGAGAGTGGCCTTGACGGGCACCCACACCGACCGAAACACAGCGGCCAGCAGCACCAGCGACAACCCGACCACGAGCACCCCGAACGGCAGCAGTGCCCCCACGAGGCGGGAGTTGACGTCGATCTGCATGGCGGTCATGCCCGTGACGGCGGTCTCGACTCCGTAACGTTCCAGCCACTGGTCGTGCCGGTCTCGCAGGGCCTGGACGAGATCGGCGGTGGCGGGGTCGTCGGGTCCGGTGGTGGGTACCACCTGCAGCATCGCGACCTCCGCGTTCTGGTTGGGGGTGGCCAGCGGTACCGCGGCGACACCGTCGATCGCCTCCACCTCCTCCTTGAGGTCGGCCACCAGTTTCAGCGGATCCCTGCTGGAGATGACGTCGGCGGTCAGCACCAGCGGGCCGTTGCGCCCCACTCCGAAATGTTGCGAGATCAGGTCGTAGGTGACGCGGTCTGGGGCCCCTGCGGTGTGCTGCCCGGAATTCGGCAAGGCGGTACGCAACCCCAGCCCCGGGATCGTCAACGCCCCGAGGCAAACCACCACGACCAGCAGCACCACGACGGGATGTCCGGTGGTGACGCGACCCCACCAGGCAAACGCACCACCTCTGTGGGGCCTGCGACGCCGCCGGGGCCTTCTCGGTCGGGGTCGCAGTCGCTCCCCCAACAGCCCCATCAACGCGGGCAGCATCGTCAGCGCGATGAACACCGCCAGCACGATGGCCAGGGCCGCGAACGCGCCCATCACAGTGAGGAATGGAATCCCCGACACCCCGAGACCGAGCAGGGCGATGAACACCGTCAATCCGGCGAACACCACCGCCGAACCGGCAGTCCCGACGGCGCGGGCCGTCGACTCCTCCGCCGTCATACCCTCGCCCAGCTGGTTGCGATGGCGGGAGAGGATGAACAAGGCGTAGTCGATGCCGACCGCGAGTCCCAGCATCACGGCCAGCATCGGGGTGGTCGAGTTGATGCTGGCCAGGCGGGTGAGGAGCAGCATGACGGCCATGGTCACCCCCACCCCCGAGACCGCGGTCAGCAGCGGCAGCCCCGAGGCCACCAGGGAACCGAGCACCAGCGTCAACACCACCAGCGCGACTCCTAGGCCCGCGATCTCCGTGACGCTCAGACTCGGCAGTTCGATGTTGAAGGCCTGACCACCCATGTCGAGGGTGGCGCCCTGCGGCAACCGCTGGGACATGCGTTCGGCGACGGCAGCGAGTGTGGCGAGCTGCTCAGTGGTCGGGGCGCCCTTGGTGTCGATCAGGATCGCGACGATGGCGGCCCGGCCATCGTCGGAAACCATGCCGGTGATCCGTTCGTTCCACGGGGATGCAGCCGAGTTGACGAAGTCGATCGATTCCAGCTCGGTGATGGTGTCCTCGATGACGTCGCGGAAGTCGTCGACCCGACCGCCTTCGGGGGCCACGAAGATCGCAGCGGCCTGGGTCATGGCGCCCTGCGGGAAGGTCATCCGCAGCTTGTCGATGGCAACCTGGGAAGAGGAACCGGGGATCTTGAACACGTCGGCGAAGCTGCCCCGGAAGGCCAGAGCGGCACCCCCCATGGCCAGGACCACGAGCAGCCACACGGCAAGAACCAGTTTTGCGTGTTGAAAACACCAGCGACCGAGGGCATAGAGCTGAGCAGACATCTTCTTCCATCAGTGCAGACTTGCATTCGGAGCACAGCCTACTGCGCACCCCATGCCGCCACATCCGGGAAGACCCCGACCCGGACGACACACCGCTGCTCCGTCCAGGACCCCGACGTCACTGCAAGCGATCCTTGTTCGGTGAGATCCCCGACCTGCTCCAGGCATCAGGCCGGGGTGGACCCCTCACCGTCGGCGCGCTACTCCGGCTGGATGGGCTCAGGCCTCCTGCGTGCGGACCAGATCGGCGCCACGACACGCTCACGACCACGCCGCGCCAGCATCATGCCCAACACGATGGTCAACGCAGAGATCATGCCCACGGTGACACCGCTGCTCTCGGCGCCGAACACGCCTCCGGTGAGCCAGTCCGGTCCGGTCACGGTGACCTGCAGGAAAGCCGGCAACTCGTTTCCGGAGACCGGTATCCCCAGCAGCGGGCCCTGCACGACGTTCCAGGCGGCGTGGTAGCCGATCGTCACCCACAGGGAACGCGTCAGGGCGTACAGCGTCCCGAGCAACATCCCACCGGCCAGGGCCACCGATATGCCTCCCCACAAGGTGGCACCGGGATTGGTCATGTGCATGAACCCGAACACCAGCCCGGATCCGATGATCGCCGCCCACGTACCGAACATCTGTTCCATCAAGCGGTAGCCGATCCCGCGGTACAGCAGTTCCTCACCGATAGCCGCGCTGACCCCCGCCCCCAGGACGGTCAGGGCAATAGCTCCCAGATCCGGCTGCTCCACGACACTCCACCGGTACCCGCCGGCCAGCGCGATGACACCGCAGCAGACAAGAAAGGCTGCCGCGCCGCCGGCCAGGCCAATCGCCAGTCCCCGGGCCCAGTGCGTTCTGAGCTCATGGATGCTACGACGTCGCTCCAGAAAGCGGACGACCAGAAAATACGCGCTACTCAACGTCACTATCTGTATGAGCGCAGCGGGAGCAGCAAGGACCGTTTGCAATTCCTCCGCAGGCACAAAGTTGCCCACGATGATGTTCAAGGCCTGGCTTATCAGGAACATGGCAATCAGGAAGACGACGAACCGGACGACGATACCGGCAGCTGTCCCTATCTGCCCAGGACCCCAGTACGCGCGCGACGGGATGTCGGGCACAAGACCATTGGATCGTGACGTGCCGGGTTCTTCTGACAAGTGGACGGAGTTTGTCACCAGTAAACCTCCTCGTGGTAGAAAATGTGGTTCGGGCACACCATCGACAACAGCAGCGCCAAGGCTGTCCCGTTGACGCGAGACCGCTCCCGAGATTTCTCGTCACGCATGATCACGACTCCGTTTCAGCCGCGGGAGAAAACAGCCATGGCGCTAGATACGTGAGTGCTGACGATGTTCAGGAACCTCTCTACGTCCTCACGGTAGTAAAAATGTCCACCCTCGAAGAGAGATATCTGAAACTCGGCATCGGTACATTCCTTCCAGAAGCTCAGGGCCTTCGGATCGACACGATCATCGCCGTGTCCGCCCAACGCCACGATGGGGATATCCAGACGAGGAAGCCGATGACCGTGGTACCGATTCGTCGCGTCATGATCGGCCCGGATCGCGGGCCACACCAGCTCGCGCAGCTCCGGATCGTTCAGCACCTCTCCAGTGTCCGGATCCATGTCGCACAGCATCGCGGCCAGCTCCTCGTCGGATTGGTGCCGTCCCGGTGTGAGTGCCGCGACCGGAAGCCTCGCAGAGACCAGCAGCAGCGCGACGGGCAGCCCGACCTCACGCAGAAGCACCGCCACCTCGTGGGCGATGGATCCACCCATGCTGTGTCCGAACAGCACCAGCGGGAGGGGCACCTCGGCATGCAGATTCTCCAGATCAGCGGCGACCATCCGCGCCATGGCGCGAAGGGACGGCACCGGGGGGTCGAGGAGACGGTCCTCCCGTGCCGGGTAGCGCACGGCGACCAGTTCCACATCCTCCGCGCCCCCTGCGAGTCCGTTCAACCACGTGGCGTATGCGCTCGCGGTCCCCCCTGCGTGGGGGAAACACACCATCCGGACACCGGGACAAGGCCCGGTGGCACCGTAGTCTCGCAGCCATTCCTGACGTCCCGGCATCAGGATCCCACCTTTTCCAGCTCCAGGGCCCCGGTTTCCTCGATCGTACGTACGACATCCGTCCCACCGCCGCGACGTGCTCGGGACTGCGCCAAACCGATGAGGTCATCCGGGCTCGCATCGGGTACCTCGTCGTCGAACCGAACCAACGCATTCCATCGCCTCGTGGAAATCACCAGGGCGAGAACGACCACCCCACACACCACATAGACCATGGCGATGGCACGCCCGGGGCCGTCGCCCAGCACCGCGTGGACCGCGGGTTCGACGCCGGGAACGTTCGCCATCAGCCACTCCATCAGAGCTGTGCCCTGGGGCGCCAGCACGCCGAAACCCAGCGGCGCGCTCGCAGTGGACACCATCGTGTTGATCGCGAACACGCGGCCCTGAAGACGGGCCGGCACCTTCGTCTGGATGATCGTCATCACAACACCGTTGACTAGCAGAATCGATCCTGCCAACCCGAAAATCCCCACACACACCAGCGGCAACCAGGGCCGGGAAGCAATGATGAGGGCACAGATTCCCAACACCACCGACATCGCGCGCACTGCATCCATGCGACGTCGGCGTGGGCCACCCCAGATGCTCATCACGACTCCAGCGAGGATGCCCGCGCCACCGGAGACCGCAGTGACAACGGCCACCTCGCTCAGGGACGCGAAGGTCAGCACCAGCGGAGCAACCAGCGAGAGGAGGGGAGCCAGGAACAGGTTGATCAGCGCAAAGTACAGCAGCATGGAGCGGAAGTACCTGTTGCGCATCGAGAACCGGAAACCACCACGGATCTCCTCCCACAAGGACTCCGGGACCTCCGGCATAGTGGCCGGGAAACGGACCAGGGCGACGGTGGCGATCGCGAACACGTACGAGACGACATCGAACGCCAGGATTCCCGGCAGCCCGAAGATAGCAAGCAGACCGACCCCGAACAATGGGGCGATGAAGTTCGCGGCCCCGATGGCCGATTGCAGCATGCCATTCGCATGTCCCAGGTAGCGCTTCGGAACGATCTGCGGCAGCGCGGACTGGAAGGCCACCCGTTGGCAGGTGACAGCACAGGCCACGAGGCCGAAGACCACCATCATACTCCACAGCTCCATGGTGTCGGTGATCGCCAGTACCAGAAGCATGCCGAGGAGCGCCATGCAGGCCGCGTCGAAAATCATGATGAGCGTGCGTCGATTGAGTCTGTCCACGACCGCCCCCGCGATGGGGGAGACGATCAAATTCGGCAGGATTCCCAGCACCCCGACGAGACCGAAGAGCACCAGGTCGTTGGTCTGGGTCAACACCCACAACGGCAACGCGAACTCGGTCAACGTCGATCCCGTGAACGAGATCATCTGCCCCGATGCGATGATGGCGAACTTCCCCAGCCCGGGTAGCGTTTCGGCGGATTCCCGACCGCTCTGCAGCACGGACCTGAGCCTGGGCTGGTGGCCGGGTCTGGCCGTTTCCCTCGCAATCCTGCTGTCGTGCAGCCACCACGTCGCGGCACTCCCCCGGACGGGGCGGGTGAGGCCGGACTCCGTGTGATCCATGACCCGGCGATGCACCGTGGTGAGGATCTCGGCCAGTTCGTCGGGCCGGTAGTTGAGGAAGTAGTGGCCGGCATCCTGAATGCAGACAGACACGGTTCGATCGGAGTACACGGACCATTCATCACTGCGTTCCTCCCAGAACCGGGAGGCCTGATCGGCTTCACCGATGACGCTGATCACCGGGGCCTGGAAGCGTTGCACGTCGCCGCTGAAGACGTCTGTGAAGTAGTCCTCCGCGAACCGGGCGTCCTGGCGCATTGCCTTGACCATGTGGGCTGCGTGTTCCGAGTCCATGGAGTTGATGTCGGTCCCCATACCGGCCAGCCAGTTGACGTGGTTCCTGTCGGCGGTGAGCCGATCCTGGGCGGACCACCTGGCCAGGGTCGCGAGAATCCTGTTGGCCGGTCGGGCCACAGGAAAGGCGCCTCCGACGTAGAGGGCTTCGATGTCACGTCCCCTGCGAGCGAGTTCCTCCGCAACGGCAGCGGCCACAGCGGACCCGGGTACGCAGTGCCCATAGATGATCAGCCTGCCGTCAATCCGCTCACATATCTCGTCGGCGACGGCAGCGGCCACCTCGGCGGTGGGAAGGACCTCCTCACCCAGAATGACGTCATGGCCCGGTGGCTCCACGGCGTGGAGGGAGTACCCTCTCGGAAGCGCTTTAGCCAGATCTCCGAAGACACTGGCATTGGCACCGCCATAAGGAACAGCAATGATCGACGCGATCCTTTCCCTGGCATCGAGCGGTTCGGTGAGCTCGTACAGCAGGCGGCTTTCAGCGCCACCGCCGCCTCGCCTGTCCTCGATCAGCCCCGCCAGCTTCTCGACCGTGGGATGGGAGATGATGTCCATCACGGCGACGGTCACCTCGTCCCCCACGATCTTCCTGATGCGGGAAACGGCCTTCGTCGCCAGCAACGAGTCGCCACCCAGGTCGAAGAAGTCCGCGACCACGCTGGGGATCTCGATGTCCAACAGATCGGCGTAGACGGCAGCGAGACTCGCCTCCAACTGGGTGCGAGGAGCGACATCAGGTGCCGCGACCACGCCGCGTTCCGGCTCGGTCAGGGCGGCCCGGTCCACCTTGCCGTGTCCCTTGGTCGGGAACACGTCCACCGTGGCGTAGGCCCTAGGAATCATGTAGTCCGGCAGAGTGCGCGCCAGGTGGTCACGAATGCCGGCATCGGCGACGGGCGCGACGCCCTCGGCCCACCGGATCCACCCCACCAGCCGCTCGTGCCCCGGCTCGCCCCGCAGGTCGACGACGCACTGGGCGACGCCCTCCATGGTCGCCAGGGTGGACTCGACCTCGCCCAGTTCAACGCGGTAGCCGCGGATCTTGATCTGGTCGTCGGCGCGTCCGTGGAAGGCCAGCAGGCCGTCAGGACGCCAGCTCACCACGTCACCGGTGCGGTACATGCGTTCGCCGGCACCGCTCAGCGGATCGGCGACGAAACGCGACGCGGTCATGCCCGGGCGTGACAGGTAGCCGCGAGCCAGGCGACCAGAGATGTACAGCTCCCCACGCACCCCCGGTGGCACTGGACGCAGCCGGTCGTCGAGCACGTAGGTCCGCACGCCGGGCATCGGAGTGCCGATCGGCCACACCGCCTCGAGAGTCTCAAGGTCGGGAGTGACCTCGGTGGCGGTGCAGGCTCCGATGGCCTCGGTCGGCCCGTAGTTGTTGATGACACGGCAATCGACGCTCTTCGCCAGGTCACGCATCCACTGCGAGGGAGAACCCTCGCCGGAAAGCACCAGACTGCGACGCGGCGCGACTGCTGCCGCATCCACCTGGGCGGTCAGCGCCGCCATGTGTGAAGGCGTCATCTTGAGGTGGTTCACCTCGTGGCGCGCCAGGAACTGCGCCAGTTCCTCCCCCGTGATGCGGCCATCCATGGCGTGGAGGGTTCCGCCATGGATCAGGGGTAGATAGAACATCGGCAGGCTGAAGTCGAACGCGAGCGACTGCAACAGCGCGTACGAGCCACCGCGCACCACACCCAGATCGGAGGAGACGTCCCGCAGATAGTGAACGACCTCACGCTGTTCGACCTCCACTCCTTTCGGTTTGCCCGTGGTCCCGGATGTGTAGATGACATAGGCGAGGTTGCTCGGAGCCGCCGGGGTGGGAACGGCCACCAATTTCTCGGCCAGGAGATCGTCGTAGGAGATGGTCTCGACGTCCGTATCCACCTCGAGGGTGCCGTCGTGGATGCACAGGGCAGCGCGAGAATCGGCCAGGATGTATTCGAGGCGATCGCGTGGCATGGCCGGGTCCAACGGCACGTAGGCGCCACCGGCTGCCAGCACCCCGAGGATCGAGGTGGCCGCGGGGATCGCCCGGTTGAATGCAATCGCCACCTTCACATCCGGGCCGATCCCCTTGGCCGCCAGGCGTAGGGCGATCCTGTCGGCGCACCCGTGCAACTGGCCGACGGTGATCGTCTCGTCGCCCTCGACAACCGCCGGTCGCAACGGATCACCGTCCGCGCCGAGCCGGACCAGCTGGTGCAGCGTGCAATCGGCTGCAACACCCCGGGCCGGTCCCTGCGCCCACACGCGCGTGACCAGGTCATGTTCGGTATCGGTGAGCAGGTCGATGTCGAGCACACGAACCGTTGGATCGGTGACGACACGGGCGAGCAGCATGGTCAGGCGATCGGCCAGCGTCTCGATCCGGAACGCGTCGAACAGGTCGGTGCGGTACATCAGGGATGCCACATAGCGGCCGGCTTCGTCCGAGCAGATGTGCAGCCCGAGATCGTAATGGGTTACCGCGGTAGTGGCTCCGATCTCACTGAACCGGAGCGCATTGGATCCATTCATGGCAGGTTTCACCGCGGTGGCCAGCTCATCGACTGCCAGACTGACCTGGAAGAGCGGCGAATTGTTGGAGACCCGCGGCAGGGCGAGCGCCTTGACGATGTCGACGAACGGCACGTTCTGGGAGGCGAACGCTTCCAGCGCGGTTTCGCGGCTGCGGGAAAGCAGTTCTCGGAAAGTCGGGTTACCGTCCAGCCGGGAACGCATGGCCACCATGTTCACGAAATTGCCGACCACGTCCTCGACCCCTCTGGTGTCGCGGTTCGCCACGGAGGTGCCGATCACGAAGTCTCGTTGGGTGCAATGGTTGGCCAGCAACACCTGGTACAGCGCGAGCATGGCCATGTAGAAGGTGGCTCCTTCGGCGGCCGCCAGTGCCTTGAGTTGTTCGACGAGCCCCGTCGGAAGCGTGAACTCGTGGGTGCGTCCCCGGCTGGACAGCACTGCCGGGCGCGGCCTGGCGATGTCGAGTTCCAGGTTCCGGGAACCTGCGAGCCTTTCCACCTGCTGTGCCAATCCTTGTTCGCGTCTGGCGATACGCTCCGCCGTGGCCTCGTACACCGCAACGTCCTCGTACTGCAGGGGACGCGCACCCAGATCGATGCTCCCGTTGCGAACGGTCTGTTCGAGTGCTTTCCGCAGGTCTGATTTCAACAGTTCCGCGGACCACCCGTCGACGATGATGTGGTGGGCTGTGAAGAGCACCACATGGTCATCGTCGGCGAGTGTCAAGGAGTGGAAACGCGCCAGAGGCCCGGCAGCGATGTCGAACGGTGTCGCGAGTATGCGTGAGAACTCCTCCTCGGCCGAGGCCAACGGATCATCGACGCCACGCAGATCCATGACCGGAATCTCCGCTCCGGTGTCCTCGTGGAGCACCACCGTCGGCTCCCCCAGGTCATCCGCGGGGTAACTGACACGCAGGATGTCGTAGCGGGCCGTCAGCGCTCGGCAGGCCTCCCGGATCCGCTGCTGGTCGACCGGTCCCTGAACCCTGAGTCCGAAACCCACCACGTAGGCGGCTGACCCCGGGTCCATGCGATCCTCGACCCACAACCCGGTCTGGGTAGGACTCAGCGGGACGACGGCATCGGCCTGCCGCGGACCGGGACCGGAGGGAAGCGACCGGGCCCGGCGCAACCGTTCGGCCAACAACTGTTTCTTGCGCTCCTGTGGAGCAGTCGCGGTGCTCTGCGTTCTCACCGACGCAGGGATGGGTGTGTGGGTCATGATGTGGGTTCTCCCTCCAGCTCGGCGAGCAGAATGGTTTCCAGGATCGCGGCCTGGTCCCGCAGCACGGGAGCCTCGAAAACAGTGCGCAGCGGCAGTTCGACCTCCAGGCGATCGCTGATTCGTGCCGCCACCTTGGTCGCCAGCAACGAGTTCCCACCGGAATCGAAGAAATGGTCCAGGGCGCCGATCACACGGTCATCCGCGAAAACCTCCTGCCAGATCTCGGCCAGCAACGCCTCGACACCGTCCTCGGGCTCGATGTAGCCGCGCTGACTTCCCCACTGCGGGGCCGGCAGCCGAGTCTCGTCGAGTTTTCCTTGCACCGTGATGGGGAACTCTTCCACGGCCACGATGGAATCCGGAACCGCGTGCGAAGGCAGGAGATCGGCGAGGGCCAGGCGACAAGACGCAACATCGAAGGTGTCCACGGGGGACGCGACAACCCATGCGGCGATACGAGGGGTGGCATCACCGGCATGTCCCACCCCGACGTGCGCAGCGAGAACCCCGTCGACGGTCAGGAGCATCTGCTCGATTTCACCAGGCTCGATTCGGAAACCCCTGATCTTGATCTGCCGGTCGCCGCGGCTGACGAATTCGTAGGCCCCGTCCGGTCGCAGCCGCACCAGATCACCGGTACGGTACATGACCGCCCCGGGCTCACCCCAGGTCGCAGCGACGAAACGCGACGCGGTCAGTCCGGGACGGCGATGGTAGCCGCGGGCGAGCCCTACTCCGCTCACGTACAGCTCCCCCACTGCCCCGGGGGAAACGGGCCGCAGGTGCTCGTCGAGGACGGCGGCGGACAGGCCGTGCACCACCTCACCGATCGGAACCGTTCCGGTTTCGGAACCGTCCAAGCGGTACCTGGTGACGTCGATCGTCGTCTCGGTCGGGCCGTACAGGTTGAACACTGGCCGTCGAAGCACCTCAGCAGCGACCGTTGACGCCGGCAGCGCCTCGCCTCCCGCCATGAGAGTGAGCCGGGGAGGCAAGCAGTCCTTCGGCAGCGCCTGCAGCATCGTCGGGACGAACAAGGCCCTGCGGACGTCGTGCCGACGCATGTAGTCGCTGAGCCCGGTACCCGGGACGCGCAGCTCGTCAGGAACGAGCACCAGGCAGGCACCGTGGAACAGCGCCATCGTGAGTTCAAGCACCGACGCGTCGAAACTGAACGAGGCGAACTGCAGCACCGTCTCATCGGGACCCGCGCCCAATCCGTCGCGTTGGGACGCGGCCAGAGCGACCAGCCCGCGGTGAGTCACCACGACACCCTTCGGCCTGCCTGTGGAACCCGAGGTGTGGATGAGGTAGCACGGATGATCCGTGGAGGGCGGCACGCGCAGCTCATCGGCCCGGATCGGCCCGTCATCGTAGGCACCGATGGCGGCAACGGTCTCCGGAGCATCCAGTACCACCGCGGCGTCGAAACGATTCGCATCAGCAGCGGTGGTGATCACCAGGTCCGCCCCGGAGTCGTTGAGCAGGTAGGAGATACGCTCGACGGGCTGGTCGGGGTCGATGGGTACGTAGGCAGCACCCGCTTTTTCGACACCGACGATGGCGACGACCGCCCGGACCGACTTGCGCAGCGACAGCGCAACGATGTCCTCGGCACCGATGCCCCGCTGGATCAGCCAGCGGGCGAACTGGTTCGAGGCGGCGTCGAGTTCCGCATAGGTCACAACATCGTCGCCGCAGCGCACGGCATCGTGATCGGGGTCGATCTGAACCGCATCGGCGAATAGTTCCGAGAACGTACGTGGTTGCCCGGCGACCGGTCCGGTTTGGACCGCGGCGTCGCGTTCCTCGTCGCTGAGAACGTCGATGGCGCCAATCCGCCTGTTCGCATCGGTGCCGAAGGCCTCCAGGACCCTGAGGAACCGGGTGACGATGTCCTCGGCGGCTCCGGCGTCGAGGCGATCCGTCGCGTAGTCCAGTTGGATGCTGAGTTCAGTGCCGTTCTCCCCGACTACCTCGCCAACCTCGAAGCTGAGGTCGAACTTGGCACCCAGCGGTCCGGGATGCAGATCCTCGGTCTCGAGCCCGGGCAGCATCAGCCTCGCGGTGTTGCCCCCGCTCTCGGACAGGTGATTCACCATGACCTGGAACAACGGATGGCGGCCCGGTACCCGGGGTGGAGCGAGAGCATCCACGACCATGTCGAAGGGCACCTGGGAGTGTTCGACCGCACCCAGGATCGCTTCCCGGGCCCTGTCGATGGTCGCGGCGATCGTTGGATTCCCGGTGAGGTCGTGACGGATCGCCAGTGTGTTGACGAAGAAACCGACCAGCGGTTCCAGGGCGGGATCGTCGCGTCCCGTCGTCACGGTGCCAAGCGCCATGTCCTTCCCCGCTCCGAGACGATTCAGCAACACGGCCACGGCGGTATGGCACACCATGAACACCGACGCGCCGTGTTCGGACGCCAGACACTGCAGCCGGGACAGGGCCTCAGCTGGCAGCACACCCTCCACGGTGCCGCTGGGACGCGCGCCCGAGGGTGTGTCCGGTTTTTCTCCCGGCAACCGGATCTCCTCGGGCAGCCCTGCCAGGGTGGCGCGCCACCACTCGATCTCCCTGCTCTGCTCAGCCGAGCGTTCACGCTGCCAGAGTGTGTGATCGGCGTAGGTGACAGGAAGTGGAGCCCACCCGGGGACCCGGCCGAGGCACCGGGCAACATAGGCCTCCTCCAGGTCGCGCAGCAGGGGTGCCAGGGACAGGCCATCGCTGGCGATGTGATGCATGACCAGTACGACGATGTGGCTGTCGACGGACTCCCGGAGAATCCAGAGGCGGATCGGCAGGTCGTGTTCCAGGTCGAAGGAGCGTGCGCTGCTCTCCTGCACCAACGCCATGCGTTCCTGTTCGTCGAGAGCGGACACGTCGAGCACGGTGCACAGATCGGAGACCTCGGGAACCGCCATCAAACGCTGGAAGGGTTCGCCGTCGACGGAAACCATGACGGTGCGCAAGCTTTCCTGACGTTCGACGACGTCACGCAACGCCTGCTGCAGTGCGGGAACGTCGAGGGCGCCCCGCAGCCGGGCGACCAGGGGGAGGTTGTAGGCGGAGGATGCCTCCTCCAGACGTGTGACGGTCCACAGCCGGCGCTGCGCGAACGATGCCGGCAGCTGCTCGGGTCGGGGACGGTGGACGATGCGTTCGACCCCGCCCCGGACGTCCGGTGCCGGCTCGGAGGGCAGGTCGTGGGGCGCCTCCGTAGCCTCGTGGCGGCTGCTGGTTGAGGTTTTGGGGTCGTCTGCCGACTCCAACCGGGCCGCCAGGGCACGGGCAGTCGGCGCCTCGAAGACGTCGCGCAACCGCAGCCGCTTCTCCGGTCCACCGAGTCGTGCCACGATCCGGGCGGCGATCAGTGAGTGCCCCCCCAGGAGGAAGAAATTGTCCTCCGGGCCGACCGCGTCCACCCCCAGCGCCTCCGCGAAGACCGCGCACACCCGTGCTTCCAGGGCAGTGGCGGGTTCCTGCAGGCTGGGTGTCACCGTCGCCGGCGGGAGGGCCCGCCGGTCCAGCTTGCCGTTCGGCGTCCTCGGGAAGGAGTCCAGTCCCATGATGACCGTCGGAACCATGTACGGGGGTAGCGCCGCCTCGGCACGGGCCCGGACGGCCGTGGTGTCGACATCCTCGCCGGTGACGTACCCCACCAGACGGCCCGGGGCGTCGGGGGCCTCGATGACCACGGCCCCCGTCACGCCGGGAGCATCCGCCAGGCATCGTTCGATCTCACCCGGTTCGACACGGAAGCCGCGGACCTTGAGCTGTGAGTCGGCGCGTCCGAGGTACATGAGCTCCCACGATCTGTTCCAGGCCACGACATCACCGGTGCGGTAGAGGACCTCGCCCTGCCGGAACGGATCGGCGACGAAACGACTGGCAGTCAGTCCCGGCCGGTTGAGGTATCCGATCGCCAGGCCGGGGCCACCGATGTACAGCTCCCCGGGAACTCCCGGTGGAGCGGGTCGCAGGAAGTCATCGAGCACGACCAGCCGGACGGTATCGATGGCACGACCGATCGGTGGCGCTTCCTGACCCCGGGAAGGGGAAAGCGGACCGGCGACGGTGACGATCATCGCCTCCGTGGGGCCGTAGGCGTTGAACAGTGCCCGGCCGGGAGCGAAACGTTCGACCAGGTCGGCGCTCAGCGCCTCCGCGGTCGAAATCAGCACCGGCACCCCGGTCAGGGAGCCGTCGATGGTGGTCAGCACACTCGGGGTGAGCAGCGCCGCGTCGACGTGTTCGAGTGCCGTGCGCAGCTCCTCACCGACGAGTGGCCCGGGCTCGGGAATCACGAGACTGCCTCCGGCCCCCCAGGCCATGCAGAGTTCTATGATGGCCACGTCGAACGACAGGGACGTGATCTGCAGCACCCGCATCCCGGGCCAGCATCCGGTCCGTCGGGTCAGTGAGCGGGTGAAGACACCGAGCCCGCGCCGAGTCATGCACACCCCCTTGGGACGACCGGTGGAGCCGGAGGTGTGGATCACATAGACCGGTTCTTCTGCTGCGGGAGCGCGCGATGGCAGTGGGCCCGGTTCCTCGGAGCCGACCCGCCCCATCTCAAGCACCGGGAGATCGCAGGAGGCGGTCATGGCCGACACCCCCGCGCCGCGCGCCAGGATCAGGCGCGGAGCCGCGTCCTCCGTGACCTGGGTCAGACGCGCCGTCGGGTAGGTGGCATCCAGCGGAAGCAGAACAGCACCGGTTCGCGCGACGGCCAACACGGCCACGATCGTGTCCGCGCTGCGGGGAACACAGACGCCGACGACGTCGCCCGGTCGCACCCCTTCAGCGAGCAGCCGGTGGGCCCACCAGCGGCTTTCCCGTTCCAGATCGGCGTAGGTCAGTTCCCGGTCCCCCATGACGGCGGGTGCAGTGTCTCCCATGAGGGCGTGTGCCGAGGCGAACAGATCGTCGAGCCCCATGGCCGGAACCTCCGGTGCCGGCATGGAGGATCCCATCGCCCGCAGCGAGTCGAGTTCCCCGGGCAGCAACACATCGAGTCCCGAGACCGGGGTGGAGGGATCGTCCGCGAGCTGGCTCAGCACCTTTGAAAGGCGGGCGGCCAAGTGCTCGACGGTGCTCACGTCGTAGCGGTCGGTGGCGAACTCCAGTTCCAGGGCAAGGCCGTTCCTGGTCTCGCCGAATGCGATGGTCAGGTCGAACTTCGAGCCGGCGACATCACCGCCGGCGAGACGGGCGCGGCCGGTGCCGAACGGAATCTCCGCGTCCACCGGTCCGCGGTCCGCGAGCGACACGAGCACTGTCTGGAACACCGGATGGCTACCGGGCACGCGTTCCTGCCGCAGCGCCGCCACTACGTCGTCGAACGGGACGTGCGCATGGGCGAGCGCCTCGGCGTCACGGTGGCGCACCTCGGCGAGCCAGTCGGTAAAACTCGGGTCCCCCGCGAGCCGTGTGCGCAACGCGATCGGGTTGATGAAGAATCCGACGGTTTCCTCGAAGGCGACATTGTCACGTCCTGCCGTGACGGTTCCGAGCACGAGATCAGGACCGGCACCCAGACGGCTCAGCAGGGCCGTGAAAGCGGCATGCACGACCATGAACACGGTGGCTCCCTCACGGCGGGCCAGGGCACGCAAGCCCTCCAGTGTGGCCATCGGCACCTCGTCACGAATCACCCGGGCGGCAGCAGCCGTATTCCCTGCAGAGGAGCTCGCGGGCAGGCCTGACCGGGCAGGTGCATCGGCCAGTTGGGTCAGCCACCATGCGGTTTCGCGTGCAGTCAGCGAGTTCGGGTCGTCATCATCGCCCAGGATGTGTGCCTGCGCGGCGGCCCAGTCAACGGGCTGCAGACCGGGACTCGACCAGGATGGTTCCTCACCGTTTTGACGGCAACCGTAGGCGTATGACAGGTCCTTCAGCAGGGGGGCGAACGAGGAGCCGTCGACCGCGATGTGATGGAACACCAAAGCGATCCGGCCTCCGCCGGCACCCATCGGCAGCACCACCACACGCACCGGAATCTCCGCCGAGATATCCAAGCCCACACCGAGAGCCGCGGTGAACATGTCGGGGTCCGCCACCACGTGGATGCGGGCCGGCACCCGGGTCGTCGCCTCGGCAGGGGTCAGGATTCGTTGCCAAGGTTCGCCATCACGCTCGACGACGAGGGTGCGCAGCGCCTCGTGACGACCGACGAGGTCGCTGACGGCCTCCCGCAGGGCGGTCACATCGAGCACATCGACGTCGAGAACGACCGGAACGTTGTAGGCGACCGGATCCGTGACGAGGTCCTGCTCCAACCAGAGCCTCCGCTGCGCCCGCGATGCGGGCAGCATGCCATCGGCCGGGCGCTCCACCTCGCGGACCGGTTCCGTGGCGGACCCGCCGCCCGCGAAACGCGCCCACGCCCGCGGCACCGGGTCGGTGAACACATCGCTGACGGCAATCGTGAACCCCATCTCACGCAGCCGGGACACCAACCGGACGGCGAGCAGCGAATGCCCACCCAGTTCGAAGAAGTTGTCGTCAACACCCACCTCGTCGACACCGAGCACCGCTGCCAGGGCCGCGCAGGCCTGTTCCTCGGCAGGTGTGGACGGCGCACACTCGGCCCGTGTCGCGACGACGGGAGCCGGCAACGCCGTGCGGTCGACCTTGCCGTTGCGGGTCAGGGGCAGGGCGTCCAGCACCACGATGTGGTCGGGAACGGCTTGCTTCGGCAGCCTGCCCGCCAGGGCATTTCGCGCGGACATGGGTTCGATGGCACCGACCACATACCCCACCAGCACCGCGTCGGGCCCGAGGTCGCGACGCGCCATCGCCGCAGCCGCCGTGACTCCCGGTAGGGCTGCGAGCGCAGTCTCGACCTCGCCCAGCTCGATGCGGAAACCACGGATCTTCACCTGGTCATCGGCCCGGCCAAGGAACCGCAGCGCACCGTCACGGCCACGGCAGACCAGGTCGCCGGTGCGGTACAACCGTTGCCCGTCACCCCAGGGGTCTGCGACGAACCGGCTGGCCGTCGTCCCCGGTCGTCCGGCGTATCCCCGGGCCAGCGCGGCCCCACCCACGTAGAGCTCACCGACGCAACCGACGGGCACGGGGTGCAGGAACTCGTCGAGCACCGCCACGTTCTTGCCAGGAGTGGGATGGCCGATCGGCACTGGGTCGACGTCATGGGCATCGACCTGGTGCACGGTGGCATCGATGGTGGTCTCCGTCGGCCCGTACAGGTTGAACAGCTGTACCCGATGCCCGATGTCCTCAACGAGCCCCGCGGGAAATGCCTCGCCAATCAGGATCAGCGTCAACCCCGAGGGAATGTCGGCGGGGTCTAGCGCCATCGCGACTGCGGGCGTGAGGGCAGCATGGGTGCAGCGCTGGAGGATGTGCACGAACTCGGGTCCGAGCGTACGTGCCCGTTCCGGCACCATGAGCAGGGTGGCCCCCACCAGCAGGGACATCCCCATCTCCAACAAGGCGACATCGAAGCTGTGCGAGATGAACTGCATCACGACGCTTTCCGGTGTCACGTCATAGGCCGTGCAGCTCTGGGCCAGGCTGGCCACACCGGCATGGCTGACGACAACGCCCTTGGGCCGCCCGGTGGATCCCGAGGTGTGGAGGATGTAGGCGGCGCCGTACACGCTGGCCGGACCGGTGGGGGTCGCGGTGGCGGCGGAGAGCCGATCAGCCGTCTCCGGTGCATCGGTCACGAGCCTGGGAACGGTGAAACGGTGGGCCACGGCCTCCTCGCACAGCACCAGTGCGGCACCGGAGTCCTCGAGCAAGAAGCTGAGATATTCATCAGGGTAGGTGAGGTCAATCGGCTGCCACACCCCGCCCGCTTTCATGATCGCCAGCAGGGCGACGATGGAGAACACCGAGCGTGTCGGGCAACTCGCGACGACGGTCTCGGGGCCGACTCCCTGCTCGACCAGGAGCCGTGCCCACCGGGTCGAGCACTCATCGAGTTCCGCGAAGGTGAGGGATTCACCGTCGCACTCGACGGCTGTCCGGTCCGGATCGGCTGCCACCCGGCGTGCGAAGAGCTCCGGGAGGGTGGCCAGGGATGCGACGGCCTCCCCGGCCTCGCGTTCCCACCCGGCCTCGGACGGCAGGGTGACGGTTGTCCTCGATGGGCGTCGCGAGGGATCCTCCAGCGCCTGCAGCAGCACGGAGAGAATGCGCTGCCCCAGCTGCTCCACATCGGCCCGATCGAACAGGCCGGTCGCGTACTCGATGACGCCGGTGATCCCGGAGGCCGCTCCCCCGGCACGATGCTCATCCAGGAAGAAGGTCAGATCAAATCGGGCGAACTGAGTATCCTGGCCCAGCACCGTGGCGGGCAGCGATCCCAGCGACCACTCCGGTTCGTCGTCCTCGGTCATCACGACCAGCGCCACCTGGAACAGCGGGTGGCGGCTAGGTTGCCGCTCCGGCTGCAATTCCTCGACCACGTCCTCGAAGGCGACGTCCTGATGATCAAAGGCGGCGAGGTCGGTCTCGCGCACCCGGGCCAGCAACTCACGAAACGTCGGATCGCCGGAGACATCAGTGCGCAACACGATGGCGTTGATGAACAAACCGATCAGGTCGGACAGTGCCTCGTGGTCACGTCCGGCGACCATCGTCCCCAGCGGAATGTCGGCACCCGCCCCGAGGAGACGAAGGGCCAGGGCCATCGCGGCCTGGAGCACCATGAACGTGGTGACCCCACACTCGTGGGCCAGCTCGTCGATGCGGCGGTGCAGCTCCGCATCAATGGAAAACGGCACCCAGGAACCGGAGTTGCTTGATCGTCCGTGTCGCTGCCGGGCGTACGGCAGAGGGATTTCGGCAGGCAACCCCGCGAGGGTACGGACCCAGTGGTCGAGCCCAGCCCTCGGGTCGCGCGTCCCGGCCCGTCGCCGCAGCCATTCGGTGTAGTCGGCGTATTGCACGGGAAGCGGTTCCCACTGTGGGGCGCCCCCGAGTTCACGGGCAGCATAGGCACGCCCCAGGTCCCGGGCCAGCGGAGTGACGGACCAGCCATCGGTGGCTATGTGGTGCAGCACCAACGCCAGCAGGTCGCGGGTCCTGCCACGCACGATGGTGGCGCGCAACGGAATCTCGCGGCCCAGGTCGAAGGGTTCGCGGGCGATCCGGACGAGAACCTCGTCGACCTCATCAGCGTCATCGGTCTCCCGCACGTCCAGGGGCACCGCGGTCCCGACCGGCAGAATCCGCTGATACGGTGTGCCGTCGACGTCCGGGAAGATCGTACGCAGGCTCTCGTGGCGTCCGACCAGATCGTTGAGCGCCGCCTGCAAGGCACCCTCGTCGAGGCGACCCGCGACCTGCAGCACGATGGGCACGTTGTAGACGGCGGCCTCGTCGAGGCGGCTGAGGAACCACATCCTCCTCTGCGGGGCGGACACGGGCACGTCGCCGTGTCGTTCGCACGGCACCAGGTCGGGTTCCGACGCCACATCCACGACAGAACGCTCCAGCAGACCAAGCGGAGTCGGCACCTCAAACACGTCACGCAACGTGATGGAACCACCGACCATCTCCTGCCAACGGCTGATCAACCGGACCGCGAGCAGCGAGTGCCCACCGAGTTCGAAGAACCCCTGATCCACATCGACCTCGTCCAGGCCGAGTATCTCGGCGAAACAGCGGCAGGCTGCCTCCTCCCGTGGCGTGGAGGCTCGCCGTCCCGTGCCCGGATTCTCGACGACGGGCACCGGTAGACACCGCACGTCCAGCTTGCCGCTGACGGTGAGCGGCAGCGCATCGAGAGCCACGACCGCGGAAGGCAGCATGTATGCCGGCAGCTGTCGCGCCACCCGGCGTTTGATCTCCGCTCCATCGGCACTGCCGACGACATAGGCGACGATTCGTTGGTCGCCGGGGCTGTCCTCACGGACGATCACCGCAGCGGCCTGCACACCCTCGACCGCCGTGACCGCGGATTCGATCTCCCCCAGCTCGATGCGGAAACCACGGATCTTCACCTGGTCGTCGCTGCGACCGATAAACTCCAGTTCCCCGTCCGCGCGCCACCGCACGACATCACCCGTGCGGTACATGCGCTCCCCCGGCGCATCGAGGTCAGCGACGAAACGCGACGCCGTCATTCCGGGACGGTGCCTGTAGCCGCGCGCCAAGCCCGGGCCGGACAGGTACAGCTCCCCGGGAACACCCGGCGCCACGGGTCGCAGCCTCTCATCCAGCACCCGGGCGACGAGACCGTCGGTCGGATGCCCGATCTCCGGTGGCCGCAGGCCGTCCAGCGGCCACGACACCACACTGGTGACGGTCACTTCCGTGGGTCCGTAGGTGTTGAGGATCCTGCGGCCACTCGCCCACGCCCGCACCAGAGACTCCGGGCAGGCCTCGCCGCTGAGATTGATGTTGCGCAGGTGCTCGAACGCGCCCGGTTCCAGGCTCTGGAGCCGTGACGGCGTGAGTTCGCAGTAGGTGACGCGATGATCCTCCAGGAGCTGCGCCAGGCGATCACCCGCGACGACTCCCTCTCCAGGGAGCACGATGGTGCCGGCCACGGCGAACACGGTGAGCAGGTCGATGACTGACACGTCAAAGCTGAACGACGCCAGCTGCAACAGTTTCAGCGACCCGTCGAGCCCGAAGCCGCGCACCTGCGAGGCGACCGTACCCGCCAGGCCGCTGTGGGTGACCTCCACGCCTTTCGGGCGGCCAGTCGACCCGGATGTGTAGATGACGTAGGCCACATCGGAGATCTGCGGAAGCGGCCACGCCACGGGGGTAGGGTCATCCACCACGCAGGCGGCGTCAACGACCGGCAGGAGCCCAAAACGCTGCTGGTTCGCGGAGTCGGTGATCACGGCAATCGGAGCCGCATCCTCGACCATGAAGGCGATCCGCTCGTCAGGTTGGGCCGGATCGATCGGCAGGTAGGCCGCGCCCGTGCGGCACACCGCCAGGATGGCCACGATGGCGTCGATGTTCTTCGGCAAGCTGACCGCCACCACGGCCCCGGGGCCGGCGCCCAGGGCACGGAGCCCACGGGCCAGGGTCTCGACGCGCGCGTCCAGGTCGGCGTAGGTGACGGCCTGTGTCCCCTCCTCGACCGCGATGCCCGTGGGACGCGTCGCCACGGCGTGATCGAAGAACTCAATGAAACGCACCGGTTCCGGGCAGGGCTCGCCGATACCCCACGCGGTGACCTGCTCGACGATGTCGGCTGGAACCACGTTCAGCTCACACACCGGAGCATCGGGCCGCGCGCTGGCCTCAGCGGCGAGCTCACACCAGGCCTGGCCGAGGTAGCGGGCACGCGCTTCGTCGTAGACATCCCCCGAGAACTCCACCTCAATCTCGGCGCTGCCGTCCGGGCGGTCGAACAGGCAGAAGTTGAGGTCGAACTGCGCCGTGCCCAGGTCGAGGTCGGTGACTGCCGTGGCGGGAACCCCGAGGTCAAGGTCGATGTCGTCGCCCTGCCTGGCTGCCACACCGATCTGGAACACCGGGTGCCGGTTCATGGAGCGGGTCGGGTTGAGGTGCTCCACCAACACATCAAAGGGCAGGTCGGAGTGTTCCAGAGCGTCCAGTGTCGCGTTGCGCACGTCATCACACAGCTCAGCAAAGGTGGTGGCGGCGGAAATGCGATGGCGCATCACCAGGGTGTTGACGAACAGCCCCACCATGTCAGCAAGAGCTTCCTCATTGCGGCCAGCGACCTGCGTACCGAGTACGACGTCGTCGACACCGAAACGACTCACCAGGGCGGCCACCAGTGCCTGGTTCAGCATGTGGGGGGTGCATCCCAGGTCACGTTCCACGGCGCGCAGCCGGTCCCGGAGGGACGCGGGAACGGGCACGAACACACGCGATCCCCTGCCCGTGGCGACGGCTGGACGGGGAGTCGCCAACGACAGCTCAGTGTCCTGCGGGGCGCCGGCCAGCCGGGCGCGCCAGTACTCGGTCTGCTCGTAGGCGAGCGACCCGGGGTCGTGGACATCACCCAGCAGTTCGCGCTGCCAGGCGGCGAAGTCCGCGTACTGGACCTCCAACGGTTCCCGCTCCCAGGGCGTCCCGTCCCGGCGGGCCGCGTAGGCCTCACCGAGGTCTCGCGCCAACGGTTCCATGGAGACCCCATCAGCCGCGATGTGGTGCACGACGATCAGGAGGATCCACCCTCCGGGTTCGGCAATGAGGTGCGCCCGCAGCGGCAACTCCTCAGCCAGGTCGAACGGCTCGACGGCCAGACAACGCATCGCGGCATCGGGGTCACCGATGTGAGTCATGCACCGCAGCAGCTCCGGCAGGTCCTCGGGTTCCACGACGTCGAGCACGGGCTCACCGTCGACCACGCGGACATGGGTGCGCAGCACCTCGTGTCGGGCGGCAACGTCACGAACCGCCCGGGCCAGCGCGACCCGGTCGACGTCACCGGCCAGGTGCATCGCCAGCGGGATGTTGTAGGCGGGAGAACCGGGCTCTGTCTGAGCCATGAACCAGAGCCGGCGTTGACCGTAGGAAAGGGGTTGAGTCATGTCTTCTCTCCAGAAGTTCAGACGCGGGAACGTGGGGTAAGGCGGGGACGCGGACGGCGTGGCGTTGCAGCGGCAACGGCTCGGGACGCCAACGCAGCCGGTGTGGGGGCCTCAAACAGGTCGCGGACACTGACCGCCCAGCCCGCATTTGCCACTGCAGCGACCACCCGAGCCGCTGCTAGGGAGTGCCCCCCGATGGCGAAGAAGTCGGTCGTCCGCCCGACCCCGGGGCATCGCAGGACTGTTTCGTAGGCCTCGCAGATGGCGCGTTCCACATCGGTGAGCGGGGCGACGAGGTCGTCATCGGGAGCGCTGCCTCCGGGTTCCGGGAGAGCCGTGAGGTCGAGTTTCCCGTTGACCGTCAGCGGGAACGCATCCAGCGCAATGACGTGCGAGGGCACAGCATGTGGAGGCAGTTCGGCCCTGGCGCACTCCAGCACGGAGCCGGTGGAGATCCCGGCGGGAGTGACGTACACGACGAGAGCCGGCTGGCCCGCTTGGTCCTCGCGGACCATCACGTGCACCTGCTCCACCCCGTCGACGGCACGCAGCACGGAGGCGATCTCGCCTGGCTCCACCCTAAAGCCGCGCAGCTTGACCTGCTCGTCGCTGCGACCGCGGTAGATCAGCTCTCCTGCACGGTTCCAGCGCACCACATCACCGGTGCGGTAGACCCGTTCCCCGCCGCCATCAGGGTCGGCGACGAAGCGGGTCGCGGTCAGGCCTGCGCGATCGCGGTAGCCGAGAGCGACACCGGGGCCCCCAATGTAGAGCTCACCGTCGACCCCGATCGGGACCGGTCGTAGCAGGGAGTCCAACACGAGCAGGCGCGCACCGGCCAGTGGGCCTCCGATGGGGGGTGCGTCCCGACCAGCTGTGAGTGGCCCTGCCACTGTGGCCGCGACCGTCGCCTCCGTCGGCCCGTAGGCGTTGAACATCGAACGTCCAGGGGCGAACCGCGCGACAAGCTCGGCGCTGCACGCCTCGGCACCGACCAGCAGGGTGTCGAGCCCGTCAAGACCGGCGGGATCGACCGTGTCCAGGGCGCCCGGAGTGACCAGGGAAACATCACAGCGCGACAACCACTGCGCCAGTTCGTCGCCGACGAGCACACCGGGCGGTGGGACGACGAGGGCGCCTCCCGCGGGCCAGGCGAGACAGAGCTCCAGGATCGATGCGTCGAAGGCGAGGGAAGCGAGTTGCAGCACCCGTGTGCCGGGGGTGAGGCCGTAGCGTTCCTCCTGCGCCCGGGCGAAGGCGCCCAGTCCGCGTTTGAGAATCTCGACGCCCTTGGGTTCGCCGGTCGAACCGGAGGTGTGGATGATGTAAGCGACGTCACCTTCGCGCGGCGCGGTCTCCGGCAGGCAGCTGTCGCCGTCCGCATCGGCCAGATCGAGCACGGGGGTTCTCGTACCGGCTCGTTCCAGGGCCTCGATTCCCCCGCCTCCGGCCAGCACCACCCGCATGTCGCAGTCCTCGACCAGCCGGCGCAGACGCGCGGCGGGATGGGTGGCATCCAGCGGCACCGGAACCGCCTGTGCTCTGGCCACCGCGAGCAGAGCGACGATCGTGTCGGCGGAACGCGGCACGCACACCCCGACCCGATGGCCTGGTTCCACGCCCTGTGTCCGCAGCCAGCCGGCCATCCGGGAGCTACGGAGGTCGAGTTCGCCATAGGTGAGGTGACCGTCATGCGCCTCGACCGCGAGGGCGTGCGCACCGGCACTGCGCAACGCGTCGGCGAACAGGGTCTCCAGGCCAGCCGGCGCGAGGTCCACCTTCGTAGGCATCCCCCAGGACCGTATCGCCGCCGTCTCCCCCGGGGCATGACCCCGCAGCTCGTGCATGCGCAGCGACGGATCGGCGACGACACGCTGCGCGAGCAGGACGTATCTGTGCAGGATTGCCGTCGCGGTCTCGTCGTCGAACAGGTCGCGTGAATAGTCGGCGACGACGCCGATGCCGTCGCGACGCTCCTCCAGGGTGAGGGTGAAATCGAATTTGGATCCCACGACGAGGTTGCGGGCACGCGCCACGTCGAAGAGCGCACCCGGAACCACCTCGCGGCGGTGGTCCTGTGTGGTGAACATCACCTGGAACAGGGGATGGCGTCCCCCTGAACGGTCCGGGTTGAGGCGCTCCACCACACTGTCGAAGGCCACGTCGGCATGAGCCAGGCAGTCGGCATCGGAGAGCTTCAGGCGAGCCAGCAGCTCTTCGAAGGTCGGATCCCCCGACAGATCGCTGCGCAGGACCACCGTGTTCACGAAGAACCCGACGACATCCTCGAGTGCGCTGCTGTCGCGACCGGCGGTGACGGTACCGACCACGATGTCATCGCCTGCCCCGTGAAGATTCAGCAGCGCCGCGAACACACCGTGCAGCACGACAAACGAACTGACGCCGGCCCTACCAGCCAGGGCCGTCACTCCACGCTGCGTCGCGGCGTCGATCTCCGCGCGGACCTGTCCTGCCCCCCGTCCGGATGCCGTGCCGCGCGCACGATCCGGCGGGAAGGTGACCTCCTCCGGCAGCGAACCCAACCTGCGTTCCCACCACGTGGTCCGTTCGGCCAGGCGAGCGGGATCGGTGGCTGCCACGGCGTGCGCCCAGTCGTGATACTGCAACACCGGTTGGGGCAGTCGTGGGTCCCGCCCCTCTGAGCGGGCCACATAGGCCGCTTCCAAGTCACGCAGCAGCGGCTCCATGGACCAGCCGTCCGCGGCGATGTGGTGCAGCACCACGACCACCGAACAACCGTTCCCGCTCCGAATCACGCTGACCCGCACGGGCAGTTCCTCGGTGAGCCGGAACACGTGACGCGCCGCCACATCAATGGCGGCTGCGGCATCCGAGGTACAGATCTCGTCGATGACCGGAACCAGGGCGACCGCCTCCGACGCGGGGATGATCCTCTGCACCGGTTCGACGCCCGGCAACACCACGCTTCGCAGCGGCTCGTGACGGGCGACGACGTCCCCGAGAGCGGCCTGCAGGGCCGGCAGGTCGATGTCATCGGCGTCGACGACAACAGGAATGTTGTAGACGGGTGAAGGTCCGTCGATCTGCTCGACGAGCCACAGCCTGCGTTGAGCCCCTGACATGGGCACGATGCCATCGGCGGGCCGGGGTGCCTGCGTGATTCCGGTCGCCGGAGCCCCGCCACGGGCACGAGTGAGGAATCCACGCACGGTCGGCGCCAGCAGCACGTCACGCATGGCAACCCGAATGCCAGCCGCGGCCAGCTGCGAGACCAGTTTCACGACGAGCAGTGAGTGCCCGCCGAGACGGAAGAAGTCGTCATCGGGCCCGACCCGGGAAACCCCGATCACATCCCCCATGATGCGGCAGGCCTCGGCCTGTTCACCGTCCTCGGCCGCTTTCCCCGAGCCGCTCAGGGACGGGGCAGGGAGGGCATCCCGGTCAAGCTTGCCGTGGATCGTGACGGGAAGCCGGTCGAGGACCACCCAGTGCGACGGGACGGCATGAGCCGGCAGCGAGGCGGCGGCATGGGCGCGTATCCGTTCCACGTCCACCCCGGCTCCGGCGACGTGAGCGACCAGCGCCTTCCCACCGGCGAGATCATCACGCAACGACACCGCGGCCCCTGTCACTCCCGGGGCGGCACCGAGGACCGCCTCGACCTCACCGAGTTCGATGCGGAAGCCGCGCAGCTTGACCTGGGCGTCGTTGCGTCCGACGAAGTGGAGGCGTCCCTCCGCATCCAGGCGGACCAGGTCGCCGGTGCGGTAACGACGGCCACCGTCCGGCCCCGCAACGAAACGGGACGCCGTCAGGCCGGATTCGCCGACGTACCCGCGGGCGAGACCGGGACCGCTGACGTAGAGCTCGCCGACCACACCCGGGGCAACGGGACGCAGGGTGGTGTCCAGCACCTCCAGTCTCGCGCCGTACACGGGTTTCCCGATCGGCACGGAGACCCCGTAGGGACCGCTGAGACGGTGCCCGGTTCCGAAGATCGTGGCCTCGGTGGGTCCGTAGAGGTTGACCAATCGGGTGCGCCCTGCCAAAGCGGTGGCGGATTGTGCGGGAAAGGCCTCCCCTCCCAGAACCAAGGTCATGCCCTCCGGGATACTCGCGGGATCCAGGGTCAGTGCGAAGGATCCGACCATGAAGGCGTGGGTGACGCCCAGCCGCGCCCACTCGGCCACCAGCGCGCCACCAGAATCGCGGTGCTCGTCGGTGATCAACGCGCAGGCGGCACCGGTCAGCAGCCCCATCGTCACCTCAAGCACGCTCGCGTCGAACCCCGGGGACGCCGCCTGCGCCACAACCATCCCCTCCCCCACACCACACCACCGGCGTTCGGAGGCCACCATGTCAGCGATCCCCGCGTGGGTGACGTAGACCCCCTTGGGACGGCCGGTGGATCCGGATGTGTGGATGATGTAGGCGCCGGTGTCGGGAGGCAGGGTCGCACCGGGGCAGTCGGTGATCGGGGCGATGGTGGTCAGCAGATCCGCGATGCCGGGGTCATCCGCGACAACCAGGCGCTGCGCGTCCCAGCGGGCCGCATCCGCTGCAAGCGTGATGACGATGGCCGCCGAGGTGTCCTCAACCACCATCCGTTGCCGTTCGTCCGGGTAGCGCCGGTCGATCGGTTGCCACACGGCTCCCAGCAGGCTCACCCCGAGGAATGCCGCCACTTGGTCCACTCCGCGCGGAAGCGTGCACGCGACAACGTCCTGGATCGCCACGCCCCTGCTGCGCAGCAGGGCGGCCCAGCGGCGGGCACGTTCGTCGAGCTCAGCCCGCGTCCACCGCTCCTGACCCACGATCAGCGCGACGGCCTGCGGATCGTTCTCCACCTGCGTGTTCCACAAGGATGCGATCGTGGCGCCGCCGACGGATGCCGGACCCACCATGTTGGCTGCCTCTCCGGGCAGCAGGAAATCGCTTTCAGCCAGCGGCGCATCGGGGCGGGTGGCAACCTGTCGCAGCACGGATTCCAGCCGATGGACCAGCCGTTCGGCGTTCTCGGCACCCACCTCCGCAGCGTATTCAAGGACCCCTGCGATTCCGTCCGGGTTACCGGCCCTGAAGCGTTCGGTGAAGGCCCACACCAACTGGAAACGAGCGGCGGGCGCAGGGGTCGACTGTTGCCGAACCCCGGGCAGGTGTGGAAGTTCCAGGGTGGCTCCGGATGCACCGTGCGAGGCGTAGTCGGGAACGAATCCGCGCTCCCCTGCCCCCATGCTGATCAGGACGTCGATCCAGGGGGTGCGCCCGGGTTCGCGGTTCGGGTTCAAGGCCTCGACGACGCAATCAAATCCGAGACCGGAGTTCCGCATCGCCGTCAGATCGCTCTCCCGCAGCTGCGCAACCACTTCCGTGAACGTCCCACCGGGATCGACCTCACTGACGAGAACGATCGTGTTCACGAGTGGTCCCACCATGTCCGCCAGCCCGGCTTCGTCGCGCGCACCGACGGCGGCACCCATGCTGAAACGTTGCCCCGCACCGAGACCGGCCAACACCACCGCCATCGCCGCGTGCAGGACGACGAAAGGTGTCGTCCGAAGTCGTTGCGCCAGGGCCAGCACCGCCTGGTGAACACGTGCATCGATGTCGAACGCGGCGTACCCCGCTCGTCCGTGGCCGTCCTCGACGGCGGGTATCTGCGGGCACCCGGCGGTAACGTCGCGTAGACGATCCCGCCAGAAGTCGATCTGCTCGGCGGTGGCCACCGGATCGGCGGCCCGGCGCACCTGCTGGGCCGCCACATCGGCGAACTGCAGCGGCAGCGGCTGCCACGGGGGCGCGGAGCCCCGGGAACGGGCCGCGTAGGCGGCATCGAGGTCGCGATCCAGCAGCATCATCGACCATCCGTCGCAGGCGATGTGGTGCACGACGAGCACGAACACGTGGTCGCTCGGTGTCCGCAGCAGGATCGGTCGAACGACCTCCTCGGCCAGGTCGAACCGGTCGTGCACGGCACGGGCCACGACCTCCTCTACCTCATCCGGACTGATCTCGCGAACCCTGATGCCGTCGCGGACGGGATCCGGCGCATCCACGCGCTGCCAGACCCGTTCGCCGTCGCTGCCATATCGGGTGCGCAGGATCTCATGGCGTTCCACCACGTCCAGCCAGGCTCGTTCCAGGGCTGCGACGTCGAGGCCGCGCCCCAGACGCACGGCGGCGGGCACGACATATCCGGAGGAGCCGTCAGCGGATTCCTCGGCTAGCCACATTCGTTCCTGCGAGGGGGAACACACCATCTGCCTGGTCCGTGACACAGGCACAGGCACAGGTGTCGCGCTGGTCGGTCCGAGGTCATCGAGCAGGGCCGCGACGTCACCGATGCGCGGCGACGCGAGAACATCCGCAATTGCCGGGCAGAGCCCTGTGCGTGACTGCAGCTCAGAGACAATCCGGGCCACATCGAGCGAATGACACCCCAGATCGACCAGCGAGTCCTCGACCGTGAGATCGCTGATTCCGGTGACCTGTTCCACCGCCTCCGCCACGATGCGTTCCGCGGTCGTGCGCGGCGGTTCCCCCGCTGCCCGCAGCCACACCGGTTCCGGGAGCGCGGAACGATCCACCTTCCCGCTCACGGTGAGGGGCAAGGCAGGCAGGACGGTCACCGAGGAGGGCACCATGTAGTCAGGAAGTTTCCGCGCCAGTGCGGCACGCAGCGCACGAGGATCCACTGTGGCACCGGGCAGGGGTGTGACGTGGAGCAGCAGTTTGTCGGACTGCGGACTACCTCCCACGGTGACGACCGCCCCTTTGATCCCGGGAAGCCCCAGGGCCGTGGCCTCGATCTCACCGGGTTCGACGCGGAAACCGCGTATCTTGATCTGATCATCGGTGCGTCCGAGGTAATGGATCTCCCCCGTCTCGTCGATGCACACCCGATCACCAGTGCGGTACATCCTTTCGCCGGGAACCAGCGGATCGGCGATAAAACGGCAGGCCGTGAGACCGTGCTGCCCGGCGTATCCACGCGCAAGACCGGCCCCGGCCACATAGAGTTCGCCGTCCATGGTCGGGGCCAACGTCTCGTCCAGGACATAGGCACGCATCCCCTCGATCGGATGGCCTATGGGCACGCGATCGAGGGCCGGGTCGAGGTCATGGGAGTGCAGGCATGTGACAGTGGCCTCCGTCGGGCCGTAGGTGTTGACCATGCGCCGCCCACCACGCGCCCATTCCCGCACCAGGGATGGTGGGCACGCTTCGGCCCCGACGAAAAGGCATTCGAGGCTGTCGACACCTGACCCGCTGGCGCCGGAGAGAACCGGCGGCGGAACCAGAGCGTGAGTGATACCCCAATTCTTCATTTGATCGGCTAGGGCCTGTCCACTCAGTCGTTGTGGACCGGGCAACACAAGCGTCGCAGCCGCCCACCACGTACCGATGATGTCCTTCACGCTTGCGTCAAAAGAAAGGGACGCGGTCTGCAGAACTCGACTCCTGGTCGTCAAACGCCAGGACTCGGCCTGCGAACGCGCGAGTGCTTCCAGTCCGGAATGAGGAACCACCGTCGCTTTGGGGCGGCCCGTCGTGCCCGATGTATAGATGAAGTAAGCAGCCGCGGATGACGGAACCGACGGCCACACGGATGCTCCGGAGGACGCACTCACATCACCCATGTCCACCAGATTCTGTCCTGCAGGAAAACTTCCCGCCGTCTCGTCGGTGACGACGATTGCCTGTGGACGGGAATCCTCCAGCAAGTAACGCAGTCGCGACCGGGGATGAGCGACGTCGAGAGGAAGGTAAGCAGCTCCTGTGCGCACGATCGCCACCAATGCGACGATCATGGCAGCAGAACGTGGAACGCAGATACCGACGACGCATTCCGCTCCCCCGATTCCCCTCTCGACGAGCAGGTTCGCGAGCGCCTCTGCACGGGCATCGAGTTCACGGTAGGTCAGCCGGGCATCGTTGGCATCCACCGCGATGCCTTCGGGGTTGAGCCGGAGAGCCCGCTCAAAGATGGCGGAATAAGTCAGCATCAGGAATCCTTTGCACAAGGTCGGGTGAACCGGGTAGCGGAACACCGCACCGAGCGAGCATTCGGAAATCGACAAATTTCGAAATCAGAGCGAGGAACGGGAATCCATTGCCTTAACCAAGGAAGCGGGACGCATATCGGTCCAATGAGAGTCTACCCATTCCATCGCGGCCTTCTGCTTCATGGGCCCAGCGACCTTCACCCACCCCGAGGGAATATCCGCAAAAACAGGCCATAGCGAATGCTGATTTTCCGCATTGACCAGGACAAAGAAATCGGCATCTTGATCATCAAAAGGATTCACAATAAACTCCAGACATATTTGCACTTAGCAAGGATTAAATTTGCGCGGAAATAACTATATTCTGGCGAAATGATTGCTGCCCGAATACACTAGGACTTACACTTAAAAAACCTATCCGACAGCTACCACAAAGAGAGAGTACAACTTCTGAGGCATCGCACTAATAACATCACGCATACACCCGAAAGCCTCACTCGAAGACCCAGGACAGCTCCATAAAACCCACTCCGGGGATAACTCGAACTCCGACACAAATCCCAGGGAGGCCGAACAACCCATTCGCCGATATCTACCACGAGACCTCGAAGCACAACCGGCGCCGGCGGCACGCTCAAGAAACCGGAAACTGATCCGAGACCGGAGGCCCGGAGACACCCTCAAACGATGGAAGACCTCGCGCGGGCTCCCAACACCGGAGGGGTGAAACGGGCTGGACGAACACGGTGGGAAAACATCCATTACTCACCTCACTCTGCCCTGCACACCGGAGCAACCCGCACAGGGCAACCACCCGGACAGGACGGACACGATTTAGGCAACGTGTTGGACGATCCGAACTTCCTCGACACCCACGAGAGCCATGGCCATCGAAGCAGTCACGATCGACACTCATTCGATTACGACCGCTCCAACACGTCGAGTGGCGGCATCGCCCCCCCACCAGCACACCACCAGAAATAGCGGCATTGGCCATCCCTCGGCCACGACCGCAGGCAGCGCCTGCCGCAAGGACCCGCGGTACACCGCAGCCTCTCGGCGATGCAGCCATCGCGACATTCAGGATTCGCCACATGGCAACCTATGCTAATTGCCAATACGACATGACGCAACACCATTCGACAAATCAATCCGTTAACACCCGGCCGAAGGTTGTTGAATACTTATCTTCCCGCTTCCTTAAGACCTTCTCTGAATATTTACTTCCGCAAACTAATCTCCGGTCGGACGCCAGCGATTATCATCAACACACCCCCGCACCACTACGCACAAGAACGCCTCGAAAGCCGCCTGGCTAAAAGTTAAATATCCAAAGATGAACACCTTCCGCACCTTTCGTGAAGTCGGCGCCAACTCGATACATGATTGCTTCCACCAATCCCGACAAGATTCGCAGGAAAACCTCGAGAAACACACCAGGAATATCTCTTGCGGACAACGATGGACAACACCCGTCGTCCACCCGCGACCTGCTCCACCGGAGAGATGGCGGCCTCGAACACCCCTGCGCACCCTGCGCGGCGGGATCCAGCACAGCGAAGCCGCAGGTGTAGTTCACCAGCGATTCGGTGACATCTCGGCACTCGGTATGACAGTAGACTGTTCAACATGACCGACCTGACGCCACGGCGGGAGGCCACTGTCGGCCGCTTGGTCAAAGCTGCCATCAGCCAGTTCGCCGCCCGAGGCATAGACGCCACCAGTGTGGAACACCTCTGCGAAGCCGCAGGATTCAGCCGAGGCGCTTTCTACTCCAACTTCACTTCCAAGGACGACCTGTGCGTCGTGGTGGCCGAACGCTACCGCGACAGCGTGCAGGCCAGTCTGCCCGAAGCCGTTGCGAGTCTGCCCTCTGACGAGGACCTCGCCCTGGTGGCCGATGCCGCCCTGGAGAGCTTCCTCAAGATCCTGTCTCCCAGCCGAGAGATGACGATTACCCTGTTGGAGATCCGAATGCGGGCACTGCGAAGCCCCAAACTGGCTGACCACCTGGAACGGATCAACACCGAGACCCGCCCGTCACTGGTCAAGTTCGTGGACGACCTGGCCGAGCGCCTCGGCATCTCCTTCGTGTTGCCGACGGAGTACATCCTTGACCTCTTCGAAGCGCTCTACTACTTCGAGTTCAACCGTTACGGAAAGTACAGCATCCGACCGCTTCTGACCCCCCTGGCGCTGTTCCTCATGCGTTCGGAGGACTGACGCCCGGTCACCTCGAAGGTGGATGTTGGCGGCAGCGACAGCCGGACCACGTGTCCTAGCACGTCGCAGCCGCTGGCATCCCTACAGAAACCGTCCGTGGCGATGCCTCAGCTCGGTCGGCCCTCTCAGAGGGTCAGTTCCCGCAGCGTGGCGTAATCCTCCTTCGAGGGATGGGTGATGATCACCCTCGGCGGGTGTGTACCCGGATGGGGTGTGACGAGGTGGGGCAGCCGCGAGGTGACCTCGGCGTAGGGCACGTCCAAGACGGAGTGCCCGCGCTCGAAGGCGATCACATCCACCAACGGAACGCTAGCTCCGGGCACGTCCTCGGGGACGAAGGCCATCGAGAAGAGCTCGTCATCATGAACGTAGAGATCCTCGTAGTCGGCCACGTGATGGGCGTATTCCTGCTGAACGGATTCCTTGAGAGCGTTGTAGACACGCCCCTCCGCGTGTTGTTTGAGCCTTTGCAGTCGCCTTCCGAGCTGAGAGGTCTTCGGGGGCAGACTCAACTGCCACCGCCGATTGGCCACAACATGGGGCAGCGGATGGAGACCGTCGCGGGCGAGGACGGCCTCCTCCAGGTCATCGAGGAGATCATCCCAACGATCCGTCGCAACGTTGACCAGGAAGACGTCGTTACGACGGGCTGGGATAACCGCCCAAGCCGTGCCAGTGCGCTCGCCGAGCCTGCTCAGAAGCTCCTCCATGGCCGCGGCATCCGCGAACCAGGCTGCTTCATTTCCCGGCGGAGCAGTCAGGGTCAAGACATCGGGTCCTAACCCCATCTCAGAGAAGGCCATGGCCTCCTCCATGGTGCGCAGGTTTCCGATGGCCCTGCCTTGGAGTTCGATGTCGTACTCCGCGATCCGGTCGCCCGGCAGTTCCGTCTCGGGGACGACACGCAGGGTCGTGGGTTCGTCGATGGCCAGCCCGAAACCGATGAAGTCGGTGAGCCATCCGACCGCCGCCGGGGCCAGCTGCCCCTGCGCAACGAAGTAGTCGGCGCTGCGGACCAGCGGGACGACGGCCTCAAGATCCATTCCGCCCGCTTCCCCGGAAGCACTCACGACGTCCACGGCACGATGCACTCGGGCGACGCGGGCCGCCTCGGGCTCGTTGGCGCGAACCGGTTCGGCCAGACGGGGATCGATCCCGATCACCTGCTCATCCTCGAGGCGCAGCATCAGCATGTCCGAATCCGGCTCCCCGGATTGAGGCGCATCAAGCACCTCAACCACACCGGGATGCGTCGCGAGGATCCTGATCGCTTCTTCTCGACTCATGAGGCCGACCATACGTGCGGGAGACACACCGCCGAATGATTGACATCAAAACTGGCCACCTGACCGACAGAGACCGGACAAGTATTTGCTTATTCGGAAACTATTTGTTACTTTGTTAGCAAGCGATGGCCCACGGTTTCAGGAGGACGACATGACCGCTCACCCAGATCCCACACCCGAGGAAGCCGCCGGCATGTTGCGGCAGGCCGAGACCACCCTCACCCGGACTAGGGGAAATGCGGGATGGCCGACAATAACCACCCAGATGAGCCTGGGTTCCGCCACCTGCGTGTACCTGCTGGCCAATCGCGACACCCATTTCGACGCCGTCTTCTTCATCGGCATGATGGTGTGGCTCCTGGCACCCCTGATCTTCGTGGTCGCGTTCGGCAGGGTCGCCAAGAACGGTTTTGGGGTTCGCTGGGGCATCTACATGGCGGTCTGGGCCCTGTGCTGGATCATCTCCTTGTTCTTACCCACAGCCGCGGTCCGGGTGCCGCTCGCGGCGGTGATCGCAGTCGCGTCCTTCGTCGGCGCCCTCGTGGAGGCGCGCAGATGAGCGTCGAACATCCCCGGCACAACCTGGTGGACGAGTTCACCAACCCGGTGCGGTTCTCGCTGGTGGCAGGGTTGGCTGGGGTCGAGCAGATCGATTTCGCCACCCTGCGCAACCATCTCCAGGTCTCCGACTCCGTTCTCTCCCGCCAGGCCAGCCAGCTCGAGGGCCTCGGGATCGTCGCCGTCCGCAAGGGCTACATCGGGAAACGCCCCCGCACCTGGTTCAGCCTCACCCCGAAGGGCCGCAAGCTGTGGAAGTCTCACCTGGCAGCGCTGCGGGCCATCGCCGAGGGCTCCGTCCCGACCACCTCGGGGGAAGGTTCCTGACGGGCCCGACCCGATTTCCTGCGACGCTTCGGCCAAGCGGGCAGACTGGGTGGCATGACCATCGAGAAACTGATCACAGAGGCCCCCGGACAACCGGACTTCACCAACAACGCCTGGATCGTCGGCGACGACCGGGACGTGATCGTCATCGACCCGGCCCACCAGCCCGACCGCATCGCGCTCGCCGTCGGTGACCGGAAGGTGAGGGCGGTGCTGCTGACCCACGGGCACTGGGACCACGTGACGGCGGCCCCGGCCTTCGCGGCCCTGATGGGCGACCCGCCCGTCCACCTGAACCCCGCGG
>ERZ773060.114-NODE-114-length-38021-cov-14.1604_pt1 | contig 38021 bp, 36 predicted proteins | sample MGYA00580628_ERZ773060 | MGnify/ENA primary metagenome ERZ773060 (study PRJEB29015, sample SAMEA2738019) | human oral metagenome | biome: human oral; feature: human-associated habitat; material: dental | place: China | collected 2045 ... | reverse complement strand
GCATGGTGCGCTCGCGGAAAGCCCGCCGGTCGGCCCGAATCGCATCGGCCCTTCGCCGCTTGGCCGGAAGCGCCTCAGCGCCTCCGATTCACAGCGGTTCCGAAATGCGTCCGATGCCTGCCCGAGCCTTTGCAGTTTCGGCGTCAGCCCTTAAGTTCGGCCTCAGCCTTGGTTTTCAGCCCTTGTTCCTCTTGCGGAGGAAGACGAGGACTCCGCCCACAGCCACGGCGACCAAGCCGATGACTCCGAGCCAGAGCACCGCCGCGCCCGTGTCGGGAAGCGAGGGCGTGGAGGGCGTTTCGGTCGGCGTGGAAGGCGTCTCCGAGGGGGTCGAGGGAACCGGGGGCACGGGGGCTCCCGGCGTCGTCGGCGGCGCAATCGGCGTCGGCGGCGTGGTCCGCGTGGGAGGCGTGGCGACCCGGTTCGCCTTGTTCGTCACGACGACGGACGTGAGCGTCCTGTCGCCGACGGTCACGACGGCGCTCTTGCCGTCGTCGGCCACCTTGACGTTCGAATCCTTCGAGGAGAAGACGGGGTCGCCCCACGCCACTCCGTCGTCGGTCGGCTTGATCTCGGACAGGGTGACCTTCGTGCCCTTGGGGAGGGAGCCGATCGTCTTAGCGGGGCCGCCGGCCTTGAGGCTGAGAGTGTCGGACTTCTCCTTGCCGTCGACGGTGTAGGAGGCCTTGACGGTGTACTCCTTCGCGGCGTCGACCTGCGAGGCCGCGTCGCCCGTGAGCGGTGCCTTGGTCACGCTGATCGAGCCGAAGCCGGCCCCGTCAAGCCTTCCGGCGCCGAGGGTCACGATGGCGGCGTCGCTCTTGACGTCCGAGCCGTTGATGTTCGCGTGGTTCTGTATGGCGTCGCCGGCTTTGACCTGCGAGGGGTCCTTGAGAACCGTGTAGTACCCGAGCTCGTAGACGTAGCCGTCCTGGCGCGGCCAGCTCGCCTGAAAGCCTTTCTCGTTGGGCTGGAAACGGAAAGTCCCGCCGTCGACGCTCTGGCCGACATTGATCGTCTCGTCGGCGTCGGCCCCGGATTCGAACTTCTTCGAATCCTTCCACACGCGCAGAACGGGCTGCCGCCCGGACTCGTCCGAGAGCTTGTACCCGCCGTGGTCGTCGCTGAAGGTGTCGTTGACCGTGATCTGCCCGCTGTTGGCGTAGGCTCCGGCGTTGACCCAAATCCTCCAGTAGAAGAGGTTGGGGCTGACCTCGCCCTCGACCCAGCCCTGCTTGTACGCCCTCTCGGGCAGCCCGCGCAGGTCGCCGGGCTTGATCATTCCGCCCGGAATCTCAACGACGATCGGGTTTCCGGGAACCTTGAACGTGAAGTTCTGAACCCCTTCGGACTTGGAGATCTGGGTCCGAACCCAGCCTCCGCCCTTCATGTCGGGGTGGGAATTGACGTAGTCGGTGAAGGTGCAGGTCAGCGTCTGGCCGGCGCCGCCGGGGACCGTGCACTTGGCGACCTCGGTCTTGCCGTCGTTCGCGTACATCGGGAACGACGTGATCTGGGTGCGCATCGAGTCAGGCAGGCCGATGGTGAAGGTGTCGCCGGCCTTTGCACCGGATCCAGCCGTGTCCACGGTGAACTTCACCTTGGTGATGTCCCACACGTGGTGCGGCGTCGACTGGCCGTCGCGCGACGTGTTCTCGACCGTGATGCCGGTAACAACCTTGACTTCATTCGCACTCGCCGCGGTGGGCATGGAGAGGAGCGCACCAAGGCTCAGCGCGAGCGTGCAAATGAGCGTGAGGATCCCCGGCACTCTCCGGCGGACCCCGATTGGTGAGGAAGTTGTCATGAAATTGTCCTTGCGTGTTGAGCCATGGGCGTTGTTCAAATGTGGGCACGTGTGGGGAATGATTCCCATGGCATAGGTCAATCGTAGATTAAGCGGTGTTTTCCAGCCCCTCCGGGGCTATGGGGAACTCTACCCGTATGTAAAGTCGGCCACAAGGCGCCTGCAAGAATTCCGAACAGTCTGCGAGGGAGGCCTTCCCAGGCCCCGCGGGGCGACGTCGTAGATCCCGCCGCCCCGCGGCCCGCATCCCCACACGGGCCGCGGAAGGCCGCTCCAAGTGCGTGAACCGGAGCGACTACGTCAAGAGTAAGGAAAGCAAAGGCTTCACCCGTCATCCCGCAAGCCGAGCCGGCCAGCCACTTCGGGTGGACGCCTCGAAAACGCCCAGAAGAAAAACAGGGGCTTTGCTTGATTTAATCGTCAACCTCGGGCGGCGGCGTCGGATTTTTCGCAGAAAGAATCGAGCCCCGCGGCGGCAGTGACAATCGCCACCCGCGGGGCCGTGAGCCGCGCCCTCTCAGAAGTCCCAGTCGTCGTCGGTCGTCGCCTCGGTCGTGCCGATCACGTACGAGGAGCCCGACCCGGAGAAGAAATCGTGGTTTTCGTCCGCATTGGGCGAGAGCGCCGCGAGGATGGACGGGTTGACGGCGGTCTGGTCCGGCCCGAACAGCGCCTCGTACCCGAGGTTGTTCAGGGCCTTGTTCGCGTTGTGGCGCAGGAACATCTTGACGTCCTCGCTCAGCCCCATCTCGTCGTAGAGAGACTCGGTGTAAAGCTCTTCGTTGTCGTAGAGGTCCATCACCAGGCTGTAGGCATACTCCTGCAGCTCGTCGCGCCGCTGCTGCGAGGACTTGGCCAGCGCCCTCTGGTACTTGTAGCCGATGTAGTAGCCGTGGACGGCTTCGTCGCGAATGATAAGGCGGATGAGGTCGGCCGTGTTCGTGAGCTTGGCGTGGGCGGACCAGTACATCGGAGCGTAGAAGCCCGAGTAAAAGAGGAAAGATTCGAGCATCGTCGAGGCCACCTTGCGCTTTTCGGCGTCGTCGCCCCGATAGTAGTCGAGGATAATCTTGGCTTTCTTTTGAAGATGCTCGTTCTCTTCCGACCACCTGAAAGTCTCGTCGATCTCTTCCGTGGATATAAGGGTGGAAAATATCGAAGAATATGATTTGGCGTGAACCGATTCCATAAAGGCGATGTTCGTGAGAACGGCTTCCTCGTGAGGAGTGACGGCGTCGGGAATGAGCGAAACGGCCCCCACGGTTCCCTGCACGGTGTCAAGCAGCGTCAGCCCGGTGAACACGCGGGTGGTCATCTGCTGCTCGTGGGGCTTGAGGGTGTTCCACGAGGGAATGTCGTTCGAGAGCGGAATCTTTTCGGGGAGCCAGAAGTTGCCGGTGAGGCGATCCCAGACCTCCAGGTCCTTTTCGTCCTCGATTCTGTTCCAGTTGATCGCCTTGACGGAATCGACCAGCTTGATCTTCGGCGGCGTCATGATTCTCCTCGTTCAGGGTTGCCCGCTTGTACCCCGACATTCTTCCACGTCGCGGCGCCCAATGGAACGGACGCGCCAGCCCGGGCGGCCCTCGCCCAGCCGGTCTGCGCACACAAGCCTTAGCTCTCACCCCTTTGGCTCCCTTAGACTTGTGTCATGAGCATCACCGAGCCCGCTTCGTTTTCCTCAAACGGCGACGCCGGAGACTCCGACGCCGCCGCTCAGACGCAGGCCTCCCTGCCGGAGGAACAGGCCGCTCTCAACCCGCAAGATTCTGCGGCGGACGCCTCGGGCGGCCGTTCCGCGGCCCTGAGCGGGGAGACCGCCCGGCGACCCGGGCGGATCGGCGGTTTGGACATCGCACGAGGCTTGGCGGTCTTGGGAATGGTCTACGTGAACTTCGCGCCGATCGGCGACGGCGACGACAGGTGGTCATCGACCCACTCGATCCTGTCTGACATCCCCAGCGGGCGCTCCGGCATCCTTTTTGCCCTGGTCGCCGGGGTGTCGCTGTCTCTCCTGACGGGCAGGGACGCGCCCTACACCGGCGAGCGCATGGCGACCGCGCGCAAGCGCATTGTCGGGCGGGCCTTCATGCTCGTCTTTCTCTCAATGCTGACGTCTCTGCTCAATCTGCCCGTCATCGTCATCCTCAGCTATTACGCCGTCTGGTTCGTCTTGGCTCTGCCCTTCACATCGTGGAGCGCGCGCAGGCTGTGGACGGCTGCTGCGGCAACGGCCGTCGTCGGCCCGATTGTCTCCGTGGCGATCGTCTGGTTGACGGCTTCGCTCGGGCTTGCCGCGCAGGAGAACGACCCGTTCCTGTGGACGATGCTCATCGCCGGGAACTACCCGGGGCTGGTCTACATGGCTTTCATCTTCGCGGGAATGGCGATCGGCAAGTCATGCATCGCCGAGACGAGGCGCCAAGCGAAGCTTGTCGCTTTGGGCGCGGTTTTGATGGCCCTCGGGTACGGGGGAAGCTACGTCCTCACGCACACTTTGTTCGACTCTGGCGACGCTCTGCAGGTGCGCGGGGCCGTTGTGACGGATGAAAGCGAAGGGGGCCGCGCCGCCGCTCCATCGGGCGGCGAGACAGATCCGCCTCCGGCCGACCCCGACAGCGATCAGCGCGAGCATGCCTTCGACTGGGCGCCGGTCGCCTTCGACCCGGCCTCGCAGCTGATTACGGCCAACCCTCACGCCAATACGGTGTTCGAAGTGGTCGGATCGGGAGGCTTCGCGATCGCGCTGACCGGGCTTTGCCTGCTCATCGGCCGGGCTTCCCGCAACGCGCTTCGGCCGCTTGCCGCGGTCGGCTCCATGTCGCTGACTGTCTACGCAACCCACCTCGTGGTCCTCGGAACGATGCCGGACCTTGCGAACAACAGCTGGGAGGCCGTGCTGTGGATGTCCGTCGGCGCCCTGATCGTATGCGGCCTGTGGCGTCTCTTCTACAGACGCGGGCCGTTGGAGTGGGTGATGTGGCGGTTCTCCTACTACGTCGCGGGCCTGCTCTCCGCGAAACGAATCGCACCGCCGGGCGGATCCGACGGCGCGGGTTCGCCAGCCCCGGTTTCCTCAGCGGGGGCGGAGTCCTAAATCTTTCTCCCGGGCTGCCAGACTCTTCTCCCCGTGCCGCCCTTGGACCGGCGAGCGTTCTCGGCCAGCGGCATCAGTCGAGGCGGCCGAAGTTGGAGTCCCGGCCGAACAGCCTGTCGAGCTCGCGCCGTTCCTTCTTCGTCGGCCTGCCCGTTCCGGGCTCGCGCCTCATCACGGGAATCCTCACGTGCGGGCGCTCCGGCGTGAGATTCTCGTAGCACGCCTGCGCCAATGGCGCGCTCGTCCGCTTCGAAATGACGCCCGTGACCTTGAGGATCCGATCGAATCCCTCGTACCGATAGCGCACCTCGTCGCCGACTCGGACGGGAGTTGAGGGCTTGGCCGTCTCGCCGTTGACCCTGACGTGTCCGGCTTTGCACTCCGACGTCGCCAGCGAGCGGGTCTTGCATTGGCGCACGCTCCACAGCCAAACGTCCACGCGGACCTTCGTCCGTTCGCCGCCGCTTGCGTCGAGGCTCTTTCCGTTCATGCCGGCCTCTCTCCGCTTGCGCGACCTCGGCGCAGCCGCAGCCGTGCCTCGATCCCTCGCCAGTCGGGTCGCAGCGCCGTCATTTGCCCTTCCCCGCGGTTCGATACACGCCTATGACCGCCTCGGTCAGGTCCGTGTAGACCAAACGGCTCCCCTGCCAGGCGAAGCCGTACGGCCGCAGCACGTCGCCTCCGTTCGCCTCTGCGAACAGCCGGTCGGCGCGTGTCTTGTCGATTCCGGCGAGCGTCGCGCCGTCGCCATCGACGAGGATCGACGAAACGATGGCGGGCGCCCTGGATTCGCCCGCAGACTTGCCGCGGGTTTCGACGTTGACGACGGCGATGTCGTGACTGAGGTCCACGCCCTTGACCCGCGCCTCGCCGATGGCCGCGCTGCGCTTGCCGTCGATTGAGAGCTTCCCGTCGCCGGCGGAAAGGAGCACCGGCGCCTTCGGACCCGCGGCCAAGTATCGTTTGCCCGGGGGAAGGGGGGACGCCGTGTCGCTCGAATCGGAGGAGGCGTCCTTGCCCGCGGCGTTCCCGCCGGCTGCGTTCCCGCCTGTTGCGCCTTCGCCCGCTGCATCGCCGCCCGCTCCGTCTGACGGCGTCGGCTGCGCCGAGGCATCGGGGTCTTCGCCCGGCGCCGTGTCGTCCACGCCATTGGCCTGGCCAAGCCGCGAGCGCATGTCCGCTTCGGCGTCCGCAAGGCTGGAGTCGGACTCGACGGCCGAGCTCAGCACGGTCACGTCGGCTTCGAGTTCCCACGCGTCGTCCGCCCCGGCGCCGATGCCGACCAGGCCCGATTCGGTTTCGCAGATCACTCCGTCCTTGAGCGCCGCGCAAGCGCCGTCGAAATCCTTCTTGACAAAGCGATTTCCGCGGGTGAAGTAGACGCCCGACACAGAGTCCGTCCGCACGACGAGGTAAGAGCCGGTCATCTGCGCGCGAATTCCCGTGGCTTGGGAGGCCGGAGGCCTGGTCGCCGGCTTGTGCGCGGATTTCTTTTGCGGCGACGTGCCGGAGGGAGCGCCGTTCGACGACGGGCCGTTCGAAGGCGAAGCGACGTCGGCGGGAGAGCCGGACGAACTGGCGCGCGACGGCGAGTTGCCGCGCGAAGGCGAAGCGCTCGAAGCCCGAGGCGTCTTCGGCCGCTTGGCGGCAGCGGAGGAGGCTGCTTTTCCGGGGGTCGGCGAAGCCTTTTCGCCCGGCGACGCCGAGGGCTTCTCTTCAGTTCCCTCATTCTCTGGCGCGGCGGTCTTTGGGGCGGCGATTCTCAAGTTCTTGTCCGCGACGGGGGCGCCGTCGGCGTCGAACCCCGTCACGTGGACGTCTTTCGTTCCGTCCCAGGTGAGGAAATAGGCGACGCCTTCGCGCACGCCGACGAATTGGAAGGTGCCGGCGGGGCCGACGCTGAGGTCTTTGAACCGCCCGCTGGCCGGATTGAGGATGCGCGGATCGCTCACGGACCATTCGCCGTCCTCGTAGTTCGAGGTCAGGCACACGGTGGGCGAGTCTCCGACGCAGTCGACCCAGCCGTCTGCGGTCTTCTTCCACGAGGCCTTCGCCTCGCCCGGCGCGTATCCGGCCAGCTCCGAGCTTTTCGCTTTGAAGTCGTGGCGGACGGAGACGACCGTTTTTCCGCTGACGACGACGCCCGCGAGTTCACCGGGGCCGCTCTCCTTGCGTTCGAGGAGAGCGGCCGTTCCCGGAATTTTCGGTGCGTATTTGAGGGCGGCAAGGGTGGGCGCGGGAGCGGTCTCCGTCGTGGACGCTCCCGCGCCGGACGGCGACGTCGGCTTCGGCGTTTGGCCGCAGGCCCCGAGGGCCATGAGAAGACCCGCGAACGCGGCCGATGTGCGCGCGAACGGCCTACGGGTCATTCTCATTCTCCTTCCGGGAGGACCTTGCGAGCCGACCTCCCTACTGTTTCACGGTCTGCAACAAATTGCGAACCGAATCTCTGGCGACGGGTCCCCAAACGGGATGCGCCGCCCTCTGGGAGGGACGCGAAGTCCGGGCATGCGAGCCGGAAATCAAGTCAGCCAAGGGCATTCGGCCGCCGGCCGACCGATGTCCGCACGGCCGTCGGCTGGCCGCTGTTCTATCGGTCACTGCCCGGCGGCCGCCCATCCGATCACCGGCTGACGGCTGCCGATGCGGTCACCGGCTGAAAGCCGCTCGTCCGATCACCGGCTGACGACCGTCGTCACGTCGGAGGGCGTCGGCTTCTTGCCCGCCTTCACATTGGCGAGCATGAGCACCCGCGATCCGCGCATGTCGATGACGACGTCGGACCCCGTTCCCTCGGCGTCGAAATCGCCCGCCGCGAGCGCCTTGACCTGGCTCGGATCGATTCCCGCTGCGCGAATGTCGTAGGGGGCGATGCGATAGACCGGGAGGGCGCCCTTCGGATCGTCGTCGGTGATGAGCCACGCGGCGGGCCTTCCGCTGCGGTCCTTGCCGACCACCATGACGTCCGTGAGGCGGCCGCCGCCGAAGTCCCCCGCTGCGACGACGCCGTCGATCCCGCTCGCCAGCGGGCCGTTCGCGCCGCCTTCGCCGCCGACCAGGCCCTTGAGGCCGTGGACGGGCCACGGCTTGTCCCTGGTCAGTCCGTGTTTGGACACGTGAAGATAGACGCTCGTCGTTCCGTCGGCCCACACAACGAGGAGGTCGTCCCTCTTGTGGTCGCCGTCCGGGCTGAAGTCGCCGCCGATGATCTGGCGAGCCTGAACCCATTCGAGCGGATCGTGGGGGTTGAGATGCATCAGCCGGCGGGGCCCTCCCGAGCCCGGGTCCTGAAGCATCATGACCTTCCCGTCCTGCCCAAGGGCGACGAGGTCGTCTTGGCCCGAGCCGTCGAGGTCCGCGGTCGTGAGCATCCGCGGCGGCAGGTTCGACGACCTGCGCGAGACCCTCCGGGAGGCCATGAACGGGAACGTGAGGCCGCCCGAGCCCAGGAAGACGTCCACCGTCCCGTTGCGCCAGGAGACGACCAGGTCGTCGACGCCGTCCACTGCGCCGAAGTTGCCGGCCGCCATGAGCTGGGCGCCGCTCCAGTCTCCGGCTTTCGACAGGTCGAAGGCTTCGGCCTTCGCGATGAGCTCGGCCACGAATCCGGACATGCGCACGCCCACGGATTCGTCGTCGGTGTATCCGCCGCCGTCCTGGCCGCCGCCCGTGACGGCGACCATGCACCACTTGGTCACGCCGTTGACCGTCTTCGGAACGAGCCACGGCCCGCCGGAGACGCCGCTGGCCATTCCGGAGCATTTGATGTTGAAGAAAGACGTGCCCGCTTCCTGGTATTCGGAGGTCGAGTTGAGGCAGTGGCGGGGGTAGGCGGCGGTGTAGGTCGAATTGTCGGAGTCGTCGGCCGGATAGCCGACGATCTCCACCTTCGGCTGGGCGATCTGCGCGTCGAGGGAGATGTCGAACCCGCCCGTCACCTCTTGGATCGTTTGGTTGGCGACGTTCGGGGCGACGCTGAGGACGGCGACGTCGTAGGCGACGCCGTCGTCGCCCTCGCTCTCGTAACGGGGGTCGATGTAGATGGTGGAACCGGACATCTCCCAGACCCCGTACGGCGTTTGAGCCCTGCCGTTCACCCACGAGAATTGGGGGATGAACACGACCGACTGGGCGTTGACGTTGTACCAGCAGTGCGCCGCGGAGACGACGATCGTGCCCGAAGCCGAGTTGACGACGGAGCCGGAGCATGTGTGGTACTCGGCCGTCGAGCGCGGCCCCGTGCGGTAAAAGAAGGTTCCCGTCTGCGGCAGTCCGATGAAATTCTCGCCGACGCCCACCGTCCCCTCGCCGAGCTGGACGTTCGAAAGCTTGGGATCGTTCAGGGCCGAAGCGGGCAGCTGGGTCGTCTGGGCCGACGGCTGCTTCTGCTCAGGCTGCTTTTGCTGGCCCGGCTGATTCGACGACGGCGGATTGGCCTGGTCCGGGTGACCGCCCCTGACTGCTTGGGCGAGCCTGTCTCTGGTCCAGAAGCCGTTGCCGCCCACGTGGCCCTTGGCGCGGGAGTCAAGGGCGACCCGCCCGCCTTCCGAAAGCGGGCGGGGAACAGGCGGCTTGAGAATGGGGCGGGAGCAGCCCGCCAGCATAAGGCATGCGCACACCACGGCGAGCACGATCCGTCCGCACCCTGTGATTCTCGCCATCTATCCTCCTGTTTGGACGCCACTGGCTTCAACGTCGCGCATGCCCGAGGAATTCCCCGGCAGCGCACGTCGGCTTCGCAAAGCGAATTCGCGGCGTCGTGCGGCGATGCCTTCCCAGCGATCTATTCTAGGCCTCCCCTCGGCCCGCCGACGCCTCTCCCTTGGGTTTGCGTGTCTCCCTCAGGCTGCGCGTCTTGCGCGCACCCTTTTTGGCTTGCGACCTCTCGGTCTGCGCACCCTCTCTCCGTCTGCGCACCCTTTCTTGACCCGCCTCCCTTCTTGGCCTCCACTCCCTCTCTCGGTCTGCGCACCCTTTCTTGATTTGCGCTCTCTCCGTCTGCGCACCCTTTCTTGACCTGCCTCCCCTTTTTGGTCTGCACCCCTTGGCCGGTGCGCCTTCGGAGCGGCGGTTTTCTCTGACCGAAACGAGCGTGCAAAATATCCTTGGTTGCTCTCACACCGAAGCAACGCACCGACCGTCTGGAGCCCTCAGTGTTCTTCAACAACTTTGTGAGCGTCTTGCAGCTCATCGCCTCGCCGCTGTTCTTCGCGACGGCGGCCGTCGCGTTTGTCTTCCTCACCGTGGCACTCGTGAGGCTGTTCGGGGCGCAACGCAAACTGGCCCGGGCTCGCAGACTTCTGATCGAGGCGGACCTTGCCGAACGCGGCGTCGGCGTTGGGTCGGCTGGAAAGCTTGATCGCAAGGGCGGAACGACGGGCAAAAGTCCGAGGTCAGGAGCCGAGCAAAAGGCCGACGACGACGGGAAAGCGGAGCCTGCCGACGGCTGAGTCCGCCGTCGGCAGAGCGAAGCCTTTCGGGCCGTCAGCGGAGAAGGGAGCCCTTCAAACCGTCGGCGGAGCGGGTCTGAATCCGCGCCAGGACGCCCGCGAGCCCTTGGCAGGCACTTCAGACGCTCAGTAGGGCGACTCCAAGCCCATCGACTCATAGTGCCTGCGCAGATCCTCGAGCGTCACGCCCGTGCCGATCGGCTCGGTCCACCGAGCACAGTTTTCCTGAGAAAAATGGTCAATGGGCTCGTCCCAGAATTCCATCATGTTGCGGCAGGCAGATGTCGCGGCCTCCGTCTTCTTTTGAGCCGGGGTGAGTCTTTTGTAGTCGATCCTTTGCTCGCCTTCGGCCATGGGGAACAGGCCTTCTCGCCAGCGAGGGTCTTTCCACCACACTTCGCCGCTCCACTTGACAGGGGTCAGGACCTCACGAAGCGCCCCCGCACCCGGCCGTGTGCCGTACCGAGCTTCTTCATCCGGCCACCGTTCGACGTAGATCGTCCTGAGCCTCCCACGCTCTGTCTGCTGCGGGCGCTCCACCTCGTCTCCGATCTCCAGGAAATCGCCGTCTTCGTAGCGCCACATGTCCACATCGACCCAAACGGACGGCACACGAGAATAGCGGGCATGCGTCGAAGCGGCCCACGGCAGGCCGTCGGACCGGAGGGCAAGCCAGATTTCGCCGTCGCTCGCGAATTCAAGGGCGAAACGCCGCTCGCCCACGACCTCGTGGCGGTCTTCGATCCAGCCTTCGAGGACGTTTCCCTGCCTGTCCGCCAAGGCTCGGCACAGGTCTATCGGCATCAACCAGCCCAGTTCGCAAGGGACGTCGGGCACAGGAGCGGGGATCCGCGGCGGCGGGTCCACGATTCCGTACAGGCCGCGCATGTGGGCGTCTACTCGCGCCACCTCTTCGCGTTCGGCTTCGCTAAGCCGGCTCCAATCGAGCATCCCGTCTTCGAAACGCACAGGAAAGCGATCGCCGAAGAGGAACCACGGTTCTTCCTCGACCCATATCCGATTGCCTTCAAAGACGCCGTTGACGGCGACGGCGTCGCTTGTGCGCCTCTCCGGCGTTTCTTCATTGTGAGACATGCTGCACGCTTTCCCTTTCATTCAAATGATCCGAACTCGCTTGGACGTCCGCCATCCGGGCCCGGCCAGCCTGATCGCCGCCGTCTGGGCAAGTCCTATCATTCAAGCGGAGAAGTGAAGCGATCGCAATACTCCTTCGGAACGGCCAGTCCCTTGTCTTTTGCCTGATCTTTTGCCTCCGGAATCATCGCAGCGACCATGGCGATCACCTCGTCCGGATCGATTCCCATGGACACAGGCTGCCCGCTCTCATCGATGATCCACTCTTCGTAGACTCTCACGTTGAGATCGTCGAGCGTCTCGACTGGATAGCCTCGGAATATCCTGCCCGGTGCGTACGTGATTTCCTCAGCTTCGGGCATTCCCGAAAACGCACCGATGTCACGTCCGGTGCGTCCGACCATCACAGCGAGGTCCGACGTCGAAAAGCCGGCGGTGGCAATCGCCATGTCAACCGACGCGGCGGTGATCAGTCGCGTCGCCACATCGACGGCGCCGAGGTCGGCTGGGTGGATCCATCCACGGAAACTCACTCCCGGAACGGGAGGAAGGCGAAGAAGGATCTCAATAAAAGAATCGAGATTCGAATTGTCGCTCGACATTCTCAAGCTCCTTTCACGCAAATAATCAAGCGAAGACATTCAAAACGTCTTCGAAGCATCATTGCCCCTCTATCTCCTCCATAATGACTCTCCAGCCCTTAAGACCATGAAATTCATCTTGGACCATATCAAGAATTTTGAATTTTGTTTCAGGCAAGAAAACATGCTCGGCCTGCCCTCGATATGCGGAGAGAGACTCGATGGTGGGAACCGTGCTTCCTTTGATTGTAAAATAGACTGGAACCTCGTCGTCCGAACGGCGTCGTATGGCTCTCTGCAGCATTCTATCGGCAAACAAAGGATCGCGTGTCGCGGAGACGAAGGCCTTGTCTAAGAAGATCCTGTTCCTCCACATGTCATTAATCAACCATCGAGGGAGTACCGTGCCTCGATCGAGATCGACCGGTTGAGAATACAAAGGGAGCCGCTTGAGGGCTTCTCTTGCGTTATCGACCATATTTTGCACCTTAGCACTCATTTTGCCCTCACGTAAGCCTTCGTTCATCTCTTTGCACCCCTGTTGTGTAGTGTAATGACGAGTAGCCCTAATCGAGTCGGCGGGCAGGTCAGGGTTTGCTTCGGCATACCTATTCACCCAATCGTCGACCAGCTTTTCCCACTTCTCTATATCCCGCTTCTTGTTTGAGAAATCCTTCGGAGCTTCGCCGACACCCTCAAGGTTAAGCTTGTCGAGCCTTTTCACTTCGTCTGCGGCGCCATCCACGCCTCGAGCTGCGCGTCCAACGTCGGCGAAGTCGTCGGCGTGCGTACCGAGCTTCGCCAAGATCGACGACGACTTTGTAGCGGCTGTGCCCGTCCCGGCCGTGGCGAGTGTCATGACAACGTCTGGAATCAAATGGCCGATGGCCCGTGCAGGATCGTCAGCCCAGGTATCCCAATCGAGAACGCTTTTGCCGATCTCGATTCCAACGCCGAGCGGGTCCTTCGTCAAGGCTTGAAAGAAAGCCACGGCCGTCTCACCCTCGATCTGTCCTTTCGCGACAAACTCCTCAAAGGTCAATTCCCCGCTGAGAAGGGGATACACGAATTCTATCGGCATGAAAATCGGGTTTAGTTTCGCAACCAACAAGGCCACATCGCCAAGCGACTCGAGTGCGCCGTAGATGATTCCCCCTAGGAAATCCAAACCGGTTTCGATCCAGTTTCGCTTATTGGGGGCGCCCTCGCATGAGCCTCTCAGCAGATCGGCGCAGGTTTGAGCCGCAGCCTCAAGGCCGGCTATCGCCTCGTTGAAAGTCGAGACAGCTTGCTGCCGGATCGGTTCGCCAGGATCGGAAAACGGTTCAATCGTCAGGTCGAAAGTTCCCGGGCCGTTCTTAGCTTCCCACTCTCTTTTTTCCCTTTTTCCCCGTTCCACATCAGCGTCATAGTCTTTGCGAGCCTGTTCGCTGACGCGATTGCCTTCCTCGTAATCGGTCTTGCACTGCGCCGCCGTACGCTGAGCATCTTCGAGGGCCGTGGCGTAAGCGTCAAGGCCTTCTGCCGCACTTGAGAAACCGTTGGCGGCCTGCTGCCATCTTCCGGGCTCCACCGAAAACTTTTCCCGAAAGCGATCGGCCGCGCGGCCGGTCCACCCGTCCGTCGAGAGCGAAGACAACGAGTCTGCGATGGTCCGGTACTGCCCCGAAAGGGTGCGCATCTCCGCAGTCTTCGCCCGAATAGCCGAGGGGTCGCCTGAAACAGTGAAATCTGGCGCACCTGAGTGTTTAGCTCCCAACGTCAACGCCTTCCAATAGATTTGACGTTTCTAAGCGACCCGTCGCATCTACGAACTTTTGCATGCGTTCTTTCGCCTTGTTGTCGAATTCCGCATAGTTCATCGCGACCTTTCCGAGCCGCCCGGCGACCTCCTCGATATCGTCAGTCATATCGTTTATCCCGCGTTCCCATCGATCTTGGAACTCGTCGATCGCGTCCCACACGACGTCGTTGGCTACGTCATTCTCTTTGGGAACATAGTCTTTAATATCGTGATCTTTCTTTTGTTTGACAATATCTGTAGCTGCTTTAGAGCCGTTGATAAGCGACTCTATATCCACCTCAAAATCGTAGCTAGGCATTTTTCAGGTCCTTCAGTTGAGTACGGCGACATTGCGTACCTCGGCTTGATGCCCAAGTTCGTTTATGTCGTATAGGGCTTTGGCAGCCTCATCTAAAGCGTCCGTCAAAGCGTTTGTGCGGGCTTTCAAACGTTCGTCAAAGCTGAGCTGCGCCTGCCGAGAATCAGATTTCTCGCTCCAGCCCGCGATATGGGCTTCGGTTTTCGTTCGCGCATCGGATATCAGCCTCCCGACGTCCGCACTCATGTTCTTGACCGCGTCCTCCAAGTCGGTCAGTGAGGATTCGCTGTACTTAAAGGTCCTTTTGCTCATTGCGCGCCTCCCATCAATGCTGCTATGTCGGAATAGACCGAAGAAAAATCCTCAGCAGACTTTGCGTCGGTCTGCGCCGTCGTGGAGTCAACGGCGGCCAAGGCCTTGGAATAGTTTCCGAGGCCTGGGGGGAAAGGCTTCGCAGCTTCAAACCAACTTTTGATTCCCTCCCCAAAGGTTGCGATTGCCGAAAAGGAGAGGGGCTCTAAGCGTTCCTTTAGCCCTTCGCCAAAATTCTTCAAACGATCCGACAAGTCGTTGGCCGTTTCTTTGACGGCATGTGCGGCTTCGGTCTGCGCCCCGAGGGTGAGGCCGACTTCTGTACCCATGAGTAATCACGTTCCTTTCGAAATGTGGTTGGCATTATGAGTGAGCTCGCGTTTCGGTACAAAGGTCCCAAATATCAAATCGTGCATCAAGATGGCAAAAGCCACAGCTCGCCCAAAGCTCAAGGAAAATAAGCGCTTATGCGTTCAGGGTAGGATTCCCCCTTGACGATCGTGCATATTACATGCGCTGACGAAAATAAAGTCGTTTACGTATCGGGGCCCGTCCGGGCCGACTTCGTGCCCAACGCCGGATCAGCTCGCCTAGCCCGCATTCAAAGCCCGACCAATCAGCCCAACCAATCAGCCCGACCAATCAGCCCAAGCCTTTGCCCTTGAGCCAATCTTTGGCGATCTTCGAAGCGGGCTGGCCGGATTTGACCGAACGGGCGTTCATCGCGCGCAGGTCTTCAGATGTGAGCTTGGCTGAGACGCCGTCGAGGATCTTGGCCGCGCGAACGGGAAGCTTCGAGGAAACGAGCGGAACGACGTGCGAGGAGAGGAAGAGGTTCTTCGGGTCTTGGAGCACCACGAACTCCCCCGTGGAGAGCTCCGGGTTTCCAGAGTACAGATCGACGACCTGTGCGCGCCCTTCGCGCAGCGATTTGATCGTCAGCGGGCCTCCCGAGTCTTCGATGGGTGTGAAAGAGACATTCACCCCGTATGCCGATTTCAGGCCTTTCGGGCCGTACGGGCGCGATTCGAGCTCTGAATTGCCGCCGAGCACCAGCCGCCCCTTGACTTTGGCGAGGTCGCCTATGGTGCGAATCCCGTTCTCGGAGGCGAACTTCGCGGTGACGACGTAGGAGTCCTGGTCAGCAGCCGGCGCTTGATTGAGCACGGTGAGCTCGCGCGGAAGCTTTTTCTCCAGTGCACGGTACACGGGCTCGGGGGCCGTCACGCTCGCCTTGGAGTCAATGTATTGAAGAAGGTTGCCCGTGTATTCCGGGAAGACGTCGATTGAGCCGGAGCGGACCTCGGGCATGTAGACCTCGCGCTGGCCGATTTTCATCTGCCGCTCGATTTTGTAGCCCTTCGCCTCGAGCGCCTGCGCGTATATCTCCGCAATGATCTCGTTGGAGTAATAATCCTGCGAGCCGACGACGATCGTTTCGCCGGCCCGGTCCTTTCCATCGGATCTGCGCAGAGGATCGGCGTTGGAGCAGCCGACGGCGAGGGCGACGGCGCCGAGCGTCGCGACGGCCTTGGCGAAGCGCGGCGCCCTCGCGGACGCGTTGCACAGCGCGACGCGCGATCCGGCGCCCGTCCGACGGGCGGGCGCTGCTTGGGACCGTTCGGCGGACATCACGTCGGCCCCAGGCGCGGACATCGCGTGGGAGCCAAGCGTGGGCGTCGCCTGAGCCCGTTCGGCGGACGCGGCCTGCACGGCGCCCGCAAAGCAACTTTCTTCCAAGCGGAGGCGCCTGAGGCCGCTCTTCGCGGCGACCCTTCGGAGAATGCGTGCGATGAAAGACAATGTCACTCCTTCGAAGCGGCGTGGGCGGGCGCGGCGCGGCGCGCGGTTGCCCGCTGTAAAGCGGACAGGAGCAATTCGCATACGATCGCGAGGGCGATGACTGCGAGCGATCCGCCGAGCATCAACGGGTAATTGTGGGACCGCAGGCCCGCAAAGAGGAAGCGGCCGAGACCCCAGTCCGCGACGTATGCGGCGAGGGTCGCCGTGGACACCACCTGCAGCACGGTCGCACGCAGTCCGCCCACGATGACGGGCAGAGCCAGCGGCAGCTCCACGCGGAAGACCACTTGGGCGGGGCTCATCCCTATCGCCGTCGCAGCTGCGGGCACGGCGGGGTCGATGGATTGGATACCCGAATAGGCGCCCGCCAGAAGCGAGGGAATCGCCAGGATGACGAGCGCGATGATCGGCGCGTCAAGCCCGATCCCCAAAATCAGGCCGAAGATCGTCAACAGGCCGAGGGTCGGGATCGACCGCGCGGAGCCGACGACGGCGCCGACGACGCCCGTGCCCCGCCTCGTGTGGCCGACGACGATCCCGATCGGCAGGGCGATCGCGGCGGCGATCCCGACGACGCCGAGAGTGAGGATGACGTGCTCGAGGAGCCTCACGCCGATGCCGGACGGGCCCCACCAGTTGGCAGAGTCGGCAAGCCATCTGAGGGCCGAAAGGAAATAGTTCACGCCTGCTCCCCCTTCGCGCCGGGGGCCTTGCCGGCCCTCGTCCACGGCGTGAGAAGCCTGCCGAGCAGAATGACGAGCCCGTCGACCGCGAGCGCCAGAGCGACCGTCGCGACGACCCCCGTCACGACCTCGGCCGTTATCCCCCGCTGAAAACCGTCGGTCAGGAGCGTGCCGACGCTGGGGATTCCCACGAGCGCCCCGATAGTCACAAGCCCCACCGTGGAGACCGCGACGACCCTGATTCCCGAGACGAGCACGGGCAATGCGAGCGGAAGCTCGACCGTCCACAGGAGCGTCCTGCGCGAGTGCCCCACCGCCGTCGCGCCGTCGATCACGGTCCGGTCCACCGAGGAAAAGGCGTCGCTGGCCGTCCTCACAAGAAGGGCCATGCCGTACAGGCCGAGGGCCGCGATGATGGTCAGCGGCGAACGCAAAGGCGTTCCGATGACGAGCGGCACGGCCACGAGGAGCGGCAGCGAGGGGATCGCGTACGTCAGCGTGGCGCCGGAGAGGATGATGCCGCCGACCTTGGGGAAGCGATGCGCGAAGCGGCCGATCGGAACAGACACTAAAACGGCCAGGGCCGTCGCCGGAAGCGCGATGAACAGGTGAGCCCGCAGAAGTTCGCCGACCCACCGCCAGTTCTCGCCCAGCCAGCTCACACCGGGCCGCCTTCAGTCGAATCGCCGGATTTGCCTCCGAGCCTCCACCGGGCCTTCGCCTTGCGCAGAGAACTCCGAGCGGCGTCCAGGGCATGCGGCAGGCGGGGCTGCGCCGCTTGTTTGCGGGAGCTCTGCTCGCGGGCGGCGTCGTCCCCCGCGCCTTTCACGCCGCTGACAAGCCCGTCAAGCCCTTCAATGACCCCCACCTGGCGCCCGTCTTCGCCGACGACGACGTTGCGCCCGGCGACCTGGCGCACGCGCAGCGTTTGGTTGGACTTCGTCCCGCCGACGAAGGTGCGCACGAAGTCGCTTGCCGGAGCGGCCAGAATCTCTTCCGGCGTGCCGCTCTGCGCGATTTTTCCGCCCTCGCCGAGCACGACGACTTCGTCGCACAGGCGGAACGCCTCTTCGACGTCGTGCGTCACGAAGACGACCGTTTTGCCGATCTCCCCTTGCAGACGCACGAGCTCGTCTTGAAGCTCACGGCGAACGATGGGGTCGACGGCGCCGAAGGGCTCGTCCATGAGCAGGATCTCGGGCTCGGCGGCCAGAGCCCGCGCCACGCCCACACGCTGGCGTTGACCCCCGGAAAGCTGAGCCGGGTATCGGGCGCCGAGCTCCGGGTCGAGCCCCACCCGTTCGAGAAGCTCCAGCGCCGCGGATCGGGCCTCGCGCCTCGGCGTGCCGTTGAGGATCGGCACGGTGGCGACGTTGTCCGCGACGGTGCGGTGCGGCAGGAGCCCGCCGTCTTGAAGCACGTATCCGATGGATCGGCGGAGTTTGACGGGATCGGCTTCTCGCACGTCGACGCCGTCGATGAGTACCCTTCCCGACGTCGGGTCGACCATGCGGTTGACCATGCGCAGCAGCGTCGTCTTGCCTGAGCCGGACGAGCCGACGAGCACGACGGTTCGATGTTTCGGCACCGTGTACGTGAAGCTCTCCACGGCAACCGCGCCGCCGGGATACGTCTTTCCGACGGACTCGAATTCGATCACGTGTTCAGCATATCGGCGTTGGGTCTGCTCGCAAAAGAGGCTGGCCTGGCCTGTCGGTGAAATCAGAGGGTTTTCAGAAGCTGGGTTTCCATGAGCAAGGTTTTCATGAGCAGTCAAGGCCGGGTTTTCATGAACTGCTGAGGCGACCCGTTGAGCAAGTTTGCTCAACGCCCATCGTCGCATCATCGCCCGGTTCGCCGCTTGAACCGGCCGCGCGGCAGGATGCTGTCAGTCAGTGAGCAACGTTTGTCCTATGACAAGAGACACGTTTCCTGCATGAAAATGAGGGGATGCACTAGACTAAAAGCACGACGAACCGCTAGTCGGGGCGTTGACTGCCGGGGGCCTAAAGGGCCCCCGAGCTCATTTAGGGCAACCATTTCCGATCTTGGAGCGAACCGAATTCGCGAAGAATTGTCCGAGCAGCTCGATCTGCACGCCCCGAACGCGATGGTTCAGGTTCATGAACCCTTCGGTACATGTATGCCAGCATATCGGCAGCTTGGATGCCGCGCTCATCCCCTGAATCACTCCATATGACTGGCTGAACAAGGCGTTCCAATTTGCTTGTACGGTATCCAGGAGTCCCGGTCCGCACATACCCTTCGACGGCTGCGCGATGCTGGTTGTGGTCATTGACGAAATCAGCCGTCACCGGCAGGCTAGCTCACGCTGTTCAGCGTACTCGTTGACACGTTCAAGAGCATGACGAAGCGTCACATCATATGGAGGATCTGGATACTTGTACCGGTTATTCAGCCGGGTGACATCAACCCCTTCGATTATCAACAGCGCCCCGGACTCGCGTACGGCGCGGGCAGCAGCCCGATATAAAGCAACGGCTTCATGGACCTGCCCGCGAAAACACTCCCACGATTTGCGTCCTTGCATTATGTCGTGAGCATGGAACTCAACGTCAGGATCGACGTTGAACTGCTCATGCGCCGTCGAAGCCACTCGATCCAATCCATCGCACAACTTTCTATATTCCAGATCATCAACGACAACAGCAGCCATGTAGTAATGGTCCGCCCCATAGCTTTCGTCGAGAAAGGCATGTAGAAAACCAGCGCCCATTCAGGCCCCCTGTTTTGATGTAGGTGACGGACATAACTATACCACATCCATAAGTTTGGCTTTAAAGGATATCGTTCAGACTAACGACTAAGACGTTTGGCGATTCAATCCGTCTTCGCAACAGAAACGAAGAGAATGGGGGTGCTCTTTGTTCACTCCTTCAAAGACGGCATACTGGTAACTGCGCAGAGCAATAACTCGGCGAAGCAAATTCGGCAGTCTTCTGGACGATTGGCGAGCTAGACTGCGCGCTTAAAGTAAGGAGCGAATTATGTCAACCGCACCAACATTTGAACTTATACCTACCAGCTTTGGAAGTTCTACTCTGCGGCTTGTCCCTGTCGTCCCAGCGACCAAATCCGCACGCGAGCAGCTTGCAGAGGCACGGAGCCGCAGAGCCAAGAAGACGGCAAGCAGCAGCGTTCCTCCGTCGTCGGAGACTGAGAAACTCGCTGAATCCGGCAATTAAGCCGCAATCAATGTTCTGACGGCCTCCTTTGCTTGGAGGCCGTCTTTCGTTCTGCCAGACCCCGCTAACCAGCCGCCCGTCCTGTGTTCTCTACGCCGACTACCTGTGTTCTCTGTGTCGATTGACGGCGCGAAAAAGCCGACAGCACCATCTTCGCGCACTCCAACCGAAACGCTCAACGGCAGAGAGGACGGCTCGCGCAGTCTTAGCAGAGTCGGCGAGCCGTCCATACGAAACGGAGATATAGCCCTGAGAATCTACTGGCGAAACGACCAGCCGCCCATACGGGGCAGAGGCAACAGCCAGAGCGGACCCAGGCAGGTCGTCGGGGCACGTCCAGCATGCACGAGACGCAGCCGGCGACCTCCCTGCCGCGACGGTCACAGCATGCACGAGACGCAGCCGGCGACCTCCGTGCCCTCGAGCGCCTGCTGGCGGATTCGCATGTAGTAGAGCGTCTTGATGCCCTTGCGCCAGGCGTAGATGTAGTTGCGGTTGACGTCGCGCGTAGTCACGGTGTCCGGGTAGAACAGCGTGAGCGAGAGCCCCTGATCCACGTGCTGGGTCGCTGCGGCATAGGTGTCGATGATCTTTTCGGGGCCGATTTCGTAGGCGTCCTGGTAGTACTCCAGGTTGTCGTTCGTCATGTAGGGCGCCGGATAGTAGACCCTCCCGATCTTTCCTTCCTTGCGGATCTCGATCTTGGAGACGATGGGATGGATCGACGACGTCGAATGGTTGATGTACGAGATCGACCCCGTCGGCGGAACCGCCTGAAGGTTCTGGTTGTACATGCCGTATTGCCGGACGTCCTCGCGCAGCGCCGCCCAGTCCTCGCGGGTCGGGATGTGGACGTTTGCGAACAGCTCGCGCACCTTCGGCGTCGTCGGCTCCCACGCGCCCTCGACGTACTTGTCAAAGAACTCGCCCGTGGCGTACGTCGAATCCTCGAATCCGGCGAAGCGCTCTCCGCGTTCGCGCGCGATCTCCATCGAGGCGCGGATCGCGTGGAACAGCACCGTGTAGAAGTACATGTTCGTGAAATCGAGGCCTTCCTCGGAGCCGTAGAAGACCCGCTCGCGGCCGAGATAGCCGTGCAGATTCATCTGGCCCAGGCCGATGGAGTGGCTCATGGCGTTCCCGCGCTCAATGGAGGGAACCGAACGAATGTCCGTCATGTCCGAAACGGCGGTGAGGGCGCGCACGGCGGTCTCGACCGTCTTGCCAAAATCGGGCGAATCCATGGCCTTGGCGATGTTCATCGACCCCAAATTGCACGAGATGTCCTTGCCCACGTGCGCGTACGAAAGGTCCGGGTTGTACTCCGAAGCCTCGGAAACCTGGAGGATCTCCGAGCACAGGTTCGACATCGTGATCTTGCCCTTGATCGGGTTCGCCGCGTTCACGGTGTCCTCGAAGACGATGTAGGGATACCCGGATTCGAACTGAATCTCCGAAAGCGTTTGGAAGAACGCGCGGGCGTTGATCTTCGATTTGCGGATGCGCTTGTCATCGACCATCTCGCGGTACTTCTCGCTCACGGAGATCTCCGTGAAGGGCACGCCGTAGACCCGTTCGACGTCGTAGGGGCTGAAGAGGTACATGTCCTCGTTGTTCTTCGCCAGCTCGAACGTGATGTCCGGGATGACGACGCCGAGGGAGAGCGTCTTGATGCGGATCTTCTCATCCGCGTTCTCGCGCTTGGTGTCGAGGAAGCGCAAGATGTCCGGGTGGTGGGCGTGGAGGTAGACGGCTCCGGCGCCCTGGCGCGCGCCCAGTTGGTTGGCGTAGGAGAAGGAGTCCTCGAGGAGCTTCATAACGGGGTTGACGCCCGAGGACTGGTTCTGGATTCTCTTGATCGGGGCGCCGAGCTCGCGCAGGTTCGACAGGTTGAGGGCGACGCCGCCGCCGCGCTTGGACAGCTGGAGCGCGGAGTTGATGCCGCGGGCGATCGACTCCATGTTGTCCTCGATGCGTAGGAGGAAGCAGGAGACGAGCTCGCCGCGGGCGGCCTTGCCCGCGTTGAGGAATGTGGGGGTCGCGGGCTGGAAACGCCCCGAGATGATCTCTTCCATGAGGTCGACGGCGAGCTCTTGGTCGCCGCGGGCGAGCGTGAGGGCCACCATGCACACGCGGTCCTCATAGCGCTCGAGGTAGCGGGTGCCGTCGAAGGTCTTGAGCGTGTAGGAAGTGTAGTACTTGAAGGCGCCCAGGAAAGTCGGGAAGCGGAACTTCTTGGCGTAGGCCGCCTTGTAGAGCGACTTGACGAAGTCGAAGGGGTACTGGTCGAGCACCTCTTTCTCGTAATACCCCTCCTTGACGAGGTACTCCATCTTCTCTTCGAGATCGTGGAAGTAGACGGTGTTCTTGTTGACGTGCTGGAGGAAGTACTGGCGCGCCGCGGCCCGGTCGGCGTCGAACTGGATGAGGCCGTCGGCGTCGTAGAGGTTGAGCTTGGCGTTCAGGGCGTGGTAATCGAGGTTCGGGTCCTCGTAGCTCTCCTCGCCCGTGTCCGTCAACGTGCTTGCTGCCAAAACTTCTCCAAACCTTCGCGAACCCGGGCCACGTCCAAGGGCGTCCCGAGCAATTCGAATCTGTACATGTGCGGCACATGGCATTTGGCGGCGACGATGTCGCCGGCCAAGCCGTAGGCCGCGCCGAAATTCATGTTTCCCCCCGAGATCACGCCGCGGATGAGGGAGCGGTTGTGTTCGTCGTTGAGGAACTTGATGACCTGTTTGGGGACAGCGCCTTTGGCGTTGCCCCCTCCGTATGTGGGGACGACGAGGACGTACTCCTCGTCTACGCGGAGCGGCCCTTCCTTCGGGCGCAGCGGAATGCGGCACGCGGGCATGCCTAGCTTCTTGACGAATCTTTCGGTGTTGTTCGTCGCCGATGAGAAGTAGACGAGCTTTGCCATCCGAGGCCTGCCGATCTGTGAAGGGCTCCGGACGGGGGCGGGCGATGCCGCAGGCGCCGCCCGGCCCCCGTTCGCCGTCACGCTGTGACAGCCGCCGAGTCTCGAGCGGCCGCCGTCAGCGCCTTGATCTTGTCAGGGCGAAAGCCCGACCAGTGGTCGCCCTCGGCGAAAACCACGGGCGCGGATTGGTAACCCATCGCCTTGACCGTTTCCAGCGCCTCGGCATCCTGAGTCAGGTCCACCTCGCGGTAGGCGAGCCCGGCCTTCGCCAGCGCCCGCTTCGTCGCGTTGCACTGAACGCACGAAGGCTTGGTGTAAACAGTGACGCTCATAAGAGCCGCTCCTTCCGATCCCTTGGGCGGGTCGCCTCCGACCAACCCGGGGTACGCATCAAATCCATGTCGCGCCGCCTGAGCGGCACACGCGAAGACACTACACCTTGTGGTCGGTTTTCGGTTAGACCACAAGGGCTTGTGTCTGGGTGATAAGTGACACCCTTGTCATTCGCCCTGTGGACCGCCTCTCCTTTCCGGTGGAGAAGCTGTGCACACAGACACGTCGCCCGGCCGACTTATCCCCTTCCTTTCCACACCAAACCGGGCGCTTCGGGCCGCCCGACGGACGGCGAAAACGATTCTCCCCTGCACCTCCGACACAAATTCGGCTCCGCAAGAGCCCCTTAGAAGCCTCTTCGCGAAAGCCGACGCGAGTGCGGCCATTGCGGAATCGACGCCGCCGCGGCGCGCAGCGCCCACGAAAGCCCTCTCGCCTTCGCCGAAAGAAGGCGGCCCGTCGAGGCAAACGATCCAACGAGGCGAGGCGGTCCGCCGAAGTGAAGACTGACGGCAGCCTTTCGCAGCACCGGAGGAACGGAGTTTTCCACACGTGTGGATGAAACGAGTCCACACGTGTGGAAAACTCCACCGAACTGTCCACAAGCTGTGGAAAAGATTCCCCTGCTTCCCCGATGGGCATCTTCTCCCGGATCGGCGTGTCTGGCTCTGGCGTGTCGCGTTTAGAGCGCGGTCGCCCGCCGCCTCCCGTCATCGGCTGCCTCCCCCTCGCCCCGCCGTCTCCCGTCATCGGCTGCCTCTCGTCGCCGACAGCCTCGCCTTGTTGTCCCCCACCTCGCGTCATCAGCTGCCTCCCATTTGTCCGCCGCCTCGCGTCATCAGCCGTCTCCGCCCTTTTGTCTTCCGCCTCCGGTCACCTCCCGCCTCCCGGCATGCTCATGCGGTTTTCGTCGTAGTCTCCGGCCGTCGCGGTCACGACTTGCTCGCCGTCGACCTTGATCGTGTACTTCTTTCCCTTGACGACGTCGGGCGAGGAGAACACGAAGGAGCCCGCGTTCTTTGCGAGCGTGTAGGAGGCGATCTGCTTGCCGTTCGAATCGAACACAGCGAAAGTCGAGCCTTTGCTCGCTTGACCGGTGACTTTGATCGAGGCCTGCGCGGAGGACGTCGCAGGCGCCTGGTCCATGCCCTGGGATCCCGCGGCGAAAAGGGCGCCCCCGGCCATCGTCAGGCCGCTTTCGGCGTCGATGGCGCCGTTTCCGCCGGCCGTCGGCCCCCAGACTGTCATCTTTCCGCCGCTTATGTAACCTGCGCCGTTCGAGTCGAATCCGTCGCCTTGGGCGTTGACCGTCCAGTCGCCGCCGGTCACGGACATCCACGGCGAGTCGCCGCCGGTGGCGTTCAGCCCGTCGTCGCTGGAAGTTATGGCCGCCGAGCCTCCGGCCAGGAGGATTGTGGCGCCCTCGACGCCCTCCTGCGATTTCGCCACCTTCGTCGAGCCTCCGGCGAGAATCACGTCCGACGTCGCGTCGATCGCGTCGGAGCCCGCCGACGCCGTGACGTTTCCGCCCGTCACGAGCACGTATCCGCGGCCCGAGGCGGTTTCGTTGTCGGCTTTGACCGCGTCTCCCTTTGCCTGAAGGGAGAGGGTCCCCCCGGCTATGACCACGTAGTCCTGGCCGCGCACGGCGTCGTCGGCGGCCTTGACGTTGATCTTGCCGCCCAGAATGACGAGCCCGTCCGAGCTGGAGACACCGTCGTTGCCGTTGCCGGTCACGTTGAGCGTCCCGGCGCCGCCGAGCGTCAGGTCCGCCGAAGAGGCGATCGCAGCCGTGGGGCCGCTGGAATCGGCGTACTTCGAGGTGTCGGACACGGAGTTGACGGTGCCCTCGGCGGCGATGACCACCGCTTCGTCGGCGCTCTTCACGCGAATCGCGGCGTCGGTCGAAGACGAGATCTCGGCGCCGTCGAGCACGATTTTCACCTTGTCGGAATCCGCGGCCGTCACAAGAATCTGGCCGGTGAATTTGCCCGAAAGCACGTAGGTCCCAGCCGAGGAGATCGTCACTTTGCCCTCGCTCGCCGCGGCGCCGGAGCCGTCGACCGAAGCGGACGCGCCGTTCAGCGAGACCTTGGTCGCCGAGGCGGCGTCGTACTGCGCGTCGTTCGAATCGGCGTGCGGCTTCTGGTTCTCAGCCATGACGCTCTCGACGGTCGCCTTGGCGGCCGTCACCGTCGTCGAATACACGTCGCCGGAGGGAACAGACTTCTCGGACGCGTTGCGCAGGGAGTCGAGCGTCTTCAAACCGTCGCCGTCCGTTGCGGCGACGTTTGCGGAGCCCGCCGACGAGTTCGAGGCCGCGCCGACCTCGGAGGCCTCCGAAGAGCCGACTTTGCAGCCGCCCAGAGCCGCTCCCGCTATGAGCGCGACGGCCGCGAATTTCCTTCTCAGATTCTTCTTCATGTTCTTTCGTCTCCTAGTCTTTTCATCGCCCTGTTCCAACGGTTGGAGGGCAATTCGGGATGGATCGACGCGACGCCGAGCGCGTACTTCGAGATCCTCAGCGGGCGGTGTCCGCTGCGCCACAGCCACCTGTCGGCGGCGGAGGCCCGCCCGGCGGACTTCGTTTCAACGACGACGCCCGGAACCTCGACGCGCGCGCCGCCCGAGGGCGCGCAGAGGACGAGGCCGCGATCGGCCGTCAGCCGAGAGCCTTCGGGAAGGCAAAGGGTCGAACGCGTGTACACCGATCGGGCCGCCGGGATCAGGCTGGCCGCGACCCTCAGCGCCTCGCGCCGACTTTCTGCGATCCCTCTGTCCGCCAGGCGTTCAGCCAGCCATTCGCGCACTTCGGGCCGAATGAGCAGATCGGGGCGTTTCACGCTGCGCCCATGGCGCATGGCCGCGCAGGCGCTCACCGGGACGTCCTCCAAACGGAGCCTGTCTTTGACGTTGTGCCCGCGCCCCGAGCGAGTCTTCAATTCGAGGAAGTGCGTCCCCGAATCGAGGTAGACCCGGGAGCGGAGCTTGAAACGCCGACGGCGCTTCGTGGCGGCCGCGCGATAGAGGGAGAAATCGGGCGTGTCGTCGTAGTCGGACAGGTAGCCGAAGGCCGACTGCCCGTCGATGGCCAACGCGCGCGCCCCATTTGCCGCCAGCGAGGCGACGAGGTCCGCCGCGACGTCGGCCTGAAGAAGGTACTTGCGATCGATTCTCGTGAGAAGCGAGGCGCTGGCGGAAAGCTCGTCGAGGGCGATCTCCGGCAGCCGCGCGAAAGATTCGCCGACGACGTCGGCGGTCCGCATGTCCGGAACCGCCATCAGGCGGCCCTCAGGTTTCGGGGCCGAGCGCTCTCGACGGCCGCTTTCCCGCCGCATCGCACGTCGACCGTCGTGGAATCGTTGACGTAATCGAGCCTGACGACGCTCACTTCGCGCACGGCCATGCCCGTGCGCGCCTCGATGAACCGGGCGAGCTCGTCGACGTCGCCGATAGCGCGGTCGACCACCATCGCCATGTGCCGGGAGCCGGACATGACGCGGCTGGAATCGACGACGCCGAGCGCGAGAACGACGCCGCCGATCAGAGCGGCCGCCGCCGCGAACGGCATTCCCGATCCGAGGCCGCCGATGAGCCCGATGGCGAGGGCGGCGAAGTAATATGCAACCTCGACCTGGCTCAACTCGCTCGAGCGCAGGCGGATGATCGAGAGCACGCCGAACAGGCCGAGCCCCAGCCCCGCGCCCACAGTCGCCGTGGACAAAGCCGTGGTCACGGCCAGCACACCGACGTTGACGCCCACGAGGGCTACCGCGAGGTCCTTGCGCCGATGGCGCGGATAGTACAGCGCGAACGCGAGCGCGCATATCGCCGCTATGTCAAGGGCAAAGAGTCGGACGTCCATACTGCCTCCTTCTTGCGAGCCCCGCGCGCCCGGACGCTCCGAGCCGCGGGCGTTGCCTCGCCGACCCGTCAAGAATGAGAAACGCAGCTCGATTTTTTCAATGTTTTATCCGAAGCTTTTCTGGGAACAATCTCGAACTTTGTTTTACGTTGGCCAACGCGATTCGACCCGGCCGCGCCAAACACGCCTGCAATCGGCGGCGTCAAAAAGGCGAATCCCGCGGAACGCCTGAAAATGTTCCGCGGGATTCGCGTCTGGAAGGCAGGCGGCGGGCCGGGCCCGCGCAGATTCGCCCTACTTGAACTCGCCGGCTTTGGCCTTGGCGATCTCGTGGCCGTCGACGACGATCTTGTATTCCTTGCCCTTCGCCAAGTCGGCGGAGGAGAAGAAGATCGAACTCACGTCCTTCGTGAGGGTGTGCTTGGCCAGTTCCTTGCCCCCCGATTCGACAACGGTGACGGTGGCCTGCGCCTTGACCGCGGCGTCGACCTTGATCGCCGTCTGAGACGAGCCCGACGACGGCGTTTCGTCCATGCCCGAGGGGCCCGCGGCGAACAGGGTGCCGCCGTCGATTTCAAGGCCGGTCTCGGCGTCGAGCGAGGCCGCACGCGTGTCGGTGGGGCCGTAGATCGTCATCTTTCCCCCGCCGATGTAGGCGGCGCCGTTGGAGTCGAAGCCGTCGCCTCCGGTGTCCAGACGCCACTCGCCCCCGGAGACGGAGAGCCAGGGCCTGACGCCGGTGGCGTTGATGCCGTCGTCGGTCGTTTTGACGTCGGCCTTGCCCCCCGCAAGGAGGACGTGGGCCGCCTCGATGCCCTCCTTGGAGCCCGCAATCTTGATATTGCCGCCGGCGATGACGATCTCGGTTTTCGCGTTCACGGCGTTGGACGAACCGCCGTTGATCGTCAGGTCGCCGCCCGTGACGAGCACGTATCCGCGGCCCGACTTGGTCTCATTTTCAGACTTGATGCCGTTGCTCTTGCCGTTGACGTCGAGCGAGCCGCCGGCTATGACCACGTAGTCCTGGCCGCGCACGGCGTCGTCGGGGGCGCTGACGCTGATCTTCCCGCCGGTCACGACGAGGCCGTCGGAGCTGGAGATGCCGTCGTTGGCGTTCCCGGTGACCTTGAGCTCGCCCTTGCCGCCGACGGTGAGGTCCGCAGACGACGCGAGGGCGGCCGACGGCCCCTTCGCATTGCCGGCGTAGCTCGACGTGTCGGACAGGCTGTTGGAGGTGCCTTCTGCGGCGATGACGACCGCCTCGTCGGCCGTCTTCACCCGAATGGCCGAGTCCTTGGACGAGGAGATGTTGGCGTTCTTGAGGACGATTTTCACCTTCGCCGTGTTCGGCGCCTCGACCGTGACCGTCCCGTTGAAGGAGCCTGAGAGCACGTAGGTGCCGTCCTGCTTGATGGTCACGGAGTCCTGTGTAGCGCTCGCGCCCTTGCCCGAAACCTTCGGCGTGCCGTCTAGCTGGATCGTCGTCGCGGAGGACTCCTTGTAATCGGCGTCGTTGGAATCGGCGTGCGGTTTTTGGTTCTCCGCCATGACCGCCTCGGGAGTGGCCCCGTTCGGCTTGACGGACGACGCGTAAATGTCGCCTCCCGTGGGGACTTTCTTTCCGGAGACGTTGCGCAGCGAATCGAGGATCTTCAATCCGTCGGTCTCGCCAGAGCCCACAATCGACGACCCCTTGGACGTCGATTTCGTTCCGTCCGGGTCCGACTTCCCATCGCCGCAGCCGGCCAGGGCAAGGCCCCCGACGGCGAGGACCGCCGCCGCGTGTCTATGGATTTTCCCAGTCATCGGATAGCTATCTCCTTATTCCTAGTTTGGTCATTGTCGAATGCCAGCGGTTGGCTGGCAGCTCGGGATGGACGATTGCCGTGCCAATGGCGTATTTGGACACTCGGGACGGCCGTATGCCGCGGGACCACAGCCACCGGTCGACGTCGGATGTGCGTCCGCTGGATTTGGTTTCGACGACCACTTCGGGAAACTCGAACCCGGAGTCCTCTCCGGGGCCCGCAAGCACGAGGCCCCGGTCGATCGTCAACCTGGAATCGTCAGGGAGGCAGACCGTCGAGCGCCGGTAGTACGAGCGGCTCGACGGCACAAGGCTCGCCAGGGTTCTGAGCCCCTCCCTGTGAGTCGCCGTGACGCCGCGGCCGACGAGAAGCTTGGCCGCCCAAGGGAGCACCTCCGAACGCGTGAGCGGTTCGGCGGGGTCTCCGCGGTAGAAACAGTCCTTCGAGCGGACGTCTTCCAGCCGCAGACGGTCTTTGACGTTTTGGCCTCGCCCGGACCGGGTCTTGAGCTCCATGAAGTGCAGCCCCGAATCGAGGTAGATCCGAGAACGGAGTTTGAAACGCCGACGGCGCTTGGTGGCGGCCGCGCGATAGAGGGCGAAGTCCAGTGTGTCGTAGTAATCCGAGAGGTAGCTGAAGGTCTGAAGCCCGTCGATCGTCAAGGCGCAGGCCCCAATGTCGCACAGAAAGCCGACCATCTCGGCGACCGTCCTGTCTGGAACAAGGTACTTGCGGTCGGTTCGTTTGAGCAGCTCGGCCCGTGCAGACAGCTCATGGAGAGAGATCTCCGGCAAGCCGAGCAGCTCGAATCCGTCCCTCTTCGGACTCGACTTGGCCTCTGCTTCGCTCGCACCCGTCATAGACATCACCGCCATCAGGCTGCCCTCAACGACTTCGTCTCCCGGATCTGTGCCCGCCCCTTCGAGCAGCGGACGTCGACCATGGTGGAGTCATTGACGTAATCGAGCCTGACGATGCTCACTTCGCGCACTTTCATGTCGGTGCGACGCTCAATGTATCGCGCAAGCTCTTCCGGATTGGAAAGGGCCCTGTCCACGACCAGCGTCATGTGGCTCGAACCCGTCATCACAAGCTTCGAATCGGCCACCGCGAGGGCGAAGATGATCGCGGCGATGAGCAGCGCCGCGATGCGGAGGGACATGCCTTCGCCCATTCCGCCGATGAGCCCGATGGCGAGGGCGGCGAAGTAATATGCAACCTCGACCTGGCTCAACTCGCTCGAGCGCAGGCGGATGATCGAGAGCACGCCGAACAGGCCGAGCCCCAGCCCCGCGCCCACAGTCGCCGTGGACAAAGCCGTGGTCACGGCGAAAACTCCGATGTTGACGCCCAGAAGGGCGACGGCCAAGTCTTTGCGCCGGTGTCGTGGATAGTACAGCGCGAACGCCAATGCCCCGATCGCTGTAAGGTCGACGGCGAAAAGGGGATAGTTCATGGTTATCTCCTGTCGTGGTCTTTCATCGCCGCCCCTCGCGAGGCGGAGGCCGGACCCAGAAGCTTGCGTGGTTGTCTTCTGCGGTTTGCCGCGACGCCCGACGCCGTCGTCGAACGGCTCAGGCTTCTCGTTGCTTGACCCTTTCCGAACTCGCGACGGGTGCGCGCAGAGACGGTTTACGTTGCGGCGACCGCTGAAGGTGGGAACAAAAGCCGCACGCCTCGGATCCGGCATGGTCGCAATGCGATGAAGTTATTTGAGTTGTGGAAGTGTGGACCGCTTCAATCCAGATAAAAACAGCGTGCCAGAGATCGACTTCGTTTTCTAGTGTTTGCGACACACTGAATTTGCGCAGGTGAATCGGCGGTTCTTCCCCGACGGCCAGAATTCATTGATACTTCGACAATTTAGAGGTTGATTTCGACATGAGCGAAAAAACCGATGTCGCCGATTTGCGACACGACTGTCGCTGGCGGCCTGACACACCGGGCCTGTCTGAACTTCGGGCAGGCCCGAGGATGCAAACTCGCTTGAGTCGGCCGGACGCAAAAGCGTTGCGCATGGGCGCAGGCGCTGGCGGAATCGAACAGTATCTCAACTTTGCCCTTAGGGGGCTTCACGCTACTATGAATTTGCGCTTCGAGGCCGTTCGCGCCGGCGGGCGTCAGGTGCTGTCCGAGTCGCCAAGGGACCGGAAACATCGAGAGAAAGGAGAACGATGTCGTTGCCAAACGAAGAACCAGAACAGAAGTCGTCGCCAAACGAGAGCCCACAGGCGGGCGGCCAAGGCCTTCCACAGCCGCAGTCGCCTAGTTTCCCCCAGAACCAGGGGGCTTTCCCACAAAACCAAGTACAGGCGCCGCATTCGGCGATCTACGGAAGCCGCCAGCCGGTCGCCAGCGGGATGAACCCGCTGGCAATCGCCTCGCTGGCGTGCAGCATTCTAGGCATCGTGTCCGCCCTGCTCGGAATCCCTGCCCTGGCCCTCTTCCTGCCCATAGCGGGCGTCATCCTCGGGCACGTCGCTCTCAACGACATCCGAAAGACGGGCAAGGGCGGCAAGCCCGAAGCCATTGCGGGCACGGTCATCGGCTACATTACGGCCATTCTCGCTGTGCTCGTAATCATGATTTTAAAAGGAATCGCGGACATACTCGGATGAATCCCACGCGGCGTCGGAGGCGCAAACCGCCCGGCGCGCTCACGGCAGTCCGGTTCGGGGCACTTGCACCGCCGCGTCCGGGCAATCAAGATTCGCAATCGGTGCGGGGCCCAGAACGGCACTCTGGGCCCCGCACCGCATTTCCCGCAGGCCGTACCCAACCCTCACGCGTCCGAAACCGCCGCGGGTTCCAACCAACGCATTCCCGCCTTTCGCGAGACTCGTCACGGGGCACGCCGCGAATGCCCTCGTCGCCCTTATGGCGAGCGACATACACGCATATCATCGTCCTGACAACATTTCCGCGCGGCAAGGACAGAGCCGCTGCCCGTGACGGCTACGAACAAGCACAGGGGCCGCACGCGGGCCACTGGTCGAATCTCCCCTACGGCACGGCGCCGCAGCCTTGTCAACAATGGGGGTTCGGCCCGCCGCCCTCACGGAAAACGAGCTCGCTCGCCATCTGCTCGCTCGTCTTCAGCATATGCGGATGGATAGTTGCCTGGCTCGTCTTCCTACCCGCAGGAATCGTCTGCGGGCACTGTGCGCTGCACTCCGTCCGAAAAACCGGCGAGTCGGGAGAGGGCATGGCCCGCGCAGGCTTGACACTGGGGTACCTAGGGCTCGTCGTCACGCCGCTTCTTCTCAAATGGACACGCTTCCAGTAGGGGCAACGCCAAGGAAACAGACGCCGAATTGAGCGACGCGGCCTCGCCCCGCAGTGCGAGCGCCGCGGCGAACCATCTCGTGCATTTTCTCCTCAGGTGTGCGCGCGCTATTCTGGATCAAGCTCGGACGGCGATCACGCTCCCAGTCTTTCCAGCCGCGGTCTATTCGTCGAACGATCACGGCATTTGGGAGAAAGGACATCGATGTCCGGCGCCCCACGACGACCTCCAAGACGTTAACCCCGCGCAATCGTCTCAGGCCCCCGATTCTGCCGCTGAGCAAGCAGCCTCGGCCGTGGACCAGTCTGCCTCCGCTGCCGAGCAAGACGAGTTTCCTCAAGGTCAAGCCCCTCAGACACCGGTTCGCGGAGGCCCCCAGCCTGCCGTCCCGAGAAATCCCTTTGCAACGGCGTCGCTGACGTTCAGCCTTCTGAGCCTCGGAGCGATCGCGAACATGTTCGCGTATATCATAATTTTTCCCTCGGCTTCGTTTTTCCCACGCTTGTCTCCATATTGGGGATAGTCGCCGGCCACGCCGCGCTGAGCGACGGCCGGAAGACGGGCAACACACGCAAGGCCTTCACCTGCACGGTCCTCGCCTACGTCGCGGCCGCCCTCGCGATAGCCTTGGCCGCCCTCTTGGCGTACCTGTTCTCCGACGGTCTTCGATGAGACGCACGAGACCGACGGCGCCGACCGGCTCGCGCCCTCTCGACGGTCCTTCAATCGCCCAAGCCCTCAGCAGCCCGAGTTCTTGGCAACCCGAGTCCTCAGCAGCCCAAGTTCTTGGCAATCTGGGTTCTTGGTAATCTAGATTCGCGGTCGATGGGCGGCTGTCGAAGCCGACCGGAACGCCGTTCCGGGCCGTGCATTGCGCTCGCCGCAAGCGCCTGAAACCGCATCGATGCTTCAACGACCAGGAGAAAGGCGTGCAGGTGGCCAGAGAGTTCGACTTCGATTCGTTCATTGACCGCGAGAACACGGAGTCGTTGAAATGGGACGCCCGGGAGCGCCGCGGGTACCCCGAGACGGTTTTGCCCATGTGGGTTGCGGACATGGACCATCGGACGGCCCCCGCCGTCGTCCAGGCGCTTCACGATCGCGTCGCCCATGGAATCTTCGGGTACACGAGTCCGGACGCATCCTATTTCGAGACGGTCGCCGCCTGGCAGTCCCGCCGCTTCGGGTGGGACGTCGACCCGCTGTCGATCGTCGCCACAGGGGGCGTGATCCCGGCTCTGACATACGCCGTCAGGGCGTTCACGGAGCCCGGCGACGGCGTGGTCATCGAGGAGCCCGTCTACTATCCTTTTCGGTCAATCGTCGAAAACAACGGCCGCATCGCGGTCAACGCGCCTCTCGCGCGCAATGGGGAGGGGCGATACGTTCGCGATCTCGCCGCCCTCGAGGCGACGTTCGTCGATTCCGGCGCCCGGACGATGATCCTGTGCAACCCCCACAATCCGGTCGGCCGGGTGTGGACCCACGAGGAGCTGCTCGGACTGGCCGACCTCGCCGCAAAACTCGACGTCATCGTCCTCTCGGACGAGATCCACGCCGATCTGACCTATCCGGGCATCCGCACGACGCCGTTCTCCTCCCTGCCGGGAATGTCAAATCGAACGGCGACATTCACGTCGCCGTCGAAGTCCTTCAACCTCGCCGGGCTCCAACTCGCCAACATCGTCGTCCCCGACCGGAAGCGGCGGCAGGATTTCATCCGCGAGTCGAACGCCGCGGGCTACAGCGAACCAAACGCCCTCGGCCTCGCCGCATGCCGCGCCGCCTACGAAGAGGGCGAGGAATGGCTCGACGCCTTCCGGGAGCACATGGCCGAAAACCTGGAGTTTCTGGCGGCGGCGCTCGAGGGAATCGACGGGATCGAGCTCGTCGAACCCGAGGGCACATACCTTCCCTGGCTTGACTGCCGCGAGCTGATCCGCAATCTCGGGATCGAGGCGGGCGAGCTTGACGAGTTCATGGTCAACGAAGCGGACCTTTGGCTCGACGACGGCGCCATCTTCGGAGACGAAGGCCTCGGGTATACCCGCATCAACATCGCCTGCCCGCGGAGCACGCTGAAGGAGGCGGTCGATCGGCTCAGGCGCGCCGTCGAAGCGCAATCGGTGTCCGACGACGAGCCCGCTTCGGCTCCGGCGACGGCCACATTCGAAACGGCGCCGATCGACTCTGCGGAGCCGATCGACACGGAGGCGTCAGCCGGTCCTGAGACTTCGGACGATTCCGGAGCTTCGGCCGGCTCGGCATCGTCAACCGACGCTCAGTCCCCAGGCGATTCTCAGGAAGCTTCGCGGGCCCGGCAGAACGAGGCCGCCGAGCGGACGGAGGGGGTTTCGTGAGCGTCCGCGACGAAGCCTCCGGCCGCGAAAGGGCCTCCCACCGCGCCGAGACGGTTCTGGCGCATATCGGCACGTCGAGCGACCCCGGCACCGGCGCGCTGACCACGCCCATCTACCTTTCCACGGCCTACGCCCACCCGGGACTGGGCGCCTCGACGGGATACGACTACACCCGCACGGCCAACCCGACCCGCGACGTCCTGCAAAGCGCGCTCGCGCAGATCGAAGGCGGCACAGCGGGATTCGCGACATCGTCGGGCATGGCGGCGGCCGAGCTGGTCGTCTCTCTAGCGGCCCCTGGCTCGCGTATCGTCGCCGCCGAAGACATCTACGGCGGAACGTTTCGTTATTTCGACGAGCTTGCCAGGACCGGCGTCTACGACGTGGATTTCGCCATGGGCGAACAAGGCTTGTGCGACGCCCTGGCCAAGCCGGCAGACCTCGTCTTCATCGAGACGCCCACCAACCCGATGATGGTCGAAATCGACATTGAGCGAATCGTCGATCTGGGCCATCGGGCAGGCGCGGTCGTGGCCGTAGACAACACTTTCTACACGCCGATCTTTCAAAGGCCTTTGGAATCGGGGGCCGACGTCGTCCTCCACTCCGCCACGAAGTACCTGGGCGGACACAACGACGTCTTGGCGGGCGCCGTGATCGTCTCCCGCGAGGACCTCGCCGAGAAACTTGCCGTTCGCCTCAACATGACGGGCGCAACCCTCAGCCCCTTCGACAGCTGGCTGCTCATGCGCGGAATGAAGACGCTCGCCCTGCGTATGGAGCGCCACCAGGACAACGCGCGAAAAGTCGCGGCAGCCCTCGAAGAGAGCCCCCTCATCGACCGCGTGCTCTACACCGGCAGGGGCGGAATGCTGAGCTTCGTCCCGAACGAGTCCGTGGACATGCCGAAGATCCTCGAATCGGTGCGCATCTTCACCTTCGCCGAATCCCTCGGCGGCGTCGAATCGCTCATCACATGCCCTGCCGTCCAGACGCACGCAGACGTCCCGCGGGAGAGGCGAATGGGCTACGGGCTGACAGACGACCTGCTCCGCCTGAGCGTCGGCCTAGAGCATTGGCGGGACCTCGTCGACGACCTCCTCGGAGCGCTCGAGGTCAGCATTCGACGACGTTGACGGCCAAGCCCCCGCGGCTGGTCTCCTTGTACTTGGAGAGCATGTCCTCTCCCGTTTGGCGCATGGTCTCGATGACGGCGTCAAAGGAGACCGCGTGCCGCCCGTCGCCCCACAGCGCCATTCGCGCGGCGTTGATCGCCTTCACCGCGGCGATGGCGTTTCGCTCGATGCAGGGGATCTGGACGAGCCCGCCCACCGGGTCGCACGTCAGCCCCAGGCAGTGCTCCATGGCGATCTCCGCGGCGTTCTCCACCTGCCGCGGCTCGCCGCCCAGAGCCTCGGCGAGGCCAGCCGCCGCCATCGCGCAGGCCGATCCGATTTCTCCCTGGCATCCGACCTCGGCGCCCGCGATCGAAGCGTTCGTCTTGATGAGGCCGCCGACGGCCGACGCCGTCAACAAGAACCGGCGCACACATTCGGCAGAGCCGCCCCTACGGCGTATGTAGTAGGCCAAAACCGCCGGAATCACCCCGGCCGCCCCGTTGGTCGGCGCGGTCACCACGCGGTGGCCCGCGGCGTTCTCTTCGTTGACCGCGAGCGCGTAGAGGTTGATCCAGTCCATTCCGGCCAGCTCGTCGCCGTCGTCCGAGGCCTGCCGGGCGCGCAGGTCGGCCAGAAGCCGAGGGGCGCGCCTGCGCACTTTGAGGATTCCAGGCAGCAGCCCCGTCGTCGTGCAACCGGCTTCGATGCTCTCGCGCATCGCGGCGACGATCCCGTCGAGGGCCGCCCGCAGCTCGTCTTCGCCCATGAGCGCGAGCTCGTTGGCTTTGACGACGTCGGAGATCCTCAGCCCCTCGCGCTCGCAGTGGCCAAGCAACTGGGCAGCGCTCGAATACGGATACGGGGGCGGGGAGGCCGCCGGGCAGTCCCAGGCTGCGGCGAGCGGGCGCGCCTCAGAGGCCCTTTCGGCGTCTCCGCACTCTTCCATGACGAATCCGCCGCCCACCGAATAGTATGTGCGCTCGCCGAGGACCGCGCCGTCTTCGGCGAAGGCGCGGACAGTGAGAGCGTTGACATGGAAGGGAAGGATCTTTCCCGGGAGGAAGAGAATGTCGCGTTCGGCTGCGAATCCGACCTCCCCCGCTCCGGCCACGCTCAGCAGGCCGGTGCGTTCGACGTCGCCCATGATGGCGTCGACGACGTCAATCGGCACGCTCTCGGGAGAATGGCCGGCGAGGCCGAGCATGACGGCCCTGTCCGTCGAATGGCCTTTTCCCGTGGCGCCCAGGGATCCCATGAGCTCGACGACGATGCGTCCGAGCCTCGCCTGCGCGGGGATTTTCAGATGTTCGGCAAAGTGCAGGCCCGCCCTCATGGGGCCGACCGTGTGAGAGGAGGAAGGGCCGATTCCCACGCGAAACATGTCCCGGACGGACAGCGGGCGGGAAGCCTCTTCGGCGGAAATCTGGCCTGAGACGACCGCGGCCGGGCCGTCGGGCAGACCGTGAAGCGGAGCCATTGCATTCCTTCCAATCGACGTGCGACACGCCGCTGCGGTGCGGACGTGTCACGCCCGTGGGCCTACCGGCGGAACCGACGCCGACGGGTACCCAAGGGCTGACGCAAGCAACTACAATGCTACCGGGACAGGCCTTCGCATCCCCACCGGAACTCCACGTCCCCATTGGGAGCTTCCACTTCACTGCACAGTGCAAACAATCGAGAGAGAGCCGCAGGAGCGATGAGAGACTATTCGAACACGCTGCGCGATGCGGGGCTGCGCGTCACGGAGCCGCGTTTGGCCCTTCTGCGCACAGCGCAAAAGGGCGGGCATTCCAGCGTCGAGGCCCTGCGGCAGGGGGTCATCGACCAGATCGGCTCGGTTTCCGTCCAGGCCGTCTACGACATCGTCCACGCTCTGACGACGGCGGGATTGCTGCGAGAGGTTCGTTCGGCGGGAACCGTCACCTATTACGAGATCAACCGGAACGACAATCACCATCACGCCATCTGTCGGTCATGTGGGAGGATTGAAGACGTTCCTTGCGCAAAAGGAGAGAAGCCCTGCCTTCACGCTTCTCACACTCACGGATACACAATCAACGAGGCGGAGGTCATTTATCACGGCTACTGCCCAGATTGCCAGGCAAAACAAAGGAAATAGCAAATTCGCGGATCCGTTCTCGCGCAGAGCAAGCGGGCGGCGATCCACGCATCGCCGCCCGCCATTGCTTCGG
>ERZ773060.113-NODE-113-length-38186-cov-5.81375_pt1 | contig 38186 bp, 38 predicted proteins | sample MGYA00580628_ERZ773060 | MGnify/ENA primary metagenome ERZ773060 (study PRJEB29015, sample SAMEA2738019) | human oral metagenome | biome: human oral; feature: human-associated habitat; material: dental | place: China | collected 2045 ... | reverse complement strand
AGTATCAGGATAGCGGCGGCGGTCAGGCTGCCTGAAAGGATTTTGCCGGCGTTCCGTTTGGGTTTTTTGTAGGCGAAGCGGACGAGAAACCAAAGCAACAGCAGCATGGTGCCCCAATAGCCGATTGCGAATAGGACGGCCAAACCTTCTAGAAAATTGCGTAAATCGTATGTGGTAAACATGGGTTGTTCCTGTGGTTAAATGTGCAGGCTGCTTTTTGCCGAACCTTTCCGCATTTCAAAAGCAGCCTGCACTTCGCGTTGCGTTACGCAGTAAAATAATGAATATTTGTAACGGCTTGGATATTTCTTGTCAATATTCCCGCCTTTCCCTTAACAGCTGCCGCGCTTTCCGTTAAAATTCCTTTACATATTTATATTGTTTCCCGTTTCTATTTGCCAAGGTGATATCCGTTATGTTTTTCTCCGCCCTGAAATCCTTTCTTTCCCGCTACATCACCGTATGGCGCAATGTTTGGGCGGTGCGCGACCAGTTGGAACCGCCCAAACGCACGGCGGAAGAACTGGCGTTTTTGCCCGCGCATTTGGAACTGACCGATACGCCGGTCTCTGCCGCTCCGAAATGGGCGGCGCGTTTTATTATGGCGTTTGCGCTTTTGGCTTTGCTGTGGTCTTGGTTCGGCAAAATCGATATTGTGGCGGCGGCTTCGGGTAAAACGGTGTCGGGCGGGCGCAGCAAAACCATCCAGCCGCTGGAAACGGCGGTGGTGAAGGCGGTGCATGTGCGCGACGGGCAGCATGTGAAGCAGGGCGAAACGTTGGCGGAATTGGAAGCCGTGGGCTCGGATAGCGATGTGGTACAGTCGGAGCAGGCTTTGCAGGCTGCCCAATTGTCCAAACTGCGTTATGAGGCGGTATTGGCGGCATTGGAAAGCCGTACCGTGCCGCATATTGATATGGCGCAGGCACGGTCTTTGGGCCTCTCCAATGCCGATGTGCAATCGGCGCAGGTGTTGGCACAGAACCAGTATCAGGCTTGGGCGGCGCAGGATGCGCAACTGCAGTCGGCTTTGCGCGGCCATCAGGCGGAATTGCAGTCGGCCAAGGCGCAGGAGCAGAAGCTGGTTTCGGTGGGGGCGATCGAGCAGCAGAAAACAGCAGACTACCGCCGTTTGCGGGCCGACAATTTTATTTCCGAACACGCTTTTTTGGAGCAGCAGAGCAAATCGGTCAGTAATCGGAACGATTTGGAAAGTACGCGCGGTCAGATTAGGCAGATTCAGGCGGCCATTGCACAGGCGGAACAGAATCGAGTGTTGAATACGCAGAACCTGAAACGCGATACGCTGGATGCGCTGCGCCAGGCAAACGAGCAGATTGACCAATACCGCGGCCAGACAGATAAGGCAAAGCAGCGGCAGCAGCTGATGACGATACAGTCGCCTGCGGACGGCACGGTGCAGGAATTGGCCACCTATACGGTGGGCGGGGTGGTGCAGGCTGCACAAAAAATGATGGTGGTTGCGCCTGATGACGACAAAATGGATGTGGAAGTTTTAGTGTTGAATAAGGACATCGGTTTTGTGGAACCGGGGCAGGATGCGGTGGTGAAGATTGAGAGCTTTCCCTATACACGCTACGGTTATCTGACGGGTAAGGTGAAAAGTGTCAGCCATGATGCGGTAAGCCACGAGCAGTTGGGCTTGGTTTATACGGCGGTGGTGTCGCTGGACAAACACACCTTGAATATTGACGGCAAAACGGTGAATCTGACGGCGGGCATGAATGTTACGGCGGAGATTAAAACCGGCAAACGGCGTGTGCTGGATTATCTGTTAAGCCCATTGCAAACCAAACTGGACGAGAGCTTTAGGGAACGATAGGCGGATGCCGCACCGGGTATTTGTTATCCGCCGGTTCGGGCATGCAGGCTGCCTGAAACCATTGCCCGGATGGCATTGCCCAATATAATGATAATGCAAGATTACGGTATTTCCGTTTGCCTGACACTGACGCCCTATTTGCAACATGAACTATTTTCGGCTATGAAATCCTATTTTTCCAAATATATCCTACCCGTTTCGATTTTTACCTTGCCCCTATCCCTTTCCCCATCCGTTTCGGCTTTTACGCTGCCCGAAGCATGGCGGGCGGCGCAGCAACATTCGGCTGATTTTCAAGCATCCTATTACCAGCGTGATGCAGTGCGCGCACGGCAACAACAGGCCAAGGCCGCATTCCTTCCCCATGTATCCGCCAATGCCAGCTACCAGCGCCAGCCGCCATCGATTTCTTCCACTCGCGAAACACAGGGATGGAGCGTGCAGGTGGGACAAACCTTATTTGACGCTGCCAAATTTGCACAATACCGCCAAAGCAGGTTCGATACGCAGGCTGCAGAACAACGTTTCGATGCGGCACGCGAGGAATTGCTGTTGAAAGTCGCCGAAAGTTATTTCAACGTTTTACTCAGCCAAGACACCGTTGCCGCCCATGCGGCGGAAAAAGAGGCTTATGCGCAGCAGGTAAGGCAGGCGCAGGCTTTATTCAATAAAGGGGCTGCCACCGCGCTGGATATTCATGAAGCCAAAGCCGGTTACGACAATGCTCTGGCCCAAGAAATCGCCGTATTGGCCGAGAGACAAACCTATGAAAACCAGCTGAACGACTACACCGGTCTGGATAGCAAACAAATCGAGGCCATCGATACCGCCAACCTGCTGGCGCGCTATCTGCCCAAGCTGGAACGTTACAGTCTGGATGAATGGCAGCGCATTGCCTTATCCAACAATCATGAATACCGGATGCAGCAGCTTGCCCTGCAAAGCAGCGGACAGGCGCTTCGGGCGGCACAGAACAGCCGCTATCCCACCGTTTCCGCCCATGTCGGCTACCAGAATAATCTCTACACTTCATCTGCGCAGAATAATGACTACCACTATCGAGGCAAAGGGATGAGCATCGGCGTACAGCTGAATATGCCGCTTTATACCGGCGGAGAATTGTCGGGCAAAATCCATGAAGCCGAAGCGCAATACGGAGCCACCAGCGCCCAGCTGACCGCAACCGAGCGGCACATCAAACTCGCCGTGCGCCAGGCTTACACCGAAAGCGGTGCGGCGCGTTACCAAATCATGGCGCAAGAACGGGTTTTGGAAAGCAGCCGTTTGAAACTGAAATCGACCGAAACCGGCCAACAATACGGCATTCGCAACCGGCTGGAAGTGATACGGGCGCGGCAGGAAGTCGCCCAAGCAGAACAGAAACTGGCTCAGGCACGGTATAAATTCATGCTGGCTTATTTGCGCTTGGTGAAAGAGAGTGGATTAGGATTGGGGACGGAGTTTGGGGAATAAGGCAGACTGAAACGGTTATGTAATCTTCAAAGAGCAGCCTGCACCCCGTTTCGAAAATGTAGGCTGCTTTGGGATTGGTCCGATACTTTCACATTCTCATTGCCTTTAAATAAAGCACAGTTAAAAACACATTTAAATTAAATACAAATTCAAATGTAAATTCATGTGGGCACGATGACAAAGTTCCCCATGAACTGCCTTATCCCACCTCCTTCATTACTCCTCCTGTTCATCATTCCCGACCGCCCATTGTGGAAACCGATCCGCGCTTTAGTGACTACCGTAGCAACAACAGCATTCATGCCGGCGGTAAAACCCACTGCAGGCTTACGATGCGGGGCGGTCGCGCAGTTGGGCAATAGTGCAAACTTAGGCATTAGTGTTGGCGGCAATATTGGCAAAGCTGTGGCGATGACGAAAGCCACACCCACCGGCATACCCATATTGGCGACAAGGGCAGCCAAACCGTCATTCGAAGTGGCGACACCTCACTCGGAGGTGCGCAAGTGATCGGCAAAGGCATCCGGGCGGACGCGGACAGCCGAAACCTCAACATAGAACGTGTGTAAAACACCGCCGCCTACCATGGCAAATAGCAAAACGGCAGCCTGCAGATAACCGCAGGCTACGGCGCAAGTATCAACGGTAATTACAACCAAAGCAACATCAGGGCCGAGCACGAAGCCGTTACCGAACAAAGCGGCATCTATGCCGGCGCACATACAGACCTTAAAAGCGGCCTTATCACCAGTACGCCAAGTGTAGAAGACAACTGCAAAAACCGATTCAGTACCGACATGCTCACATTCAGAGACCTGCATAACCATAGCGCCTATCAAGGCGAAATCCTGGGGGTGGATACCGAGATTGCCGTCAGCGGCAGGACATTAGGACAAGAATCCCTCAATGCCCGGGCAGCCGAAACCCAAGCCAAAGCGTATACGGAAACGGCAACAGACACCGCTGCCTATTCAGGCAGCCAATACCGAAATCAATCAACATCTGGACGGTTTAAAAAAACAACTGGAAAAAGGTGAAATCAGCCAAACGGAATACGATAGCCAAGTTGCCAACTGGCAGCGCGGACAAGTGCTACTCAACAGCATAGCCGCAGAATTAATCACACCGACACAAAGCGCGGCAGGTATTGCAGCGGCAACTGCTTCGCCCATGATCTCCTATAAGATTGGGCAATACTTCAAAAGTAAAAATACCGAAGGCTCATCTGCCCATATCTTTAGCTCATGCGGTATTGAGTGCAGCGGTTGCAGCGGCAGGAGACAATAATGCCCTAGCAGTAACCATTAGCGCAGGCGGTGCGGAAGCAGCTGTGCCAGTAATCAACACCTGGCTGTATGGAGAAATAGACCGTAGCGCATTGACGGCAGAACAGAAAGAAACCGTAAGCGCAATAACAAACCTTCTTGGAACAGCAACGGGTGCGGCGATTGACAATAGCAGCACGAATGCCACACAAGGCAGCCTGAATGCACAAGTAATGCTGTGGAGAATAATTATCTGACATCAAAACAACTGATTGAAATTGATGAGGTACATCATGAATGTGGTGATGAAATTTGCAAACAACACATTCTATGATTTTGCAGCAGTTTTGTCATTGCGCAATGACAAAATGGTAGCAAAATAGTGACAAAATGTGTGTGTAACTACAAAATGGATTAAATCGCCGCTTTCAGTTCGCGCACCAATGCGCCCACGGCTTGCGCTTCGTTGCCTTGATGCGTTTCCACTTCTTTCACAATGCGACTACCCACAATCACGGCATCAGCAACGGCGGCGATTTTGGCGGCGCTGGCGGCATCGCTGATGCCGAAGCCCACGCCAATCGGCAGCTTGATGTGTTGGCGCAGCACGGCGATTTTGGCGGCGACTTCATCGGTGTTGAGCTGCGCCGAGCCGGTTACGCCTTTGAGCGAAACGTAGTACACAAAGCCGCTGGCGTGTCGGGCGATGGCTTGCATCCGCGCTTCGCTGGTGGTGGGGGCGACGAGGAAAATGTTGTCGATGTTGCGCTGCGCGAGGGCGGCTTGCAGCGGGGCGATGGTTTCAATGGGGTCGTCCACGGTGAGCACGCCATCCACGCCTGCTTCGGCGGCGGCTTGAGCAAAGGCTTCGTAGCCCATTTTGTGCACGGGGTTTAAATAGCCCATCAACACAATGGGGGTGTGCACGTTGCTTTGGCGAAATTGTTTGACAACCGCCAGCACATCGCGCAGGGAAACGTGTTGCGCTAGGGCGCGTTCCACGGCGCGCTGGATGGTGGGGCCGTCTGCCATCGGGTCGGAAAAGGGAATGCCGAGTTCGATGATGTCTGCACCGTGTTCCGCCATGCTGTGCATCATGGCAAGGGTGGCGGCGAGATTGGGGTCGCCTGCGGTGATGTAGGCAATCAGGGCTTTTTGCTTGCCCAGTTGGGTGAAGGTGGAGGCGATGCGGCTCATGGCGGGGCTTTCTGTGAATGGGAAAAGGCGGATTATAGCAGCCTGAAAAGGGGTAACGCGCGCGGACGGACTTTCAGGCTGCCTGCGCGGCGGCGGGGTGTTATGATGCGCGCTTTGCAATGAACGACAATGGATGGTGCGATGACAAAACAGAATAAATGGCTGGCTTTGGGCGTGTTGCTGCTGGTGTTGGCGGCGGCAAAGTTGGCGATGCTGGGCTGGTGGCAGAGTAGGCAGCCTGAAAATGGGGCGGCGGCGGTGCAATGCGATGTGTTGGCGGCGGGCTGCCCGTTTTTGCAGGGGGCAACGCTGCGGCTGCGCGGTTTAACCAGCACCAAATCGGCGTTTAGCATAGAGGCAGATGGCGTACCCAGCGGCGTGCAATCGCTGTCGGCTTCGTTTCGCATGGATGGGATGGAGATGGGGTTTAACCGTTTTGATTTGGCGAAACAGGCGGATGGAAGCTGGCGGGCAGAGCGGGTGTATTTGCCGCTGTGCACGGCTGGGCGGCATGATTGGGTGGTGGTGTGGCAGGCGGATGGGGTGGCGTTTCAGGCTGCTTTTAGGACGGAATAGGGGAGGCAGCCTGAAACTTTTGGAAAACCTGCAACCGATGGAGTGTCGGCGGTTCGCCGACATTTTGCCAGCCAACAAAGCTATGGTGATTTACTATTTGGCGACGAGCCGTCGCCGTTCCATTTTGGTTTTCAGGCTGCCGTTGGCATTTTGCAAAAGTTGCAGCTTGAAATGAGAGGTGGTGGTGTTCAACGCAAAATGGCGTGGTGCGCTGATTGGTTGTGCAATAGGCAGCCTGAAACGCGAATTAAGCGGTTTTAGCTTCGCAGAAGCTCGTCAATTCGTTTTCAGGCTGCCTCATCTATTGCTTTATCCAGCGTGCGGCATTCGGGAAATTCGGCAACCACGCGCTGCGCCAGCTTATCGGGCAGCCCGATGAACAGCGTGCAAGTGCTGTCCCAGCAGACGATTTCAAACAAGGCTTGCGGATGCTGCGGCCGGGCGTTTGGCTGCCAAAAATCGGGGCTTTCGGCATCGGGCAAAATGCTCAAATCAATTTCGGCATCGGGCGCAAAGGCGGAAAACACGCCCCAAATGTATTGTTGATGCGGGCGTTCGCGCAGCAAGCGTTCCAGTTCTGCGCCATCAAAAATGGATGGATCAGCAAAAGGGTTGTCCCAGCATTCAATATGATTAACCAACCAACGATGTTGTCGGCAAGTCTCCCAGCCCAAAACCGCCATCATCCAAGTCATGCTGGTGTAATAACGGATGCTGGGTTCGCCGTCTAAAATCAGGTTGTGCGTGGCTTGCGCGGGCAAGGGCGCAGCCAGCGCGTAGGGCGATGGTGTGGCGGGGATGGCTGCGCTGCGGATGGGCTGCTGCATGATTTGATGCCAAGTGGCATCGGCTTGGATTTCGTTTTCAGGCTGCTGTGCTGTCATTTGGTTACTCCTTATGTTTACTCAAATAGGCAGCCTGAAAACGTATTCTCGTGCGTTTTCAGGCTGCCTATTGCTGCGCCGTTACCGTTTGTTCAACTTCGCCGACAGCCAGTTGCCCACGCTTTGAATCATCACTACTATCACCGTCAGTAACACCACCACCGCCGCCATCACATCGGGCATATAGCGTTGATGCCCGTAGCGGATGCCCAAATTGCCGATGCCGCCGCCGCCGATTAAGCCCGAAGCCGCGCTTTCGCCCAAAATGGCAATCATCAAAATGGTGATGCTCAACACCAAGCCCGAACGCGCTTCGGATAGCAACACTTTAAAAATAATCGTGCGCGGCGATGCGCCCATGGCTTGCGCCGCTTCCACCACACCGCGCGGCACTTCTTTTAGGTTTTGCTCCACCAGCCGCGCAAAATAGAAACTGGCGGCAATGCTCAGCGACACGCTGGCGGCGAGCGGCCCGAACGATGTGCCGACAATGGCGCGGGTAAGCGGCATCACCACAATCATCAAAATCACAAACGGGAACGAGCGCATAAAGCTCACCAGCGTGCCGAGCGTGCGGTGAACGGGGCGGTTGGCGAAGATTTGTCCATGTGCGGTGGTGTACAGCCAGATGCCGAGCAGCCCACCCACGATAATGCCCACGGCGGACGACACGCTTATCATAATCAGCGTTTCGCCGATGGCTTGGTAGAACTCGGGGAGCAGGGATTTTAGGTTGTCTAGGGAAGATTGGTTCATGGTTGAGAGTCTCTTGTTGTTTGCAGGATAGGCAGCCTGAAAGCGAGTTTACGAGCTTCGGCGAAGCCAAAACGGGTTTTTCAGATTTTCAGGCTGCCTAATCATTGCCAAAGGCAGCCTGAAAACTAATCATCGCGCAGCAATTCGCGCCCAATTTCCGACTGCGCCAAAATCACGCCGTCTTTCACGTCCGCCACTTCCAGCAGCTTGCCCAAATGCAGCAGCGCGGTGCGGTGGCACAGCTTGCGGATGACGCTCATTTCGTGGGTAACGATGACGATGGTTACGTTAAACCGCGTGTTGATGTCTTGCAGACAGCCCAACACGCTGCGCGTGGTAATCGGGTCTAGCGCGGAAGTCGGTTCGTCCGCCAAAATCACTTTGGGATTAGGCGCAAGCGCACGGGCAATGCCGACGCGCTGTTTTTGCCCGCCCGAAAGCTGTGCGGGATAATGCTGGGCGCGCTCGGTTAAATCCACAATTTCCAAACATTCTTGCACGCGCTGGGCGATTTTTGCCGCGTCCCAACCTGCGATTTCCAGCGGAAATGCCACATTCTCGGCAACGGTGCGGTTGCTCAACAGGTTGAATTGTTGGAACACCATGCCGATGTTTTGCCGCGCTTGGCGCAGTTGCGCTTCGCTCATGGCGGTTAAATCTTGGTTGTCAATCAACACTTTGCCTGTGTCGGGGCGTTCCAACAGGTTAATCAGGCGCAACAGCGTGGATTTGCCCGCGCCTGAGTAGCCCATCAGCCCAAAAATCTCGCCTTGGTTGATGTGTAGGCTGGTGGGTTCAACGGCGGTGAACCAGCCTTTGTCGCGCGTTTGGTATTTTTTGGAAACGTTGTCCAGCGTAATCATGGTTGTCTTTCAGAAATCAAAGCCCGTTGCACACAAACGGTACAACGGGCGTGGAATAGGGTTTACACGTTTAGCTGTTTGCACCCGCAAGCTGTGTCAAATCGGTGTTTGGCGTATCAAATAAGGTTAAGGAATGTAACGATTATTGCGGATAGTGTCAAAGCATTTTTATTACTATGGTTTATGCAGTTTCAGGCTGCCTATTGGTATCGCTGGGATGCAGCCTGAAAAATGTTTGTAAAGCCCAAACAAATATAGCCTGCCATAATTTTCGTTATTGCGATTATAAATTGCGCCGTCTTCAAAAAAAAATATATAATTCGCCGCGTCAATAAACCAAATTTATCAACCGAACTTTTTTGGAGTTTGAAATGTCAGTACAAATTAAAACTGCTGCCGAACTAGAAGGCAAAAACGTACCATCAGTTGTGTTCCACACCCGCCAAGACGATGCTTGGGTGGATGTTTCTACTGATGACTTGTTCAAAGGCAAAACCGTTGCCGTGTTCTCATTGCCCGGTGCGTTCACGCCCACTTGCTCATCTACTCACTTGCCACGCTACAACGAGCTGGCAGCCGAGTTTAAAAAACGCGGCGTGGACAGCATTGTGTGCATCTCTGTAAACGATACTTTCGTGATGAACGCTTGGTTGGCAGACCAAGAAGCGGAAAACATCACCGTGGTGCCCGATGGCAACGGTGAGTTCACCAAAGGCATGGGCATGCTGGTGAGCAAAGAGCAGTTGGGCTTTGGCGACCGCTCTTGGCGTTATTCTATGCTGGTGAAAGACGGCAAAATTGAAAAAATGTTTATTGAGCCTGTTAAAGACGGCGACCCATTTGAAGTATCCGATGCCGACACCATGCTCAAATACATTGACCCTAAATGGGAACCACACGAGTCTGTTTCCATTATCACTAAACCCGGTTGCCCCTTCTGCGCCAAAGCCAAAGCCTTGCTGAAAGAAAAAGGCTATGCGTTTGAAGAAATCGTGTTGGGCCGTGATGCTTCTATCACTTCGGTGCGCGCGATTACTGGCAAAGCGACTGCGCCACAAGTATTTATCGGCGGTAAATACATCGGCGGCAGCGACGATTTGGAAGCCTACTTCGCTAAATAATCTGGCTTAACCTTCAAGCGGCGCGACAGTTTTCTCCTCCTTTTCTGGCGCGTCCCCCGAATAATCTGTTAGGTTGTTCGGGCAGCTTAATTGCGATAGTTAAGCTGCCCGAACAACTTTTTTGCATTGAGGCAGCCTGAAATGAATGAACCCGTTTCAGGCTGCCTTATGCTCTTCGCTATAATAGGCAGCCTGAAAACCATTCTAACGAGCCATCCCATGATTGCCCTGATTCAAAGAGTTACCCAAGCCAGCGTTGCCGTTGCGGGTGAAACCGTTGGCGAAATCAACCACGGCCTGCTGGTGTTGCTGGGCATCCAGCACGGCGACACCCCCGCCATCGCCGATAAACTGCTGCACAAGGTATTGTCGTACCGCGTGTTTGCCGACGAGGCGCAGCGCATGAATTTAAACGTGCAGCAGGCGGGCGGGCAGCTTTTGATTGTGTCGCAGTTCACGCTTGCCGCGTACACGCAAAAAGGTTTGCGCCCCGATTTTGCGGGCGCAGCCAAGCCTGATGTGGCGCGCGAATTGTATGATTATTTTTGCGCCCAATCCGCCGCGCGCATCGCCACGCAAACGGGCGAGTTTGCCGCGGACATGCAGGTGTCGCTGGTGAACGACGGGCCGGTTACGTTTTGGCTGCAAGTATCGTAAACCGATTGGACGGGTTTGTTTCAGGCTGCCTTGGGTGCTATCGCTATCCCAGAGGCAGCCTGAAACGTTTGGCACAAGCCTAACTTGCTTACGCTTATCGTTGCCGCCACGGCATAAAATGGTTTTTCAGGCTGCCCTAATCCCCCAGAGGCAGCCTGAAACCCCGCTGTAACCATCCTTCAAAAACGCCGTCAAAAGCAAAAAACCACGCGGTAAACACGGTATAATCGCCACTTTCCCAAAGCAAAACAAGGATTCATTATGTCAGCCATCAAACGTGATTTAACGCGCATCCGCCACAACACCAAAATCGTGGCAACGCTGGGGCCGGGCAGCAACAACGTGGATTTGTTGCGCGATATGATCAGCATCGGCGGCGTGCATGTGGTGCGTTTCAATTTCAGCCACGGCACGCCCGAGTTTCACGAAGAAAACGCCAAAATCGTGCGCGAAGCGGCGCGGCAAGCCGGCTTGGAAGTGGCGATTATGGCGGATTTGCAAGGGCCCAAAATCCGCGTGTCCAAAATCGCCGGCGGCAGCATCCAAGTGGAAGCGGGCGAAAAACTGCTGTTTGATGCTGCGCTGGAAGGCGAGGGTACACGCGAGCGCGTGGGGCTGGATTACCGCGAACTGCCCAACGATGTGAAAACGGGCGATGTGCTGCTGCTGGACGACGGCTTGCTCACCGTTACCGTGGAAAAAGTGGTGGGCAGCGAAATCCACACCGTGTGCAACAACAGCCACACGCTCAAATCCAACAAAGGCATCAACAAGCAAGGCGGCGGCTTATCGGCGGGCGCGTTCACCGAAAAAGATTTCCGCGATTTGAAAACGGCGGTGAAAATCGGCTGCGATTATTTAGCCGTGAGCTTTGTGAAAAACGGCGAAGACATGCACATCGCCCGCCGCGCCGTTGCCGAAGAGTGCGAAAAACTGGGCTTGCCGATTCAGCCGGGCTTGGTATCCAAAATTGAGCGCATTGAAGCGATTGAAAATTTGGACGAAATTATTGAAGCATCCGACGGCATTATGGTGGCGCGCGGCGATTTGGCGGTGGAAGTGGGCAATGCCGCTGTGCCTGCGCTGCAAAAACGCATGATTAAGCGCGCGCGCGAACTGCGCCGTTTCAGCATCACCGCCACGCAAATGATGGAATCCATGATTACCAACCCCGTGCCCACCCGCGCCGAAGTGAGCGATGTTGCCAACGCGGTGTTGGACGGCACCGACGCGGTGATGTGTTCCGCCGAAACGGCAGTGGGCGCGTATCCGTTTGAAACCGTGCGCCAGATGTCGCTGATTTGCGCGGCGGCGGAGAAGGAGCAAGACACGCTGGTGGGCGTGGACGAACACGCGGTGAGCCATTCGGGCGAAATCACCCATGCGGTGGCCAGCGCGGCGGTGCACGTTGCCAAACAAGTGCGCGCCAAGGCGATTGTGGCGCTCACCGAGAGCGGTTCGTCGGCGTTTCATGTGAGCCGTTACGGCATTTTGATTCCGATTTACGCACTCACGCCCAGCGAAAAAGCGCAACGGCGCATGGCGATGTATCGCGGGGTGCGCCCGCTCAAACTGACCACCAGCAAAGACCACGAAACCGCGTTCACCGAGGTGGAAGCCTTGCTGCGCGAGCGCGGCGTGTTCCAAGCGGGCGAGCAATATGTGATTACCAGCGGGCGGCGCATGCGCGAAACCGGCAGCACCAATTCGCTGGAAGTGCGGACGGTGCGCGAATAAAGGCAAAGGCAGCCTGAAAACGGGCATTCGTTTTCAGGCTGCCGCATCTGTTTGATTTGAAGATAAATGAAAAAACAGGATGCCAATCGATGGGATGGGTTTAAGCCTCTCTTAAACCCGATTTCAGGCAGCCTGAAAACACACAAACCTTTATATCGGAAATCCCCATGAACAAAACAGTCTTAATCACAGGCTCCAACCGCGGCATCGGCAAAGCTGTCGCCCTAGCCCTTGCCCAAGACAGCTACGACATCGCCGTACACTGCCGCAGCCGCCGCGATGAAGCCGAAGCCGTTGCCGCGCAAATCCGCGAGATGGGCAGGCAGGCGCGCGTGTTGCAGTTTGACGTGTCCGACCGCGCCGCCTGCCGCGAGGTGCTGACCGCCGATGTGGAGGCAAACGGCGCGTATTACGGCGTGGTGCTGAACGCGGGGCTGACGCGCGACAATGCCTTTCCCGCGTTTTCAGACGACGATTGGGACAGCGTTTTGCGTACCAATCTAGACGGCTTTTACAACGTGCTGCACCCCGTCATCATGCCGATGATACGCCGCCGCCAAGACGGGCGCATCGTGTGCATGGCTTCCGTGTCGGGCATCACGGGCAACCGCGGGCAGGTGAATTACAGCGCTTCCAAAGCGGGCATCATCGGCGCGGCGAAGGCGTTGGCGGTGGAGCTGGCGAAGCGCAAAATCACGGTGAACTGCGTTGCACCGGGGCTGATTGATACGGAAATCGTGGATGAAAACGTGCCCGTGGGGGAAATTCTGAAAGCCGTGCCTGCCGCGCGGATGGGCACGCCCGAAGAAGTGGCGCACGCGGTGCGCTTTCTGATGGACGAAAAGGCGGCGTATATCACGCGCCAAGTGATTGCGGTAAACGGAGGTTTGTGCTGATGGAAACCAAGCGTGTTGTGATTACCGGCATCGGCGGCATTACCGCCTTCGGGCGCGACTGGGCGGGCATTCAGGCTGCCTTTAAAGCCGGAAAAAATGCCGTGAAACAGATGGATTGGCACGGGCGGTTTCCCGAATTGGAAACCCAGCTTGGCGCGCCGCTGCCCGATTACGTCCCGCCCGCGCATTGGACGCGCAAGCAGCTCCGCAGCATGGGGCGCGTGTCGCAGCTTTGCGTGGATGCGGCGGAGCAGGCTTTGCAGAATGCCGGCCTGCTTGGCGACGAAACGATTAAAAACGGCAAAATGGGCGTGGCGTGCGGCTCGTCGGTCGGCAGCACCAAAGACATCGGCGATATGGGCGAGCTGCTGCTCATGGGCACGTCGCGCAATTTCAACGCCAACACTTATGTGCGCATGATGCCGCACACCACCGCCGCCAACATCGGCATTTTTTTCGGACTGACGGGGCGGATTATCCCCACGTCCAGCGCGTGTTCATCAGGCAGCCAAGCCATCGGCTACGCCTACGAAGCCATCAAATACGGGCTGATTGACACCATGCTGGCAGGCGGCGGCGAAGAGTTCTGCCCTTCGGAAGTGTATGTGTTTGATTCGCTCTACGCCGCAAGCCGCCGCAACGGCGAACCCGAACGCACGCCGCGCCCGTATGATGCGGGGCGCGACGGTTTGGTCATCGGCGAAGGCGCGGGCATGCTGGTGTTGGAATCGCTGGAACACGCGAGGGCGCGAGGTGCCAAAATCTACGCCGAAATCATCGGCTACGGCGCAAACAGCGATGGCAGCCACGTTACCCAGCCGCAAAAAGACACCATGCAAAAATGCATGGAACTCGCCCTCAAAGACGCAGGTATCCGCCCCGAACAGGTGGGCTATGTGAGCGGGCACGGCACCGCCACCGAAAAAGGCGACATCGCCGAAACCCTCGCCACCGAAGCCGTGTTCGGTTTTGTGCCGATGAGTTCGCAGAAAAGCTATTTCGGACACACGCTGGGCGCGTGCGGCGCGCTGGAAGCGTGGTTTGCCGTTGAAATGATGAACGGCGGCTGGTTTGCGCCCACCGTCAATTTGGACGACATCGACCCGCGCTGCGGCAAAGTCGATTACATCACCGGCGATGGGCGGAAAATAGAAACGGACTATGTGGTCAGCAACAATTTTGCTTTCGGCGGCGTGAATACCTCGCTGGTGTTGAAACGCTGGCGTGGGTAAACAGCAGTCGGCAGCCTGAAAACTGATTTTCAGGCTGCCGATTGGTTTTCAGGCTGCTTTAAAAGCGGGTTCGCACTCCGCCAAGCGAAAACGCACCGCCGCGCCCGCCCCGCGCCAAACACACGCCAAAACCATATTGCCCGCCAACACGCGCTCCACGCCCTGCCAGCCGGTTTGCCCGTCCACGCGCCAGCCCGCTTTTGCGCCGCCGACGATGTCATAGCCCACGCGCCGCATATCCGCGGGAAAATCCAAGCCCGCCGCCTTAACCAAGGCTTCTTTGCTGCACCATAAGCGGTAAAACGTTTCAGGCTGCCAACCGCATCCGCGCAAATACGCGCGTTCCTCCCCGCTGCACACCCATTCGCCCAACGCGGCGAAATCGCGCGGTTGCATCACTTCCATATCCACGCCCGCCGCAATCGGCGCATCGGCGCACAACACCGCCGCGTTGCCCGCGCTGTGGCTCAGCGACACCACGGGCAAAGCCGCCCGCTGCTTTAACGCGCGGCTGACCCGCCAGTCCAACCGCGTTTCCAGTTGCGGCGATTGCGCCAAGCGGCGGGCATCTTCGGGGCTTAACAAGGCGCGGTCGTATTCATGCGCGATGGCGCGCGTGCTCACCAAACAAATCAAATCGGTCATATTAAAAAACCACCGCCAAGCGGTGGTTGCATGAAAGCAATCAGTGATAGCTGCCTTTTAGCACGACATAGCTGTGGAAAGTGCCCACGTGGCATTCGTATTCGTTGCCGCCTTTGACCCGGCGGTCGTAAAAGCTCACCAAGCGGATGGCGCGTTTGTTGCGGCGTTGCGCGGTGGATTGGAAGCGTTTGACCGCGTTGAGGAACGCGCGTTGGCAGGTTTCGTCCGTTGATTTGCCTGTGGCGTTGGCGCTTTGGCGCGACACGTTGGTTGAGCTGCCCGTGCTGCCGTAGGACACGCGGATGGACGGGTCTAACACTTCGCGCGCTTCGGCAGAATTGAGCACGGCAGAGGCTTTGCACATATAGGCATCGTTTTTGCCTTTGCCCGCAACCGAGCCGATGCTGCGGCAGATGGTTCCGCTGGCGGGTTGGGCGGCAGCGCGGTGCTCAACTTGCGGGGCAGGGCGGCTGGTTTCATGCTCCGCCGCTGCGGCAGGCTCGCCTTTGGATGCGCAAGCAGACAGGGCTACGGCGGCAGACAACAGCAAAACTCGGGAAATACGGACAGTCATAAGCGTCTCCTAAAACAGGGTTGAATGTTAAGGTTGGTAAACGGGGCAATTTTAACGTATCCGTTTGTATTTGTATATCAATTCGTTTTTTTGAGCGCGTTGGGTTTGCCTTTCTTTGCAAAAATTTCTACAATGTTTGCACCTTGCTGCTTTTTAAACGGAAATCTTTTTATAGATTAAATGGATAGCGTGTATATCTTGCCAAATGCCGCTTGCGCCGCGATGCACCGCCCAAACCGTTTGCTACGAGAGGCAGCCTGAAACCATTCTCGTCCAACCCGTTTACTTCTTCCCGCTTCTCATGCCCCTGCTCACCGAAATCCTCTCGCCCGACCTGCCGCAACACGACCTTATCGCCGCCCACCCCGATTGGACGCGGGCGGACTTCAACCGCGCGGTATTCGCGCTTTCAGGCAGCCTGAAAACGGCGGGCATCCAATCTGCCGCGCTGTGGTTTGACGATGCCGCGCTGTTTGCCTGTGCGGTGTTGGCGGCTTGGCACGCGGGCGCGCGGGTGTTGCTGCTGCCGAATACGGCGCGGGAAAACATCGGCTGGGGCGAAACGGCGGATATTTTTCTCACCGACAATCTGGTTCACCAACAAGCATGGCATCTGCCCGAATGCCTCGCGCAAGCGCAAAGGCAGCCTGAAAACGGCAGGCAGCCTGAAGACTGGTCCGTTCCCGCCGATGCCGAAGCGCATTTGAAAACATCGGGTTCCAGCGGCAACGCGCAAATCGTCATCAAAACCGCCGCCCAGATGCAGGCGGAAGCGCAAACGCTTGCCGCCGCCTTGCCTTTCGGGCGCAACGGCGAAGCCGTTATCGGCAGCGTGTCGCCGCAGCATCTGTATGGCTTCACTTTCCGTTTTGCACTGGCGCTCACAATGGGCTGGACGATGGAGCGCGCGCAGGCGGTGTACCCCGAAAACCTGCTCGCCGCCACGGCAGCGCACCGCCAAGCGGTGTGGATTGCCAGCCCTGCCGTGCTCAACCGCTTGGGCGAAGACCGCGACCCGCGCGTCTTGCAAAAGGTGGCGGGCATCGTGTCGGCGGGCGGCGCGCTGCCCGAAAGCACGGCAAACGCCTTGGCAGGCTGCGCCGTGCGCCCGTTTGAAATTTACGGCAGCACCGAAACGGGCGTGATTGCCTCGCGCCGGCATCAGCAAACATGGCGGCCGTTTGACGGCGTGTCGTTCGGGCAGGATAAGGAGGGCGCGTTGTGGGCGGATTCGCCTTGGTCGGGCGGGCGTTTCCAAACCGCCGATTTGGTCGAACGCGCGCCCGATGGCGGCTTTCTGCTGCTGGGGCGCAAAGACCGCATCATCAAATTTGAAGACAAGCGCGTTTCGCTCACGCAAATCGAACACAGCCTGCTGCAACACGAATGGATTGCCGACGCGCATTGCGCCCTGCATCCGCAGCAACGCCGCATCGCTGTGTGGGCAGCCTTAAACGCCGCAGGCATCGCCGCCCTGCGCGAACACGGGCGGGCGGCGGTTGCCGACGCGCTCAAACGCCATCTCGCCGCCGCGCAAGACAAAACCGCCCTGCCGCGCTATTGGCGTTTTGCCGACACCCTGCCGCGCAACGCGCAGGCAAAAATCGCCGCCGCCGATTTTCAGGCTGCCTTCACCACGCCGCAAACCGCGCCACAATGGCATGAAACCGAGCCGAACCTGTTCGCAGGGCGGGTGCCGTTGGATTTAACCTATTTTGGCGGGCATTTTGCCTCGTTTCCGTTGGTGCCGGGCGTGGTCGAGCTGCAATGGGCGCGCGATTTGGCTGCGCGTTATCCGTGGGGCAGGCAAAGCGTTGCGCGGGTGGAAAACCTGAAATACCAGCAGTTTATCCGCCCGCACGACGAGGTGTCTGTCGCGCTGCAATACGATGCCGGCAAAAACAAGCTCACATTCAAAATCACCGGCAACGACAAGCCTTGCGCGGCGGGACGGATTGTGTTTGCGGCAGCCTGAAAACGCCAACCTTATTCCCCAAACCAAAAGGAAAACCGATGAAACTTTTCCCCGCATTAGAACAACGCTATTCGCAAGAACACCAAACCGCAGGCGAAGCGCAGCGGCTCGCGCAGGAAATCGCCTTTGCGCCGATTGTGTTCCAAGTATCGCGGCTGATGTTGAAATACGGCATTTTTGAGCTGCTGAACCAGTCGTCCGGCGGGCTCACGCAAGACGAAATCGCCCGGCAGACAGGCATCAGCGCATACGCCGCGCAGGTGATGCTTGAAGCCTCGCTCTCCATCGGCACCATCCACACCCGCGACAACCGCTTTTTGCTCAGCAAAGCGGGCTGGTTTTTGCTGAAAGACAAAATCGCGCAGGTCAATATGGATTTCGTGCAGGAAGTCTGCTATCAGGGCATGTTTGATTTGGAAAAAACGCTGGCAACCGGCAAACCCGAGGGGCTCAAAGTGTTCGGCAACTGGGCGACCATTTACGAAGGGCTCTCTTCGCTGCCGAGTGAAACGCAGAAAGCATGGTTCGGCTTTGACCATTTTTATTCGGACAGCGCGTTTCAGGCTGCCTTGCCGATTGTGTTCACCCGGCCTGTTCGGCGGCTGTTGGATGTGGGCGGCAACACAGGGCGTTGGGCATTGAAATGCGTGGCGTTTGACGAGCGCGTGAACGTAACCATTATGGATTTGCCGCAGCAGCTTGTTTTAATGAAACAGGCCACGCATGGCAAAACGGGCGCGGAGCGCATCCACGGACACGCCGCCAACCTGCTGGACGAAAACGTGCCGTTCCCAACGGGCTTTGACGCCATCTGGATGAGCCAGTTTTTGGATTGCTTCTCGGAAGCCGAAGCCACCGGCATCTTGCGCCGCGCCGCGCAAGCATTAAACGAGCATGCCAGCGTATACATTATGGAGCCGTTTTGGGACAGGCAACGCTACGAAACCGCTGCCTATTGCCTCACGCTCACCAGCGTTTATTTCACCGCCATGGCAAACGGCAACAGCAAAATTTTCCATTCGGAAGACCTTACGCGCTGCGTGCGCAATGCGGGCTTGGAAATCGCCGAAGTCTTTGACGACATCGGCGTGGGGCACAGCATTTTGCGCTGCGTGAAAGCAAAACCATGAACCTCCTCGCCCTTATCCCGCACTACAACCACCCTAGCACCGTGGGCAGCGTTGCCCATGCCCTGCGCGATTTCGGTTTAGATGTATTGATTGTTGATGACGGCTCGCGCGAAGACTGCCGCCCCGTGCTGCAAAATTTGCAGACAGACGGCATTCGCGTGCTGTTCCGCGAGCGCAACGGCGGCAAAGGCGCGGCGGTGAAAACGGGCTTGCAATACGCCGCCGAACACGGCTACACCCATGTTTTGCAAGTGGATGCCGACGGGCAGCACAACCTTGCCGACACGCCCCAATTCATCGCCGCCGCGCAAAGGCAGCCTGAAAACGTGATTTGCGGCGAACCGCAATACGGCGACGACGCGCCCAAAGCGCGGCTCTACGGGCGCAAAATCACCGATTTTTGGAACATGCTGCACACATGGTCGCGCGACATCAAAGACGGCATGTGCGGCTTTCGGCTCTATCCGCTGGCGGCAACCCTTGCCGTGGTGCGCGAAGAGCGGCTGGGCAACCGCATGGATTTTGACACCGAAATTTTGGTGCGCCTGTATTGGCGCGGCGTGAAGCCCGTTTGGATACCGACCGGCGTGCGCTACGCGCAAGACGGCGTGTCGCATTTTCGCGCATGGACAGATAACGCCTGCATCAGCAAAATGCACGCGCGGCTGTTTTGCACGATGCTGTGGCGGCGCATCACAGGCAGCCTGAAACCATGAAACCGCCGCATTCACAGCATTGGGCGGCGCAGCAAGAGCGCGGCAACCGCCTGTTTCTGGCGCTGACCACGCTGATGGTGCGCTATTTGCCCGCATGGCTGCTGAACCCCTGCATCGGCTTGGTCGTGTGCTATTTTTACGCCACTGCCCCGCGCATGCGCCGTCATGTGCGCCGCTATCAAACCCGCCTGCTTGCCGCGTTTCCCCAGCTTGCCCTGCCGCGCATGGCGCATTTTCGCCAATTTACCACGTTCGGCGTGGCGATTTGCGACCGTTTCGCCGTGTGGCAGCGCAAAATCCGCTACGCCGATTTGGTGGTGGAAGACCCCGACGGCGTGTCGGATATGGTGGACAGCGGCGGGCGCGGGCAGATTTTCGCCTGCTCGCATCTGGGCAACACCGAAATCTGCCGCGCCTTGGTGGACCACCATCAGGGTTTCAAGCTCAACGTGCTGGTGCACAGCCAGCACGCGCAGGCGTTTAACGAAGCGCTGGAAAAAGCCGGCGCCGACCGCATCCAAATGATACAGGTTACGAATTTGGATTCCGCGCTGATGATGGAGCTGAACCGCCGCATCGACGCGGGCGAATGGCTTGCCATTGCCGCCGACCGCGTGCCCGTGCGTGGCGAAAAAACGGTTGCGGTGCGGTTTTTGGGACACGCCGCGCCCGTGCCGCAAGGCGCTTGGCTGTTGGCGGCATTGCTCAAAACGCAAGTGAACACGCTGTTTTGCATGAAAGAAAACGGGCGCTATCATTTGAAATTGCGCCGTTTTGCCGACACGGCAGGCTGGTCGCGCGGCAACCGCCAAGCCCAAGTTGCCGCCGCCGCGCAACAATTTGCCGATGCCATGGCGCAGGAATGCGCGAAAAACCCGCTGCAATGGTTTAATTTTTACGATTTTTGGGGCGATGAGGCAGCCTGAAAACAAGGAAAACCACCACCATGAAAAAACACGTCTACTGCCGCCACAGCCACGAGCTGGAAGTGCCCTTTTTTGATGTTGATGCCATGCACATCGTGTGGCACGGCAATTATGTGAAATATCTGGAAGTCGCCCGCTGTGCGTTTCTCGCCGGCATCGGCTACGACTACAACGAAATGGCGCGGCAGGGCTACGGCTGGCCGATTGTGAAAATGGATTTCAAATACGTCCGCCCCGCCCGGTTCGGGCAGCGCATCCGCGTGGACATGGCCATCGTGGAAATTGAAAGCTGCCTGCGCATTGACTACACCATCCGCGACGCGCAAAGCGGCGAAACGCTCACCCGCGCCGCCACCACCCAAGCCGCCGTGTCCATGGAAACGGGCGAAATGCAGTTTCAAACGCCCGAAAGCTGGCTAAACGCCGTGCGCCGGCATCCCACTTTTCAGGCTGCCTGAATCCGCTTAATCCCATCATCCAATCAAGAAACCGCAATATGAAAAAATACCTTTTCTCTATCGGCATCGCGCTTGCCGCGCCTGCGCTGTGGGCATTCTCCCTCGCCAATCTAACGCAAACGCTGCAAAAACCCGCCAACGTGCAAGGCGCGTTTACCCAGCAGCGTTATCTCAAATCGCTGTCCAAACCGATGACCACGCAGGGCAAATTCGTCCTGATTCCCAAAAAAGGGCTGCTGTGGCAAATGGAAAAACCGTTTGCAACCACCTTGCGCGTGCGCGCAGACGGCATCATGCAATGGACGGGCAGCGCGTGGGCCAACCCCAACGCCAGCAAGCTCGGGCAAAACCGCCAAATCCAGCTTTTTTTGGATTTGCTCGGCGGCAACACGCAAGGCTTGGAAAAACAGTTTGACCTCGCCCTCAGCGGCACGGAACAGCAATGGACGCTGCAACTGACCCCGAAAACCGCGATTACGCGCCAGATTTTCACCCGCATCGGCATCAGCGGCGACACGGTCGTGCGCAAAATCCAATTGGACGAAAAACAGGGCGACCGCACCGTGATGCAGTTTGAGCAAATCCAAACGGGCAAACCGCTGGGCGAATTTGCCAAAAGCGCGCTGTAAATCAAGCCAAAGGCAGCCTGAAAGCCGCTTTTTTGACTTTCAGGCTGCCTTTCATTTAAAAAACCGCACATAAAAGCTATAATTCAACACGTTGCCTCCGCATCCCCCGCCATGACCGTCCCAAAAGTTTTAATCGTTTACTATTCCCAAACAGGGCAGCTGAGCGCGCTGGCGCAATATTTTGCCAAGCCGCTGCAACAGGCGGGTGTGGTTACGGATTGTGTGCCGCTTGTGCCGCAGCAGCCTTATCCTTTCCCTTGGCGGTTTTGGCGGTTTTTTGACACCTTTCCCGAAACCGCGCATCTGCGCCCCGCGCCCATCGAGCCGCCGCAGATTCCGCACGATGATTACGATGCGGTGGTGATTGCCTACACCGTGTGGTTTCTCGCGCCCTCGCAGCCCATCACCGCTTTCCTGCAACGCCCCGAAACCCGCCGCCTGCTGGCGGGCAAACCCGTGATTACGCTCATCGGCTGCCGCAATATGTGGCTTGCCGCGCAGGAAAAAATGAAAACGCTGCTCGCGGCAAACGGCGCGCAACTTGTCGGCAACATCGTGAAAACCGATGCCTGCGGCACGGCGGCGAGCTTCGTTACCACGCCCGCATGGCTGCTCACGGGCAACAAACGCTATTTCCGCAGCCTGCCCGCCGCAGGCATCGCCGAAAACGAGCTGGCAGACGGCGCGCGTTTCGGCGAAAAATTGCGCGATGCCCTGCTGGCAGGCGCGCCGCTCGACGAAACACTGTTTCAAAACATGGGCGCGGCGCGGGTGGACGAAAAACTGATTTTCAGCGAAAAAGCCGCATCCCGCAGCTTTTACCTGTGGGGCAGGCTGCTGATGGCAGCGGGGCGCGTGTCGCCGCTGCTGCGCCGCGCGCTGCTGGCGGTGTACATCGTGTTTCTGATTACGCTGATTCTGACCGTTATCCCCATCAGCATCGTGCTGAAAAAACTGCTGCATCCGCTGCTCAAACGCCGCCTTGCCCAAGCCAAACACCATTATGCCCAGCCATCGGGCGAATGATTTTCCGTTTCAGGCTGCCTCAAAACACAGGCAGCCTGAAAACCATATAGCCCTGCCAAGATGCGTTGATAACCAACAGCCCATCGGCAGCCTGAAACCCCTTGTTTGCACACCAATATGACCAACGAAGTCTATCTTACCCGCACCGCCGCCTTCCTGCCCAACGCCCCCGTTTCCAACGACCAAATGGAAGCCGTGCTCGGCATGGCGGGCGGCATTCCCTCGCGCGTGCGCCGCATGATTTTGCGCGCCAACGGCATCATCGCGCGCCACTACGCCATCGACCCCGAAACCCGCGCCGCCACCCACACCAACGCCGAACTCGCCGTCGAAGCCCTGCGCCGCCTGCCCGCCGAAGCCCGCGATGCCACCTGCCTTGCCTGCGCCACATCCTATCCCGACCAAACCATGCCGGGGCACGGCGTGATGGTGCACGGGCTCAGCGGTTTGCCGCCGTGCGAAACCGTTTCGCTGGCAGGCGTGTGCGTTTCGGGCATGGCAGCGATGAAATATGCCTACCAAGCCGTGAAAACGGGCGAACACGCCGCCGCCATCGCCGTTGCCTCGGAAAACGCCTCCGCCATCATGCGCGGCGAAATCTTCCAAAGCGAAACCGATTTCAGGCTGCTGCACCACGCCACGCCCGAAATCGGCTTTGAAAAAGACTTCCTGCGCTGGATGCTTTCCGACGGCGCGGGCGCGGCACTGCTTGCCGACCGCCCCATTGCCGGCAGCCTGAATTTCAAAATCCATTGGATAGAACTATGGTCCTACGCCAACGAAATGCCACCCTGCATGTATGCCGGCGCAGAAATCCGCGACGGCGCGTTCCACGGCTGGAAAACCGTCGGCGCAGACGAGCGCGCGCAAAGCAGCATCATGGCGGTGAAGCAAGACGTGAAGTTGCTCAACGAACACATCATCCCCTACACCATAGAAAAACCGCTGGCGCAAATCATCGCCAAACGCAGCCTGAAAACCGAAGACATCGACTGGTTTCTGCCGCATTACTCATCGGGCTTTTTCCGCGACAAAGTCGCCGCAGGGCTGGCCAACGCAGGCTTGCCGATTGCGCAGGAAAAATGGTTCACCAACCTTGCAGAAAAAGGCAACACCGGCTCGGCTTCCATTTACATCATTCTGGAAGAATTCATGCGCCGTTTCCCCGTTGAGCGCGGGCAGAAAGTGCTGTGCTACATCCCCGAGAGCGGGCGGTTTTCCACTTGTTTCATGTTGTTGGAGGCAGCCTGAAAATGGACATCGACGACATCCCCCAAGACCAAAGCGAAAGCTACGGCGGACACAAAAAAATCATCTACGGCACGCACGGCGGGCATTACCAAGCTGCCACCAGCAGCGGCTGGGCAGACGAAGCCTACGCCACCGCGCTTGCCGTGCACGAACTGGACGCGCAAACCGAAGCCGCCCGCGCCGCCGTGTTGCGCGGCGAATTTTCCCCGCTGTATTACCAGATGTACCGCGCCCGCCACGATGCCGCCAGCCTAGCCGCCGCCGCAGGCTTCTGGCAATGGCAAACGCGCCGCCATCTGCGCCCCAACGTGTTCGCCAAACTGCCCGTGCGCGTGTTGCAGCAATACGCCGACGCACTCAACCTCAGCGTAGAACAGCTCAAACAAACCGATTAACCGTTTCAGGCAGCCTGAAACCTTCGAGACCCTTTATGACCGATTTCCCCCACCAGCACACCGCCCATTGCGAAAGCGGCGTGATGTCCACCCTGCTCAACCACAGCGGCTACCCGCTCAACGAAGCCCTCGTTTTCGGCATCGCCCATGCGCTCACCTTCGTGTGGCTGCCCGTTGTCAAACTTAACGGCATGCCGCTGGTTTCCTACCGCTGCCCGCCGCGCAGCATCATCAAACGCACCAGCCGGGCGCTCGGGCTGAAACTCAGCGTGCAGAAATTCGCCCGCCCCGAAGAAGGCAAAGCCGCGCTCGACAACGCTCTGGCCGCAGGCAAACTCGCAGGTTTGCAAACCTCCGTTTTCTGGCTGCCCTATTTCCCGCCGCAGATGCGCTTCCACTTCAACGCCCACAACCTCTTGGTGTACGGCAAAGACGGCGGTGATTATCTGATTAGCGACCCCGTGTTTGAAAGCGTGCAGCGTTGCCCAAGCGACGATTTGCAGCGCGCCCGCTTTGCCAAAGGCGCGCTCGCCGCCAAAGGCATGATGTACACCTTGGACAGCCAAAGGCAGCCTGAAAACATCCAAGCCGCCCTGCCCGCCATCATCCGCCGCGCCATCCGCAAAAACGCCCGCCATATGCTCGCGCCCGTGTTTTTCGTCGGCGTAAAAGGCATCCGCACCGTCGCCCAAACCATTGAAAAACTGCCCGCCAAACACAACGCAAAATACCAAAAACTCTTTCTCGGCCATCTGGTGCGGATGCAGGAAGAAATCGGCACCGGCGGCGCAGGCTTCCGCTACATCTACGCCTATTTTCTGGAACAGGCGGCGCAAATCTGCGGCGAACCCGCTTTTCAGGCTGCCTCGGAAACCATGACCGCCATCGGCGACCAATGGCGGCAATTTGCCGCCCTGTGCGTCAAACAATGCAAAAAGCCGTCTGAAAACGGCTGCGCCGAAATCGCCGCCTTCCTGCGCGGGATTGCCGATAAAGAAGAAGCGTTGTGGCGGGAGTTGAAACGCAAAGCAGCCTGAAACGAGCCGCTCCATGATTCAAATCCAATCCCTCTCCCACCACTACCCCCGCGCCGCCGCGCCCGCTCTCGATAATGTGTCGTTTGACATTGCCGATGGCGAATGCTTGGGGCTGCTCGGGCACAACGGCGCGGGCAAAACCACGCTGATGTCGTTGCTGGCGGGCTTGCAGCCGGTGCGCCACGGTGCGGTTTTGTTTGACGGCAAACCGCTGCACCGCCTTTCCCGCGCCGAGCGGCAGAAAATCGGGCTGGTGCCGCAGGATTTCGCGTTTTATCCGCAGCTTTCGGTGTGGGACAACCTGCTGTTTTTCGCCTCGCTTTACAAAATGCGCGATAAGAACAAGCTGCGCGGTCTAATAGAACAGGCGGGCTTGCAGGAACACGCGCACAAAGCCGCCAAGCATCTTTCGGGCGGGCTGAAACGCCGTCTGAACTTTGCCGTCGGGCTGGTCAACGCGCCGCAGCTGGTGTTTCTCGACGAGATTACCGTGGGCATCGACCCGCAGTCGCGCCGCTTTATTTTGGACAGCGTGGCGGATTTGACGCGACAGGGGGTAACGGTGGTGTACACCTCGCACTATCTGCCCGAAATTGAGCAGCTTTGCAGCAAAATTGCGCTGCTGCAACACGGGCATCTGGTGTATCAGGGCAGCCTGAACGAGCTCTTAAACGCGCAGGCGCAAACCGTGCGCTTTATCACCGAACCCATGTTGCAGCCTGAAACCCTAGCCATGCTCCAAGCCGCGCCGCTGGACAATCGCGGCATGATGCAAACGCAGCAAGACGCGGCGGCGGTGTATGCGGCGTTGCAGCAGAGCGGCACGCAAATTCGCTATTTCCAGCAGGGACACGGCTCGCTGGAAGCGTTTTATTTGGACTTTTTGCGCCGCGAAACGGAACAGCCATGATTGCCGCCTCCCTTGTTAAAGAATTGAAACTGCTCAGCCGCGATCTGCACGGTTTGGCGGTTTTGTTCGTGATGCCGATTACGTTTATGCTGATTATGTCGGTCGCGCTGAGCCGCGATGCCGACCCGCACCACGGCAGCCGCATCGCGCTGGTGGGCGTTGCAGACGATGCGGTCAATAAGCAGTTTGCCGCCGGTTTGGCAAAAGACGATATTCAGGTAACCCTGATGCAGCCTGAAAAACTCGACGACGCGCAAAGCGGTTTGCACGACCGGCGTTTCCAACTGGTTTTGCACAATCCCAACCGTGCCGCCGACAAGCTCGCCGACAGCAAACCCTTGCAGGTTTATGTCGCGCCCGATACCGAGCCTTCGTGGCTGGCGGCGGTGAAAGGCGTGTTGCAGCAGCATTACACCGAAACCCGCATCAATGCCTATTTTGACAACAGCGGCATCACAATCGACAACAAAAAACTGCCCGCCGCCATCCGCCAAGACATCCAAAAGAAAATAGACGAAAAAAACGCCGAACAGCTTGATGCCGTCAGCGCGTTTTTGGGCAAACCGATGCTGGAAGAGCACTACCTGAGCGCGGGCAGCGGCGCGGTCGCCAAGCCCAACGCCGTGCAGCACAGCGTGCCCGCTTGGCTGATTTTCGGTATGTTTTTCATCATGATACCGCTGTCCAACGTGATGGCTGTGGAGCGGCAGACCAATACGATTACGCGGCTGCGGCTGGCGCGTGCGGGCGCGGCGGGGCTGATTGCGGCGAAACTCGTGCCGTATTTTCTGATTAACCAGTTGCAGTTTGCCGGCATGCTGCTGCTCGGGCGTTACCTGCTGCCCGAAATCGGCGTGAGCGCGTTGGTGCTAAACGGCAGCCTTGCGCCCTACGCACTGTTGTCCGCCGCCGTTTCCGCCGCCGCGCTCGGCTACGCGCTCTTCATCAGCGTGTGCGCCAAATCCACCGAACACGCCGTGGTGCTGGGCGGCGGCGGCATTATCCTGATGGCGGCGCTCGGCGGCATCATGGTACCCGCCCATGTGATGCCCGAAACCATGCAGCACATCACATGGGTGTCGCCGATGGCATGGGGCTTAAAAGCGTTTCAGGCACTGCTGCTCAACCGCAGCGGTCTGCACGGCATCGCGCCTTATCTCGCGCTGTTGGCGGGGTTTGCAGCCGTGTCGCTGGCGGCGGCGGTGTGGGTGTATCAAAGGCAGTTGCGGACGCAGGTTAGGTTTTGAACGGTTTTTTAGGTTTCAGGCTGCCTGAAAGATCGTCTGAAAGCCCGTAGGTCGGGCATCAATGCCCGACAAACATGGGCGAATTTAAAAAAACGTCGGTCATCAATGCCCGACCTACGAATTCTGAATTTGTTGAAACCATTGATTATTAACGCCAACCCCGTTTTCAGGCTGCCGCACATCACAATTTAGAAAGGACAACCGTGAATTCTGTTGAAATTTACTGCCTCGTTTACCACAACTACACCGCGCTTGATTTAATCGGTCCGGCGGATTTTCTCGGGCGAATTCCCAATAGCGCGCTGCATTATGTGTCGCCAAACGGCGGCAGAATACGCAGCGGCGCGGGCTTTGTGATGGAAACCGAAGCCTGCCCGCCATTGCCCGCAGGCTCGGTTTTGCTTGTCCCCGGCGGCATGGGCACGCGCACGCTGGTGTCCGACAACGCGTTTTTGCAGATGCTCGCCGCGCGTGTGCGCGAAGCAAAATGGTGTCTGTCGGTCTGCACAGGCTCGGCGTTGCTGGCGGCGGCGGGTTGTTTGGACGGACGCTCGGCAACGTCCAACAAAAAAGCCTTTGGCTGGGCAAGCAGCTTTGGCAGTGGCGTGGATTGGAAAGCAGCGGCACGCTGGGTGGCAGACGGAAAATTCTACACATCATCAGGCGTAGCGGCAGGCATGGACATGGCTTTGGGCTTTATCGCCGACCAGTACGGCGAAAACTTGGCGCAGCAGATTGCCAACGATACGGAATACGCCCGCCAAACCGATGCCGAACAAGATGATTTCGCTGCATTGCACGGCTTGGGCAAATTTTAGTTTTTGCCAAAATTTCAGACTGCCCATTTATCCCAACCTTAATCCAGAAAGTCCTCCCATGCCCTACACCTTCACCCTAGCCCCCGAAGCCCTGGAAACCGAGTTAAAAAAACTCATCTTGCAGGAAGCCGACAAAACCGATGTGATTGACCTGCCCGATTTTTCAGACGACCTCATGCTGTTCGGCGATGCCAGCCCCATCGGCTTGGATTCGCTGGACGCGCTGCAAATCAGCGTGGCGTTGCAGCAGCATTTCCGCGTGCGCCTGCAAGGCGACCGCATGGTGCGCAAACACATGATGTGCGTGCGCGATTTGGCGGCGTTTGTCCGCGCGGAGCATGGCGCATGACGTGGCTGTGCGGCATGGCGGCAACCAGCGCGGCAAACCCGCAGCGCGCTTTCAGGCAGCCTGAAACCATAGATTTCACCTTTTTGGGACAGCCGCAGCACGCCCGATACTACCGCGCCTTCGCGTCCGAAAGCCTGTCCCGCGCCGAGCTTGCCGACACCGCCGAGCAGCACCTGCGCCGCGCTGCCGAAAACGCAGGCTGGCCGTCTGAAAGCTGGCACACCGCGCCCGTTTTCATCGCATCCAGCGCGTATCTCATTTCTGAATACGAAAACCGCCGCTTGGTGGGCGAACCCCATGCGGGACACCATCTGCTCTACCTTTCAGACGACCTTTCCCGCCGCAGCGGCAACCGCAACATCTTCAACACCGCCACCGCCTGCACCTCGTCTGTCCACGCCCTGATGCAGGCGCACCGCTTTCTCGCGCACGGGCTGGCAGAACGCGCGTTTGTGCTGGGCATAGAAAACCTCAACCGCCTCACGCTCTTGCATTTCCACAGCCTCGGCTTGTTTGCAGACGAATACCGTCCCTTCGGCGGCAACGGCTTGATATTGGGCGAAGGCGCGGCAGCATTGGCATTGTCCGCCGGTGCGCCGCCGCAGAAAGTCCGCCTGAAACTCATCGCCGCCGCCGCCAACACAGGCGGCCATCTTGTGCAAAGCGATGCCGAAACACAAACCCGCCTGCTCCTCAGCGTATTGGCGCAAGCCAATCTCGCCCCAAGCTGCATCGCCTTTGTCAAAACCCACGGCATCGGCACGGCAGACACCGATGCCGCCGAACTGGCCGCGCTCAACCGCGTATTCGGCACGCCCCCGCCGCTGGCGGCGTTCAAACCGCAAATCGGGCACACCCTCGGCGCAAGTGCCGCGCTGGAAACCGCCCTGCTTGCCCAAGCACTCCGCAGTCGCAAGCTCGCCGATACTGGCGGGTGCGAAATCCCCCTTTCAGACGACCTTTACTGCCTCGCCAACCATTTCGGCTTCGGCGGCAGCAACACCGCAAGCATCTGGCAATGGACATCCTAGACTTAAACATCCGCATCACCGCCGCCGCCCGCTTCGACACCGATGCCTCAGTCGGCGGCAAACCCCTCAAAGCCGCGCTGCAACAGCAAAGCGGGCAAGACCCGCGCCGTTTCAGCCGCCTGAGCCTGCTTGCCGCGCTCGGCGCAAACCTGCTCAAACCAATCCGCCCCGTTGCGCCCGATTGCGCCGTTTATACCGCCGCCCCGTTTTCATCGCCGTCGGTATTTGAAAAAATGACCGACAACGTGCTGAACCACGCCGCCGCCATGCCTTTTGACTTCATCGCCAACCTGCACAACGCCCCGTCGTTCCACGCCGCGCAGATGCTCGGCAGCAGCGGCGCAACTGTATTCGTCCCCGCCGACAACCGCCCGAACCGCCAGTTTTACCCGCTACTCGCCGCCGCCTTGTCGTTACACGCAGGCGGTCAGGCGGCTGTCGGCTGGTGCTACGAACACCACGCCGGCTACCCCTGCACCCGAGAAGGCAGCGTTTGGCTGCTGCTGGAACACGGCGCAACAACGGGCGCGGCGGTGCGCGTCAAACGGCGCGATGCGCCCGACCCGCAGGAAAAGCGGCGTGCCGATGCCTATTATTGGCAAGACGTATGCGGCTGGCTGAACGGGCAGCCTGAAAAAGAGCGCGTGTTGGCGGCGGGCGGTTGGGATGTGCTGGTGGGCGCGGCGGATTTTCCAATGGCGCAGGACAAAATCGGGTGAGGCGAGCGAGATAAAAGGCAGCCTGAAACGTGTGAATGCGGTTTCAGGCTGCTTTTGTTTGTGAACAATGGGCAGCCTGAAAAGTGATGATGGGCTAAGGATGAGGCAGCCTGAAAACGGCACATCGGCGGCTCGCCGACATTTTTGGTTGCTAGGCGCGGCTCTACGACGGGGAATGGTTGGGTTAAGGTTTTGTGTGGTTGTGGCGTGGATGGGCCGGTAAACAGATAAGGCAGCCTGAAACGTGTAGATGCGGTTTCAGGCTGCCTTTGTGTTGCGCGAATACCGGTAAACAAGAAAGCGCGTTAATTCAACCCGTTCCAGCCGTTCTCTTGCAGCACTTGATGCCATTGGGCGCGGCGTTCTTGCTCGGCAGGGGTTTGGCTGACGGGGTTGCCGGGCAGGAGTTGGATGATGATGTTGTGTTGGGCGGCTTGGGCGAGTTTGCTGATTTGGCGCACGATGCCGCGGTCGGGGGTTTGCTGGGCGCGGATGCCAATCAGCAGTTGCACGGGCTGGGCGGCGAGTTCGTTGATTAGGCTGGCGAGTTGGGCGCGTTCGGTGATGCTGCCTTTGTTTGCCCAGTCTTGCCCGAGGATGTGCTCGTGCCAGTTGTCGGGGGCATCGGGGGCTTCTAGCAAAACCGCCCAGTGTTCGCCCGCACTGTTGAGCGGGATTTTGGCGGGGCGCGGAGCGGGGCGGTCGGGTTGGTAGTCGCGGGCATCGTCGATGATGTGCTGTTGCCATTTTTGGATGATGTTTTGGTAGTAGGGCAGGGCGAGGTTGAGCGCGGGGCGGTGGCGGCGGCTTTGTTGCCAAGAGATGAGCCATGCGATGAGGCGGGGGGCGATGCCGTAGCAGAGGATGCTGCCCAGCAGCAGGATGCCCCATGCGGCGGCGTGTTCGCTGTGGTAGTGGTTGCGGGCGGCGGCGATGATGTCGGGCGTGGGGGTGGGAAAGCCGAGTTGGGCGGGCAGCCAGGCGAGTGCGTGGATGATTTGGGCGAAGTGTTGGTCGGAAAGCAGGGTGCTTTGCCAGTTGAATTGGTATTGGCGCACGGTGAGCAGCATTAGGCTGGCGGTGAACATTCCTGCTAGTCCGCATAGGGCGAGCTGGTGGCTGATGCGCCCGCGTATCCAGCGAAAGGGGGGCTGGGCAGCGGTTTGCGCGTCGTGTTCCAGCAGGGCTTGGTGGATGGGGTCTTTCAGGCTGCCTGTGAGCCAAAGGGGGATGCTGGTGGGGGCGCGGTATTTTTGCGTTAGGCTTATCAGCCAGATAATCAGCATCAGGCTGTTGCCGCCGAGTATGCCGACTAGGATGAGCATGAAATTCAGGCTGCTTTGTTGCATCAGTTGGTATGTGCCGAGCAGCCCGATGATGAACCATGCTGCGCAGGCAACGCGGCGGGCGAAGCGCAGGCGTTGCTGATGCTGGGCGAGACGCTGGGCGATGGTTTGGTCGCGGTCTATCAGCTGGGCGCGGCGGTGGAGCTTGGCTTCGGGCGTGCCGTCGGCTTGGCGCAGGATTTCGGTGATGGATGCGGGGTCGCTGGGGAAGATGTGGTTGCGTTGTTCCAGCAGGCGGATGAGTTCGGTGTGGTGGTAGGGCATTTTCAGGCTGCTTTACGCGCGAGATTTCAAAACTGGGAACATTGGCTCAATGGCGCGCGGCTTTGGTTGATGATGCGCCCGTTGAGCGTGAAAATGGCGCGCATTTCGGTGATACCGAGAGCTTCAAGCATGGGGCGGGCGACTGAGTCGTTGCAAGAATTTCTCATGGCGCGTTGCAAAACGGATTGGAGTCCAGCTGTGCCTTCGGGCGATTGCAGCTGTTTGATATTGATTTTGTTTGCAAGCTCGGGGCGGATGGTGAGTGTGTAATCCAATGCGCGGCTGCTGGGATAGCGGTGGCTTATTTTGATGCTGGCAAAAACTTCGGTTTGGTAATCGGCAAGTTTGGCATTGGTGTCTTGCACCAATAGGTCAAGCATTTTTATTTTTTGCTGTGTCGTGGCGCTTTGGATAAAGCGGGTCATTTCGGCTGATTTGTCGCTTGGTTTGGCGGACGCTTGCGCGTAAACAGGATGGGCGAACAAGCTGGCGACGAGAAAGAGGGCGGGGGTAAGATGTTTCATGGCATGGCTTTCGGTGAATGATTGAAGGAGGTTTTAGCTTCGCAGAAGCTCGTAAACTCGTTTTCAGGCTGCCTCAGATGTTTAGGCAGCCTGAAAAAGCTGTCGGCTCAACAGCGCGCAAAGCTGTTGCAGATAGTGCGCGTCGGTTTCGTCAAACGTTGCCAGCTCGGTGTGGTCAATGTCTAACACGCCGACTACTTCGCCTGCTGCGTTGTGCAACGGCACGACAATTTCGGATTGCGATTGGCTGGAACAGGCGATGTGGTCGGGATGCTGGTTCACATCGGGCACAACCAGCGTTTGGTTTTGCGCCCACGCCTGCCCGCATACGCCGCGCCCTTTGGCAATGCGCGTGCAAGCGAGCGTGCCTTGGAACGGCGCGAGAACCAGCTCGCTGCGGCTGTCGTTCACCAAATAAAAGCCCACCCAAAACCAGTTGAATTGTTCTTTTAACACGGCGCACACGTTAGCCAGCGTGGCGATGGGGAGGTCGGCATCGGCGGCAATCAGTGCTTGCAGCTGGGGCAAGAGTTGCTGATATTGCTCGGCTTTGGGGGCGGAGGTGGTTTGGATGAGGTGCATGGCGGGTTCCTTTGTGGAGAATGGGGAAGAAAGGGGTTTGGTAGGGAGAGGCAGCCTGAAAACGTAAAATCTCGCTTTCAGGCTGCTCTAACGAAAGAGCAATTAGTGGCTACTCTCCTTTTCTAATTTCATGAAAGCACGAGCCCACTCTTTTACTTTGGCATTTTCTGGCGTATCAGGCTGCGCCAACACTTTTTGCCACCATGCTTTGGCTTGCTGTTCATCTTGTGCCACGCCCTTTCCATCGTAATACAGCAAGCCTAAATTTAATTGCGATCGAGCGTGCCCTTGATTAGCCGCTTTTTGATACCAAAACATCGCTTGTTCATAATCCCGATGCACTTCGTACCACGCACCTAAATTGTTTTGCGCCTGAACATAGCCTTGATTAGCCGCTTTTTCATACCAAGCGGCTGCTTGTTGATAATCCTGCTGTACGCCACGCCCTTTTTCATACATCACACCCAAATTGTATTGCGCCTCAGCAATTACTTGATTGGCTGCTTTTTGATACCACGCTACCGCTTTTTTATAATTTTGCGTTACGCCCCAGCCATTTTCATACAGCAAACCCAAATTGTATTGCGCTTTGGCATCGTCCTGTTGAGCAAGTGGTTGTAACAGGCGAAGGGCTTGGCTGTAATGACCAGCCTCATAAGCCGTCATTGCTTGTTTAAATTGTGCTTCATTATCCGCCCAAGCAGGCATAGTGCACGCCAACAGCAGCGCAGCCAAAGTAATATTGAGTGGTTTAGAAAATCTACGAAGCGTAAACATCATTATTGATTGCCTTTTTAAAGTAAGCGACACTAGCCGCCATTGGGTTCAAAAATACAGCGATTGCTAAGCATGGCAAATTCTAACCATTTCTTTACACTTGCTTCAACCATACTCAATGGATTGACTGCTATGCAGCAGGCAGCCTGAAAACAAGAAATGCCGTCATTCCCGCGCAGGCGAGAATCTTGTTGGATATTTGAAAATGCTTTAAGAAACAAGCCATTGCCTAATTTCAGCCAAGATTCCCGCCTGCGCGGGAATGACGGCGGTTGGATAATTTTGAGATTTCGCAAAGGTTTCAGGCAGCCTGTGAAGCTAAAAACCAGTTTGATTTTCAGGCTGCCTCAAACACACCCTACAAAAAAACCGCCCAAACGCAAAACCATTCCATTTTGCATTTGGGCGATTGCCATGGGTTCAAGTTTAACGCCATTCAATCAAAACGACACTTTCAGGCTGCCGTAAAACGCGCGGCCGGGTTCGTTGTAGCTTTGCGCGCTGCTGTTGTTGGCGCTGCGGTAGAGCTTTTTGTTAAACAGGTTGTTCACGCCCAAGCGCAAGTTGACATGGCTGTTGAAGCGGTAGCCTGCGCTGATGCCCACCAAGCCATAAGGTTTCACCGTTTCGCCTGATAGGCCTGTGTTGCGTTCGGCGTTGTTCAAAATCACGGTGCGCGGTTTTTGTTTGCCGTAATAGGTAATGTTTAACGCTGCGTCCAGTTTCTCGGTGGGCTGCCAATTCAGGCTGCTGTTGATGGTGAATTTGGGCGTAACCGACAGCGGATTGCCTGTGTCTTTGTTGATGGATTTGTGCATATAGGTGAAATTGGTTGTCCATTTGAGCGTGCGGTGCAGCGGCAGGGTTAAGTTGCCTTCCACGCCTTCCACCAAGGCTTTGCGGGCGTTTGTCCATTCATACATATAGTTGCCCAACTGGCTCAACATCACCGCGCGGTCGCCTGCCACAATCTTGTTGCGGTAATCGTTGTGGAAATACGCCATAGACGCTTGCACTTTTTCGTTGGCAAATTCAAAGCCAATTTCTTTGTTCCAACTGGTTTCGGGTTTCAGGCTGTCGTTGCCTTTTAAATAGCAACGAATGCTGCTAGATGTGCCTGCCGCGCAGCCTTGACCGCGTGTGTACAAAATATAGTTGGGGTTGCTTTGGTAAAGATTGGGCGATTTATACGCGCGGGCGATGCCGCCTTTAATCGTCCAGCCGCCGCCGAGGACTTGCACAAAGTTCAGCGCGGGGCTCCAATTGCTGCCTGAAACGCTGTTGTGGTCAAAGCGCAGCGCGGGGATAAGCTGGGTGCTGCCGTTGCTCAAACGATAGTGGTCTTCCACATAAAGGGCGAAATTGCTTTGGCTGGTTTTGCTGCTGCGCCCTGTGCCGATGCCTACAAAGCGGTCGGTGCGCCCTTGGTCGGAGAAGCCTTGCACCATTGAGCCTTTGTCGTTTAGGCGGTCGTGGTTGTATTCCGTGCCGATGGTGATAACGTGGTCGCCGCCCAGTTTAAACGGGACATTGGCTTCGCCAAACAGGCGGCGGGTGTTGAGCGTGCTGTCGGTAAAGGTTTTGGGCGGTTGGTATTGCCCTTCGGGGCCGCCCATTAAGCCTTCCACCAAGTGATGATTTTCGGTGCGGTCAATTTGCGCGACTGCTTTGGTGTCGCCCCAGCTCCAATAGCCTTCGTGGGTGAGCGCGTGGCTGGTGCGGGTTAGCCGCGATGTTTCCGAGCCGTAGAGCGATTCGGTGAACGCGTTGGGGTTGTTGTTTTGGTTGTCGCCGGCGTAGATATTGCCTTGGCGGCTGTATGAGCTGTCTAGCGTGAGCGTTTGCTCGGGTGTGATGCGCCATGCCAAACGCGCGGCGATGTCGCGGTTTTTCACGCCGTCGCGCCCTGCGCCCAAGCTGGTGCTGGTAACGGTGCGCCCGCCGCGCCGCGTGGTGGTAACAACGGGGGTATTGATGTCGGCGGCATCGGCATCGGTTTTATTCAGGCTGCCGTAGATGCGGATGCCGAGCTTGTCTTGGATAATCGGCCCGCTCACATTAAAGCCGATGCGGTTGGTTTCGCCCTCTTTGCGGTCTTGCGGTTGATTGGTGTAGAAATCCAACGCGCCGTGCCATTCGGTGCTCACTTTTTTGGTAACGATATTGACCACGCCGCCTGCCGCGCCCGAGCCGTAACGCGCTGCCGCCGGCCCGCGCAACACGCTGACGGATTCGATGTCTTCCACGGGCACCCAGTTGCTGTCGCCGCGCGTGTTGCGCTCGCCGCGCCAGCTGTACCGCTCGGCGTTGCGCGAGGTTACGGGGCGGCCGTCAATCAAAATCAGCGTGTTTTCGGGCCCCATGCCGCGAATGTCGATTTGACGTTTGTTGCCGCGCTCGCCCGAGGCGGTGTTGCCCGTTAAATTGACCCCCGGCATGGCGCGCACGATGTCGGAAATGTCGTTCACAGCGGGGCGGTGTTCCAAATCTTTGGCGGTGATTTTGGATACGCCCAGCGATTGTTGCAGCTGGCGTTCGGCGGTAACGTATACGGTGGGCAATGTGCCGCCGTCGTGCGGGACGGTGTCGTCGGCGCGGGCAAATGCACCGGCTAGGGCAAGCGGTAAGATGCCAAGGGCAAAACGTTTTTTCATAAAAATTCCTCTGTGTTGTGTTTACAAAAATGCTGCAAATGTGAAAAGGTGTAAATTATAGCGGTTTGGGCGCGGATTGCCAAGACAAATGAGAGTAATTATTGTTTGATGCGGACGGCGCGGGAGAGGTCAAGACGTTGGGCGGTTTGAAGGCAGCCTGAAAACACGCTTGGGCGTTTGGGCTGCACGCAATGCTTTCAGGCTGCCTTATCCGCTGCGCAAGCCAAAGGCAGCCTGAAAACGGGTTTGCGCGCTTTTGCCAAGCGAAAACGGCAAACAAAGGTTTCAGGCTGCCTTGCGGTGGGGCTGGGCAATCCGGCCTGCGCTTATTGATTTGATGTTTTTTGGGTTTTCTTCTTTTTGACGATTTCGTATTCCAAGGCTTCCACGCCGTTTAAATCAATGTTTTCTCCGGTGCTTAAAACCAGCAGGTTTTGCTGCTTGTCAATCTCGGCAAATGTGAGCCCCATGCTTTGCCATTTTTGCTTGATTGCTGCCGAGATGATTTCTTTGCCTGCTTCCCCTTTAAATGACACGCCGCAAAATTTTCTTTCGTCGTTAAGGGTTAATTCGTAATTTTTAGATAAGAAACAATAGATTCCGTCTAATTCGTTTTGCTTTAAATTGAAGAGTTCGCTAAAATTTTTATCAAAATAAAATTTATCGCATTGGATATATAGAAAGCCGCATTCTATCGGTTCATCGGGATGATTGCCCGGCAGGTCAACGGGGTTGGTGATTTTGTTTTGGAACAACACATCGTATGTGTTTTCTAATTCGGTGTTTGTCATGGCATATTTCCGTTTTATGAAGAAGGCGCAGTCTGATGAGACGGGACGCGCTGCCCACGCGCTGCACGCGCTCTTGGTGGTTTTTCAGGCTGCCTTTGGGGTGATGGTAATGAGGCAGCCTGAAAACGGGGAAACGGGTTTTCAGGCTGCCTTAACGTTTAGCGGTTGCTGTCCAACCATTCTTGGAACGATTGGGCGAGCAAGCCGCCATGGGTTTGCTTGGGGTAGTGGTGGTATTCGGTGGCGATGCCGCGTTGGCGAAGTTGCTCGGCGAGGCGTTCGGCAGCATCGGGCGGGACGCTGTTGTGCGTGGGGTTGGCTTTTTGTGGGAGGCTTGCGCCGCTTTTTTGGAGGATTAAATGCCGGTTGGGGATGATGCGGGCGCGGGCGGCGTAGTGCAGCATCAGCCCGTTGTGCCACCATAAGGATGGGTCGGCGGCGATATAGTGGCTGAACAGTTCGGGGCGTTCAAACAGGGTGTAGAGCACGAACAGCCCGCCGTAGGAGTGCCCCCACAGGGTTTGTTGCCCGGAGTCGGTGGGGGCGAGTTGGGCGATGCGCGGGCGCAGTTGTGTTTCTATAAATTGGAGCAATTCGGGCGCGCCGCCGTTTTGCCGCCTTGCGGTGAGCGGGTCGGGTATGGGTTTGCCGTATGGGCTGGGCGGGGTGTAGTCGTAGGCGCGGCGGGCGGTGTCAAAGCGTTGTTCGGTGGGGTAGCCGATGAGTACGAGCACGGGCGGATGGCTGTATTGGCTGAGGGTTTGCGGGGTGAGTATTTCCAGCAGGGCGTTGCCATCGAGCGCGTAGAGGGCGGGGTAGCCTTGTGGGGGTGGTGGGGTGCGGGGTATGCCGACAAAGATGCGTTGGGTTTCGCCGTTGGTGCGGGGGAGATTGAGGGTGTGGAAGGTGTAG
>ERZ773060.112-NODE-112-length-38259-cov-5.53738_pt1 | contig 38259 bp, 44 predicted proteins | sample MGYA00580628_ERZ773060 | MGnify/ENA primary metagenome ERZ773060 (study PRJEB29015, sample SAMEA2738019) | human oral metagenome | biome: human oral; feature: human-associated habitat; material: dental | place: China | collected 2045 ... | reverse complement strand
GCTTCGGCTTTTTCTGCTTTGGCTTTTTCGGCAGCTTCTTGTTTTGCTTTGGCTGCCGCTTCGGCTTTTTCTGCTTTGGCTTTTTCGGCGGCTTCTTGTTTAGCTTTGGCGGCCGCTTCTTTGGCGGCAGCGGCTTTGGCAGCGGCTTCGGTACGGGCTTTTTCTGCCGCTTCTTGTGCGGCTTTGGCGGCGGCTTCTGCGCGCGCTTTTTCGGCCGCGGCCTTGCGTGCAGCGGCTTCTGCCTGGCGGCGTTTTTGTTCTTCGGCGCGGCGCTCGGCTTCGATCGCTTTGCGCTCGGCGTCGAGGCGTTCTTGTTCTGCCGCCTGTTTGCGGTTTTCGATGCGGTCGATGGTGTTTTTCAGGGTGGCGGCATCGACGATTTGGGTGTTGATGGCGGGGCGTATTTGTTCGCTTTTTTCGCCCGGCGGTTTTTCGCCGCTGATGTCCACCGGGTATTCGCGGCTCAAGAGGATGATGAGCGCCAGGGTGAGTAGGCCGATGCCGATGCCGGCCGCGCCACCGAGGTTGTCCTGGATGCGGTCGCGCTTCGGCGCGTGGTATTCGTTCACTGCGTGGTCTCCGCCGCGCTTTCCGGGGGTTGTTCGGTGACGAGGCCGACTTTCGGCGCACCCGCCTGTTGCAGGAAGACGATGCCGTCGATGACTTTGTTGTAGTTGGCGTTGGCGTCGCCCTGGACAAGGACGGGCAGGTCAGGGTGCGCGGTCATTTCCTGGTTGACGATGTCAACGATTTCTTCGGGTTGCAGCGGGCGGGTGCTGTCGCCCCGGTTGAAGTAGTAGTTGCCCTGGGCGTCAACGGTGAGGACGAGCGGCATGAGGTCGTTGCCCGCGTCTTCGGGCATTTCGATGACGTCGGCGGTGCTGTCGGGCAGGTCGATTTCGATGGATTGCTGGTGGATGAGCGGCGCGGCGATCATGAAGATGACGAGCAGCACGAGCATGACGTCGATGTAGGGCACGACGTTCATTTCGGCTTTGGCTTTGTGGCGGCGACGTCGGATCATGCGGGTTTTCTCGGTTGTGCCTGTTGTTGTTGGCGGCGCTGGTAGTCGCGCGCGATGATGATTTGGCGTTGCAGGAGGTTGGAGAATTCTTCGATGAAGGCGTCGTATTCGACGACGAGGCTTTCGGAGCGGGTGACGAAGTAGTTGTAGGAGAGGACGGAGGGGATGGCGGCGAGCAGGCCGATGGCTGTGGCAATCAGGGCTTCGGCGATACCGGGGGCGACGCTGGAGATGCTGGCGCTTTGTGCGCCGCCGATGGCGATGAAGGAGTTCATGATGCCGTACACGGTGCCGAGCAGGCCGATGTAGGGCGCGGATGAGCCGATGGTGGCGAGCAGGTTCAGGCCGCGTTCCTGACGCGAGCTTTCGCGGTTGAGCGCAGCGGTCATGGCGCGGCGGCAGTTGTGGACGATGACGTCAGGGTTGTCGAGGCTGTTGCCGTGGAATTGCATAAACTCGCGGAAGCCGTCGGTAAAGACGCGCTCGATGCTTTCGGGGTTTCGTTTTTCGTAGCCGGCGTAGAGGATTTCGAGGTCGCTGCCTGACCAGAAGGTTTTGTCAAATTGTTTGATTTTCTGGCGCAGGCGCAGGAACTGGACGTATTTTTTGCCGGTGATGAACAGGGTGGTGAGGAACATCATGAAGAGGATGAGCATGATGAATTTGACCGGGATGCTGGCATCACCGATGAGGCGGGAGACGGACAGGCCGGTTTCTGCGGTCGGGTGCAAGGGGGTTCTCCTGTTGGGGTTTGCGGGGTTGCGGTAGTGTAACGTTGGCGCGTCCGGGCAAGGTTACGGTTTGGGCATTTCCAGGCCGAGATGCGCATAGGCGCGGGCGCTGGCGACGCGGCCGCGTGGGGTGCGTTGCAGGTAGCCCTGCTGGATGAGGTAGGGTTCGACCACGTCTTCGAGGGTGCCGCGCTCTTCGCCGATACTGGCGGCGAGGGTGTCGAGGCCGACCGGGCCGCCGTCGAAGTGGTCAATGATGATGGTGAGCAGGCGGCGGTCGAGGTTGTCGAAACCGCAGTGGTCAATGGCGAGCAGTTCCAGCGCTTCATCAGCAATGGCGCGGGTGATGATGCCGCCGCCGCGCACGTCGGCGTAGTCACGCACGCGGCGCAGGAGACGGTTGGCGATGCGCGGCGTGCCACGCGCGCGTTTGCCGATTTCCACCGCGCCGTCGCGTTCCATCTTCACGCCAAGCAGTTCGCCCGCGCGCAGGACGACGGCGGTCAGCTCGCTTTCGCTGTAGAACTGCAAATGCTGGCTGATGCCGAAGCGGTCGCGCAACGGCGCGCTTAAAAGCCCGCTGCGGGTGGTGGCGCCAACGAGGGTGAACGGTTTGATGGGCAGGATGATGGAGCGCGCCGCCGGACCTTCGCCAATCATGATGTCAATGCGGTAGTCTTCCATCGCCGAATACAGCACTTCTTCCACGGCGGGCGAGAGGCGGTGGATTTCATCTATAAAGAGGACGTCATGCGCTTCCAGATTGGTCAGCATCGCCGCCAAATCGCCGCCCTTGTCGAGGATGGGGCCGGAAGTCTGGCGCAGGTTCACCCCCAGTTCGGCGGCGATGATGTTCGCCATCGTCGTTTTGCCCAGTCCCGGCGGGCCAAAGAGCAAGACGTGGTCGAGCGCTTCCTTGCGGGAAAGCGCCGCCTGGATGAAGATTTCCATCTGCGCTTTCAGCGCGCTTTGCCCGATGTAGTCGGCGAGGCGTTTCGGGCGCACGGCGCGTTCAACGGCCTGTTCGTCATTGCCGAGACTGTTGCCGTGAATAAGGCGGTCGGATTCAATCATGTCTTGAATTTCAGTTGCAGGGCGCGGCGGATAAGGGTGTCGGTGTCGGCGTCGTCATCGCCGACGCGCTCAATCAGTTGCGCCGCTTCCGCCGGTTTATAGCCGAGCGCAATGAGCGCTTCTTCGGCATCGAGCCGCGCCGACGCCGGACGCAGGATGCTGCCCTGCCCTGCCCCGCCCGCCGTGGGCAGTCTGCCGACGCGGTCGTTCAGCTCCATTAACAGCCGCTCGGCGGTTTTTTTGCCGACGCCGGGCAATTTCACCAGCGCGGCGCTGTCCTGCGCGCGCACGATTTGCGCCAGCATTTCCCCGTCGAAACCGGAGAGAATCAGCAGCGCGATTTTCGGGCCGATGCCGCTGACGCGGATGAGTTCGCGGAACCAGCCGCGCTGCTCCAGGGTGAGGAAACCGTAGAGAAAATGGCCATCGTCGCGCACCGCATGATGGACGAACAGCGCCGCTTCCTGCCCCTCATGCACCCGCTCCAGTACGGCCAGCGGCACCGCCAGTTCGTAGCCGACGCCGCCGGTTTCAAGAATCAGTTGCCCGGCCTGTTTGACCAGCACCGTGCCGCGCAGATAGCCAATCATTCACGCCTCCCAGGCGGTAGCCAGCCCCGCCAGTTGTTGCCGCCGCTGCGTTTGCAGGTGGTGCGCGTGCGTCAGCGCGACGGCGAGCGCGTCGGCAGCGTCGCTCTGGATGACACCGCTGCGGTTCAGCAAAATCTTCACCATGTGCTGCACCTGCGTTTTCTCCGCGCCGCCCTTGCCGACCACCGCCTGCTTGATGCTTTTCGCCGCGTATTCGGCGACGGGCAACTGCGCCAGCACCGCCGCGCAAATGGCAACGCCGCGCGCCTGCCCCAGTTTCAGCGCCGACGCGGGGTTTTTGTGGACGAAGATGGCTTCTATCGCGAATTCCTGCGGGCGGTAAGTGCGGATAAGCTCGCTGATGCCCTGATGAATCATCATCAGGCGCAGCGGCATTTCTTCGTCGGCGAGGCGGATGCAGCCGCTATCAACGTAGCGCACCTCCTGCCCGCTGACATCAATAATGCCGTAGCCGGTGACGCGCGAGCCGGGGTCAATGGCAAGCACACGGCGGGACAACGCCATGATTTAGCCTGCGAAATCTTCCGGGAAATCGGCGTTGGTATAGACGCTCTGCACGTCGTCCAGCTCCTCCAGCCGCTCAATCAGGCGCATCACCTTGTCGGCGTCATCGGCGGAGACGGGCGAGAGATTATCAGCACGCATCGTCACCTCGCTCTCGTCCGGCGTATAACCGGCGGCGACCAGCGCATCATAGACGGCGGCATAATCGGCAGGGTCGGTCAGCACCTCGGCGCCGTTCTCGTCAATCTCCAAATCGGCAGCGCCCGCTTCAAGCGCGACCTCCATGAAAGCGTCCTCGTCGGCGACCTGCTCAAAGAACAGCACGCCGCGCTCGGTGAACTGAAACGCGACCGAGCCGGACGTGCCGAGATTGCCGCCCGCCTTGGTGAAGGCATGGCGTACCTCGCCAACGGTGCGGTTCTTGTTGTCGGTCAAACAATCGACCATCACCGCGACCCCGCCCGGCCCGTAGCCCTCATAGCGGATTTCCTCCATCTGCGCGCCTTCCAGCTCGCCCGCACCGCGCTTGATGGCGCGCTCCATCGTGTCCTTGGTCATGTTTTCCGCCTGCGCCTTGGCAATGGCGAGACGCAAACGCGGATTGCTGCTGGCATCCGAACCGCCGTGGCGTGCAGCAATCGTCAGCTCGCGGATGAGGCGGGTGAAGACCTTGCCGCGCTTGGCATCTTCCTTTGCTTTCTTGTGCTTGATATTTGCCCATTTACTGTGACCGGCCATAAATTCCTCTTAAATTGATTGGATTACGAAAAGGCGCGCATTCTATTACGCGCCCCGCACGAATGCCAGCCACCACGCCTGCCACGGTTTTCAACGCCATTTACATACACGATCCCCGCTATCGTGTATGTAAATTGTAGGGCGGGTCTTGACCCACCATGACGGAACACGCGGCTTTAACGGTGGGGCAAGCCCCACCCTACAACTGAAGCCGCTCACTATTTACATACACCTTCCCCGCTATCCTGTATGTATAGCCGGGCATAACAGACTATGCCTTGCCCCGCCCGCTGTGCATCAGCGCCATGCCGCCGATGGTGAGCGCGCCGCCGCTGACAAGCGACAGGGTCAGCGGTTCGCCCAGCCACCCGGCGGCAATCAGCACGGCGATGAACGGAATAAGCGTCATGTAGGCGGCAGCATTGCCCGCGCCGAGGGCGGCGATACCCTCGAAATACCAGAGATAGCAAAGCAGGGTGGCGCCGAGGGCGAGCGCCAGCAGCGTTGCCCAGACCGGGGGCGCGACGTGTGCGAGGCTTGCCCATGCCGCCGTGCCTTCGCTGGCGAGGCTGATGACAAAGAGCATCGCGCCGCCGATGAGGGCGGTGGCCGTGGTGGCGGTGAGCGCGTCGATGCCTGTCAGCACGCGCCTGCCGAGCAGCGAGTAGCTGACCCAACAGGCGACGCAACCGAAAATGAGCCATTCACCCGCGCCGATGGTGGCAAACAGCAACAGAGGATTGCCGCGCGCGGCGACGATGAGCGAGCCGCCGACCGCCAGCGCCATGCCGCAGAGAATGCGACGGTTGAGCCGTTCGCCGAACAGCCACGCCGCGCCGAGCATGGTCAGCGCCGGGTTGATGGAGAAGATGACGGCGGCGCGTCCGGCGCCGATATGGCGCAGGCCGAGCATGAAGAAGATGGCGTAACCGCTGACGCCGCAGGCGGCGGCGAGCGCAAGTCCCGCCCATTGGCGGCGGTTGAGGGCGGTGAGCGCGCGCAGCCGGTCGCGATGGTACAGCCACAGCAGCAGGAAAACGGTGGATATCAGGAAGCGCAGGCTGGCGGCGGTGAGCGGCGGCATCGCCTGGGCGACGATGCGTCCCCACGTCCATGCCGCGCCCCAGATAAGCGCCATGCCAAGCAGTTGCGCGTGAATGCGCCAGATGTGCGGTTTCATAACGGTCTCCAACCAACGAGGGCGGGCATGATACGCCTTTTGCCATCGCCCGTTGCCGCCTACCCTCTTGCAAACCGCGTGCAGATAGCCCCGCCCTTCCGTATCCTTGCGCCTTTCCCCCAACCGGAGCCCTCCCATGATCCCAACCATCAACCGTAGCGGTTGGTACTCCTTCTTTTTCATTCTCGGCCTGCTCGCCCTGCTGGCGGGCAGTTTTTATGGCGCCATCCTGCTGCTCTTTGCCGGCGTTCCCATGTGGCTGGCACTTGGCTTTCCCGTGCTGATCGGCGGCTACATCAACCTGTGGGCGTGCGGCTACAAATCATGGGCGACACCCCGCTGCAAGCCGCACCGCGCGAAGACATCGCAGGCGACATGGGCGGCATCATCGACCGCGTTTCCGATTACTACAACTTCAGCGACGCCCTCGGCTACTCCTTCCTCTTCTACAGCACGCAGATGACCGCGAAAAAAACAATCAAACTGCTCAACATCGACGGCATCGCCCCCAACCACGCCAACATCCGCGCGGGCCGCTATCCCTTCACCAACGACTTTTACGCCGTGACCGTCGCCGGGCGCGAAAGCGACAACGTGCGCCAATTGCTGGCATGGGTACAATCGCCGCAAGGGCAGGAGCTGGTGCAAAAAACTGGCTACGTGCCGTTTACCGAACCACCCTCCCCTACCCCCTGAACCCGGAGCCATCATGAGCCTCAAACACACCCTCGCCGCCCTCTGCCTCGCTGCCGGACTGCTGCACAGCGCCGCCGCGCAGACCGTGCTGCGCTACAGCGACCACGAACCCTACGGCAATATGCGCACCCGCTTCATCAACAACGTCTTCTTCAAACACGTTGAGTGTAAGGTGGCGCTTTTATTTGCACTTTTTTGCGTAAACTCCTGCACCATCCATTAGCGTCGCGAGGCGCTTTTATTTGCACCGATGCAAATGTTTGCGCACCGGATTCGTCGCGTTTAATCGTCGAACCTGTACACCAGATTATCTTCATAACTGCTGTTCATGTTGAGCGACACTTTGGCGGAGATGGTTTGGTATCCGGCGAGGCGCTCCCAGCCAGCCACGCGCTCGCTCACAACAAAATCCAGATAACCCGGAAGCTCGCTCCGCGTGCTGGAAAAGAACACAAACGGCGGACGAACCATTATCATCAGCCGCAGAAACGCCACCATCCCGAAATAACCCGCCTTGCGATATGCGCCCTGCATGGTGCAAACGTAGGGCGGTTCAAGTACCAGCAGGCAGCGCGGGTTGTCGATGTATTGCGGCAGGAGCGTCGTGTAGTCCTCGCGCACAATCTCCAATCCTTGCAGGTAATCATCTGCCAACGGGTAATCGCTGCGCCGTAGGACGTGATAGAGGTCGGTGCGTAGCAGCCAGTCCAAATCCGGCGCCTGCTTGCCGGAAAACAGCAACCAGCTGGCAAGGCAATCGAGATCACGATAGCCGTCAAAATCCCGTATGGCTTGCCGGACGTACTCGCGCTCAACAGATGGAATGGGCTTGTTGCGGGGTAAATGGCTGGTCATGCTGCCAAGGATGTGACGCAGGCGGTTGGTATCAGCGATGTGCGCCAACCGCTCCACATAGCCGTCGTAGTCGTTGTAGATAACCCGCGCGGCGGGCTTGGTGCGTTTGGCAACGTGTGCCAAAAGCCCGCTGCCGCCAAAGGCGTCAAGGATTGTCCAATCCGCACCATCGCCGGGAATATGCGCGTTTAATAGCGCCTTAAACGGGGTTACAAAGCGACGCTTTTGTCCTGTAAACGGTAGTGGCGCCTGTGTATAAGTCTTGAGTGTCATGGAGCTCTCCAATGGCACTCGAGGCGCTCGCAGTTACGGAAGGATGCAGGCGGCTACCGTGTGGCGTCCGGGCATCCATGTTGTGGGGTGCAGCATTGATGCTCGCGGCATTCTCGTTTGTTAAAGATGTTGATAGTCTTGCAGCGGCTGCATTTGATTTGCAGGTTGCCGCTACCGATGGCCAACAGTTTGCTGCAAGTTTTGCAGCGCAGGTACATAGATTCTCCCGTGATTAGACGAGGCGTCATGTTACATAGTACGACGCCAAGCCATGAGGCGACGTGCTTCAGACCTTGATTTCGTGCCAGTCCAAGTCCGGCGCTTTGCCCTCGATGCGCAGGGTGATGGCGTCGTAATAGACGCTCTCACCAATCTGCGTCTGTCCCGTGATGACGACCACGCCGCCGCTCGGTGTTTCGCCGACCCAGGTGTCCGCGCCCTTGCCGCCGACAATCTTGGCGACGGCACGGTGGCGCGGGTTGATGAGGTCGATGAGCTGCTGTCTGATGTTACTCATGTCAGTCTCCCATATAGCGGTCGATGGTTACGGTCTGCGTCACCACCGGCGCGCCGTTGTCCAGATCGACCGCGACGCTCACGCCTTTAATCACGCCCTGCCATGTTTGTCCCGCCTCGGCGAATGCCCATACCGCGCCCAATGTCGCCAGCGGCAGCTGGTATTTTTCGGCCCAGGGGAGGACGACGGTCTCGATTTTGTGGGTGCCGGTCTCGGAGAGGGCATGGATGCCCGCCGCGCGCATGACGTCGGTGTCGGTATAGGCGGCGTGGGTCAGGGTGGATGCTTCCGGTTGCTGGTCTGTCCCCTCGCGATACACCAGCCCGCCCTTGGCTTTGCCGCCGCCCACCTGCTCGGCCGCGGGCGTCACGCGCACCGCGTTGCAGCGCTCGCTGATGCGTCGTTGTCCAGACACCGAGAGGATGAGGTTGGCGGGGATGGTCAGCGCTGGCGTCGGTTTTGCCCACGCAGGTTGTCGCCACACGGGGCGGACAAAGAGCTGCGGCTCGTAGGGGTGGCTCTCCACATACGCTCCCGCCGCGTGGGCGAGGTCGGCAATCACCTCTATCGGCGTCTGCCCGCTCACGGTGTAGGTGTCGCCGGGGATGAGCCAGTCCACCGCCTCCCATGCGGCGAGGGTGTACGGCAGCAGGTTGAGCTGCTCGTCGGCGATTTGCCGGGCATAGCGGGCTTCGCTGTATTTTTGGTGGCGGCCTTTGGCGTAGTCGGCGCCGAGGCGGGCGGTGATGGATCGGCCTGTCACGGTGTAGCTGTGGCCGATAAATTTGCGGGTGTCGCGGTAGTCCTCCGCCATGATGTCCCAGCGCTGGCCGTTGATGCGCACGGTGATGACGGCCTCATCGCCCGCGGCGCGGCCGTCGATATTGAGCTTGGCAAAGGATGCGGGCGAGAGGGTGATGTCGCCCTGCCAGCAGTAGCTGTCGGTGTCGGTGGTAAGGGTCAGGGCAAGCAGGTCGAGCGGCTCGCCACCCACGTCGGCGGTAATCTTGTTGTACATGATGTATCCCGGCAATATCGGTAAATCATTGGTGTCACCGTCGTGCCAGCAGCGCAGCGGCAGGGCAAGGCGGGCGCTGTCGCGGCTGATGCGGCGACGGGTGAGCGGTAGCGGCAGCCGGTCGGACGGCGGGCGGATGCGGCAGGGCGAGGTGTCCGGTGGCGGTGGCGGCAGCGGCAGCGGGTAGTACTCGCACGGCGGGCGCACCGCACGGGTGTAGCGCACGATGTGGCAGGCGCGCAGCGACAGTCCCCAGCCGTGTTGCGGGGTGCAGTGGGTGAGCAGCGGCGCGATGCGGATGCGCGGCGTGGCGCAGCCCTCGAGGGCAGGCGCCGCCTGTGTCGTGGCGGGCAGGCATTGTTTGACGGCGGGCGCGGCGGTGGTCTGCGGGCGGACGCAGTTGCCAAGCGCCGGGTAGCCGCCGATGTGGATGCGCTGGCAGCTGGCGATGCGCCAGGCGATGCTGGTGCGGGTCGTGTGGCAGTTGCCGAGGGTTGGTACCGGGCGGATGGCATGGTGCTGGCACAGGGCGATGCCCGCCACCGGGCTGTTGTGCGCAGGCAGGCAGCCGCCGATGGCGACGGCTGTAGCAACGGCGGGCAGGCAGGCGCTGATGTCGAGCGTTGGCGATACGCGCGCCGCGCCGCAACTGCTGAGGCGCACGGTTTTGGGTTTGGGCGGCGGCGGGATGTTGCCGCCCTCGCCCAGCGGCAGGGCGAGGCGGGCGCCGTCGCGCCGTTGCCACGGCAGGCGTAGCGGCAGGGCGATGCGGTCGGGTTGGCTCATGGGTTTCGTTGGCTACAGTTGGGGCGGTGGGGCAAGCCCCACCCTACGGCTGCGCCGTCCTCCATGATTGCCACAGCCGCCATTGCTCTGGCGGCGTGATGTTGGTCGCCGGGCGCACGTTGTCGTAGGCGACCGGCTCGTAATGGCGCATCCAGTCGCGCGCCATAATCAGGTACTCCCGCTGCGGGTCGAGGCAGAGGAAGGCGTAATGTCCCTCGGCGTTGCTGGTGGTCTCGCGGATGAGGCGGTGGTTGTAATAGAGGTACACCCGGCGCACGGCGGGCGTGCCGCCTGCGGTGACGATGCCCTCGTCGGTACCGGCGAGGTAGCCCGCGCCGCCAAAGTGCTGCGGGCAGTTGCGCATGGTGGCTATCACAGCGTCCGCCCCAGCGCCCACGCGGACTCATTGAAGCCGCCCCAGACGGTAATGAGGTTGATGATGTCGCCCGCCGGGTGCGGGGTGGCGATGTAGCCGGGGTTGGGTGGGATGGTTATTTTTCCCGGCCCCGTCATCAGTCCGGGGAGAAAGACGGAGACGCTGTTGTCGGTCTGGTTAATAAACGGCTGCGGGTAATAAACCCGCTCGGCGCCGACGTTGTAGCCGTCGCTCCCGGCAAAGAGGCGCAGCGCGCGGCTGCTGTTGCCGTCGGCGTCCTTGAGGGTCATGGCGTAGAGGCTGTAGTTGTACTCGTAGTATGGCTCCTCGCCGACAAAGATGCAGCCCGCGCGGTAGGGCGCGGCGGTGGCGTAGCGGTTGCCGAAGTAGATGACGGCATAGTAGGGCTGCGAGGCGTCTTTTTGGGTCATCCACCAGCAACTCTCATCGTTGGCGAGCAGTATCCAGGCGGGATTGGTTGCGCCAACGTTGTACATGGTTTTGCTGATGCGGCGCCGCGCGAAGGCTGCGGGCGAGTCCTTATGGTAGGCCTCCAGCGTAAAGGCGGTAGCGATGTCATCACTGATGCGGTAGGTGCATCCCGTGTCGTTGATGCCGCGCGGGCGGAAGCTGCGGATGCCGCGCCCGTTGATGTCGTCATCGGGCATATCCCAGCCTGCCGCGCGCTGGTTGCCGTAGCCCTCCACCAGGCAGGCCTTGAGGACGACCTGCGCGCTGTGTGCCTCTTGGGTCAGCGCCGGGGCGCCGTCGTCCCATGAGGTGTAGAGGTTGTAGGGTTGGTAATCGTTGATGTCTAGCATGGTCAAATCTCCACGGTGTTGCCGCGCAGGCAGATGCTGAAGCCGTCGGTTTCGGTCTGCTTCTGCGCGCTGGGCTGGACGGCGCGCAGTATCCACACGCCGAGGTGCGTCCCCCAGGTGTTGAGGCGGACGCAGTTGCCCGTCCCCCACGGCGTCGCCCCGTTTTGCACCCCGAACGCGCCCTTTTTCAAAGTGAAGTAGGGCTTGCCGGTGGCGGCGTTAATCGGCGCGAGGTCGCTCGTCGTGTCAAAGCGGCCAACAAAGCCGAGCGCCTCGCTGTAGAGGTCAAACTGGGTGCCGTCGCGGAAGACTATCGCCCAGCGGTCGGTGGTGGCACCGTCGTCGGTGAGGACGAGCGGGTAGTCCTTGAGGTTGAGTTTGGCGGTAATGGCGTCGCCTCTGGGGTCGTCCGACCACACATTGTCAAAGAGTTTTTGTGACCAGGCGGGCGAGTGGCGTACCTCCAAATCACCGCCAATCAGCGCGCTGGAGACGTAGGTGTCTTCGGCGGGATAATCGCGCGCCGTCGGGAATTGCAGGCTGAGGGTGCCGTCAATGTCGGCCACCATGATGCGATTCTCCTCCTCCCGCGCGTGGTGGGCGATGATGGGCATCTGATAGGCGGAGAGATCGAGCGGTGTTGCCCAGGTGATGGTGCCTGCTTGCAGGTCGTAGTCCCACCATTTGGCCTCTATCGCCTGGTTGCGCGCGTCGCGCAGGCAGATGCTGTCGAGGTCGCCTCGCGACAGTTGCACGGTCTTGCCCGCGCTGTGGGCGCTGCCGAGGTTGTCCTCAAGGCGATGACCAATGACAATCATGTCGCCGCGGCGGAATATCGGCACGCGGCCATCGGCGGGCAGGCGCACCGCGTCGATGCCGATGGCGGTGGTGTCGAGCGGCAGGTAGGTGTAGGAGACGGCGTTGTAACGGATGCTGTCGGCATAGACCGGCAGCGGTTGCCAGATTTTGCCGTCCTCGCGCACCGCGTCGGCGTTGTACCAGTACTTGCCCTCGTTACCGGCGGCTGTCACCCAACGGCCAAAGCGGACGCGCACCACCCCGGTCTCATAGTCGATTTTGCCTTCGATGTTACCGCCGGAGAGCTTGCCGTCGTTGTCGGCGCGGACGTTGAGCTGGCCGCCGGTGAGCGGCGTCGCCGTGATTTGCAGCGAGCCGGGGCGGATGGGCGCCGACGGGATGCGCCACACCGCCGCATCGACCGGGTTGGCCGAGACGGTTCCGGCCAGCGCCTGCAAACTCAGCGCGCCCGCCGGTGCCTGCTCGATGGTGACGATGCCCGTCTCGTAGTTGATGGTGCCGATGCGACTGGCGGCGCCGGTCGCCGCATCGAGGCGCCAGTAAATCTCGCCACGGCGGTCGAGGTAGGTCTCTTGTCCAACCGCAAAGCGTACCGAGCCGGGGACGATGCGCTCGGCCAGGGTCGGTAACAGGTCGATGCGCAGCACGCCGCTGGTTGCCTGTTTGCTGCGCGCGTCCTCCGACTGCGCCGCGCGGAAACTGGCGCTCACCACAAAGCTCTCGTCAATGGGGGCGGCGGCCAGCGTGTCCACGTACTCGTAACCGGCAAACACCATGCGGTAGAGCGGTTTGACCGTCTGCGTGGTGCCTTGGGTGGAGACTATCTCCTCGCCCATCGGCTGTTTGCGGTAGATTGCTTTGGGGATTTTGACGACCGCGTCCGGCTTAAGTTTGATGACGCCGGTCGTGTAGTTAATCGTGCCACGGCTGACGCCACCGGCATCGCGCAGCGCGCCCGCACCGTCATCGCGCACCGTCACATAGGGGTCGACCTGGCGGGTGTAGGCCTCGCCCGCCTGTACTTTGGTGTCGTAGTCCTCGACCAGTACGTTGTAGGTGAGCCCCACGCTGCGCGGCTTGATGTTGCGCTGGCCGAGGTCAAGGTTGACGTTGCCGCTGCCGTCGCGTGCAGGCGCCTTCCACTCGGTTTTTTGTGGCTCGCCGACGCTGTAATCCACCTTCACATCCAGCCGCTGCTCGCCCCCGGCAAAACTGGTGAGGGTGAGGTCTCCCGACCGGTAATCGACCGTGCCTGTCCATGCGCCGGTGATGTTGCCCGCGCCGTCGTCCTGCGCCGTCTTCGCGGCGCCGTTATCCGTCCACGAGAGTTTGACCGTGTTCGGCGCCAGCCCGGCCTCGGTCGCAATTAGCATCGTCGCCGCCGGTACGCTGTCGCTACGGTTATGCACCGTCGCCTGCGAGCCCCAGGCAAAGAGTACCTCGGAGCCGACGTCCGGCATCTCGCCACAGGTGACGGCCACGGTGCCGGTGCGGTAGTTGAGGGTGCCGGAGCCATGCCCCGCCGAGCCGCCGCGCAGGGCGCCGGAGCCGTCATCGCGCAGGTCGTACCAGCGCCCCTGCGCACGATAGGACACCATGAGTGAGCCGGGAGCAGGCACCGGCAAGATGGTCATGCTGTAGTTGTAGCTGCGGTTGTTGATGGCGATGCCGATAGAGGCGGTATCCGCCACCTGCAAAAACTCAGCCGCCGGGCGGAAGTAGAGAGTCCACCAGCCATAAGCGACGGTCTCGCTAAAGCGCAGCTCGCCACGGGCGTAATCGACCGTGCCGACCGCCCGGTCGCCGCTGTAGAGGGTGCCACCGCGGTCGTTGATGGTCATGGTACCGATGACGAGGCGGACGCTGCCGGGGGTGATGGCGTTGCCCGCGTAGAGGACGGCGGCGTCGTTGAGCGCCATATTGCGCGTCAGCACGCTCTCGCCGCTGGCGGCGTCAAAGATGAGCTGCTGTTGCCCGGCGGCGGTGAGGTCGGTAAGTGAGGTCTCCACCTGCGAGGTGGGGACGAGCTTTTCCATCAGCGACGGCACGCGCAGGGTCTGCACCCCGGCCTTGATGGCCGCCGCCAGCGGCTTGACGCCGTAATACTGGGCGCCGTCGGCGATGTGCGTCTCGCGCAGCTTGCACGGCGCGTCGGCATAACCGATGGACGGGTAATCGACGCCGACGAAATCGGCGGTCAGCGCGGTGGACAGCTCCAGCTTGACGACTGTCCTGATGAAATCCTTGCCGCTGGCCACATCCGTAAAAGTGCGGTTAAGAGAAGAAACACGGATGACCTGAATGTACTGCTCCACCTCCGGGTAGCCGCGCTTGTCCTGGCGCAGACAATAGACGTCGCCCACCTGTGGCAGCGGCTCGTCGGTGCGCTGGTACGCCTGGACGATGCGACTGCCGAGGCTTTGCGTGGAGAGTAGCGTCATCCGCGATTCAATTGTTGCCACCGCATAGGCGGCGATGCGCTTGATGATGTCGCGCCGTCGCTCGCCATACTTGACGCCGCGATAAAGCAGGTGGCTGACGTTGCTCGCCTTGGCCGGTTTGGAGAGGATGACGTGCGCCCCGCCCAGCTTGGCACGCGACGGCACGCGCACCGCGGCGTGTACCGAGCGCGCGTTGAATTGCCCCAGGGTGCGCGCCTGGTCGGAGATGGGGGTGAACAGCTCGTTGTCGGCGCCGGTGAGCGGGTCGCGCACCATCAGCCCGCCGCCGCTGTCGCTGTCGGTCAGGTCTTCCGTCGGGTAAAACTGGAGATTTTGCTTGGTCAGTTCGGTGTGGCGTTGGGTCATGTGTAACTCGGTTGCAAATAGTGTTTAAGCGGTCATTTAAAGGGTCATCAGGCGGATTTCGGCGTGGTACCAGTCGCTGTCTGCGTCGTTTGTCCACCACACCGGCGATACCGAGAGCGCCTGGTCGTGGTTGCGGAAGATGACGTTGTACGTGTTGCCGTGGTAGTCGAGCGTCAGCTCCAGCTCCGGGACGGCCGCCCATTCGTGCAGGGTGGCGAGTGTCTCCCGCTTGAGCCAGTTGTGGTTATCCTCACCGCCCAGCGTCACCGGGCGCCCGGCCAGCTTCGTCCCCTGCTGCACGATGACCGCGCCGCCGAGGCTGTATTGCGGCGATGCCTGTGCCAGCGGCGACCAGTCATGCTCGTCCGTCCAGCGCAACAGGTCGGGGAGTTCGAGGCGGGTGTTGTTGTCTTTGCGGGTCAGGGTAATCATTAGCGTGTCCTTTTGGCGGCGTTGTAGATGGCGTTAATGGTGTTCTGCGCGCCGCGTTTCTCGGCGGCAGCAATGCGCTCATCCCAGGCATCAACCACCTGTTCGGGGCTGATGTCGCGACCGCTGCGCGTGGTGCTGCCCGTGCTGCTTCGCGTGCTGCGGTTGCGGGATTCCTGCGCCCGCGCTGCTTCCTCGGCTTTTTTCACCGCCTCCTGCCGCTGTTTCTCGGCGTAGATTTGTTTTTGCAGCTCAATCGCGCGCTGGTACTGAGCGATTTCGTCGGCGTTGCGCCGTGCCTGCGCCTCTTGCAGCTTCGCGTTGAGTTCGCGCAGCTTGCGCTCTTGCTCAAGCGCCGCCGTCTTGCTGTTGTCGCCCTTGAGCTGCGCCAGCTCCGCATCGAGGCTGGCGCTGGTGTCGCGTGCCTGTTGTGCGAGGTCTTCCAGCTTTTTCTTCGCCGCGTCGATGCTGGCGTTGAGGTTCTTGAGGGTGGTGCTGTCCAGCGCGGTGATGCTGGAGGTAGCGGCGTGCGTTGCCTCCGCGATGTCGTGCATGGAGACGGTGCCGTCGCTGGTTTTTTGGTTGAGGCGCTCGGTGGCGGCTTCCGCGCGCTGCACGTCGGCGACATACTGCTGGCCAACACGCGACATCGCCTCAACCTTGCGCAGGTAGTCGTCGGCGTCCATATGCCCCATGCTCGTCACCATGCGGTTGATAGCATCATCAACGAGCCCGACCGCCTCGGCATTGAGCTTGCTGGCGTCGTAGATGGTCATCATCGCCTTTTTCTTTTTCTCGGTGGCTTCTTCAACCGCAGCGGCACTATCTTTCTCTGCCGTCGCCGCCTCTTTCTTGGCTTCTGCCGCCTTGCGCTCTGCTGCGGCTTCTTGCTCCTTGGCTTCTGCCGCTGCTTTCGATGCTTCCGCGCTCTCACGGGTGGCATCGGTTCCCTGTTTCATAGCTTCGCGCATCGCGTTTGCGGCCTCCGCCCCGCCCTGCATTCCGGCGCGCAGGGTTTGCATTTGTTCGGCGGTGAGTTGGGCGAGGGTGCCGCTACGCTGCATTTCTGCGTGCAGCGCCTTGAAGTCGGCGGCGGTGGTGAGTTTGGACAGGCTCGCCGCAAACGCGGTCTGCACCGCCTGCGCCGTCAGCTCGCCGCTGCTTTTGAGTTGCGCCATGCCGGTCTGCCAGTTGGCGAGCATCTCGGAGACGCCGTTGCTAACACCACGGGCGAGGTCGGCGCTGCTGATATTGAGTGCGGCCAGCGCTTTTTCCGCCGCATCGCCGGTGTCCTTGTAGGCGTCGGCGATTTTCTTGATGGCGTCTGCCTTGGCTTCGTCGCCGCCGACGCTTTGCCGTAGCGCCGCCTCTGCCGCTTTGACTTCTTGCGCGCTGCTGTTGGCGGCGCCACTCATCGCCGCCCACGCCCGTGCCAGTTTGTCAGTATCGTCGCCCGCGTCTTTGGCGACCACGGCAAAGGCTTCGATGGCTTTGCCTGCCTTGTCGCTGATGCCGCTGGCGTATTGTTCGGCCTCAAGGCCGAGGGTTTTCAGCGCCGCGTTCAGCCCGGTACTGACGGCGGTGACGCCGCGCACCATCGTCTGCGCCAGCGCGTCCGCCTCCGCTTCGGTCAGGGTGCGCGTCTCTTTCCAGCCCTGATAGATGCGGTCAATCGCCGCCAATGCCTCGGTGCTATCGACTTTGGCAAAGGCGTTTTGCAGCAGCCCCTGCATTTGTCCGGCGGTCAGTTCGGTTTGCTGCACGATTTTGGCGAGCGCGTCGGTGACGGCTTTTTCGCCGTCCGTCATTTGCCGGTACGCCTTTGGCACGTCGGCGCCGAGCGCCTTGTAGGCATCTGCCAGCGCTTTGACTTCGTCGCGGGTGCGCTGCACCGCTTTTTTGCTGCCGTCGGCGGCCTGTTCGCTGATGATGCCCAGCTCGTTGGCCAGCCTGGCCGTCTCCGCCAGCAGTTGTTTTTCTTCGACGGCGGTGATTTTGTACTGGTTGCCGAGGGCTTTGATGGCACGTTCGGCTTCGGCAAAGGCGGCGGGCGAGGTCAGGTTTTGCAGCGATGCTTTGACGGTCTCAACCTGCTCCCGCGTCAGTTTCGCCGTGCCCTGTCCCAGTTGGGCGAGGCTGTCCAGCGTCGTCCGTGCCGTGCTGCTGATGTTTTTCGCCGCGTCCTCTGCCGCCTTGTTCTGCTTCTCCAGCGCCTCGATGGCTTTTTGTGCGGCCAGTTCGGCGTTGCGCTTGGCGATGGCGTCCTTGAGTTCGCGCTCCCGTGCCGCCCATTTTTCCGCCTCCGCCGCCGCCTTCTCGTATTTTTCGAGCTGGCTGTCCATCAGCGGCAGGATGTCTTTGACCGCATCGCCCACCGTGCCCCATGCGCCCAGTCCCTGCTGCTCGATGCGCAGCATGGCGAGGCGGCTTTTTTCGGCGGCGTCACTAACGGCGGCGAGCGATTGTTCGGCTTTGCCCACATCGAGCGGGATGCCGCCTGCGGTGGCGGTTTTGAGCTCGCGGTATTGTTTGTCGGCGTCCTTGACCGCCTGCTCCATGTCGCGGATGCGCGCCGTGGTCTCGTCCACCTTGCCGCTCATCAGGGCAAAGGCGGCGGCGCCTGCGGTGATGACGGTGGCAACCGGGTTGGCGCGCACCAGCGCCGTCATCGCGCCGACCGCGCCACGCAGCGCGGTACCGGTAGCGGCGGCGGCCACCGCCTGCGCCCGCATTGCCACGCTCATCCCGCTTGACGCGGCAGCGGCGGCGGCAATCTGCGCGCGGTAGGCGGCGAGTGCGGTGGTGACGCGGGTGTAGCCTGCGGTGAGCGCGCCGGTGGCGGTTGTGCCTTCCACCCCCAGCACGCGCAGCGCGCCGGAGTAGGCGACGGACGCGGCCTTGGCGGCGGCGAGCAGGGTGACAAAGCGGGTGATTTGCGGGTGGGTGGATGCAAATTCCAGCACCGCTCCGGCCATGCCAGCAAAGCCCTGTGCGCCGCTGGCAACCACCGGCAACAGCTGGCTGCCCAGCTCTTTCGCCAGGTTGCCAATGGCGATCTGTGCCTGCTCCAGTTTTTTCTCGGTGGTGTCCATTTGCGCCGCAAACTCGTTTTGCATCGCGCCTGCGGTTTTGGTTTTGTCGCCGACGAGGCCGAGCTGGCGGTCATATTCCGCGAGCGAGCCGACCATGAGCGAGATGTCGTCGGCGTACTCCTGCCCGAACAGTTTGGTCAGCGTTATCGCGCGCTGCTGGTTGTCCAGTTGTTCCAGACTGCCGAGAAACTCGCGCAATGCCGCCTGCGGGTTGGCGCGGATGTTGTCGGCAAGGCGGTTGGCGGAGAGGCCGAGGTCTTCTAGGCCTTCGGCAAAGCCGCTCACCCCCTGGCCGCCGGTTTGCAGGCGGTTCAAGAGCGCATTGATGGCAGTCGATGCGGTCTCCGGCGATTTGCCCAGCGCGATGAAAGCGGCGGAGAGGGCGGCGGTCTGCTCGGTCGCCAATCCAAACTGTTTGGCGCTGCCGCCGATACGGGTCAGCGCTTCGACAATCTCGGATTCTTTGGCGGCGGTGTTGTTGCCGAGGGTATTGATGGCATCGCCCAGCGCGCGCACTTCGGCCAGCGGAATCTGGAAGACGTTGGCGAGTTTGGCGGCGCTGTCACCCGCTGATTCTGCGGTCATGTCAAACGCCACCGCCATCTGCCCGGCGAGGCGGGTAAATTCCGGCAAATCCTCAAAGGCGACGCCGAGGCGGCCACCGGCGGCGGTGATTTCGGCGACGGATTCCGGCACCATGCCGAGCTCTATCGCCAGCGCTTTCACCTGCGAGGAGAGGCGCGCCATCGCTTCCGGCGTGGCATCGACCGCTTTTTTCACCGCCGCCATCGCCGCCTCAAACTGTACCGCTTCATTAACGACGCCCGCGAGGCCGCCACCGGCGGCAACGACTTCGGCCAGCCCTGCCGCCATCTCGCCAAAGCGCTCCGCCGACTCTTCGGCGGTCTCGCCCACTTCGCCGATTTGTGCGCGCAACTCGCCGACCCGCTCGGCGTGCAACTCCGTCGCCCGTGCCAGCTCTTCTTCGGTGAGTGTGCCGCTGGCGCGCAGTTGTTCGAGGGCGTGGTCGAGTTGCTCGATTTCGCGGCGGGCACGGTCGTCGGCGTCCAGGCCAATGGTGACGCGCGCCCCTTCAAGGGCGGACAACTCATGGCTGACGCTGCCGAGCTGGCGTTCCAAATCGGCGAGCTGCGCGCGGTAGAGCTCCGCCGCCCGCGCCAACTCTTCCTGCGACAGCGTGCCTTCTTCCTGCAGGGTGCGGTAGGCATCGGCAACGGCTTCGATGCGCCGTTTGATGTCTTCGTCGTTGGCGAGGCCGATGGTGATTTTGGCGCGGCTGATGGCGTCGAGTTCGTCGCGCGCCTCGCGTACCCGCTGCCCCAGTATGCCAACATCCTGCGCGCCCTGGTTGGCGGCCTCGGCGAGGTCACGCAAGCGGCTCGCCTGCTGGGCGCTGTCGAGGTTGTCCCATTCACGCCGCAGTTGTGCGGTGGCATCCCGCAGTTGATTGGTGTCGCCGCCTGCGTCTTCGATGCGCTGGATGAGGGCGTCAAGGTGCGGCAGTCCCTCAACGCCTGCGGTAATCAGTAATTCGGCAGATAATCTGGACACAATAAACCCCGTATTAAACGGGGTTTATTGTCCGGTTTAACCGGGATTTACGGTTAGTTGTGTCCCTTCATCGGGCTTTGTCATGCACAAATGGGATACAAATGGATTTGTGCCTCATTTTTCGCCTGATTTGGGTCGCAAAATAAGTGCCCGCCCCCGCAGGAAGGATAGAAACCGCGTGGCGGGCTGCCGTGGTTGTTTCATGGCACGCGACACTCACGGCTTGTCGCGTTTGCGGTCAGAGAAGAACCAACCTGATGAAAAAAGCTGAATGTGTGGTTATTCGTTATTCGGTAAATTGGGTGAAGCGGTACGGGCTGGGTTTGTCCGCCGGTTTGAGCGCGGTGCCGGATACGCCGTTTTTCCACCAGTCGTCGGAGAGCCAGTCGAGGTTGCCGTCCGATTGCAGCGCGGCGTGCCAGATGTTGAGGATGCCCTCTTCGCCGGTGATGCGGTCGCGGCCATCCAGATACAGCTCCATGTCAAAGCGCTGCACAGTATCGGCGTCAATGGCAAAGCCCTTGCTGCCTTTGGTCTTGTAGCTGATTTTCAGCGGGTCGCCGTTTTGCGCCGTGGTCTTGCCCGCAATCAGGCGCACCATGCCGAGGCGGGCATTCACTTCATAATGGTCGGCAGGGACGGCGGTACCGCCTGCGCCTGCTTTCACGGTGATATTGGCCGGGTCAATGTCCTGCTCCGCCAGTTTCAGCCATTCGCCGACAGTGGCGGTTAGCGCTTCGTCGGTGACGGTCTTCGGCGTGGTTGACAAATCCACCGCCTCGCCCATCAAGGCGCGTGCCATCGCATTCTTGTCGAAAGTGTTAAATTCCATCTTGATTTTGGTGACGCCCGGCTTGGTGACGGACTCAATCGCCTGGCCGTAATCGTTTTTGCCGGTCGATTGCAGCTCCTCAGTATCCGAGGATTTCTCGAAAGTGAGCGAGGTCAGGTTGCCCAGTTTGACTGCGGGGTCGGTTGAGCCAAATTTGCGCCCGTAGAGGTCGCCTGAGTATTTTTTGCCGCGTAAGGACATGGTGTGCTCCGGTAAGGGTTTTAAGGGTTATCAGCAATAAGTGCCACCGCTGCCGTAAAGCGCAGCGGGAACAGGGCGTAGCCGTCGCGGTAAGCAATGGACAATGCCGCGCGCTGGGTAAAGGGTTGGGTGGTCAGCGCCCGCCCGGTCGCATCCACCGGGTCAAAGCCCTGAAACGCGCGGGCAATGGCGGTGTAGGTCTCGCCGAGGCCGTCAATGCGGTAGATGCCGCGATTGGGGTTGTAATTGCGTTTGGCGAGGATAAAAGAAAAGCCAATTTCTATCGTCTGCTCGCGCGCGGAAGCGGTCGTAGTCGGGGTGAAGCCGTCGAGGACGACGTACACCGCGCCGTCGATAGGCATGACTGCACGGTCGTTCCCAATTGCGCCCATTTCCTGCGCCTCATAAACCTTTTTTACCCCCGGCACGGTGGCAAGGCGCGCGAGCAGCGCCGGATAGCAGGCGAGGATGTTGTCGTGGTAGGCGGGTTTCACAAAACGTCCTCCAAAAATTGATGGATGATGTCGTTAATGCCGTTTTGGTCTTCCGTGGACAGCCCCAAAAAACGGCGGGCGGGCAGGTGTACCGTGCCGGTCTGGTGGTACTGGCCATAATGGCGGTCGGTACCCACCGCTACACTCTGCACGCTGGCATGGTAGGTGATGGATTTGCGCAGATCGCCGTGGTCAACGAGGATGCCGCCCCGGATACTGCCGTTTTTGTGCTGTTTGCGCGCGATGGTTGCCGGTTTGAGTTGCTCCCATGAGATGCCGTCCGGGTCGCGTTTGCTTTCAAAGCGTTCGCGGGTGCTGTTTTCCAGCAGCGCACCAATCTTGTCCATCAGCGGCGTCAGGTCGCCGCCCAGTTTGTCTTCCAGTGCGAGCAGGTTGGCGGCTAGCTGCGGCAGTTGGTCGGATACGACGAGTTGCATTAGTCATCCGCCCACGGTCGTTGTGGCAGCACGTTGGGGCGCACCGCAATGGCGCTCACCGGCTGTTTCGGCGTGGTATCACCCATGCCGGTCAGCATGGACGGGTTTTTCATCACCTCTTTCAGCCAGGTAATCGCCTGGCGGTAGCGCTCGCGCACGATTTCGGTGGCACCGTCCTCGTGCAGGTAGTAGCGGGCGATGTCGCAGGCTTTGAGTACCAGCGCCTTTGGCGGGGTAATGCCGACCAGGCCGACCGGGGCGAGGTAGCTGTTTACTTCTGCTTCTGCATCAGCAATCGCTTTTGCCACCACCGCCGCGTTTATCGTGCGGTATTCGTCGTGGTCGGAGAGGCGGGCGATTTCCTCCGCGCCAAAGCGCTCAACCAAGTCGGTCTGGCTAATCATGGTTTATGCCGTCTTGATGGTCGCCACCAGTTCGGGGCGCAGTACCAGCGGCAGCGGGTTGCTCTGCGCCTCCAAGTCCCAGCCTTTGTCAAATTTCATTGCCACCCGCTTGGCGTAGTAGGGCTGCGCCATCGTGTTCACCGTCTCGTTGTAGTTGGCGGGCGCGAAAAATTCGGCAAAGGTGGTGCGGCTACCGGCTGGCAGCAGGATGGCTTCGCCGTCGGCAATTTTCATGCCGTTGCCGAAGTCGTGGTCGTACTGGATGAATTTGATGTTTTTGTGCATGAAATCCACCCAAGTCTCGCCCTCGCGGTACACCTTCGCCTGCTCGTAGCGTTCGTAGATGCGCACGATTTTGTCGTGATAGACCAGCGCACGCATAAAGGCAGGGCTGCACAGGCAAATCCAGCCATTGACCGCTTCGCCGTTCAGGTTTCTCTTGAGCGCGGTCATGGTCTCGTCGATTTTCTCGCCGACTTTGGTGGTCTGCGTACCCAAATCCCAAACGTGCGCCTGGCGGGTAAAGCCAAAGCGGTTGTAGATGTCGAGCAGCTCGCTGGTGCCGTCGGCGTTCATGATTTTGCCTTGCAGCGCGCCGAGCATCAGGTACTCGCGCGTCATCTCAATATCGGCTTTCATGCTGGCTAATTTGTCGTTAACGACTTTGGCAACCGTAGTTGTTTTTTCACCGCCAAACTCGCGCACGTTCTGCACGTCATCCGCCATCACCACATCGGCACGCGGCAGGTGCAACATGTCGAAATTCTCGATGTTGCGCGTCTCGCGGGCGGGCGGCGCGGCGGCGGCATTGCGCGGCACGGCTTTGACCAAGCGCAGTGCGCCGTTTTTGTTTTCCACGCGCACATAGGTGGTCGTGAGCGGTTTGGGTGCAAAGATGCCGAGGCTGCGGATGATGGTCGGCGTGACCGGCAGACGGTTGATTGCCTGCGTCAGCGGGACAACGCCAAACTGGCTGTTACTGGATAGGGGCATGGGTTACTCCTTATTTATGCGGGGTGCCGACGTAGACAATGCCGTAAGCATCACCGGCGGCGATAAATTCTTCGACTTTCATATTCGCCGCCGCGCCTTCATTCACCTTTTTGCCGGTGATTTCAGCTTCCGCGACGTGTTCGAGGTTGATGACGCAGTTGTGCGGTTGCACCACCACCTCACCATTGACCTCATCGGTGAGTGCCACCAGCCACGGGTTTGAGCTGCGCAGCGGATATTTAACGAGTTGTCCGGCCTTGGTACCGGCAGCAGCTTTGACCACGCGGCGCGAAAGTGGCAACGCTTCGCCCTTGAGTAGGTCTCCAGTTTGTACCGGCAGATTCTCCTTAGACATACGCGCCTCCCTTGCTACGTGCTACAGCATCGTCCAGCAGGGCATTGCCGCTGGACTTGTTATCACCCGGATGGGTCTCGCTCATCAGCCAGCCCGCCGCCTGTTCATTTTTCGGGGCGAGGTCGGCAATCATCGCCTTGGCAGTCTCCGCATCGGCGGCAAGCAGTACCTCATAGGTTTTGCCGGAGAGGCCTTGCCAGCCTTTGTCGTCTTTGGTCTTGACGTAACCAGCGGCAGAGAGCTGCGCATCGACCTGCGCCGCACGGTTTTCGGCGGCGAGGTCTTCTTTTTCTTTGGCGAGTTCGTCGTTCGTTTTTTTCAACGTCTCTACCTGCTTTTCCAGCTCAGCTATTTTTGCGAGCGCTTCTTCAAGGGTCACGGTTTTCTCCTGTGGATTGGGGTTTTCGGGGTCATCATCGTCGCCAAGGACAGTGGCGTGGGTGGATTTATCGACCCCGGTCGGCGTGAAACTCACCTCGCGCACATCGCTGTCGCGCAGGATGAGGATGGGGCCGGTAACGGTTTGTCCGTTGACGTTGGCCGTTTTGCCCGCAGGCAGGCTCTCAACGCGCGCCGGGTCAATATGCGCGCTCATCTGCCAAGGGAAACCCTGGTCAGCCTCGGCGGCGACTTGTTTGCCGTGCTCGTTGTCCAATAGGGTGCCGCTGATGGTGAGGCCGTCTGCCCCGACGGCGAGCCTGCCCACGCCAACGCGCGCCGCACGGTCGTGCAGCAGCAGCGCCGGTACAGCGTCTTTGTGGGAGAGGGTGGATAGGTCAACAATGGCGCGCTGCCCCTTGTAAACAAAGGGTTTGCCGGAGTGCGCCACGCCGCTAAAGGTGCGCGGCGCGGTGTTATCCGTGCTGGCGCCAGAGAGCTGCACCCCGCCGAGCGTCAGGTAGCAGACTGATGTGGATGGTTGGTCTTTGCGCATGAGGGATTGCCCCGTGGGTTTCGGTGGGGACAGTATGCCGGGCGCAAAAAAAGCCGGTTAGACGACCGGCTTCAGCGTGCGGGAAATTCGGAAATCCCGTTTTTTGGGGTTGAGGTGGTGAGAAGTCTTGCAGACAAGACGAAACCCGATTTAAAACCCTTTTAAATCTTCGCCCAGTCATTTAACGGTTTTCGGGTGGCATCCTTGCCGGGGTTTTGGCTTTTAACGGCGCAGAGGGCGATTCAGGGCTAATAGTTAAAGGTAATCCCGTCTTTGCGCGCGGCTTCTTCCATTTTCCCGATATTTTCCAGCCATGCGGCGATGGTGTAGGGCTGAAGCCAGTCGGGGACGTCAAACCCGCCCTGTTCCAGTACGCAGGCCATGTCAATCACGCTGTCCAGCGGCGCGCTGATGAGGTCGTCACGGGCAGAGCCGCAGGCATTGCCCCAGCCTTCCGCCAGCGCGCGCGCAATGGTCGCCTGCAACTGCGCCACCGCCGCCGCTGTCCCTTCCAGCCGTCCGTGGTCGGCATAATCGTCGCCCAGCCCGCGATTGGGCTCAATCCGCTGCCGTATCCAGCGGATGGTGCCGTAATTTTTGCCGTCTTTGACCAGTTCAAAGGCGCGAATCACCGTTTTCATGGTTGCCACCTCGCCAGCAATGCCAGCCCAAAATGGAGAAAATCCGGTTTGGCAGCCAGTTCCTGATATCGTCCCCGGTCTCCGCCCAGTAACGCCTCAAAAATCATCGTCATCAACTCCAGCGGTTGCGGGTCGTCTTCGTTGCCGTACATTTTGCCATAGTAAGGGCGTGGAAAATCGTCTTTCTTGGCTATTTCCCCAATGCCATAAAGCGTGCTGTCCGTCAGCTCCCGCAAAGTTTTTGCGGTCTCTCCTGCCGTGCGTTCCGCCCAGAGCCGTGCGAATTTTTCCTGCAATTCCGGCATGATGTCTTGCAGGCGGTGGGCGAATTCATGCACCTGCATGGACACGCCTCCGTCCGCTTTAAGGATATTGACCAATAACATACTGTCACCTTGCTGGATGGTTTTATGCCGCCCCTTGAATGCCCAGCTGAAGTTTTCTGCACCTTCAGCAAGGGATTCGGGATTCTTTTTCATTTTTTGAATAGTATCTTCGCTAATTTCATCCATGTAGGAATGCCAGCCCCGGCGCAAATTGGCTTCCAGCAGCACCCGCCCGCGCGCGTTTGAGGCTTCTATCCATGATTTGGGGTAGCGGCGCAGGATGGCTTGAAAATCCTGCACAAATTCTTCCTTGCTGCCGTAAGCGTTTACCTCCCCGTCCAGTTCCACCCCTTCACGCCGCAGGATTTCCATGATGCCTTCATGCGGTTTCCCTGCACTGATGGCTTGCTCCAGTACTTCCTGATAGCGTTCTGCAATCGCCTTGCCTTCCGCAATGATGTTGGCGCTGCTGGAGAAAATATCCCCGCCGCTACCCAATGATGCCTGCAGACGCTGCAAATCATCCAGCAGGCCGCAGGCAAAGGCTTCGCCGTGCTTTTCTTCGGCCATTTGCAGCAATGCGCCCAGCCGGTCGCCGGGATTATGGGCAAAGGATGGGTCAACCCCCTCCGGGTAGTGTTCCACTTCGCCGGTGCGGGTGTTGATGTGCTCAACGTCTTTGAGTACGGGGCTTTGACTGATGCCGCTGGCTTCTGCCTGCCGCCGGGTGAGGGCGCGCACGTTGCAGCGGCAACCCCAGCCGTTGGGCGGGAAATGCGTTTGCCAAAACGGGTCATCGACCGGCAGTACCATGTTGTAAAACGGTTTGTGCGATTCTCGCGGCTCGCCCGCATCCGAGGGGATGTATTTGAGGTAGGGGAACAGCTTTTTGTTGCGCTGGATACGCTCCCATTGCCCGGCGGCGTAAGCGGTGTGCAGGTTGGTGTGGTAGATGGTACGCAGGCGGCGGGTGCTGCCCAGTTGTACTTTTTGGATTTCGCCTGTGTCCGGGTCGCCCATCACCGCCTGCCCCCACCAACCGCGCGCCATTAAATAGGGTTTAAGTCGCTGTTTAAAGGCCGCAAAATCGGTACCGTTTGCGAGTGCGTCGGTGAGCGCGGCGCGGGTTTCGGCCAGCATATCGGCATCCATCATTTTGGCGACGGTAAAGGAGACGGCGTGCTCGTAGCTGGCAGTATCCTGCCAGGCAAAGCTGATGTGACTGCGCTTGTTTTTGAGGTGCGCCAGCGCCTCACGGTTAATCAGCGGCGCAGTCTTGCTTACTCCGACCATTTGTCCGCCCCCGCCTGCCCAGCAGCAAACGCCGCTTTCAGTTTGGCTTCAAGGTCGGCAGTCATGCCGCCATCCGGCAGTTGTAGCGTAGAGAGCGCCGCCTCAAAGTCGCGGTAATCTTTGGCATCCGCCAGCGCGGCGATGATGGCATCGATTTTCGGGGTGAGGATTTTGCGGTCGTGGGCAAGGTCGCCCTTGTCCGCGCCGGGTGCAGATTGGGAGAGGCGCAGCGACAATGCCGTGGCTTCGCTGGCAGGCGGGTCAACCAGTTGAATGTGGTCTTTCTCGAAGCCGAGGACATCGGTGTAATAGGCTTCGGTCAGGCGTACCTGCCCGGTGGCAAGGTACTGCGCATCCCGCTCGGCACGCTCCAGACTGATTTCGGTCTCTTTTTCAAATTCAAACCATAGCCCCTGCGGCGCGGGGATGGCGACGCCAAAGCTGCGGTTGACGGCAAGCAGCGCATTGATGGCGTGCTGTCCCGCCTCTTGCAGCAGGTCGAGATAGCCGGTAATGCGGTCTTTGCGCGCCTTGTCGTCGGTCTCCTGCGCGCTGCGCGAGCCGCTGTCGAGCTCCGAGGTTTTGACCCGCCCCAGCAGCAGTTTTTGGATGCGTGAGTTGGCCAGGCGTTCAATACGGGCAAAGGCTTGCCCGTCGCTGTCCAGTTTGTGCAGGGCGATTTCGTCGTCCTGACCAATAACGATGCCGCCGCCGGAGAGAAAGCTGAAAATCTTGTTGGCAAAGTCCTCTACCGCCTCGCCAAAGCCGCTCTGTTTGCCGACTACATAGGGCTGCGCATAACGGCGAATGAATTGCAGCGCGTAGGGCAGGCCTTTTTTGCGCAGTTGCACCGCCGGGTAAGCGCGGATGGCGAGCGGGTCGCCCTTGATGTTTTTGCTGTCGGCGCGGCTGGTCAGCAGCAGAAATTTGACGTCACGGTTAACCGCCTCGTCCGCGCCCGCGCCTTTGTAAAGCAGGGAGCCGTCGGCTTTGGGTTCGTAGTTGTCGAGTTCGCCGCTTTTGTTGGCTACGCGGTCGATGAGCCACAGGCCGTCCGTGTCGCGGCGGTACACATATTCGGCCACCGCATAGCCGCCCAGGCGCGCATTGATGGCGATGTCGGCGAGGGTAGCCATCTGGCCGCGCAGGTTTTTGTAGAGGCGGTTGATGGTGTCCTCATGCGCGTCCTCGCCCCAGATACGCCAGTTTTTCGCCAGCATCGCCGCGCGGATGTCTTCGCGGCAGCTCTCAAATTCGTCGTCGAGGCTGGTGATTTTCAACAGTTCCATCCGCGTCAGTCCCAAATCGGCGAGCAGGCTGTCGGCGGTGCTATTGTCTGCCCATTGCGAGAGCGCCAGTCCGGTATCGGTTACCAGTGCTTTCAGGTCAATTTTTTGTTTTTTGCCAAAGGTAATGCCAAGCATGGTTTCCTCAATGATGTAAAAATAACGATGGTGGTGGTATTGCTGCCGCTACCCCAACCCTTTCTCGCACTACGCGCGAGCTGTTCCAGTCCCGCTGCGGGCTTCGCCCTGCGGGGGAGGGAGCTATAAGGTCGGTTCGGGAATTTCGACCGGGCGCAGGCTTTGCCCGCTGCCACCGCTCGCCACCGCGCCCGCCCACAGCATATGCAGCGCATCGGGGCCGTCATCGTGGTCAGCCTTGGGATAGTGGCGCAGTTGGTCAATCAGGGTCGCCTGCTCCTGATGCAGCAGGATGAGTCCGTTGGCAAGGTGCGGTTGCAGGGATTCAATGCGCAGCGCCTTGTCGCTGTGCGGGGTAACCGCGCGCGCCGGTACCGGGATGCCACGCGCCGCGCTGCGCTTAATCAGCTCCGTCCGCAGAAATTCCTGAAACTGTACCGCCTCGACAAACCACACTTGGCAGTGGTAGCGCTGGTGCAGGGCGATGACGTCCTCAATGATGCGGTCTGGCAGGCGCTTCCTGATTTGTGCCTCGGCCACGTAGAGCTTGCCGGTCGCGCGCTGATAGCCGCCGACAAGGATGGCAGAGGGGTCGCGCGCCGCGCCGAGGCGGCCAAGCGACGGGTCAACCGCGCCAAACCACAGCAGGTCAGGCGGCAATGCTCCCCAAAATTGCAAGGCATTGGCAAAGGGCGCATCCTCACCGCTTACTGGGTCGTTTTGGTATTCGCTGTCAAAGGCAGCATGACCATCGCGGGCGCGCAATTTCATTAGTTCAAGGATGGGGCGCGCCGACCAGCTGACCACCGCACCTTTGTCCATTTCCGCGCGTTGTTCGGCGTAGTAGCGGTCGGCGGCGTCCTTGCTGGTCTGCCAACGCGCCTCCCACTCGTCCCACAGCGCCATGTTGTCCGGCCAGCGGATGACCGCGCGGAAGCGTGCCGTCGTCCAGCCGCTGTTGGCAAGAGTGCGCGCCAGCACGCTGTCGTAGTGGAGGATGGTGCCGATATAGACCACGTCCATTTTTTCGCCCGCCGCACCGAGCGGCAACACGGTGCGCTTCAGCCAGCCGTGCAGCTTGTCGCGCTGCGTCGGGCTGAGCACCTGCTCGTCGTTTTCGAGGTCGTCGAGGATGACCAGATCGGGGCGGTAGGCGCCGTGGCGCAGGCCGCGCAGCTTTTTGCCGCTGCCCGCCACCTGTACCTTGATGTTGTTGCCGGTGACAATCGTCCCCGCCTGCCAGACGCGGCCACCGCCTGCGACGTTGGGAAAATCAATGGCAAGGCGCGGATTGGCGGAAAGCTCGGTTTTGATGGCTTCCAGCATCGGATAGGCCTGGTCAATGCTCTCCATCACCAGCAGGATGTAGCGCTTTTGCCCGGTAACAATGCAGTAGAGGGTGTAGAGCTGGGTGACAATGGTGGATTTTGCCTCGCCGCGCGGCGCGGCAATGGCGTCCAGCTCGCTCCCCGGCGAGGCAAGGATGCGCGGCAGGCGTTCAAAGAGGTAGCGGTGCAGGTCGCTTTTTTCCGGGTGGCGAACGTAGTGCGGGAAATAATGGGTAACGAAGTATTCAAAGCCGCTTACCGGGTCATTGACCGCCTTGATGCGCGCAGCGATGGCGGCGGCGGAATCGTCCCAACCGGCATAGTGGGCTTCGATGTTGGCGCGCAGGGTGGCGGAGAGTGCCGCCAAATCCTTCAGAAAATCTTTGCTTTTCATTTCAGCTCCCGCTCCAGCTCCGCGCCGAAGTCTTCCAGCACCTCCAAAAAGCCGCCGAGCAGGTCGGGGCGTTTCAGTTTGAGGTAATCGGCCAGGCGGTTAATCACTTCCAGCGCGGTCGCGAGGCGCGAGGTTTCCGGCAGCAGTTTGCGGTTGGCCGAGATGGCCTTGTTGTAGCTGTCGGAGAGCGAGGTCAAGAGCGCCACCCGTTCGGCGGCGTCAATCGGCGCATCGGTGAGGGCGTCCATCGTCGCCTTGAATTGCAGCACCAAATCGGTGAGCAACTGGCGCGCGATGTCCTCCAGACTGCCGCCCGCCATCGTGTGTGCGGCACGCACCCGTTCCCAGTCGTCGCCCGCCTTTTCCGCGCCCGCCTTCCAGCGGCGCGCGGTGGCAATGCTGACCTTGCACAGCTCCGCCGCCTTTTCAAGCGACAGCCGCTCAAAGACATAGAGACGGCGCAGCTCGGTGCGGGTACTCTGCTCATGCGCCACGGATTACCCCCCGAATTTGGCGCGAATAAATTCGATGCCCAAATGGACGATGCCGCCGCCGACCATGCCGCCGGAAAAGCCAACAATGGCGGCACGCCGCCCCTGCTCGCGCTCCAGTTTGTCGAGGCGCTCCAGCAGGCGGCGGTTTTGGCTGTGGATGTCGCGCATCAGCCGCAGCATTTCTTCGGTTTCGGTCTCGGTCGGGCGTGGTACGGTGATAATCGTGCTCATGATTTGTCTGCTTTCCTGTCCAGTTTGTCGTTTATTTTTTCCACTTGTGCCCTGACGTCTTGCATCAGGTGGTAGAGGTTTTGGTAATCCTTGCCCGCATCATCGCGCCGCTGGTAGCGCTCCTTCACGTCCTCAATGGCGCGTTTATTCTCCTTGCCACGCTCGTCCACCCCGCGCACCCAATACCACAGCACGCCAGAGAGCAGCGTCAGCAGCGCGCCATAGAGCATCTGCTCGGTCATTTTTGCCGCCCCATGCAGCGCGCGCGCCAGGTCTGGTTATGCGAGAGCACCTGCCGCAGGGTTTCCGTGGTGTCGGCACGCGAGGGACGGATGACGCGGTAGGCGTGGCAACCGCTGTCAATCACTACCGGCGGGCGCGCGCAGGCGGTGAGTAGCAGGGCGATTAACGCGGTTTTAACAGCGGTTTTAATCATACTACTTCCCTGTCATGCTATGCTGTAACCCGCTCTTGGCTACAGGAGCGCGAATTGAAACATCACGCAAATCCCCCTGTTTTTGCAGCTCGCCGATGACGGCGGCTTCATCGAGGCGTTCAACATGGTAGTCAATTTCGGCACGTTCGCGTGCCGCTTCCAGCACGCGGTTTTGTACGGCAATGGTGCGTTCGGCGTCGGTCAGTTTGTTTTGCAGCCGTTTGACGCGCCCCAGCGCCAGCCACAGCAGCGCGCCCAGCAGGCCGCAGAGGCCGAGCAGGGTCAGGATGAGGTTAATCATGGCTTCCCTCCTCGTCATCCAGGCGGGTCACTTCGGCATCCGCAGGCGCATAAACCAGCAGCTCGTTGTTATACGATGTGGGGAGTAGGCTAAATTTCCAGCCGTCTGCAAGCACCAAAGGGCGGGATTCATCCAGTAACGACACGCCAATATGCCAGCAACCGTTTTCACGGTATTGCCCGGTAATCAGTACGCCTTCGCCATTAGGGCGGCGTAAACTGAAGCGGCCTTCTTTATCAAAGCAGTCGCAATAAAAGCCGGTTTCTTCTTCGCCAAAGACGTCGTCCGAATGCCCTGCGAAGCGGTATAGTTTGGCGTCTTGTATGTTTTGCCGGTTCATTCTTTTTCTCCTTCGTAGCGCGCGCGGTAGGCGGTAACTGCCCCCTTGCTCACGGTGAGGCCGCCACAGTAGGCGGCGTAAGCAATAAACAGCTCGCTCGCCGAATCGCGGTCAAGCGCGACCGCCAACAGCAGCACCATTGACAGCACCACAAACCCGGCAAACTGGATGGTGGCGGTGGTGGAGAGGCGGCCATCGGCGTTGCTCACCAGTTCGTAAGCCTTAATCATCGCGCGCCTCGCAGATATGCCCGGCAAGCGGTGCCATATCGCCCGCCAGCCAGTCGGCGACGGTAAAGCCGGGGCAGGTTTTCAGCCATTCGTTGGGCTCGATGGTGCCGTCGCCGTTGATGTCGGGCGAGAGGTCGCGGTGGCCGCAAATGCGTGCCTGCGGGTAGCGCGCCTGCAATTCACGGATGAGCGCCGCCAGCGCCGTCCACTGCGACGCCGTAAACTGGTCGGTGCCGACCATGCAAATGCCGATGCTGTGCGCGTTGTGGCCTTTGACGTGCGCGCCCATTTCCAGCTCGTGCCGCCCCGGTTCGGTGGCGCCGTCGGTGTCGATGACGTAATGGTAGCCGATATGGTGCAGGCCGCCGTTAAATTTGCTGATGTTGTAGGCGCGGCGCTCGAAGCCGCGCGCCTTGTGCCAGCCGTCAATCACCTGGGCGGCGCTGTGCTGCTCATTGCCGAGCGCACGCCCGTTGGCAGAGGCGGCACAATGGATGACGATTTTGTCGATATAAGGCATGACTGCTCCTGTCGTGGCTAATGATGGCGGCAGTATGCGCGCGCGCGCGTAGCCAGCTGTAGCCGCCGCGCTTCAGCGGGCAACAAAAAACCCCGCACGGGCGGGGTTCGGCAACTGTTGCGTAATAGTTGATAGTTCAGTTGTCAATTATTCCTTGACAACCGCATTGTGATTACGGGGCTTCATGTTAGCACGGCGGCGCGGGCAGTTCGATATTGCGCCAAATCACCTGCTCCAGCGCGCCCACGGCGTCAATCAGCTCCGGGACGAGTACCTGTTCGACTTCAAGGTATTCTTCGGCGTTGCAGGCCGCTCCGGCTTGCAGGGCGAGGCGGTGCAGGCTGCTGATGCGATAGGCGGCGCTGGTGACGCGCTCAAGGTGCTGTTGCAGCACGCTCATGTTACACCTCCCGCGTGGCGATGCCCGGCAACGCCAGTTGCGGGTTGTCGCCAAAGCCGAGGGTGGCTAGGCGCTTCAGGCGCGCCGAGACCGCCTGCCGCGAGATACCGAGCAGGCGTCCGATTTCTTTTTGACTGAGACCGAGGCGGCGGTAGCGCAGCAGTTTGAGCGCTTCCGGGTGTGCCTGGCAGTAGGCGTCTTGCAGTTCGTCGATCAGCCACAGCAGGCGGCTGCTATCCTTCTGCACCAACACCCGCTTTTCCAGTGCGATGAAGTAACGGCGCACCTGACGCCCGCGCTCCGAACGCTCCACCATCGCCAGCTCTTTCGCCATGTCAAGGGTGAGATGGTATTCATGGACGATAACATTTTGACGTTCGCCCTTTTTGGCGAGCGTTAAAACATAGTCCTGATTTTCAACAAAATCATAGTCAAAAATCCGCGCTTTTATCCAGTTGGAGAAGTCGCGTCCGACTTCAAGAAAAGCGTGCAGGGTACGTGCATCCACCAGCGGCTGTTCAATGCCGTCAAGGATGCCGTTAAAGGTGGGGATGAGGTCGCCGGATGCGGCGGGGGTGGGATGTGTCATGGCTGACTCCTTTCTAAATTTTTCGAAGTGATGCCCTGTTCAGGGCGCCGGGGCGTTCGAAAGCTGTAGAAAGTCAGCCGAGATGATTCCCCTTGCGGGTCTTGTATTCTCTGCCCCCCCGGCATTACGGGATTGCACATTATGCCCGGATGGCGGGCACAAAAAAACCACAATGTCGGATGCGGACTGCCGCTTTCTACGAGGTTTTCGACGCCTCACGGATATTCTGCGCCCGCGCGCGGCAAAGTGCAAATGTTTTTGCAACCCTTATGAACGACGGCGCACTTTGAAGCTAATATCTGACGGATCGCCTGGAAAGAGCGGCAACAGTTTGGCAATTTTCTCGCCCTGCACGACCCCGGCATAGCCGTCGCCATCAAGCCAGTTCGCCAGCCGCCGGTCTTCGTCCTGTACCAATCCCTCGGAAACTACCGGATAAAACAGCGGATTGGGGCGCGCGATTTGCCGCAGGAAGTAGGCGCGGTGCAGTACCATCCACGCCAACGCCGCATATTTTTCGTAGATGAGGTCGTTTTCGTATTTCGCTCGCGCCGCTGCCAGCCACGGCATGACCACGGGGTCAAAATCTGCCAGTGTCAGCAGGTTTTCCGCCTGTTCAACCAACGCGGCTTTGGTCGTAGCCGGTCTATGTCCGGCAGTTTTCAATAGCGCTTTGAGGTCAGCCACTTTCAGCAATGCCGCTGCGGCGGCGATGGTTTGCGGCTTTTGCGGTTTTCTCGGTATATCAGCAAAGGCGCCTGCGTAGCAGTCATGCTCGCGGCAAAAAGCGGCGCAGCGCTCATATAGCGACCACACAAAAGGCGCACCATGATGCGCGTCGTAGAGGATTTCGCCCAAATCTGCCGAGCCATCGGCATGGTCTTTGATGTGTTTGGCCACGTTGCCACCGCCACGCGGCAGTTTGACTTTGCCGTCCTTGATGATTTGCTGGCAGGCCGCCTTTATGAACGCCGAATGCAGGGAAAAATCCCCGCTATTAGCATAGGGTGTCAAGGTTGCGATAAGCGCGTCGATTTCCTGAATGTCCATGTATCCAACCCCTAAATTTCGTCTATAACAGGCTTGAATATAGCTGGCGTGCTGCTTGTGGTGCAAATGTTTTGCAACAGCACCACGCGGCAGGGATACAATTTTGTTTTTTGCAAGGAGCCACAGCGATGACACCCCGCCAACGTACCCACCTGCGCCTTTTGCGCGAAGGCAAGCCACTGGCTCAGGTGGCTGGTGTTGCTGGAGGCAGGACTGTTTTCGTTGATGACGGGACAACTGTTTGCACGGGCGCAGTCCATGCCGACGACGCAATTATTATGGGCGAAGGCGGCCTTGTTACTAACCGCAACGTCCATCCTTGCAGGAGTAGTGGCACTATTTGGCGAAGTTGTTCTCGGTCGGCGGCTGTTAGCGGCTCACTTACGGTCACTATCACCGTCCCCGGTGACACCAACAGGGGTGCGACCGTTTTTTGCAGGAATTCCCAAAGTTTGCCGAATAGCCGAATGGCTTTGCTACATCGCGTTTTGTGGCTCGATTGCGGCGTGGATGCGGGTGATTTGGTTGCTGTAAACACGTTGACTCCTTTAGCTGGGCAGGGAAAGCCTGCATTGTGGTGCCATGCCAGCGTAACAAATAGTCGAGCGGCTTCAGCGGGATGAGTGGGTTGCGTTTTCCTCTGGCGGCACGTTCGCCTTTTCCTTGTTCTTGTTGCGCTGCATTTCACGCCATCGCGCCGGGTCAATACGTTCTTCCGGGGGCAATGCCCATAATCCGCGCCGTGCATCCTTGGCCTCGCGCTGTACTGACCAAAGGTCATCGCGGGCGTTGTATTTGTAGGACACCCACGCCGCGCCCTGTGCAACCATTTCGCGTTGCACGTCCAGCCCGTCATCACGCACCACGTCACAGACGTGGCGCTGCCAATGCTTGCTGTGGCAGGTGGCGGTAATAACACGCCCGGCAACCAGCTTTTTCAGTTCGTCGGTTGCTTTTGCCCCCCACGGCTGTTTCCGCTCCGGCGCATCAATGTGACGCAGGCGGATTTTGTAATCTGTTTTTGTCGCGCCATCATCGACCAGGATGGTCAGCGTATCGCCGTCAGTGACGTAGATGACCTTGCCGATGTAGATGTCGGTAGCGGCAATGGTACGGTCTGCTGCCAGTAGCAGTATCAGTACAAATGATTTTGCTAATTTCCTTTTTGTTGTTGGTGGCAATCGCATAACCGTGTCCGTTTATTCTTGGGCATTGCGCAGGAGGTGGAGTAGTGCTGCCTTCTTGCTGCCATGCTGCTCGGCAAGCGCGGCAAACTGCTGCGCATACGGTGGCTCAAGGAGCACGCTGAAGCGGATACCGCCTGCCTCCAAAATTTTTTGCTGTGCCGCCCGCGCTGTCTGCGCCCGCTGCGCTTTGGCACGTGCTGTCTTACTGTTACCCATGCTTCTCTCGCGTAACAAATGCCCATGCCAAATCGCGCTCAAAGCGTTCCAGTCGCGGCGCATCGCCGCCATCCCCGGTTATCCGGGATGCGGCAAATGGTACATCAGGCGGTGCCCCGGTATTGGCAATAACCGCCCACGCTACCGCCTTGCGGCGGCTGTGCGTGCAAATCACCATTTGGCGGACTTCGTGCGCGCCGTCATCTTGTTGGCGCTGTATCAGTACAGCCAGCATTTTGCCGCTTCGTTGTTGGCAAATGCAAAGGCTATCTTCGCCCACAGCCAAAGGCGCCATCGGCGCCTTCAGCCACGCATCTAACCGCGCCATCTCGCTGGCATCAGCGTCAGCGTGGTGACTGCGATAGTGCCTGTTTGTAGTTACGTTGACGTGGTATATGTGCACCGTTTCTCCGTAGCTGCCCCGGCTGTCTTGGCAGCCGGGGGTAAAAATATCAATAAAAATCCTCTGGCGCCCAGCCGTAATGCGTCGGGATGCCACAGATAACCTCAAGGCCGCCGAAAATCATCCGGTCATTTTTGGCGACCAGACAAAAATCGCCGGTTGCCAGCATATGGCGTATCAAGGCCATTGTATTGGGGTGGGTCACCACTTCTGTGCAAAACCCCAGCGTCCAGCTTTCCTTTTCTGCGCCTTTGCCGTGTTCGCGGCAGGGCATTTTGACTTCGATGCGGTCGCCGAAGTCAACAAAGGTATATTCGCTGTTCCAAATGTCAAATTTGGCCGGGATTTTTGTGATTTTCGCGGTGTTGTTTGCGTTCATTTCAGGTCTCCTGCCGCGGGTTTGTCAAATATCGTCAGGCTGCGGCGTGCCTTTCGATGGGTTTATATTACTATGTCATAGCAATAGATGCAAGAAATTCCCTCATGAAAAATGCTTTTTTTCATAATCTACTGATTTTACGTCAATCCTCGCCACTGCATAATCTGGTCTGCCCACCAATCCATCAGGCGGCGCCGCTCACCCAGCATATTGCTGTGGTCATAGATGGCCGCTACGCCGCGAGGCCTATGGTCAAGCTGTCTTTCGACGGCCTGGCTCGTCCACAAGCCCGAATCATTGGCGCGCGTCGAAAACACGTGCCGGATGCCGTGCACGGTTTGCTGCATATCCCCCCTGATATGCAGCAGCATATTACTGACGGTACTGAGATGTATGGGGGCATCCTCCCGCCTGTACGGTGTTGGGAATATCCAGCTTGTTCCCAGTTCCCGCTGTTCTTCGAGGATAGTCAGCAGCGGATGCGTAATCGGCAGGCTGTGTGGCGCGCCCATTTTCATACGTTCTTTGGGGATGACCCATTTGCGTGCGCCCCAGTCGATTTCTTCCCAGCGCCCGTGGACGATTTCTTGGCGTCTCCCCGCGGTGTACACCAACGCCCACCACGCATTGCGTACTGTACGGGTACCACATGGCGAGGCGTCAATCCGTCGCAACAGTTGCCCAAATTCACGAGGTGGCAGGTAGCCCCAGTGTTCTTTTGATTTTGCCGGCAAATACCGGTAGAGGCGTGCCGCCGGGTTGTAGCTGAGGATACCCAACACCGAGGCGTAATCCAGGGCACCGTTAATGTCACTCAACAGGCGATGTGCAACATCTATGCCGGATTTTTCACTGATGACGGTTATGACTTCCAGTATTTCTTTTGCCGTGAGATTCTCAACTTGCCGCCCCCGCAGCGCGGGAACGAGGTAGCGGTTAATGCGGCGCTCCCGTAGCAGCGCCGTTCTTGGTTTCACCTGTTTGTCGCGGATTGCACGCCACTCATCTATCAGTTCAAGCAGTTCCATTAAGTTCTCCTGCCCCTGCAAGTCCGGGGCGCGACATGACTTGTGGTTTCAGGGGAGACGACGGGGGCGTGGTTCGCCGCGTGAGCAAGCGCCAAAGAGGCCGTACTGCCACGCACCGCGCACGAACAGGTCAATGATTTGCGCGGCGGAAAGACCATATTCCGGGCTGTTTCGGTACTCACTCCAGTCCCATGAAGCGACGGGCGCAGGCTCCCTGTCCATGTCATCAAACAATCCGGCGGGTTCCTCTACTTTGGAGCCCTTGTATTGGTACAGCCTTGCCTCCAGCAGTTCTTTTGCACTGTATTGCGCCAAAGGATTTTTCTTGTATGCATAACCGCACAGTCTGGCGCACAGGTTACTGTCCCCCTTATGAGCGATGTTGGCAGCATCAAGTGCATCCATCCAGGCATTGTGGGCTTGGTAGTGCCATTCTTGGTTCTAGCTCTTGCCTCCAGCTATGTTTTGAAACATTT
>ERZ773060.110-NODE-110-length-38833-cov-4.49652_pt1 | contig 38833 bp, 32 predicted proteins | sample MGYA00580628_ERZ773060 | MGnify/ENA primary metagenome ERZ773060 (study PRJEB29015, sample SAMEA2738019) | human oral metagenome | biome: human oral; feature: human-associated habitat; material: dental | place: China | collected 2045 ... | reverse complement strand
CCTTGGGATGCGGGGGCAGCCTGAAAAGCGAAAATCAATTGGTGCGCGCGCTGCATGGCTTGGGCGATTAAATCGGCGGGGCTGAGGCTGGGGGATTTTGGGGGGTGCGATGGGGCGGGGTCGTTTGGGTTTTGTCGTAATTCGTTGCGCTCGTTTTGGTTTTTTGGAAACTCGTTGCGCTCGTTTGGTTCGTTTTGGCTTTGTGTAAATGCGTTGCGCCCGTTTTCAGGCTGCCTTGGGTGGGCGGCGAGTTTGGCTTGGTAGGCGGCGGCTTTTTGTTTGCGCTCGGCTTCTATGCGTTGTTTGCGTGCGATTTGGTTTTCGTAGCGCGCTTGGGCGTGTTGGGCAGCCTGAAAACGCTCGGCGGCTTGCGGCTCGCGGGTTAATACGCGCGCTTGCGGCAGATGTTGGGCGGCGGTGGGTTGCATATAGATGCAGTCCACGGGGCAGGGAGCAACGCATAAGCCGCAGCCTGTGCATTCGTCTGCCAACACGGTGTGCATTTGCTTGGATGCGCCCATAATCGCATCAACAGGGCAGGCGCGGATGCAGGCGGTGCAGCCGATGCAGATGGCTTCGTCTATCCATGCCAGCGCGGGGGCTTGGGTTTTGGCGGGGGGGATTTCAGGCTGCCCTAGAAGCTCGGCGAGATCGTGGATAACGATGGCGCCACCTGGGGCGCATAGGTTGATGGGGGCTTCGCAGCGGGCGATGGCTTGGGCGTAGGGCAGGCAGCCTGAAAAGCCGCATTCGCGGCATTGGGTTTGCGGGAGTAGGGCGTTGATTTGGGCGGCGGTGGGCATGGTGTTGTGGTTGGGTGTTTCGTAGTTAATGTGTGTTCGCTTTCAGGCTGCCTTTGCTGTAAACAAAAGCAGCCTGTGTGTTGTTATTTTTTGATGCGTTGGCATGCCATGCCCATTAGCGGGGGATTGGCGGCGTTGGTGAGCGTGAACAAATCGGGGGTGAAGATGAGTATGCGATAGGATTCGCTGGTTCTGTTTTGCAGAATACTAACGAGCTGTTTGTCCATCGTGGCTTCGGGCGAATCGGGCGCGGGGGATAATTCAGGCGCAGCAGGGGGATGTTTGTGTAGCTTGGTGATTTTTTGGTCATGGAAAGTGAGAATATTGCCGCGCACGCTCCATTTGCCGTTTGCGGTTAGCTTGTATTGATAGTTGATTTTGTCGTTTTTGCTGGGTTGGGATGAGCCTTTTTCGCTGGGCGCATCTATGCGGAAAATAAGCGTTTCTTGGCTGGTGTAACGCGCGTTGGGCTTAAATTGTATGGTGCTGTCGTCTTGCACTTCATCGCCCATTTGGGCGTGGCATTGCCAGTTGCCGATAAAATCGCTGGCTTTGGGCATGGCGGTGGATTTGCCTTTGGGCGCGGCGAAGCTGGCAATGGGCAGCGCGAGCAATAGAGCGGAGAGTAGGATTTTAGACATGGCGTTTCCTTGTTGATTATAGATGATGGGGCGTTTTGCTTTTGCGGAATAAGGCAGCCTGAAAACGGATAAAAGGCGTGTTGTGTTGGCGTTTGGGTTTTGCCAGAGCGCATCAATCCATTTTCAGGCTGCCTTTGCTGGATGGTTGTTATGCCAAAGGCAGCCTGAAAAATTGTTTACTCGGTGCGCGACAAAATGCTGCGTTTGCCATCCGCGCCTGCGGGCGAAACAATGCCTTCGTCTTCAAGGGCTTGCATCAGGTTGGCAGCGCGGTTGTAGCCGATGCGCAGCTGGCGTTGCAGCGAGGAAATGGACGTTTTGCGCGTGCTGACCACAAACTGCACGGCTTGGTCAAACAAATCGTCGCCGTGGTTGCTGCTGGCTTCGGGGTGGATGAACTGGTTGGTTTCTTCGGTGGCTTCGCCCGTTAAGATGCCGTCCACATAGTTCGGCTCGGCTTGCTGCTTGATAAAGTCCACCACGCGATGCACTTCATCATCGCTCACAAACGCGCCTTGCAAACGCTGCGGCTCGGCGTTGCCTGGTTGCAGGAACAGCAAATCGCCGTATTTGAGCAAATCTTCCGCGCCCATTTGGTCTAGGATGGTGCGGCTGTCGATTCGGCTTTGCACGGTGAACGCCATGCGCGTGGGCACGTTGGCTTTGATTAAGCCTGTGATGACATCCACGCTGGGGCGTTGCGTGGCGATAATCATGTGGATGCCGGCGGCGCGGGCTTTTTGCGCCAAGCGGGCGATTTGCGTTTCCACCGCTTTTTTCTCGGTCATCATCAAATCCGCCAGCTCATCAATCACCACCACAATCTGCGGCAGTTTTTCCAGCGGCTCGGGTTCGTCGGGGTTTAGGCTAAACGGATTAAGCAAAGGTTTTTCCGCCGCTTGGGCAGCCTGAATTTTCTCGTTGTAGCTCGCCAAATTGCGCACGCCAGCATAGGCGAGCAGGCGATAGCGTTTTTCCATTTCGGCAACGCACCAATTGAGTGCATTGCCCGCTTCGCGCATATCGGTAACCACGGGGCAGAGCAAATGCGGGATGCCGTCATAAATGCTTAATTCCAGCATTTTCGGGTCTATCATAATAAAGCGCACTTCGTCGGGCGTGGCTTTGAACAGCATAGACATAATCATCGCGTTCACGCCCACCGATTTGCCCGAGCCTGTCATCCCGCCCACCAGCAAATGCGGCATTTTCGCCAAATCGCCCACCACCACATCGCCCGCAATATCCTTGCCCAATGCCACGGATAATTTGGATTTGGCTTCGGCAAACACATCAGCGGTGAAAATCTCGTGCAACAGCACTTCTTGGCGATGCGCGTTGGGCAATTCAATGCCCATGGTGTTTTTGCCTGCAATGGTTTCCACCACGCGCACCGATTGCACCGCCAGCGAGCGCGCCAAATCTTTTGCCAAGTTCACAATTTGGCTGCCTTTCACGCCCTTGGCGGGGATGATTTCATAGCGCGTGATGACTGGGCCTGCGGTGGCGGAAACCACGTCCACATCAATGCCAAACTCGGAGAGCTTGGCTTCAATGCGCTTGCCCGTTTGGCGCAGCTGCTCTTCGCTGGCTAGGATAACATTTTGGTTTTCGGGGATTTTCAGGCTGCCTAATTCGGGCAGGCGGTAGATGCCGTTTTCAGGCTGCCTGAGGGCAGGCTCGGCAGGCGCGCGGCGGTTGGACTGCTGCGCGGGGTTGGCGATGGTTACCGCCATTTTTTTGCGATTGCTGGTGCTGCTTACCTTTTCTGCCACAGGCGCGGCGATGATGTTTTCCACTTCTGCCAATACGCGCGGCTGCAATTTGGTTTCGGCGATGATTTCAGGCTGCATCAAGCGGTCTTTTTGGCTGAACACAGCGCGGAAAAAGCGTTCCAACTGCACGCCCAGCTTTTCCATAAAATCCAGCCACGAAATCTGCACGATAAACGACAGCGACAGCAGTATCAAAATCACCAACACAAACGTGCCGCCCACCCTGCCGAGCATGTGGTTCATGCCCGCTGCGGTAAGCGAGCCCACCAAGCCGCCAGCGCCAAAGGGCAGCGAGGCATCCAAATGCGCGTTAAAGGCAAACGCTTCCAGCACGGGGCTGGCAATCATCATCATGCCTAAGCCGATGCCCGCGTTGATTTTTTTGTAGGGCGGCATGCCTGCGTCCACCAGCGGGCGGAACGTGCGATACAGCGCCACGCCCGCGGCGATGATGCACCACCAAGCCGAAAAGCCGAACAAATAGTAAGCGATGTCTGCCAGATATGCGCCCAGCAAACCCGCCAGGTTTTTCACCATGCCCAAATGCGGCACGCTGCGCGACCAAGAGGGGTCGCGCATGGTAAACGTGAGCAAGGCGATGGCGGAATAACAAGTTGCCACCAAGCCAAACAGCCACAGCGTGTCGCTGGTTAAATTGCGGTCGCGCTCGGCGCTGCTGCCGCCGTGTTGCACGGACAGCACGGTTTTGGGCTGCTTGCGCGGTGCATCGGCGGCTTTGCTTTTCGTCTTGGGGTTCAGCGGCTTGGCGGTGGTTTTTTTCGGCTGCGGGGCGCGGCTGCTGGTGGATTTTTTCGCCGCTTTTTTGGGTTGCGGGGCGGATTTTTGGGATTTGAAAATTTTGGCAATCATGGGTGGGGCAGGGGTGTGAGTTTGGGCGGCGCGAAACGAATAGCGTGGAGAACGGCGTTTCAGGCTGCCTAATAATAGTGCGTTGGCGATTTGCCAACATTTAGGTTTGATGGTGCGGATGGATAAGCCCGAAGCCTTTGCAAAACGCCAACGGCAGCCTGAAATCTAAATATGGAGCGACGACGGCTCGTCGCCAAATGGTTTAGCTAGGACTTTATTGGTTGGCAAGATGTCGGCGAGCCGCCGACGTTCCATTGATGGCAAGTTTCGGTTTATAAACGATTAAGGCAGCCTGAAAACGGTTCTTTCAGGCTGCCTGAAACGGGGGCGATTATACCTTATTTCAACATATTTTTAATCACGCCCATGATGCTGCGGCTGATGGCTTTGGTTACTTGTTTGTTGATTTGGCTGCCCACGCTGTCTGCCAAGTCGTAGCCCAAGCCTTTGCCCGCTTTTTTGCGACTGCCAAACAGCCCGCCCAAAAAGCCGCCAAGCAAGCCGTCTTCCGATTTTTTCGCGCTCTCTGCCGCTTGCGCTTGCTCGTTTGCCAGCTGCTGCAAGGCTTCGTAGGCGGAGAAATTGTCCACCAAATCTTTGTAAACAGGATACAGGCTGTCGGCTTGGAAGGCGGCGTTGCGCTCGGCTTCGGGCAGGGGCGCAAGTTGCGATTGCGGCGGCATGATGAACGCGCGTTGCACGATTTCAGGCTGCCCTTTGTCGTCTAAACAGGAAACCAAGGCTTCGCCCACCGCTAGCTCGGTGATGGCGGTGGCAACGTTAAGCTGCGGATTGCTGCGGAACGTGTCGGCGGCGGATTTCACCGCTTTTTGGTCGCGCGGGGTGAAGGCGCGCAAGGCGTGTTGCACGCGGTTGCCCAGTTGCCCCAACACGGTGTCGGGCAAATCCAGCGGGTTTTGCGTAACAAAATACACGCCCACGCCTTTGGAGCGTATCAGCCGCACGCATTGCTCCACTTGCTCAATCAACACTTTGCTGGCGTTGTCAAAAATCAGATGCGCTTCGTCAAAAAACAGCACGAATTTGGGCTTTTCGGGATCGCCCACTTCGGGCAGCGTTTCAAACAATTCGGCAAGAAACCACAGCATAAATGCGCTGTATAGGCGCGGCGAGCGCATCAGTTTTTCGGCGTTGAGGATGTTGATGATGCCTTGCCCGTTGTCGGTTTGCAGCCAGTCTTGCAGGTTGAGCTCGGGTTCGCCGAAAAAGCGGTCTGCGCCTTCGCTTTCCAGTTGCAAAAGCTGGCGTTGAATCGCGCCGATGCTGGCGGCGGAAACGTTGCCGTAGGTGTTGCGAAACTCGGCGGCGTGTTCGGAAACGTATTGCAGCACGCCGCGCAGGTCTTTAAGGTCAATCAGATGCCAGCCTTTGTCGTCTGCCACTTTAAACACAAGGTTTAACACGCCTTCTTGCGTGTCGTTGAGGTTCATCAGGCGGGCGAGCAGCATTGCGCCCATCGCCGAAATGCTCACGTGCACGGGAATGCCTGTTTCGCCGTACACATCCCAAAAGCGCACGGGAAACGCTTGCAAATAATCATCGGGCAAATCGTATTGCGTCATGCGCTCGGCAACCTTGCCTTCGTTTTTGCCTGCGCGGCAGATGCCTGAAAGGTCGCCTTTCACATCCGCCATAAACACGGGTACGCCGTCTTGGCTGAACGCTTCGGCGAGTTTGCGCAGGGTTACGGTTTTGCCCGTGCCTGTTGCGCCGGCGATTAAGCCGTGGCGGTTGGCGAGTTGGGAATGCAGGTGGATGGGTTGGTTGTCGCGGCTGTGGGCGATTAGGTAGTCGGTCATGATGGGTTTCCTTGTGGTGGGATGGGGCAGCCTGAAAAAGAGTTTGGCGTATGGCGGGGGTTTTCAGGCTGCCTATATGGTAGGTGGGATGGCGGGCGTGTATCAATACGCAATACGCGCAGGCGTTTCGGGCTGAAATCTTTGCCAAATCTGCAAACGATGGAGCGTCGGCGGCTCGCCGACAGATTGCACCAGTTGGCGACGAGCCGTCGCCGCTTCATTTTAGTTTTAGCTCCGCAACTCCGCTTCGCTCCGCAGGCTGCCTAATTGTTTGCCATTCATGCTATACACCAATAGGCAGCCTGAAAATGCTGTTTTTCCATTTTCAGGCTGCCTATGATGGGTCGTTAATGCAGAGCAACGCTGCTGGCGTTAAGGTTCATAAAATGGGACGACTGGATGCGCAGGCACGGGTCAAGCCGATAGCGCACCGAGTTAAAGCCCAATTCCCGCGCTTCCACCACGCCGTTGCGGTCGATGTCGTAGATGGCGAATTCTTCGGGGTCGTTGAGCTTGAACGAGGCAATCAGGTTTTCGCCCGTGCCGGCGGCCAGCCATTCGGTCAGGTTCAGCGCGCGGTCGCTGTCTTGGTCGTTGAGCATGATGAAGGCGGCGACGGGCTGCATGCGCGAGCAGGCATCGGCGGCAAGCGGCGCGAAGGCGGCGGTGAGGATGATGAAAAAGATGTGTGGTTGGCGTGTCATGGTTATGCTCCTGCAACCGTCATGTTGCTGATGAGAATCGAGCCGATTTTGCTGCTAGCGTTGCGGCGGAAATCGCTGCCTGTGGCGACGATGTTGCGCAACATTTCTTTCAGGCTGCCTGCGATGGTGATGCCGGAAACGGGGTGGCGGATGATGCCATTTTCTACCCAAAATCCCGCTGCGCCGCGCGAATAATCGCCCGTGAGCATGTTCACGCCTTGTCCCATCAGTTCGGTGATGAGCAAGCCTGTGCCCATTTGTTTGAGCAGGGCGGTTTGGCTGTTTTCGGTGGCGGTTAGATAAAGATTGTGTGCGCCGCCTGCGTTGCCTGTGCTGGTTTGCTTGAGCTTGCGCGCGCTGTAACTATCCAAAAAATAGCCGCGCACGATGCCGTTTTCAATCACAAAGCGCGGCTGAGTGGCAACGCCTTCACTGTCAAAATAAGTGCTACCAAGCGCGCGGGGAATATGCGGCTCTTCGCGCAAGCTGATGAAATCGGGGAGAATTTGCGTGCCGATGCTGTCTTGCAAAAAGCTGCTTTGGCGATAGAGTGCGCCGCCGTTCAAGCCGCCCACAATATGCCCAATCAGGCTGCCTGCTACGGCAGCATCAAACAAAATGGGATAGTTGCCCGTGGCAACGGTTTGCGGAGAAAGGCGGCGCGTGGCGCGTTCGGCGGCGGTGCGCCCGATATGGGCGGGAGTGTCTAAATCGTGGTGATCGCTGGCAAGGTCGTACCAAAAATCGCGTTCCATGCCGTTTTCATCGCTGGCAACCACGCTGCATGATAGGCTGTGGCGCGTGCCGCGCTGGTGTTGGCAAAAGCCGTGCGAATTGGCATAGACGAATTGAAAATGGGATGTGTTGATGCCCGCGCCTTCGGAATTGCTGATGCGGCTGTCGCTGGATAGGGCGGTTTCTTCGCATTCTTTGGCGATGGCGATGGCGTTTTCGCTGGATAGATTCCATTCGTGGTAGCGGTCTAAATCGGCGATGTGGGTTGCCATTAAATCGGCATCGGCGATGCCAGCAAAGGGGTCTTCGGCGGTGTAGCGTGCGATGTCGCAGGCAGCCTGAACGGTGCGGGCGAGGGCGGCGGGCGATAAGTCGGCGGTGCTGGCGCGTCCTTTGCTGTGCCCCGCAAACACGGTGATGTCCAGCGATTTGTCTTGCTGGTATTCGATTTGTTCTATTTCGCGCCAGCGCACTTGCACGCGTTGCCCCAGCGATTCGCTTAAATCTACTTCGGCGGCGGTTGCGCCTTTTTGCTGGGCAAGTTCAAGCGCGGTTTGCGCGGCTTGTTTGAGTTCATCGGCGGTGTGTTGGAACATGAATGGGCTTTGTGAACAAAAAAACGGCTGGATTTTAGCCGTTTTCGCGTTGCTTGGGCGTTAAAAAATATTAAGGATGCTAAATTTTCGGCGGGTATGGCATTGGGCTTGGGCGGCTAGAAGCAGAGTTTTTCAGGCTGTTGCATGGATTTTTTGCTATGATTGCGTCCCTTGTAAACAAGAATTAACAAACAAAATGGAAAACCAACGCGAAGAAGAATGGGTGAGCAAAACCCAGATGAAAAAACAAATGGATGCGCTGCAAGATTTGGGCATGGAATTAACCGAGCTATCCAGCGAAACAATGAAAAAGCTCGCGCTGCCCGAAGATTTGCTGGATGCCATCCGCGAGTATAAAAAGATTACTTCCAACAGCGCGTTGAAACGCCAGCGCCAATACATCGGGCGGCTGATGCGCGATATCGACCCCGCGCCGATACGCGATTTTTTGGCGAAGCTCAAAGGCGACAACCAAGCGCACAACGCTTTTTTGCAACGGGTGGAGCAGGCGCGTAGCCGTTTGCTGGCAAGCGATGATGCGCTGACGGCGTTTGTGTCGGATTTTCCGCACGCGGATGTGGGCGCGTTGCGCACGCTGATTCGCAATGCTCGCAAGGAAGCGGAGTTGAACAAACCGCCCAAAAGTTTCCGCGCCTTGTATCAGGAATTGAAAGCGGTGATGGAAGGGCATGAAGCCGAGTAACTTGGGCTTATCACGGCTAAACCTGTTTTCAGGCTGCCTTATGGTTATTGCCCCCATTAGGCAGCCTGAAAATAATAGGCAGCCTGAAAATGCTTAATGATTGAAGGACACCACCATGACAGACCTTTGCCCCACTTGCCACGAAGTCCACGAACCGCTCCTCGCGCTGGGCTTTATCGCGCCCGACCTGTATGCCGAGCTTTCCGCAGCAGAGCGCGCCCAGTTCCAAGCCGAGTGCGATGATAATTTTTGCATCATCCGCTATCCCGACCAAACCGACCGCTTTATCCGCGTGGTGCTGGACATTCCGATTATTGACCACGAAGAAACGCTGGACTACGGCGTGTGGGTGTCGCTGAGCGAAGCCAGTTTTAATGATTACCGCACCCATTTTGACGGCGACCACGAAGCCACCTATTTCGGCATGATTTGCAACCGCATCATGGGCTACGAGCCGAGCCCCCTATTTTTGCATTGCAATGTGAACACGCAGCCCGATGGTCGCCGCCCGTTTATCGCGCCGCATCAAGCCGAGCATCCGCTGGTGCGCGATTACACGCACGGCATCCGTTATGCAGAAGCGCAAGCCAGAGTGAATGCCGCGCTGCATCGCTTTCAGGCTGCATCATGCTGATGCGGATAAGCAAGGTAGCTTGAAAAGCATTTTTCAAACCATCCCAACGCGCCCAGTTTTCAGGCTGCCTAATGCCGCATCATAGGCAGCCTGAAACGCCGTCATCCCAAAGGACAACCCCATGCAGTCTATGCAGACTTGGCACGATGCCCTTGCCGCAGAAAAAGCCCAGCCTTATTTTCAACACATTCTCGCCACCGTTCGCGCCGAACGCCAAAGCGGACAAACCGTCTATCCGCCTGCTGCCGATGTATTCAACGCCTTTAAGCTTACCGAGTTTGCCCAAACCAAAGTCGTTATCCTTGGGCAAGACCCGTATCATGGCGAGCATCAAGCGCATGGGCTGGCGTTTTCGGTGCAACACGGCATCAGCCCGCCGCCCTCGCTGGTGAACATTTATAAAGAGTTGGCAGACGACATCGCGGGCTTTCAAATCCCCATTTCAGGCTGCCTCAACCATTGGGCGGAGCAGGGTGTGTTGCTGCTCAACACCGTGCTCACCGTGCGCGCCCACCAAGCCCATTCGCACGCCAATCTCGGCTGGGAAACCTTTACCGACCGCGTCATCGCCCAGCTTAACGCGCATCGCCAAAACATCGTGTTCATGCTGTGGGGCAGCCACGCGCAGAAAAAAGGCGCGATGATAGACCGCCGCCGCCATTTGGTGCTCACCGCGCCACACCCCTCGCCGCTGTCTGCCTATCGCGGCTTTTTTGGCTGCAAGCATTTTTCCCAAGCCAACGCCTATTTGGCGCAACACGGCATTGCGCCGATTGATTGGCAAATTTAGTTTTCAGGCTGCCTATTGCTAACAAAATAAAACCGACCAAGGCAGCCTGAAACCGCCCCCGCCCACCCATCAAGGAACAACACCATGCCCACGCCCCACCTAATCGTTATGCTCACCCACAACGACCACACCGTCGCCAACGCCCGCGAAATCTACCTGCAAAACCGCCACAGCCAAGCGCAGTTTTGGGGCTTTAAAGAAGAACCGCTGGCGCGCCAAGAAATGAAAGATTTGTTCGCCCAGATGAAAGCAGACGGCAAAACCACCTTTTTAGAAGTGGTGGAATACACCGAAGAGGCAGGCTTGGCAGGTGCAGAAGCTGCGCTGGAATGCGGCTGCGATATTTTGATGGGCACCAAATTTTATCCGTCCATTAACCGCTTTTGCCAAGCCAACGGCTTGAAATACATGCCGTTTGTGGGCGAACTTGCCGAACGCCCCACCATATTGAGCGGCAACATCGCCGACATCATCGCCGAAGCACAAAGCTACGCCGCCCAAGGCGTGCACGGTATAGATTTGCTGGGCTACCGCTACACAGGCGATGCGGCAAAACTGAACGCCGAATTGGTAAAAAGCGTACCCATCCCCGTGTGCATCGCAGGCAGCGTGAACAGCTATCAACGGCTGGACGAACTCAAAGCCGCCCAGCCGTGGGCGTTCACCATAGGCAGCGCGTTTTTTGATAACCAGTTTTCAGGCAGCATCGCCGAGCAGATTGATAAGGTGTGCGAATACATGAAAGTGTAAACGTTTTAGCTTCGCTACGCAGCTTGGCTTTGGGGCATCATAAAGGCAGCCTGAAAGCGGGTTCATGCGCTTGCACCAAGCTAAAACCCTTGCCGTTTTCAGGCTGCCTCCCCCGTCTAACCGCCCAAGGAGACCACAATGAGCAATCCCCACCTCGCCCAAATCCACGCCCTACGCCAAAACGCCCGCCAATTTTGGGCAGCATGGCAGCAAGCGGAAGCCCGACTAGCGCAGTTGGATAATATTGATTTTGTGGAACAGGCAAACGAACTGCTGCACCAATTTTGCCCCGAGTGCATTGTGGAGCTGGAAGGCGTTGCGCCCGCTTCTGGCGAGCTGCCCAGCTTGGTGTTTTCCGCCAACGGCATCCGCGAGCATTTTCCGCAAGTGCAAGCCTTGGCAGAATTGGCGCAAACCCAGCGTTACCGTGTTACCGCGTTTCGCTCGCCACAGGGCGGCAGCGATGCGTTTAATTTTGGTATTGAAATAGACGGCTTTCGTTTGAGCGTGAGCGACATCGCCGTTGCCTTGGACGAATGGGGTATGCTGCCCGCGCTGGAAATCGCGTTCACCCGCCCCATCCCCGCTGATATGCGCGACCGCGCCCAAAATATAGCAATCATCATGCTAGACCACATCATAGGCGAATGGGCAGCCAGCGTTAAAATCAGCATGGTGGATTTTGTAAACGAAATCGCGCCCGAACGCGCCCTCGCGTTCACCGAGCTGCCCGAAAAACTCAACCAAATGTGGCAAAAACTGGGCTACACAGGCCTTTACCCCGAGCCAGAATGGCAGTTTGGCACATACCAAATTGAAGAAAATGAAGAAAAAGAACAAGATGCCTTGGTGCTGATGCGCAACGAATCCGCCGCCAGACTGCTCGGACGCGCCGATATGGGCTGGGTGGTGTATGTAGAAGCGCAGTTGGGCAGCAAAGCCGATTTGGATGCCGCTTACGCGCTGCAAGACAGCGTAGAAGCCGAAGCCAGCTTGAACCAGCAAGGCATTTTCGCGTTAAGCATTATGAATATGACGGATGGCACACGTTGTATGTGTTACAGCACCAGCAATCCTGCTGGATTGGTAGAAAAAGCGTTTGCGCTGTGCGAACAATGCCCCTTGCCGACTACCATAAGCTGCCAATATGACCCGAACTGGTCTTATTACCGCTTCTGATTTTGTACACAAAAGGCAGCCTGAAAACGCCCAATGCCATGCTTACAAGCCTGTTTGTTACCCGTTTCAGGCTGCCTATAACGCGCGCCACAACACAAAAACCAAGCTGAATACAATCACTTTACCCCAACACCCAAAATGATAGAAATCAAAAACCTCACCCTGCAACGCGGCAGCAAAATCCTGCTAGACAACGCCACCGCCACCATCAACCCGCGCCAGCGCGTGGGGCTTATCGGCAAAAATGGCACAGGCAAATCCAGCCTGTTTGCGCTGATAAAAGGCGAAATTGGGCAAGACAAAGGCGATTTGCTGCTGCCCAAAACATGGAAGCTCGCCGCCGTCGCCCAAGAAACGCCCGCGCTGGACACCACCGCGCTGGATTATGTGTTGCAGGGCGATGCCGAGTTACAGCATTTTCAGGCTGCCTTAGCCGCCGCCGAAGCCGACGACGACGGCATAAAACAAGCCGAACTGCACGCCAAGCTAGACGAAATCGACGCCTACTCCGCCCCCGCCCGCGCCGCCAAGCTGCTGAGCGGGCTGGGCTTTGCGCAAGACGAACACGCCAAGCCCGTGAAAGCCTTTTCCGGCGGCTGGCGGATGCGGCTCAATCTCGCGCAAGCGCTGATGTGCCGCGCCGATTTGCTGCTGTTGGACGAACCGACCAACCACTTGGATTTGGAAACCGTGTTGTGGCTGGAAAACCACTTGGCAAGTCTGCCCTGCACGCAAATCATCATTTCGCACGACCGCGATTTTCTCAACGCCACCACCACGCAAACGCTTGAACTGGCACAACAAAAACTCACGCTCTACGGCGGCGGCTACGATTTCTACCTCAAAGAACGCGCACAACGCTTAGCAAACCAGCAAGCTGCGTTTGCCAAACAGCAAGCCAAAATCCAGCATCTGCAATCGTTTATCAACCGCTTCAAAGCCAAAGCCACCAAAGCCACGCAGGCGCAAAGCCGCGTCAAAGCCTTGGAAAAAATGGAAAAAATCGCCCCCGCCCAGCTGGACAACGAATTTCTATTTGAATTTGCTGCCCCCGAGCATCTGCCCAACCCGCTGCTCAAAATGGAACACGCCGATTTGGGCTACGGCGCAGAAACCATATTGCGCAACATCAACTTATCATTGGAAAACGGCGCACGTTTCGGGCTGCTCGGCGTAAACGGCAGCGGCAAATCCACCTTTATCAAAGCCCTTTCAGGCAGCCTGAAACCGCAAAGCGGGCAGATCATCCGCTCCGATAAGCTCAATATCGGCTATTTCGCGCAACATCAGCTAGACACATTGCGCGACGACCAAAGCCCCGTGTGGCACATCCAAAAGCTCTCGCCCGAAGCCCGCGAGCAAGATATTCGCAATTTCCTAGGCGGATTTTTGTTTGCAGGCGACATGGCGACCGCGCCGATTGCGCCGTTTTCGGGCGGCGAAAAAGCACGGCTCGCGCTGGCGATACTGGTGTGGCAAAAGCCCAATCTGCTGCTGTTGGACGAGCCGACCAACCATCTGGATTTGGATATGCGCCACGCGCTCACGCTCGCCCTGCAAAGTTTTGAAGGCGCATTGATTTTGGTGTCGCACGACCGCAGCCTTATAGAAGCCACCACCGACCAATTCCTATTGATAGACCAAGGCAGCCTGAAAACCTTTGACGGCGATTTAAACGACTACCGCGCATGGCGGCTGGCGCAAGAAAACGCTACCGCCGCGCCCGCCCAATCCAACCAGTCGCAAAGCCGCAAAGACACCAAACGACAAGAAGCGCAAATGCGCCAAGAACGCGCGCGGCGCAGCAAGCCTGTGCAGCAAAAAATCGCACAAGCCGAAAAAGAAATCGCCGCGCTCACCGCCGAGCAACAAGCATGCGAAGCCATACTGTCGCAAGAAAGCATCTATCAACCTGAAAACAAAGCCAAATTGCAAGAAACATTAGCAAAAGCCAACGAAATTAAAGTAAAATTAACAAAATTTGAAGAAGACTGGCTGCAATGGCAAGAAGATTTGGAAACCATTAATAAACAAATCGATACAGAATTTCAGGCAGCCTGAAACGGGACTTGTAAACATGAAAAAAACACTTTTAACCGGCATCGTTTTATTAACCCTATCGCAAGGCGCGATTGCCGAGATTTACAGCTGCGGCGAAGGCTGCTACACATCCAACGCAAAAAAAGGCAGCGGCAAAGCCGATTTGGGCAACAAAATCGGCAGCTACACCAGCGTGAAGCATCACTACGACGCGCCTGTCGATACCTCGCGCAGCACATCCGTCGCCACGCGCAGCAGCTACCGCCCCAGCGGCGGTGCAGCACCCGCACGCAGCGTGCCCGTTGCCAATATGCAGCCTGCCATGCCTGCCGCGCCCAAAATCAGCAGCGCGCGCGCCAACGGACGGCGCACCATCTTGGAACAAGAACTCAACAACGAGCGCAACGCCCTTGCCCAAGCCAAGCAAAACCTAGCTGATGGGCGCATTGTGAAAGGCGCGAACGACACCAACCGCGATGCCCGCATCCGCCAGCTAGAAAGTGCCGTGCTAGACCGCCAGCAAAACATCCAAGCCTTGCAGCGCGAGCTCAGCCGCATGTGATTTTCAGGCTGCCTTATCTGGCATTGCATCCCAAGCCTTTACAAACCGCCTCCCGCGTTTGTAAAGGCTTTATTAATGGAAAATAAAAGTTTTTAACGCTATAATGCGCCACTTTATTTGCCGCCCAATCCACCGAAACGCCATGAAAAAACTTGTTCCGCTTATCGCCGTGAGCGCGCTTTCCGCCTGCGGTTTCCATCTTAAAGGCATATACGCTTACGACCATCTGCCTGAACAAAAATGGTACATCTCGGGCGGTCAGTTGCAAAAACCATTGGAAAACGCCATTCGCCACGCATCGGGCACACCCGTTGCCCAAGCCGCCGCCCAAGCCGAATTGCGCGTAACCGGCTTTGACGGCAAGCGCGACATCTACACCATCACCCGCGCCGCCAAGCTCAATGAATACTTGTTTACCCTGCGCGTAACCGCCCAAGCCTATCGCAACAACCAACCTTGGGGCGCGCCGCTGGTTGCCCATGTGCGCCGCACCATGCCGTATTCGGACGGCTTAACCTTGGGCAAAGACGAAGAAACCGCCACCATTTGGCGCGATATGTATAACGATGCCGCCGACCAAATCGTGCGCCAGCTCGGCTTTTTGAACCAATCTTCCCCATCACAGCCCGCCGCGCCAACCGCCGGTGAGCCTGCGCCATAATGCCCCAGCTTGACATCAACCAGTTTTCAGGCAGCCTGAAAGGCGCGTTGCAACCGCTTTATGTTATCCACGGCGAAGAAGATTTGCTGCGGATTGAAGCTTTAGACAGCATCCGCGCCGTCGCCAAGCAACGCGGCTATCTGAATCGCGAAAGCTACACCGTGGAAAACGCCAATTTTGATTGGAACGAAGTGCTCGTCAACGCCGACAGCGCAGGCTTGTTTGCCGATTTGAAACTGCTGGAAATCCACATCCCTAGCGGCAAAGTGGGCAAAAACGGCGGCGAAGCCTTGCAGCAGTTGGCAGAAAACCTGCCGCGCGACACGGTAACGCTGATTGTGCTGCCCAAGCTGGAACGCGCGCAAACGCAAGCCAAATGGTTTGCCGCGCTCGGCAAACACGGCACGGTGCTGGAAGCCAAAGCCGTCAGCAACAATGCTTTGCCCGCGTGGATTAACGCCCGCCTGCAACAACACGGCTTGGAAGCCGAAGCCGCCGCCATCGCCCTGTTTGCCGAGCGGGTGGAAGGCAATTTGCTCGCCGCCAAGCAAGAAGTGGACAAGCTCGCGCTGCTGTTCCCGCAAGGGCATTTAATCAGCATTCAAGACGCGCAAGAGAGCGTTGCCAATGTGGCGCGGTTTGATGTTTTCCAGCTTGCCGCAGCGTGGATGGGCGGCAATGTGCGCCGCACCGCCCATCTGTTAGACGCTCTGGCGGCGGACGACGAAGAACCCGTTTTGCTGCTGTGGGCGGTTGCTGAAGACGTCCGCACGCTGATTCGGCTGAGTGCGGCATTCAAACAGGGCAAAACCGTGCAAGCCGTGCGCAACGAATTGCGCTTGTGGGGCGATAAGCAACAATACGCCAGCCAAGCCGCCCAGCGTTTGACCGTGCCGCGCTTGATGGATGCGCTGAAAACCTGCGCCCAAATCGACCGCCAAATCAAAGGCGCGGAAGCAGGCGATGCACGGGCTGCCTTGCGCCAGCTGGTGATGCAGTTGGCAACATAAGGCAGCATGAAAACAGAAAACAGCGCAAACATCGTTTTCAGGCTGCCTTTGGAATAACCAAATAGGGCGGAATCAGCCCGCATCCCTTTGCCCGATTGGCTTTTTCAGGCTGCTTATTCTGTTTAAATCGGCAGCCTGAAAACCCTAAACCCTATTTTCAGGCTGCCTATCCAGCTTCCCCCGTTAGGCAGCCTGAAAACCACACCAACCCTTTCCCGCAACACCACAAGGAACACATCATGGATAAAAAACGCGCCATCGTTATTTGGATTGCCATGGCAATCGCCATCGGATTGATTGCCTACCTTTCAGGCGCCAATCCCATCGTTGCCGCCCTTATCGGCATCGCCGCCGTTGCCGCCATTGTCGGCATCGCCACAGGCACCGTTTATTGGAAACAAAAAAAACTGATTGACAACGCCGCCCGCTTCAACATCGACCTCAAAGCAGGCAAAATCAACCCCGCCGATTTGCGCCGCATGTATTTCTCCGGCGGCAAAGACCGCAAAGACGCGCTGTTTATCGCCAGCCAAGCCATGCGCTGCTCCGTGCAGGAAGCCGAAAAGCAACTGAGCGCCCGCATCAGCAAGCAAGCCGCCAATCAAGAAATGATGAAGCAGCAACGCCAGCAAGGCGGCAAACGCAAAGCAGGACGACCACGCTAAACATTTTCAGGCTGCCTCATCCCTATCGTGAAAGGCAGCCTGAAAACTTTTCGTCCCCGTCGCTTGAAATATCCCTCGGCATACCCCATTTGCTGCCCACTGATTCACGAATACAAGAGAACATCATGGCAAGAAAAAAATCCCAACACATCACATTGCCCACATTGCCCTTGCGCGACATGGTGGTTTATCCGCACATGGTGCTGCCCCTGTTTGTCGGGCGCGCCAAATCCGTTGCTGCGCTGAACACTGCGATGACAGCCGACCAAACCGTCTTCCTGCTCGCGCAAAAAAACGGTAACGACGAAGACCCCGGCGTAAACGATTTGCACGAAACCGGCACAATCGCCGAAATCCTGCAAGTGTTAAAACTGCCCGACGGCACGGTTAAAGTGTTGGTAGAAGGCAAACAACGCGCCAGCGTGAACGCCCTGCAAGACACGGGCGAACTGTTTGAAGCGCAAGTAACCGTGCTGGCAGACAGCATCGCCGCGCCCGCCGACCAAGAAGCCCTGCGCCGCAGCCTGTTATCGCAGTTTGACCAATACGCCAAGCACAATAAAAAAATCGCCGCCGAAGTGCTCGCCAGTATTCAGGAAATTGAAGACAACAGCCGCTTAGCCGACACCATCGCCGCCCATCTGCAGCTCAAATTAGAACAACGCCAAAAACTGCTTGAACTGGCAGATGTGGGCGAGCGCATGGAATTTTTGCTTGCCCAAATTGAAGGCGAGCTAGAAATTTCGCAACTGGAAAAACGCATTCGCGGCAAAGTCAAACGCCAAATGGAGAAAAACCAGCGCGATTATTATCTCAACGAGCAGATTAAAGTCATCCAAAAAGAGCTGGGCGAAGAAGACGAAAAAGGTGAGTTGGACAAGCTGGAACAGCAAATCAAATCCGCAGGCATGAGCCAAGAAGGCGAAGAAAAAGCCATGAGCGAGCTGAAAAAACTCAAAATGATGCCCGCCATGTCTGCCGAAGCGACCGTTGTCCGCAACTATATTGAAACGCTGATTGAGCTACCGTGGAAGAAAAAAACGCGCGTTAGCAAAGATTTAACCAAAGCCGATTTGGTGCTCAATGAAGACCACTACGGCTTGGAAAAAGTCAAAGAGCGCATTTTGGAATACCTTGCCGTGCAAAAACGCACCGATAAGCTGAAAGGTCCGATTTTGTGCTTGGTCGGTCCTCCGGGGGTGGGCAAAACGTCGCTGGGCGAAAGCATCGCCAAAGCCACAGGGCGTAAATACGTCCGCATGGCGTTGGGCGGCGTGCGCGACGAGAGCGAAATCCGCGGACATCGCCGCACCTACATCGGCTCGATGCCGGGCAAAATCATGCAAAGCATGGTGAAAGCAGGCGTAAAAAACCCGCTGTTCCTGTTGGACGAGATTGACAAATTGGGCAACGATTTTCGTGGCGACCCAGCGGCAGCGTTGTTGGAAGTGCTAGACCCCGAGCAAAACGCCAAGTTTGCCGACCATTTTGTTGAAGTGGATTTTGATTTGAGCGATGTGATGTTTATCGCCACATCCAATAGCTTTGATATCCCGCCCGCGCTGCTGGATCGCATGGAAATCATCCGCCTGTCGGGCTACACCGAAGACGAAAAAATCAACATCGCCATGCAATACCTTGTGCCCAAGCAAATGAAACGCAACGGCGTGAAAGACGGCGAATTGCGGATTGACGAAACCGCCGTGCGCGACATCGTGCGCTATTACACGCGCGAAGCAGGCGTGCGCTCGCTAGACCGCGAAATCGCCAAAATCTGCCGCAAAGCCGTGATTAAAAACGAGCTTTCAGGCAGCCTGAAAACGAAAAAAGCCAAAGTCATCACCGTATCCGCCGATAACTTGAACGATTATTTGGGCGTGCGCCGTTTTGATTACGGCGTAACCGCAGGCGAAAACCGCGTGGGGCAAGTAACCGGCTTGGCGTGGACGGAAGTGGGCGGCGAGCTGTTGACGATTGAAGCCGTGGCGCTCAAAGGTAAAGGCAACATCGTTCGCACGGGTAAATTGGGCGACGTGATGCTGGAATCGATTACCGCCGCGTGGTCGGTGGTGCGCTCCCGCGCCGAAAGTTTGGGCATTGCGCCTGACTTTTACGAGAAAAACGATATGCACGTTCACGTTCCCGAAGGCGCCACGCCCAAAGACGGACCCAGCGCAGGCATTGCGATGACGCTGTCTATGGTATCCGCGCTCACAGGCATTCCCGTGCGCGCCGATGTGGCGATGACCGGCGAAATCACGTTGCGCGGCGAAGTATTGCCGATTGGTGGCTTGAAAGAGAAGCTATTGGCAGCGTTGCGCGGCGGCATCAAACACGTTTTAATCCCCAAAGACAACGTGAAAGATTTGGAAGAAATCCCGCAAAACGTGAAAGACGGTTTGGAAATTCATGCAGTCAAATGGATTGATGAAGTGTTTGAATGGGGCTTGGAGCGTCAGCCTACGCCTTACATCGCGCAAACGCAGCCTGAAACCGTGCCCGCCAAGCCAAAAGCGAAATCGGGCAGAAAAGCGCAGCAACATTAACCAATTGTGTCGCTTTCAACACGATTTCTTAACAATTTTAACTTTTGTGCTTGACACGGTAATTTAGGAATTGATATAAACCCGTTTGTTGTAAAAAACCGCGTGAATGCCCGATTTTTCGGGCATTTGAATGAATATCCTAACCATAATATAAAGGAAACTTCACTATGAATAAATCTGAATTGATTGAAGCGATTGCCCAACAAGCCGGTTTGACTAAAACCGACGCAGGCAAAGCCGTTGATGCGTTCACAGCCGTTGTAAAAGACGCGTTGAAATCAGGCGACAGCATCGCTTTGGTTGGCTTTGGTACTTTTAAAGTGGCTGAACGCGCTGCCCGCCAAGGCTTGAACCCACGCACCAAAGAAGCGATTAAAATTCCTGCGGCTCGCGTGCCTAAATTTACCGCCGGCAAAACTTTGAAAGACGCGGTTGCAGCAAGCAAACCGGCAAAAGCTGCCAAAAAGAAATAATTAGCGTGATGCTAAACAGGCTGCCTGAAATTCAGGCAGCTTTCTTTATGTGGCGAACGGGAAATACGATGGATGATTTATTTGCGCCCGGCGCGCTATCGGTGAGCGAGTTAAATAGTATCGCAGACGAATTGTTAGGACAGCAGTTTCTCGGCGTGTGGGTGGCGGGGGAGGTGTCTAATTTAACGCGGGCGGCGAGCGGGCATTATTATTTTTTGCTGAAAGACGATTTGGCGCAGGTGCGTTGCACTTTGTTTAAATTTGCGGTGGCGCGTTTGGCGCAACCGTTGCGCGAGGGCGAACACGTTGAAGTGTGCGGCAAGATTGGCATTTATGCGGCGCGGGGCGAGTTCCAAATCAATGTGAACGAGGTGCGGCAAGTGGGGGTGGGACAGCTTTTTGAGCGTTATGAACGGTTGAAAAAGCAGTTGGAGGCAGAGGGATTGTTTGCGCCCGAGCGTAAACAGCGACTGCCTGAAAATCCGCAGCGCATCGGCGTGGTAACCAGTTTGGCGGCGGCTGCGCTGCGCGATGTGGTTTCTACGCTGCGCCGTCGTGCGCCGCATATTGCGCTGGTGGTGTATCCCACGCCTGTGCAGGGGGCGGGCAGCGAGCAGCAGATTGCGCAGGCGATTCGGACGGCAGCGGCGCGCGCGGAAGTGGATGTGTTGATTGTGTGCCGTGGTGGCGGCAGCTTGGAGGATTTGTGGGCGTTTAACGAGGAGGCGGTGGCGCGGGCGATTGCGGATTGCGCGTTGCCTGTGGTAAGCGGGGTGGGACATGAAACAGATTTTACGCTGGCGGATTTTGTGGCGGATGCGCGCGCGCCTACGCCCACAGGGGCGGCGGAATTGGTGAGCCCAAACCGCGCGGAGCTGCTGCACAAGCTGGCGAATTATCAGGCGCGTTTTCAGGCTGCCTTGCAACAGCGTTATCAAAATGCGGCGCAACAGATGGATTTTTTGGCGAAGCAGTTGCAGCATCCGCGCCAAAAATGGCAAACGCAGCGGACGCAAGTTGCCCAGTTGCACACGCAATTAAACTGGGCGATGGCGCAGCAGTTTCGCGGGCAACGGCATCGCGTGGCGCAGGCGGCGCAGGCGTTGCGTGGGCAGCAGCCTGATGTGGCACGGGCGCAGCAGCGGGTGGAGCGGTTTCAGGCTGCTTTGTCGTTTGGCTGGCAAACGCATTTTCAGGCTGCCTCGGCGCGGGTGGCGAAGCAGGCGGATGTGTTGGCGGCGATGTCGCCGCACGCGGTGTTAGAACGGGGCTTTGCGATTGTGCAGAACGCGCGCGGGCAGGTGGTGCGCGATGCGGATTCGTTGAAGCAGGGGCAGACATTGCACGTTTCGTTTGCGCATGGGGCGAGCGATGTGCAGGTTTTGAGTTTGCAAAAGCAGGGGGATTTGTTTGATTAGGCAGCCTGAAAACGGGGTAGGGTGGTTTCAGGCTGCCTTTGGCTGGTACGATGAGGCAGCCTGAAATCTAAAATGGGTCGGCGACGGCTTGTTGCCACATGCTTTTTGTTTGACAAGATGTCGGCGAGCCGCCGACGCTCTATCGGGTGCAGGTTTTGTAGAGATTTCAGGCTACCTTTGTTTACGCGATAAGGCAGCCTGAAAATGGAAACGCGGGCGCGGAAGTTGGGCAGCTTGAAATGTTTACCCGCGCTCCTACGGCTTGCTGGCAAGCCGTGCGCCGGCAAAGGATGATTGGCTGGTTGGATGGTTGGATTGATTGGGCGATGGGCTGATTTTATTTTCAGGCTGCCTTTGTTGGCATGATGGGGCAGCTGAAAATATCAACGGCATTTGCCTTGCCGCTCAACCGATGGCAAACGATTAGACAATTTTGATTTTCAGGCTGCCTCACCCCAATCCGCGCATCAAGGCAGCCTGAAAACGCCGCAATAGACTTTCAGGCTGCCTAAAAATATAATCCAGCCCTTCAACCACCTTGCTTAAATAGGAATCCAAATGGCATTAGCTTCTCTTTTCACCTTGCTGGACGACATCGCATCCGTGTTAGACGATGTGGCGTTGATGACCAAAGTGGCTGCTAAAAAAACCGCAGGCGTGGTGGGCGACGATTTGGCGTTGAATGCCAACCAAGTAACGGGCGCGGCGGCGGAGCGCGAAATTCCGATTGTGTGGGAAGTGGCGAAAGGCTCGTTCATCAACAAGCTTATCCTGATTCCGATTGCGCTGTTGCTGGCGGCGTTTGCGCCCAAATGGATTACGCCCCTGCTGATGGTGGGCGGCGCGTATTTGTGTTTTGAAGGCGCGGAAAAGCTGCTGCACAAATTTTTGCCGCACCATCAGCATTCTGGCGATGAAGTGATAACCGATTCATTAAATTCGGAAAAAGACAAAATACGCGGCGCGATTCGCACCGATTTTATTTTGTCGGCAGAGATTGTGATTTTGGCGTTGGGCGCGATTGACAGCATCGGCAATGCGACCATACTGGGCAAAGTGCTGGCGTTGTCGCTGGTGGGCGTGGGGATGACGGTTGCCGTGTATGGCTTGGTGGCGATGATTGTGAAAACCGATGATTTCGGCTTTTATCTGATGCGCAAACCGAGCAAAATCATGTGGTGGCTGGGCAAAGGTTTGGTGCGGGTTGTGCCTTGGCTGATGCGCGGTTTGAGCGTGGCGGGCACGCTGGCGATGTTCCTTGTGGGCGGCGGCATTTTTATGCACAACGTCGCTTGGCTGCATCATTTTCAATGGGACAATTTTTGGGCGGATACGGGCTTCACCATCGGCGTGGGCATGGCGGTGGGTGCGGTGGCGTGTGCGCTAGTGTTGCCGTTGAGCAAAATGCTGGGCAAGCGGCATTGAGGCAGCCTGAAAATCAGTAAAGCCAAAACGAAAACCCCCGATATCGGGGGCTTTTTCATGCTAAAATGCGCGGGTTTTTTTGGGCGTTCGCCCGATTAACTTCACAACTTTTATGTTTAAAGGACATCTCAATCATGACAGATAAACTGATTTTGGTATTGAACTGCGGCTCATCATCACTCAAAGGCGCGGTGTTGAACAACGACAACGGCGATGTGTTGATGACCTGCTTGGCGGAAAAAATGGGCTTGCCCGATGCCTACATCACATTCAAAGTAAACGGCGAAAAAGAGCGCGTGGAATTGGCACACGCGCCCAACCACACAGGCGCGGTGGAAGCCTTGTTGGCAGAATTGAAAAAACTGGGGCTGTATGAAAAAGTCGGCGCAATCGGCCATCGCGTGGTAAGCGGCGGCGAACTGTATAGCGACTCTGTTTTGATTACAGACGAAGTGATTGCCGGCATTGAAAAATGTATCCCGCTCGCTCCTTTGCACAACCCTGCACACTTGCTCGGCATGCACGCCGCGCGCAAATATTTCGTGGGCTTGCCCAATGTTGCCGTGTTTGACACCGCATTTCACCAAACCATGCCCGAACACGCCTATATCTACGCAATTCCGCGCAAATACTACACCGATTTGGGCTTACGCCGTTACGGCGCGCACGGCACCAGCTACCGCTTTGTAGCCGAAGAAGCCGCACGCTTTATGGGCAAAGACAGCAGCAACCTGAAACTGGTGATTGCCCACTTGGGCAACGGCGCATCCATCGCCGCCGTGCGCAATGGCAAATGTATGGACACCAGCATGGGCTTAACCCCATTGGAAGGCTTGGTAATGGGCACACGCTCGGGCGACATTGACCCCAGCGTGTTCTCATTCTTAGCAAACAACGCAGGCATGAACATCCAACAAATCACCGATATGTTGAACAAAGAAAGCGGCTTACTTGGCATTTCAGGCTTGTCTAACGACTGCCGCACCATTGAAGAAAACGCCGAAAAAGGGCACGAAGGCGCGGTATTGGCATTGGAAATCTTCTCCTACCGCTTGGCGAAATACGTTGCCGCTATGGCAGTTGCCGCAGGCGGTGTGGATGCCGTGGTGTTCACAGGCGGCATCGGCGAAAATTCCAGCACCATCCGCGAAAAAGTGCTGTCATACTGCGCATTCTTGGGCTTGAAAGCCGATCACGAGCGCAACCTCGCCGCCCGCTTTGGCAATGGTGGCTACATCACCGCCGAAAACAGCCCCGTGGCTGGCGTAGTCATCCCCACCAACGAAGAATTGATGATTGCCCACGACACCGCGCGTTTGTCTGGCTTGTAATTTAATCACGCCGTTGCCAGCATAATTAAGGCAGCCTGAAATTTAGTTTTCAGGCTGCCTTTGTTTATGCGCAATTTATGCGCAAACTATTCTAGTTTTATTACAAAAATCGGGGCAAAGGGAGTATGATTGCACACCGTAATCCATTGTAAACAACGATAGAAAGAGAAAAATATGCAAAACACGCAATTTGACACTCCCGAATACCTTGCCAAAGTAGATGCTTGGTGGCGCGCTGCCAACTACATTTCCGCCGCGCAAATGTATTTAAAAGACAACCCATTGCTCAAAAAACCGCTCACTGCCAACGATGTTAAAGCGCACCCCATTGGGCATTGGGGAACGGTACCGGGGCAAAATTTCATCTATGCCCACTTAAACCGCGCCATCAACAAATACGATGTAGATATGTTCTACATTGAAGGGCCAGGGCATGGCGGGCAAGTGATGGTGTCCAATTCCTATCTTGACCACAGCTACACCGACATCTATCCCGAAATCACGCAAGACGAAGCAGGGCTGAAAAAGCTGTGCAAAATTTTCTCATTCCCTGGCGGCATCGCTTCGCACGCCGCGCCTGAAACCCCCGGTTCTATCCACGAGGGCGGCGAATTGGGCTACGCCTTGTCGCACGCATTTGGCGCGGTGTTGGATAACCCCAGCATCATCGCCGCTGCCGTGATTGGCGATGGCGAAGCGGAAACTGGACCTTTGTGCGCAGGCTGGTTTGGCAACACCTTTATCAACCCTGTAAACGATGGCGCAGTATTGCCGATTTTGTATTTAAACGGCGGCAAAATCCACAACCCCACCATTTTGGCGCGTAAAACCGATGCCGAATTAACCCAATATTTCAACGGCATGGGCTGGGAGCCGATTTTTGTGGAAGTGAGCGACCCCGCCCATAGCCACGCCATCATGGCACAAAAATTAGACGAAGCCGTTGAACGCATTTTGGCGATTTGGCAAGATGCACGCAGCCGCAGCGCAAACGATGCCACCATGCCGCGTTGGCCCGTGTTGGTGGCACGCATTCCCAAAGGCTGGACTGGGCCGAAAACATGGAACGGCGAGCCGATTGAAGGTGGCTTCCGCGCCCACCAAGTGCCGATTCCCACCAATTCACACGATATGAGCACCGCCGATGCGCTGGAAGCATGGCTGCACAGCTATCGCCCCGAAGAATTGTTTGACGACAACGGTCGCTTTTTGGACAAATGGCGCGAAATTTCACCCAAAGGCGCGAAACGGATGTCGGTGCATCCGATTACCAATGGCGGCGTTGCGCCCAAGGCTTTGGTGATGCCCGATTGGACGAAACACGCGCTAAAAATTGGCACTCCTGGTAGCCAAGATGCGCAAGATATGATTGAGTGCGGACGCTTGATGGCGGATGTGATCACCGCCAACCCCGATAATTTCCGCATCTTTGGTCCTGATGAAACCAAATCCAACCGCTTGAACGAAGTGTTTAAAGTAACCAACCGCCAATGGCTGGGCGCGCGCGATGCGGCGTATGACGAATGGATTGCGCCTGTTGGGCGGGTGATTGATTCGCAATTATCGGAACACCAAGCCGAAGGCTTTTTGGAAGGCTACGTTTTGACGGGGCGACATGGCTTTTTTGCCAGCTACGAATCGTTCTTGCGCGTGGTAGATTCTATGATTACCCAGCATTTCAAATGGTTGCGCAAATGCAAAACCCACGCGCCTTGGCGCAAGGATTATCCATCGCTGAACTTGATTGCCACTTCCACCGTGTTCCAGCAAGACCACAACGGCTACACCCACCAAGACCCCGGCTTGCTCACCCATTTGGCAGAGAAAAAGCCCGAATTTGTGCGCGAATATTTGCCCGCCGATGCCAACACGCTGTTGGCGGTGATGAGCGAAGCCTTGACTTCGCGCGACCGCATCAACTTAATCGTGTCTTCCAAACACTTGCGCCCACAGTTTTACAGCGCGGAAGAAGCGAAAGAATTGGTGCGCGAAGGCTACAAAATCATCGAATGGGCATCCACTTGCCACGATGGCGAGCCGGATGTGGTGATTGCCGCAGCGGGCACGGAACCCAACATGGAAGCGTTGGCGGCGGTTAATCTGCTGCACAAACAATACCCTGCGCTGAAAATCCGCTTTATCAATGTGGTGGACATTTTGAAACTGCGCCACCCCAGCATTGACCCACGCGGTTTGAGCGATGAAGCGTTTGATGCGCTGTTTACGCGCGACAAACCTGTTGTGTTCTGCTTCCACGGCTATGAAAACATGGTGCGCGACATTTTCTTCCCGCGCCACAACCACAATGTGCGCATTCACGGCTACCGCGAAAATGGCGACATCACCACGCCGTTTGATATGCGCGTGTTATCGGAAATGGATCGATTCCACGTTGCCAAAGATGCCGCGCAAGCCGTGTACGGCGACAAAGCGGCGGATTTTGCTAACAAGATGGATGAAACGCTGCAATTCCACCGCAGCTATATCCGCGAACACGGTACGGATATTCCCGAGGTGGCAGAATGGAAATGGCAGCCGCTGGCGAAATAAGGCAGCCTGAAAAAGAGTAGGCAGCCTGAAAATGCTTGAATGCGTTTTCAGGCTGCCTTTGCTTTGAGCGAAGGATTTGCAATAGGAAACCTTTGCAAAATCTAAACCACAACGATAAATAGTCAATTCTCCGTCATTCCCGCGTAGGCGGGAATCTTGGTTGAGTCTAGGCAGTGTGTTGTTTTTAAGGGAATTTTTTAACATCAAACAAGATTCCCGCCTACGCGGGAATGACGACATTTCTTGTGTTTCAGGCTGCTGTTAGGGGTTTTGCAAAGGTTTCAATAGAGGTTTACTATTGTTTAGTAGGTCGGGCATTTATGCCCGACAAACACTCACGCATTTATCTTAATACGCTATAAATTTAAAAACGTCGGGCATAAATGCCCGACCTACTTAGGTTTTGGCAAAGGTTTCAGGCTGCCTATATCGCTGCCAACACCAAAGGCAGCCTGAAACCAGTACCCCCAGTTTCAGGCTACCTTTTATTCACCGCGTAACATCAAATATCCAACACCAGCCGTGCAGGGTCTTCCAGCAATTCTTTAATCGTAACCAGCGTGAGCACGGCTTCGCGCCCATCAATAATGCGGTGGTCATACGACAGCGCCAGATACATCATCGGGCGCACCACAATTTCGCCGTTTTCCACCACCGCGCGCTCTTTGGTGGCGTGCATGCCCAAAATGGCGGATTGCGGCGGGTTGATAATTGGCGTGGACATCATTGAGCCGAACGTGCCGCCGTTGGTAATGCTGAACGTGCCGCCTGTTAGGTCTTCAATCGCAATTTTGCCGTCTTTGGCTTTGGCCGCGTAATCCGCGATGGCGCGTTCAATGTCGGCGATGCTCATTTGGTCGGCATCGCGCAAAATGGGTACAACCAGGCCGCGCGGGCTGCCGATGGCGATGCCAATGTCAAAATAGCCATGATAAACAATATCTTTGCCGTCCACCGATGCGTTCACCACGGGGTATTTTTTCAGCGCGGCAACGGCGGCTTTCACAAAGAACGACATAAAACCCAGCTTCACGCCGTATGTTTTTTCAAATTTGTCTTTGTATTTGGCGCGCAAATCCATTATAGGCTTCATGTTGACTTCGTTAAACGTGGTCAAAATGGCGTTTTGCGCTTGCGATTCCAGCAAACGTTCCGCCACCCGCGCGCGCAAACGGCTCATCGGCACGCGCTGTTCAAAGCGTTCGCCCGCAGGCAGTGCGGCAGCCTGAAAGGCAGGGGCGGCTTTGGGCGCGGCAGGCGCGTTTTGCACGTCTTCTTTCAACACGCGGCCGCCACGCCCCGAGCCTTGGATTTGGCTCACGTCCACGCCTTTTTCGGCGGCGAGTTTGGCGGCGGCGGGCATGGCAACGCCCGTTTGGCTGTTAGACGCTGGCGCAGCAGAGGCAGCCTGAATTTCGGCAGGCGCGGCTTGCGCGGCAACGGCTGCGGTATCAATTTTGGCGAGCAGTTGCTGCGTGGTAACGGTTTCGCCGTCTTGCACCACAATCTCTACCAACACGCCCGCTTGCGGCGCAGGCACTTCCAGCACCACTTTGTCGGTTTCAATATCCACCAGCGTTTCGTCGCGGGCAACGCTGTCGCCCACTTTCTTATACCATTTGAGCAAGGTGCCCTCGGTGATGCTTTCGGCGAATACGGGTACGTTTACTTCAACAATCATGATTTGTCTCCAATGGGGTTTAGTTTCACTCTTGGGCAGCCTGAAAACGGGAAAATGGCTTTCAGGCTGCCGTGTGTTTGTTTGCGAATAAGGGTTGGGGCGGAGCAACCGTTTTCAGGCTGCCTCAAACAGCACCGTCAATCCGGCTTCAACGCATCCTCAACCAACTGCTTCAACTGCGCCGCGTGCAGGCTGCCGTAGCCCACCGCAGGCGACGAGCTGGACGGACGCGCGGCAACCCGCCAATGCGTGTGCGGCGACACGCGCTCCAAGCGATGACGGATTTGATACCACGCGCCTTGGTTTTTCGGCTCTTCCTGCGCCCACATCAGCTGCGCGTTGGGGTATTTTGCCAACTCGGCGGCCAATTCGGGATACGGCATCGGATAAAGCTGTTCCAGCCGCACGATGGCGATGTCGTTGTCCAAGCCGCGCTCGGCGCGTCCCGCCAGCAGGTCATAATACACTTGCCCCGCGCACACAATCACGCGCTTCACTTTGCTGTTGTCGCGCGCCAAGCCATCGCCAATCACAGGGCGGAATGCCGTGCCTTCCACAAAATGCGCCAGCGGGCTGGTGGAATCTTTAAACCGCAGCAGGCGTTTGGACATAAAAATCACCAACGGCTTGCGGTAAGCGCGCAGCGTTTGGCGGCGCAAAACATGGAACATCTGCGCGGCTTCGCTGGGCATAATCACCTGCATATTTTCTTCGGAACACAGTTGCAGCCAACGCTCCAACCGCCCCGATGAATGCTCGGGCCCTTGCCCGTCGTAGCCATGCGGCAGGATAACGGTTAAGCCGCACATCCGCCCCCATTTGGTTTCGCCAGACGAAATAAACTGGTCAATCGCTACTTGCGCGCCGTTGGCAAAATCGCCGAACTGCGCTTCCCAAATGGTGAGCTGCTCGGGCGCGGAGCAAGCGTGTCCGTATTCATACGCCAGTACGGCTTCTTCGTTAAGAATGCTGTCAATCACGGTAAACGGCGCTTGGTTTTCTGCCATGTGTTCCAGCGGGGTGTAAATGCCCAAGTCGTGTTTTTGCCGTTGCGTGTCGTGCAACACGGCGTGGCGATGCGAGAACGTGCCGCGCCCTGAATCTTCGCCCGAAATACGCACGGGGATGCCGTTGGTAACCATGCTGGCGTAGGCAATAGTTTCTGCCATGCCCCAATCTATCGGCTGCTCGCCTTTTGCCATGGCTTTGCGCTGCTCAATCACACGCTTGGCGGTGTTGTGCAAGCCAAAGTTGTCGGGCACGGCGGTGAATTTTTCGGTTAAACGCGCGATGTCGGCAGCGGGCAGCCCTGTTTCCACAGGCTCGCGCCAATCTTTGCTTTGGTATTTGCTCCAATCCACGCGGTATTTGTTTTCGTAATCGGTTAGGCGAGTGAGTTCAACGTGTTCGCCCTTATCCAAGGCTTCGCGATACGCGGTTACAAAGCCGTCGGCTTGTTCTGCCGTGAGCACGCCTTCGTTAACCAATTTCTCGGCATACAGCGCACGCGTGCCAGGGTGTTTGGCGATGGCGCGATACATCAAAGGCTGGGTTAAGGTGGGGTCGTCGCCTTCGTTGTGCCCCAGTTTGCGGAAGCATACGATGTCAACAACCACGTCTTTATGGAAGGTGTGGCGATAGTCTAGGGCAGCCTGAATCACATAGCACACGGCTTCGGGGTCGTCGCCGTTCACATGGAAAATCGGCGCTTCCACCATTTTGGCGATATCGGTGCAATACACGGCGGAGCGCGTGTCGCGGGTGTCGGATGTGGTGAAGCCGATTTGGTTGTTGATCACGATGTGTATCGTGCCGCCTGTGCCGTAGCCGCGCGTGCGCGATAGGTTGAACGTGGCTTGGTTCACGCCCAAGCCGATGAAGGCGCTGTCGCCATGAATCAACACGGGCAACACTTGCTCTGCGCCTTTTTCGCCGCGGCGGCGTTGTTTGGCGCGCGCCGAGCCTTCCACCACGGGGTTCACAATTTCCAGATGCGAAGGGTTGAAGGCAAGGGTAACGTGAACCGCGCCGTGCGGCGTGGCAATGTCGGAGCTGAAACCGTTGTGGTATTTCACGTCGCCGCTGGGGAATTTGATGTCTTGCTTGCCTTCAAATTCGGCAAACAAATCGGCAGGTTTTTTGCCCAGCGCGTTCACCAGCACATTGAGCCGCCCGCGGTGCGCCATGCCGATGATGATTTCTTCTACGCCGTCTTTGCCTGCGTTTTGAATCAGATAATTCAGGCCGACAATCGCGCTTTCGCCGCCTTCCACCGAAAAGCGTTTCTGCCCGACGTATTTGGTGTGCAGATAGCGTTCCAGCGTTTCGGCGGCGGTGATTTGTTTGAGGATGTAGCGTTTTTCGTCTGCGCTGAAATGCGGCGTGGACAAATCGCGCTCAAAGCGGTCGCGTATCCACAGGCGTTCCTCGCGGCTGCCGATGTGCATGTATTCCACGCCGATGTGCTGGCAATAGGTGCGTTGTAGTTTGTTGATGATTTCGGATAGTGGCATTTTGCCCGCATCGCCCACAGAAAAATCGCCATCGCCCAGCCCGAACTGCACCGCCATGTCGGCGTTGGTTAAGCCGTGTTCTTCGGGTTGCAGGCCTTGCACGGGGCGGGGATGGCGCAGTTTGAGCGGGTCTAAATCGGCGGCATCCGAGCCTTGGATGCGGTAGGCGGTAATCAGGCGCAGCACGGCGATTTGTTTTTTCAGCAATTCTTCGTCCAAGCCTTTGGCGGCGTTGGTGGCGGTGCGGTGTTGCCGGGCAAGCTGCACGAAAGATTCTTGGATGGGATGGTGGGCAACGTCTTTTTCGCTGTCGCCCGTGGCGGCAAGGTCGGCGAAATAGCGTTGCCATGTTTCTTCAACGGATTGGGGGTTGTCGAGATAGGATTCGTAGAGTTCTTCGATATAGGGCGCGTTTGAACCGAATAAGTAGGAGAAATTGTGGGCTTCTTTCATGGCACATTATTCCTTTGGGGCAGGGGTGGTGGTTTTAGCTTCGCTGAACAGCGTTTCAGGCTGCCTATGCCTGCTGCGGGCTATTGTAATGTTTTTTTGTGAAGTTATGTAAGGGGATGTAGTTTTTTTTGTAAATAGTGTTGGGGTTTTTGATAAATGGTTTAACGCAATTTGTGCTGCGGTGTTTTTTGATGGCTGCTTGATTTGCGGTTTTGCCTTATGTATGCTGCCTGTGTCCGTTTGTTTTAGACGGCTTAAACGGCATGCTTTTCAGGCTGCCTTTTTACTTTTGGAGAGGGATAATGAAAATATCGGTGATTTTGGCGCATCCGTATGACGGCAGTTTTAATGCTGCGGTTGCAGAAACTGTTGTAAACGCTTTGCAACGCAAGGGGCATGAAGTGTGGTTTCATCATTTGTACCGCGAGCAGTTCAACCCGATTATGCCCGCGCGAGAATTGGCAAGCGATGCCACAGATGATGCGCTTGTGCGCTTGAATCAAGAAGAAATCCGCCAAGCAGACGGCATTGTTATCGTGCATCCCAATTGGTGGGGGCAGCCGCCTGCCATTTTGACAGGCTGGGTGGATAGGGTGTTGCGGGAAAATGTGGCGTATGCTTTTCCGGAGGGCGACAATGGCGGCGGTTTGCCATTGGGTTTGCTCAAAGCAAAAGCGGCGTTGGTGTTTAATACATCTAACACGCCGCCAGAGCGGGAAAACGAAGTGTTTGGCGACCCTTTGCAACGCTTGTGGCGCGATTGCATTTTCGCTTTTTGCGGCGTAAACGTGTTTGACCGCTTGATGTTTCGCGTGATTGCCGACAGCAGCGAAGCGGAACGAAAAACATGGTTGCAACAGGCAGAAGCATTGGTTGAGCAATATTTTGCATAATCCGCTTGAATGCTGTTTTCAGGCTGCCGTATCTGCCAAAGGCAGCCTGAAAAGCCGAAACCCTTTCCCCGGCATGAGCTTTCCCAGTAAAATGCGCCTTTTCATAAAGGACATACCATGTATAACTACCAATCCGACACCACGCAATTTTTAAACGAATTCATTGAACAACACCCCGAAGAAGCCAAGCAACGCCTGAAAAACCGCCATTTGTTGTGGGACGTAGAACTCAATGCCGATGAACAAAAAGCCTTTGCCGAAGCGCGCATTGCCAAAAAACCTTACACCTATCAAGCCGATTAAGGGCTGATGAAATAATGGAAAATCTGCCAACCAATGCTAAGGACGGCTTCTATTTCCATGATTAGGCAGCCTGAAAATGACCGTCCACGCCCCCCAGTTCACCCCCGATTTACTCGCCTATCTGCGCCAAATCAGCGAACCCGAGCATCCCATTCTCGCCCAACTCCGCGCCCACACCGCAGCGCACCGCCTCGGCAAAATGGCAATCGCCCCCGAGCAAGCCGCTTTGTTGGCGTGGCTGGCGCGGCTGATGGGCGTGGAAAATTATTTAGAAATCGGCACGTTCACGGGATACAGCAGCACCGCCATCGCCCTTGCGCTACCCGACAGCGCGCATCTCACCTGCTGCGATATTAACGTAACCCACACCACCATCGCTCGGCAATACTGGCAGCACGCAGGCATCGCCCACAAAATCACGCTGCACCTGCAACCCGCCATCATCACGCTGGACGAACTCATCGCCCAAGGCAAAGCAGGCAGCTACGACATGATATTTATTGATGCCGACAAACCGCCCACCCCGCATTACTACGAACGCAGCCTGAAACTCATCCGCAGCGGCGGTATCATCGCCATCGACAACCTATTGCTGGGCGGGCGCATCATCCAGCCCAGCAGCGAGCGCAGCCCCGCCAGCCAAGCCATCTTGCAAACATTCAACGCCAGCCTGCCACGCGATAACCGCATCATCCCGCTCACGCTGCCGCTGGGCGACGGCTTAACCCTGCTGTTGAAAAAATAACAGTTAGGCAGCCTGAAAACGAACGAAATACGTTTCAGCAAAGCCAAACCGCCCGTTTCCATTTTCAGGCTGCCTCAACCCATCGCCAATCGCCCCCCTTCTAAGGCAGCCTGAAAAACACCCCAACCCAAAAAACTGGCACACCACTTGCAAGGCACTAAATCTATCCCCCAACCTTACCCCGAAAGCCCGTCATGACCACCGAAACCCCAACCCACAACGAACCCGACAACAAAAACCACGCCGCCCAAGACGAAGCCCTAGCCGCCTACCAAAACGGCGACTACGCTACCGCCCTCGCCACATGGCAACCGCTTGCCGATGCAGGCGATGCCCAAGCCCAGTTCAACCTCGCCATCATGTATCACAACGGGCAAGGCACCGAACCCGACGCCGCCAAAGCCCTCGCCTATTGCACGCTCGCCGCCGACAACGACATCCCGCCCGCCCAACACTATCTCGGCTACTTGCTCATGGACGAAGAAATCGGCACCCCCAATCCCGAAAAAGCCGCCCGCTACTGGCAACGCGCCGCCGAACACGGCATCGACGATGCCCAATACCAACTCGGCCTGCTCTACACCCAAGGCATCGGCGTGCCCCAAGACCCCGACACCGCCGCCGACTGGTACGAAGCCGCCGCCCTGCAAGGACACAGCCACGCCCAATACAACCTCGGCGTGTTATACGCCAACGCAGGGCAATACGCCCACGCCCGACACTGGTGGAACAAAGCCCAAGCCCAAAACCCCGATGCCCAAGCCGCACTCGCCAAACTAGACGAAATGGGCTTGTAGCCCAGCCCGTCAAGGCAGCCTGAAAACGGTTCAGCCCCGCGCAACCCCTTTTTCAGGCTGCCTCATCATTTGATTATTCGCCTGATTATTCGCCTGATTATTCGCCTGATTATTCGCCTGATTATTCGCCATTTTCGCGCGTTGCGCATTGCACCACGCTCCGCAACCCCGCCATTTCCCCATCATCCAAGGAAACCCCATGCCCCACCAGCTCTACCCCAAACCCACCCCCAGCCAACGCATCAAACTCGCCTTGCACTATCTCACCCCCCAACACACGCTCACCCGCCTAGCAGGCTGGGTGGCCAACCAGCAATGGGGCGCAGTAACCCACTTCATCATCCGACAATTCGCCCGCGCCTATAAAATCAACTGGCAAGAAGCTGCCCAACCCCAGCCCAGCGACTACCCCACCTTCAACCAATTCTTCACCCGCGCCCTCAAAGACGGCGCACGCCCCATCGTAGCAGGCGACAAGCAAATCGCCCTGCCCGCAGACGGGCGCGTCAGCCAAAGCGGCGAAATCCAAGCCGACCAACTGCTGCAAGCCAAAGGACACAGCTTCACGCTGGACGACCTGCTCGCAGGCGATGCCGAGCTTGCCGCCCAATTTGCCAACGGCAGCTTCATCACCACCTATCTTTCCCCCCGCGACTACCACCGCGTGCACATGCCCTGCGACGCCACCCTGCGCCAAATGGTTTACGTTCCCGGCGAACTCTATTCCGTGAACCCCTTTCTCGCCCAACACATCCCCAACCTCTTCGCCCGCAACGAGCGCGTGATTTGCATCTTTGACACCACGTTCGGCAAAATGGCGCAAATTCTCGTAGGCGCAACCATCACCGCCAGCATCCGCACCACATGGGCAGGCATCATCAACCCACCGCGCAGCGAAAACATCCGCGTGTGGGACTACCCCGCCGAGGGCAACCAAGCCATCCGCTTCAACAAAGGCGACGAAATGGGCGCATTTCTACTCGGCTCAACCGTCATCAACCTGTTCCAGCACAACGCCATCACGCTAGATGCACGATTGCAAGAAAACACCGAAACCCGCGTCGGCGAACTGCTCGGCACGATAAATTAAACGTTTCAGGCTGCCTATCGTATGATACAAAAAGGCAGCCTGAAAAATGAGCAGCGACGGCTCTTCACCCAATGCCGATTGAATAAACCGCACGGGTTGGCAAAATATCGGCAAATTGCCAATCCGTTTAACAACGTTTTCAGGCTGCCTATCGCATCGCAGCAAAGGCAGCCTGAAAATGAAGTCAATCCCATCCCCAAAAGCAAAACGCACGAGCAGGCTTGAATTTCCATTCAGCGTTTATCCGGCCAAGCAGTTTGGCTGCCAGCCCAAGAGCGGTTATAAAGCGATGCCTGCGCAAACGCCCCTGAATATCAGGGGCGTTTTTTATGCGCTTGCAAATAGGGCAGCCTGAAAACTAAATCTTACACGCCCCGCCCGCGCAATCATCATCTTGCAAATCCGATTGCCTATCATCCGCGCCATCGCGCGTGTTGTGGTAATACAGCGTTTTCACGCCGTATTTGTATGCCGAGAGCAAATCTTTGAGCATTTGGTTCATCGGCACGCGCCCGCCCTCAAAGCGTTTGGGGTCGTAGCTGGTGTTGGCAGAAATGGCTTGATCCACAAATTTTTGCATCACGCCCACCAGTTTCAAATAACCATCGTTGCCGCCCATTTGCCACAACGTTTCGTATTGATTTTTCAGGCGTTCAAACTCGGGCACAACCTGTTTCAAAATGCCATCTTTGGATTGCTTAATGGTTACCAAGCCGCGTGGTGGCTCAATGCCGTTGGTGGCGTTGGCGATTTGGCTGCTGGTTTCGCTGGGCATTAACGCGCTTAACGTGCTGTTGCGCAAGCCATATTTAACAATATCGGCGCGCAGGGCTTCCCAGTCGTAATGCAAAGGCTCGGTGCAGAATTTGTCCAAATCGGCTTTGTAGGTGTCAATCGGCAGGATGCCTTTGGCGTAGTTGGTTTCGTTAAACAATGGGCACGCGCCGTATTCTTTGGCCAGGTTCACCGAGGCTTTGAGCAAATAATATTGCATGGCTTCAAAGGTGCGGTGGGTTAAGCCGATGGCGCTGCCGTCGCTGTATTTCACGCCGTTTTTCGCCAAATAATAAGCGTAGTTAATCACGCCCACGCCCAAGGTGCGGCGGTTCATTGTCGCTTTTTTGGCTGCGGGGATGGGGTAGTCTTGGTAATCCAGCAGCGCATCTAGGGCGCGGACGGTCAAATCCGCCAAGTTTTCAAATTCGTCCAAGTTTTCCAATGCGCCGAGGTTAAACGCCGATAGCGTGCACAAGGCGATTTCGCCGTTTTCATCGTTGATGTTGTTCAGCGGCTTGGTGGGCAGGGCGATTTCCAAGCATAGGTTGGATTGGCGCACGGGCGCGACTTTCGGGTCAAACGGGCTGTGCGTGTTGCAATGGTCCACGTTTTGCACATAGATGCGCCCTGTGCCCGCGCGCTCTTGCATCAGCATGGAGAACAAATCTGCCGCGCTGATGGTTTCTTTGCGGATGCTGGGGTCGTTTTCGTATTGGGTGTACAGGCGCTCGAATTCGTCTTGGTCGGCGAAAAAGGCTTCGTATAGCCCTGGGGTTTCGTGGGGCGAGAACAGGGTGATGTTGCCGCCTTTAATTAGCCGTGTGTACATCAATTTGTTGATTTGCACGCCATAATCCAGTTGGCGGATGCGGTTTTCTTCCACGCCGCGATTGTTTTTTAGCACCAGCAGGCTTTGCACTTCAATGTGCCACAGCGGGTAGAACAGCGTTGCCGCGCCGCCGCGCACGCCGCCTTGCGAACAGGATTTCACGGCAGCCTGAAACATTTTGAAAAACGGAATGCAGCCGGTGTGCTGCGCTTCGCCGCCGCGAATTTCGCTGCCCAAGCCGCGAATGCGCCCTGCGTTGATGCCGATGCCCGCGCGTTGGGAAACGTATTTCACGATGGATGAAGTGGTGGCGTTGATGCTGTCTAGGCTGTCGTCGCATTCAATCAACACGCAGCTTGAAAATTGGCGCGTGGGCGTGCGCACGCCGCTCATAATCGGCGTGGGCAAGGAAATTTTGAATTGGGAAACGGCATCGTAAAAGCGTTTCACATAATCCAGACGGGTGTTTTTGGGGTATTTGGCAAACAAACACATCGCCACCAAAATATACAAAAATTGCGGGCTTTCAAAGATTTGGCGCGTTACGCGGTTTTGTACCAAATATTTGCCTTCCATTTGTTTTACGGCGGCGTAGGAAAAGGTTAAATCGCGCTCGTGGTCAATATAGCCGTTGATTTCGTTGTATTCAGCTTCGGTGTAGTCTTGCAGCAGATGCGCGTCGTATTTGCCCAACGCCACCATTTTTTGCACATGGGCAAACAGATGCGGCGGCGCATATTCGCCGTAGGCAATTTTGCGCAGGTGGAAAATGGCGAGACGCGCAGCAAGATATTGATAATCGGGCGTTTCTTCGGAGATTAAATCGGCGGCAGATTTGATGATGGTTTCGTGGATGTCGTCGGTGCGGATGCCGTTGTAGAACTGGATGTGCGATTTCAGCTCCACTTGCGACACGGACACATTGTCCAAGCCTTCGGCCGCCCACGTTACGACCTTGTGGATTTTGTCCAAATTGATGGGTTCCAGCCGCCCGTCGCGTTTGGTTACTTGCATGTTGCCGGTCATGTGTGCGTCTCCCTATGAAAATGCAAAATGCCGAGTTTATATTCGGCATTTCTTGGGGGGTTTTGAGTGGGCAAATTTTACGAATTTTCAGACTGCTTGCATAGCTTGACAAAAACTCCCATATTGTAATTATTTGTTTTGTATTGTGATAATGGTCATTTGCTTGACTGGGGCAGAATAGGGCAGTTATCCACAAACAATGTATTTTGAATGGGTTATTCTCGTTTTCAGGCTGCCGCAAAATAGCCATGTAACAAAAAAGACAAACGAAAATGCCCGAGGCAACCTGAAAATGCAAATTTGCCATTTTGTGCTGTTTTGGGCGTGCGTGCAGCAGAAAGATGGCAAGTTGGGGCAGGGTAGGGCAAGGGGGTGTTTTCAGGCCGCCACGATGTGCGCGAGGGGTAGATTGTTGCGGATTATTTGTATGGCGCATTTTTCCAATGCGATTTCTCAAACGCCCGCTTTGCCCAATAAGGCAGCCTGAAACGTTTTATAATCACGCTTTTTCAGGCTGCCCCATCAGCCCAATCAACAAGGAAACCCGATGCCACACGCCTACATCCGCCAAATCGCGCAGTCCGCCAAAGCCGCGTTTTACCAAATCGCCCAAGCCGACAGCGCCGCCAAAAACGCCGCCTTGCTGCGCCTTGCCGATTTAATCCAAGCCAACCAAGCCGCGCTGTTTGCTGCCAATCGGCAAGACCTTGCCAACGGCAAACAAAAAGGCTTGTCCGAAGCGATGCTAGACCGCCTCAAAATCAGCGAAGGCAGCCTGAAAACCATGATAGAGGGCCTGCATCAAATCGCCGCGCTGCCCGACCCCGTGGGCGAAATGGACGAATTCCGCCTGCGCCCCAACGGTTTGCGCATCGGCAAAATGCGCGTGCCGCTGGGCGTGATTGGCATTATTTACGAATCGCGCCCCAATGTAACCGTGGATGCCGCTGCGCTATGCTTGAAATCGGGCAACGCCTGCATTTTGCGCGGCGGCAGCGAGGCTTTTCATTGCAATATGGCGCTGGCAAAGCTCATCGCCCAAGCC
>ERZ773060.109-NODE-109-length-39051-cov-847.08_pt1 | contig 39051 bp, 37 predicted proteins | sample MGYA00580628_ERZ773060 | MGnify/ENA primary metagenome ERZ773060 (study PRJEB29015, sample SAMEA2738019) | human oral metagenome | biome: human oral; feature: human-associated habitat; material: dental | place: China | collected 2045 ... | reverse complement strand
TATGGCTGGCATGAAACGAAACCGTATTTTTCGTGGATTTCCTGTGCTGTTTCGGATATGATTGGAGCATGCAGGTCGGGGTCGCCCCGGAGGAAACAGCCGCCCTGATCAGGTGGAAGAAGCGTTCCGACAATCATGTGCTGGTGCGGATGAAAGCAGAAGCGATCCTGTACGCCTCTGAAGGAGTCGGAATCGGCATCATCGCGAAGATGGTTGAGCGGGCCGAGAGGACAGTGCAGGAATGGCTGGCCGACTGGCAGGCCACCAGGATGTGCTCGGTCCTGACCGGCCATGCGGGGAACCAGAACGCGGCGAAACTCACCCGCGACCAGAAACAAGAACTCAAGAAAATCCTCGCCCAGCCGCCCTCCCAGACGGGCATCCACGCCGAGTTCTGGGACGTCCCAGCGATACGTGACGTCGTGAAGATCATGTTCGACGTGGAATACCAGGCGGACTCCTCGTACCAGCTGCTCCTGCGCTTCTGCGGGCCGAGCCTCGAACTGCCCGACCCGTTCGACAAGCACCGCAACGAGAAAGCCATCACCAGACGCATGACCGAGGTGAAAACCCAAGTCAAAGCCCTGTTGGACGCCGGCTGGGAGGTCTACACGGCAGACGAGGTCCGCTTGGAGCACGAGGCCGAGACCCGCCGCATGCAGCCCCCGAAAGGACAACGCACCAAACTGTCCGTGGACCGGCAGAAGACGTCCCAGTCCTTCTTCGGTGCCCTCTCGCTGACCAGCAAAAAAGTCAAACTGTACCCGATCGAGGGGAACCAGAACACCGAGCAGACAATCCTCGCGCTGGAACGACTCCAACGAGAAACCGAGGCAGAGAAGATCACGGTCGTCCTGGACAACGCCCGTTTCCACCACGCGAAAGCGTTAACCGCCCTCCACGAGCCCGGCCGGCTGCTGGAGCGCATCATGCCGATCCATCTGCCGCCGTACGCGCCCGACCACAACCCGGTCGAGCACGTCTGGAACGCGGCCAAGAACAACATCGCGAACATTCAGCGCGAGACCCCCGAAGAAACCTTCGGCTCGTTCGCCTCATACGTCACCGGCCGAACATTCGACTACGACTTCGAGCACCTCCCACTCCGCGAAACCAGAAACGATTTTGTTTCATGACGGCCATACCATAGCCATCCGAGATGTCGAAGCAACATCGACACCAAACTGACGATAAGTAAAATCAGCATCAACAGATATTTCGGTTCTCAAGACAACCACTCCACCTGCAAGATCATTCAGGTTCATGATCGCCGACTCAAGATCTGATACACTATAACCAGCGTGATCTAGTCCTTGAATTCCGTACAAGGCTCCTGGGCGTTGCACCGGATGTTCATGGTAAAGTCTGACCGATGAATTTGACATATAAGCAGGTGGGTTCGGCCATTCCTGAAGTTCGAACAAGATACCCCACGGCGCTTTAAAATAAATTCATCGATTCCCCTCGATAGGCCCCTCGCCAGTATCGACAATATTACCCATCAAGCGTGTATCATCCAAAGAAATGAGTGTGTTAGCAACCTTTTCAATATTCCTTACATGAAAACAAAGATGGAGCGTCCCAAGATCGAATATTGATGGCAGTCCGAGTTCGCTTGACTTGCACTCGACCAGTTTTACCGTGACACTCGGATCAAACTCAAATAGAGCTTTTCCACTAGCTGGTGGCCCAACCACTTGAGTGAACCAATCTGCTGCCACTTTAATGTCCGGCACAGCCAGAGAAATGTAATTTAGAGTGTTCATGGTATTAACAACACCTTTCCACGAAGGCCTCCCTTTTCAAAATCACGGTGAGCGGCAGCCGCTTCTGACAGGGGATACCTGCTCCCTACCGTAACTATTAAAGAATGGCAGGCCACTTGTTCAGCGATTGTTGCAAGCCGCGCCCCATCTTCCTGGACGTAACTTTTTGTCGGGATAATCCCGCGCTGAGGTTCAGGCTGCCGGTTGTCTGCGACTGACACGAACGCTCCTTTATCGTGTACTGCCGCAATTGTGCCGGAGATGCCGGCAGTATCAAGCACTGCGTCGAATGCATATCGCGGGATCTCTACAATATCTGAGTAAACCACCGTGATTCCCAACCTAGTCAGATCGTCACGGTCAGAGGAACGTGCGAGACCCGCTACTTCATGACCTCTTTGAAGCAACCACTGAGCGGCTACACGACCGACTGCTCCTGCTGCACCGGTCACAAGGACTCGGGAAGCTTGGGTCAAGTTGACCTTGTCAAGAAGTTGCGCAGCGGCCATAGCAGCCAATGGTACTGCTGCAGCTCGTTCAAGAGGAAGTTTCTCTGGTACAGACGCAAATAACGTTTCCGGAGCAACTACAAACTCTGAGTACGTTCCGCGTCTGCGCACAGATTGAGCGATCATGCCCATGACTGCGTCACCAACCTTGAATTTTGTGACATCAGCACCGGTAGCCTCGACCGTACCGCTAACATCCCATCCCAAGATAGCAGGAAATGTGAGATCAATACCAAGAAATCCCGAACGAGTTTTGATGTCAACTGGATTGACCGCAGCAGCCGCCACTTTGATTCGAATATCACATGAATTTATTTCTGGTTCTGGAAGATCCGAGTATGTAAGTTCATCGGCAGAACCTGTTCGATTAATAACAACTGCCTTCATCTTCATTCCTTTCAAACACAAATATCTGTCTGTCGAAAGATTAATTTTTGGACAACGCTTTAGCATTTTCTTCGGCTGCCATAAGTAGTAGACCACCATCAACATACATCGTTGCACCGACTACATATGACGCTTCTGAACTTAGAAGCCAAGTCACCGCATTGGCAATCTCTGCTGTCTCACCTGCTCTACCACTCGGAATAGCAAGTCGTAGAATTATGGAATTCTGATTTTCTTCATCAATGCCGTTCATTGGCGTTGCCGTCTCTCCCGGAGCAACGATATTAAGTCGAATATTAAACGGCGCGAATTCTAATGCTAGCGCTCGAGAGGCAACTGCAAGTCCCCCCTTCGAGGCACAGTACAAGGCTCCACCTGAAACTGGAATCTTATCATGTACAGAAGTAATATTTACGATTGCGCCTTTGATTCCGTTTTTAACAAAATAACTCCCAGCCGCTGAGGTTAGAAGAAGCGGAGACTTAAGGTTGATTGTCAAGATCTCGTCTAATCTTTTCGCATCCAACGAAAAACCTGATGATCTGTCGTTGACACCTGCATTGTTGACCAAATACCCAATCGGGCCATGCTCAGCAATAATGTCATGAAAACGGTTATTCACGTGACGAGGATGATCCAGCCCAATGAATATGGGGGTAGCCTCAATGTTACATTCTCTCCTGATCTCGTTGCATAGTTTCTGTGCGCGTTGACTTCCGGAATTATATCCCACGAATACACGGATTCCGGATCGAGCAAGTCGCCACGCTACTGTTTTACCAATCCCACTACTTGCACCAGTAATTAAAACAGCCAAATTATTACACAATTTGAATCACCACTTTTGGACGATTGCGCTTCTTTTCAAGCCGTAAGAAAGCAACACTAACGTCATCAAGCACGTATACTTGATCAATTAGTGCTTGAAGCTCCATTTGATGTTTTCGAATAAATTTTACCGCTACCGGATAATGATCTACCCCGTGACGTATTCCTATCAAACCCTGACTTTTGAGCGCGAGTTCAGATACATTAATTTTGGTATCTGCTGGTGGAACTCCTACGAGTACAGCCGTACCTCCAGTCTTAAGAGTTGATTGGATGCTTTCTGTAGCGGAAACAGAACCAGAGCATTCCCACACCATATCGTAAGCATCAAAATTATCTGAACTCAGACTGCTGACTGTACTGATACCGAGATCAACGAGATAAGACGGAAGGAGAGGATCAACAACCTCAACATCGACTGGGTACTGCCTTAAGGCCAATGCGGCAAGACCCCCAATCGTCCCGCCCCCCATAATGAGTATCTTGTCACTTGGCCTGGGCCGTTTCGCAGCTATTCCTTCGAGTACCGTCACGAGAGGTTCAACTAGAACATGCTCTGGTCTTGGAATTGCGTCAACTGATTCATCAACCACAGTAAGCATGTGCGCTGGCATAACAATTCGTTCAGCTGCAGCACCAGCATAATCATAAAGGCCGACTTCCTTGACATGACTACAAAGATTCCTGTGCCCTGAACGACAAGCGTTACAAGTAAGACAAGGTATCATGGTGCTTCCAGTGACGACTGACCCACGATGCAGATATGTGTCGCCAGCATCTGCTGGAGGCACTTCAACAGTTCCCACCCACTCATGCCCGAAATTGTGTGGATAACTCGTTTGTCCTTTGCGAAGATAATTCGACGTACCATGATAAATTTCCAGGTCGGTTCCGCAAAGACCAACGTAAGCGACACGGATGACTGTCTCACTGTTGCTTTGCACCCTGACATCAGGAATCTCGTACACTTCAACAGATCTGACGTCAGTTAGCATTCCAGCTTTCATATCATTACTTCGTTTCATAATTTGAGGTAAAGGTATTGGCAACCCACAACAGAGCAGCGGCTGCCAATGCGAGCACGGCCCCTAACAAAGGCAGAACACCGAGACCAAGACCCAGCGAAAGTGACATCGAACCAATCCATGCACCTACGGCATTGGCTAGTTGGAATCCAGCAATGTTGACGGTTGTAGCGAGATTTGGTGCGCTGCTCGCAGCATCGATCAATTTTGAAGTCAGCGGAGAGATTATAGAAAACCCAGCCGCTCCTACAACAAACATCCATGGTCCTGTGAACCAAGGATACTTTCCAAGGAAGAACAAAATTAACATTGATAGAACGAGCGAACCCAAAGCACCGTATAGAGTAACATTCATGTTTTTATCGGCATAATAGCCGCCAAGTATGTTCCCAACGATCGATCCAATACCAAAGACGAAAAGGAGAACTGTAATGGTACTTGATCTGAACCCCGTGTGCTGTCCAAGATAGGGTGAGATGAATGTGAACAGCACAAATAAGCCTGCTTGACTGAGCATCGTCAACCCAAGCGCCTTCAGCACCTCACCACGCCGGAATACTTTAACTTCAGCAGCTATCCCCCCACCACTACGCTCTGGGACGCGGCGAATCGTCAAAACCAAAGCGACTGTCACAACCGTTTGCAAGACTGCAACAATGACAAAGGATGTTCGCCATCCATATTGGTTCCCCACCAGGGTACCCAAGGGTACCCCTAAAACAGTCGCTAAATTGAGACCTAAGGTGATTCTAGAAATCACTCGACCTTGGAATTCCGGCTCAACGAGCGTCGTCGCAACGACAAGGCACAATGCAAAAAAGGTTGCATGTGGCAGAGCAGTCATGATTCGCGCGATAATTAAAATGATGAAATTGTGCGCTACCGAAGTAAGAACATTACCCGCGATGAACAGCGTCATCAACCCTATGATAAGAGGCGGGATTCTCTTCACGCGTGACGTGAAAATGGTGAGGGCTGGCCCTCCTACGACCACTGTGAGAGCATACACAGTAACCAACAAACCAGCAGTCGCCTCACTAACTGCTACATCGCTGGCGATCTGTGGCAGAACTCCCGCAATAAGATATTCGATGGTCCCGACTCCAAATACTCCAAGAAGCATCCAAAAGATGAGCAGATTGATATTCATGGATATCTCTTTGTGAGGTGAAGTATTAATATTCGAAGTCACTATTCCTCCTCTCCAGTACAGTGGAGAATCGCACAGCCCCATGTAAACCCTGCGCCTATCCCTATTAAACCAATATAATCTCCTGGACGAATTCGTCGTTCAGATCTGAGATAACTAAGACCGAGCAGAGGATCTGCTGCCCCCGTATGACCAATTAAAGCACCAAATTTCGCAGTCGTTTGATTCCGATGAATATCCAACGGATCAAGGAATTGACGTTGAAGAAGAGTCCGACCGAAGTGAGGAACCGCCCAAACCTTCACGTCATTCTGTTTCACTCCAGCACACTGCAATGCATGAAAGACTGATTCCTGAAGCCCTTTCGAGTTCGCTTCCCAGAATGAGTCGAAACCTTGAGCACGTGCATAGTCGCTCGCCCTAGCACGCATACTGAAGGGAAAAATTTCCCTGTATTCAGGAAGGTCAATAGAGGCGCTTCCACGATGGATCTTCTCGTATCGCGAATTCTGCGTCAAGACAGTTGAGAGCACCTCGAACGGTCCGTTTTCGCGAGTTAGTATCATCGCAGCAGCCCCGTCCCCATAAACCAGTCCGGAATCAGATGCCCATCGGTCAAACAACGGTAACCGCCAAATATCAGCAGCAGTGAGGAGACCATAACCGTTGGAGCCGATATAACGTGCCATGATATCTATACCTACTATTACCCCAGCACAAGTATTTCGTATTTCGACTGCGAGCGCATTAGGATGTCCCAGCTTATTTCCTATGTAGGCACTGCCGTTCCACGCCTCAAGTCCAGTGTGCAGAGCTACAGCATGCACAATAATTTCTGGACTCGAGTCAACAGTTACATAGTTCTTGAACTCTGCAAATGCCTCGCTCCCAGCCCACACTGACATATCTGGGGCCGTCTCATCCGATTTTCCTGCCGCTGCGCTAATCTGTTGTGTTTTCTCATGATCCTCTCTTGTCAAACGACCTGAGCGCAATGCTTCGTCAGATGGCTCAAGAGTGTTCGGAATATAAGTTCCAAGACCCCCAATATAAAGTCCCTCCCACTTCATGTGTTCAACCTTGTGTCTTCTGCCAGGGGCGCAGTCCGGTGCTCTCGCTCTCAGACGTGTTTGAAATAACCTTTAGTTGAGCAACCGACGAGGCTAATTCGTCTTCAGTAAGATCTTAATGAACGTGTATTCACCGATTCCAACAGGAAGGGGAATACGCTGTTTCCCTCCGCGATGCCGAAGCGTATCAGTGAGTGCTTCATTGAGAACCTTCGGTTTCTCAAGCAGAGAATTCCACGTTGGCAACTCAAAGCCCCTCATAATATTAAAGATGCGGTCAAGATCAAGACGGCTCATCAGGCCTCGATTGAAGGAGATCACGCTGCTCAGCGCCATATCAATATTGACGGCCTCACCGTGCAAAAGTTCTGGGAGCGCTCTCATCTCAATCGTTGGGCTGAAAGAGGATTATGCAAAACTCCATTCCATAGTCCCGCTGACTAGGTGTTTCAGCTGTTTGTGCCAAGGTTTTGCATAAGCCTCAAAGTGTGCCCATAATCGACGCACCGTTCAAGATTTGCCTCCCAGAGGTTAGGCTGAAGTTCTTTAAGCATAAGCTGGACTGCCATGGTGATGATCTTGTTCGTCTCGACAGTCAATGTCTGGTCAGTTCTATCAAGATCAGCATTCAACACAGCCTTACCGTGACGCTCGAGAAGGCTCATCATATCTGCAGATCTGATAAGGGCCATCTTGAGGATCTCAGCAATTCCGTTGGCGACATGACGACGATCAAGGGTGCATAGGAATGACTGGTCAAGATATGAAACAACAGGGGCAGCGTAGGTCCCTATTCTGTTCTTACCTAGTCCGAAATTGACACCCGTCTTGATTCCGATGCCTGCATCAACTATCCCTATGAGGGTGGTAGGGATCCTGATGTAAGGCGTATTACGTCTATATATACTCGCAGCGAATCCCACGATGTCGAGAAGGGTGCCGCCACCGATTCCAATGACCGGTTCCCTGCGGCGGTCAATCCCCGCAGCAGCCATGGCATTGATAACTGTTTCGACGGATTTCCAATTCTTTACTACCTCATGGGCCTCAAGAACATGATAGATCGGAGTGACGTCATGATATTGAAAATACCGTCGAATTTCAACCCCGTAAAGCTTGTCAATAGCCGCATCGATCACCACAAACCGCCGCGAACCTGGGAGGGCCGCAGGAACATCTCCCATTGTTGCCAGTGTCGGGTTGCTAACGCTAAAAAGCTGTCGCGAAACAATGACATCGTAGGTGATCTCACGCTTCGCACGTACTGTCCACCTGCTTGATCCTTCACGAGTGACGTGGCGTTCAAGACCAGCTTCTTGAACATCGATCATGTCTAACTCCCATCTTCAGAACATGAGGCCACTGGGCCAGATGGACCCCATAGACCCCGCTGACCCGGTCTGCGCTGATCCCCCTTACTCGAGCCAGACCTCGGTCTATCCGAAGCTGAGTGTAGCATCATTCATGTAGTGATCGCTACATGAATAGCCTGGTGAGTCTCACCTCACAACTACGCGACGTGGCATGGAGAGAGACCACGACTCTGCTGGTGCCCCACCCGGCGGTACGCGCCTGGGTGTGTATGGCGTCGGCGGTGACCACTGTCCTGGTCCTAGTGGTGCGTGTGCGCCGGATCTTGACCACCTGGCGGGCACCGGGGAAGTCGATCCAGGCCGGGGCCACGACCGCTTGGACCGTGCGCGTGACTCGCCGCCCGCGTGAGTGGTCGGGTCGGGAGTCGCGTGGGACGTGTTTCCAGGGCAGGCGCTTCAGAGCGTGGTAGAGACTCGGCTGGTTGGCCTTCACGGTCAGGATGCCGTGCTGGTCTGTGATCTGTTCGGCGGTGTCACTCCGGGTGTGGAGGGCGTCCATCGTCACCACGGCCCCTTCCAAGTCCATCAGGGCCAGAAAGCGCATCAGTCAGGTCCATTCGGAGAACTGCTCGGCGTTCGGGGCCCGCACGATGCACGTCGTGCCGGACCAGCCCCTGACCGCCACCGCCGAACCGGTCCACCGGTACACCACGGTACGGCCCCACCCCGCGATCGGGATGCTCACCCCCCCCCCATCGAGCACGAACGCGCCCACGGGACCGGGCATGGCCTCGAGATCATCAAGGGCGGCAACCAGCCCCTACCCCAGATCACCGCAACCAGACAAACGAGCCCCCGCAAAACCCAAGGCTTGACAGCCAGGCCATCGGACTTCTTGCCCAGGGGCAGGGCCACGATCTTGACGAACCTGGTCGTCCGTTCCATGAGCATCGCCGCCGCCGAGGCCCCGTCCTTGACCTGTGACGGGATCACTCTCCCAGTGCCCGCGACTCCCGGCGGCCCCGCACGTCGTCAGGACGCTCCCCGGTGCCTTCCCCGTCCCGATGATGGAGGCTCCCCGCTGGCCGACCCTGCGACGAGGACGCCGACAGGTCCGGCCGCCGTAGCGGCATGATCCCCGTGATGGGCCAGTTCTCCTTCCGGAAGAGACAGTGGATCCAGGCGTGCGGATGGTCTCGTGAGACACGACGGCACCTTCTGCCGGCGGGAACCCTCTCCGAGGGTCTCACCTGCCGGCTCGCAGCCTCCAGATGGAATCTCCCGGCGGCCTGGACGGGTTGTGCGGGACTTCGCCAGATCGGCCAGGGCCCTGGCGCGCAGCACCGGCTCTGTCTCCAGGCGGCGGGGTCTGGGCCGGGACCGTCGGGTGGCTACCTGCTGGTCCGCCTAGCCGGGCCGATAGGCGCCCCTGCCACCGTGTCGGGCAATTCCCCGGGACACGACCGAGGGACACCGGCCCGGCCCGGATCAGCGATCCGCCGCACCGAGCAGCCCTGGGCCAGACCCTCCCCGAACGACTTGGCTGTCCGTCCTGGCCCGCAACCGTCTCAACACCAACCCCCTTGTCACAGGCACGAACACCGTTGCTTCAACACTATGACACCGCCCTGGCGGCCTCCGGGATCAGCTACGCGGCCAGAGCGGCCACAGGTAAGTCGACGCTGACCATCCCACCGACCTCATGACGCATGTCCTGACGAATCAGGACACCTCGGGGATCATTCCCGTCGTGCGCCGGGAACAGGAGGACACGGGCAGGGCTCTGGAGCAGGCCGGTCAGGCCGTCGTCTCGGCCCGGCTCTCCCATCGGGAGCAGGAGAGTCCGGTCCTCACCGACGGTGATCCGACCCCGGAGTTGCCCAGACGCGCCGCGGTCGAGTCCTCGTCCATCGCCGAGCAACTCCGGGACGTGGCCCGGCTCCACGACGAGGGGGGCCTCTCCGACTCGGAGTTCACCGTGGCGAAGTCACGACTGCTCGGGAACCTCTAGGACGTGCTCGGCAGGACACCGAGGTCCTCGGCGCTCATGCCCGGGGCCGAGACATCATCGAGATAGGCCGTCGTGTCGAAGGCGAGCTCGCGGGCGTTCTCGGGGTCGCCGCCGTCGCTGATCCGGCCGCCGGTCATCCGGTCGACGATGATGGCGAGGGCGCCGTCGCCGGTGACGTTGGTGGCGGTGCCGAAGGAGTCGAGGGCGATGTAGGTGGCGATCATGAGGGCCACCTGGGCGTCGTCGAAGCCGAGCATCGAGGACAGCAGACCGGTCGCGGCCATGATGGCGCCGCCGGGCACGCCGGGTGCGGCCACCATCGTGATGCCGAGCATGAAGACGAAGCCGACCCACTGCGCGGTGGAGATGCTCACGCCCTGGGTGAGGGAGATCGCGTAGGCGAAGGCGAAGATCTTCGAGGTGGAGCCGGCCAGGTGGATCGTCGCGCACAGCGGCACGGTGAAGGAGGCGACGGCGCCGGACACGCCGTTGCGCCTCGTCTGGCGCAGGGTGACGGGGATGGTCGCGGCCGAGGAGGAGGTGCCCAGGGCGGTGAGATAGGCCGGCAGCATCGTGGCGAGGGCCCTCACCGGGTTCTTCCGACCGTAGGCGCCGGCCACGCAGTACTGGACGCCGAGGATGACGACCTCGAGGAGCAGGACGACGACGACCACCCTCAGGAGGGTCTTCACGACGGCGAGGGCCTCGCCGGTGTAGGTGAGGTTGAGGAAGATGCCGAAGATGTGCAGCGGCAGCAGCGGGATGATGATCCGCTCGATGAGCTTCGTGATGATGGCGCGGAACTCGACGAAGCCCTTGCGCAGGACCCCGCGGGGGATCATGCCCAGCCCGATGCCGAGGACGAAGGACAGCAGCAGGGCGGTCATGACCTCGAGCGGCGCCGGCATCTCGACGGTGAAGTAGCTCTCCAGGGCGCTGCCCGGCTTCTCGACGTCGCCCAGCGAGGTGCTCGCCAGGAGGCGCGGGAAGACCTGCGCGCACACGAGATAGGTGATGAAGCCCGAGAAGAGCGTCGACGTGTAGGCCAGGGCCGCCGTGATGCCGAGCCACTTCCCGGCGCCGCGCCCGAGGTCGGCGATGGCCGGAGTGACGAGCCCGACGATGATGAGCGGGATCGAGAAGGTGAGGAACTGGCTGAACAGGTCGGAGAAGGTCGCGAAGACGCGGCCGACGCCGACGGGCAGCAGGTGGTTGCCGCCGATGCGCACCGAGCCCAGCACGAGGGCGAGGACGATGGCGGCGAGCACCCACACGAGGATGCCGCCCTTGGACAGGGCTCTGCGGAGCTTGGGCATGGGGAACCTTCCGGCGCCGGCGGCGGCGCGGGCCGCCGCTCGCCACGGTCAGGGTTTCACACGCGCGGGCGCACAGTGCGCGGCGGACGGAGAACGAGACACCCGGGCCCGCCCCCGAGCGCGGGGCCGAGCCCTCCGGTCCGGCGGGGAGAGGCTCCACCACCCCGGCCCGGTGCGACTGCGCCAGCTGGAGGTCTCGGGCCCGGCGGGGAAGGCTCCGGAATTCCGGAGCCCCCGGACACGGGGTCGAGCCCGACGAGGAGCGGGACGGGTCCGTCGTCCGCGCCCGGTCCCTCAGCCGCAGCGGCAGGCCATCCCCGCGGAGCGGTTGTGAAGGTTGTGAAGCCGGCCACGCCGACCCCGGGCCGGTCTCCGACAGCCGCGGATCGCGCCGACGGACGAGACATCCGGGCTTCAGCCCTGCGGCCGCAGCAGCGGGAAGAGGATGGTCTCGCGGATCCCGGCGTCGGTGAACAGCATGATGAGCCGATCGATCCCCAGGCCGAGGCCGCCCATGGGCGGGCAGCCCTGCTCGAGGGCGGACAGGAAGTCCTCGTCGAGCTGCATGGCCTCGGGGTCGCCGGCCGAGGCGGCGAGCGACTGGGCGATGAGGATCTCGCGCTGGACGACGGGGTCGACGAGCTCACTGAAGCCGGTGCCGCGCTCCATGCCGCCGATGATGAGGTCCCAGGCCTCGATGCAGCCGGGCTTGGAGCGGTGGCGGCGGGCCAGCGGCTGGGCGATCTCGGGGTAGTCGCAGACGAAGGTGGGCGCCATCAGGTCCTTCTCGACGAGCTCGCCGAAGAGCTCGACGACCATCTTCTGCGGGCCCCAGCCCTCGTCGAAGGCGACGCCGTTGGCCCGCGCGGCGTCGCGCAGCTCCTCCAGCGGGGTTTCGGGCGTGATCCGTCGGCCGAGCCTGTCGGACAGCCCCTCGTGGACCGGCAGCCAGGCCCACTCGCCGTCGAGGTCGATGACGCCGCGCCCGGTCTCGATCCGGTGGGCGCCGAGGGCGTCGGCGACGTCCATGATGATCGACCGGAGGGTCTCGGCGATCGTGAACTGGTCGCCCCAGCTCTGATAGGCCTCGAGCATCGTGAACTCGGGGCTGTGCGAGGAGTCGACGCCCTCGTTGCGGAAGACCCGGCCGATCTCGTAGACACGGTCGGCGCCGCCCACCATGACGCGCTTGAGGTGCAGCTCGAGGGCGATGCGCAGGTACATGTCGATGTCGAAGGCGTTCAGGTGGGTGATGAAGGGCCTCGCCGCCGCGCCGCCGTGCAGGGTCTGGAGCACCGGGCCCTCGACCTCCAGGTAGCCCTGGGCCTCCAGCGACTCGCGGATGGTGCGGGTGATGCGCGCCCTGGTGCGCAGCATGGCGCGCGCCTCGGGACGGACGATGAGATCGTTGTGGCGCTGGCGCACGCGCGACTCCTCGGACAGCCCCTTGTGGAGCACCGGCAGGGGCCGCAGCGCCTTCGAGGCGAGCCGCCACTGGGCCGCCATGACCGACAGCTCACCGCGCCGGGACGCGACGACCCGTCCGCGCACCCACACGAAGTCGCCCAGGTCGACCTCGGACTTCCAGCCCGCCAGGGCCTCGTCGCCGATCTCGGCGCGCGAGAGCATGACCTGGAGGCGCTCGGCGTCGGCGTCGGGGGTGAAGCCGTCCTGGAGGGTGGCGAAGCACAGTCTGCCGGAGTTGCGGAGGAAGACGACGCGCCCGCCGACGGCCACCTCGTCGTCCGTCTCCTCGCCGGGCCCCAGGCCGGGCCAGCCGGCCCGCACCTGCGCGAGGGTGTGCGTCCTGCGCAGATCGACCGGATAGGGCTGGCCGCCCGCCTCGAGGCAGCGCCGGCGCTTGGCGGCGCGCACGCGCATCTGCTCGGGAAGGTCCTGCTCGGGCTCTTCGCCCCTGGGGTCGGTCGGCTGCTGGGAACTCACCCGAACAGGTTACCGTGGCACCTTTCGGGGGCTTCGGGCCCGTCGCAGCGCCCGGGTCCGGAGCGCTGGCACGAGCCGGGGCCGGCCGAGCCCCAGATGGGTCCAGCCGGCCTCGCGCCAGCGCCGGGCGTCCAGGGCGTTGCGGCCGTCGATGACGACCGGGGTCGCGACCCGGTCCGCCGCCTCGTCCGGGTCGAGGCGGACGAACTCGTTCCACTCGGTCAGGAGCAGGACCAGGTCGGCGTCCTCGAGGGCCGCCAAGGGCTCGCGGACCGTCTCGAGCCCCCGGTGGTGGCGCCGTACGGCGTCGAGGGCCCGCGGGTCGCACACGCGCACCCGGGCCCCCCGCTCGTGCAGGCGCCGCGCGACCTCCAGGGCCGGGGAGTCGCGGATGTCGTCGCTGTCGGGTTTGAAGGCGGCGCCCAGCACGACGACCCGCGCCCCCTCGGGGGAACCGCCCAGGCAGCGCTCGGCAAGGGCCACGACGCGATCGCGACGGCGCCGGTTGATGGCGTCGACCTGCTCCAGGAAGGAGACGGCCTCCCGGACGCCCAGCTCCTCGGCGCGGGCGACGAAGGCGCGGATGTCCTTCGGCAGGCAGCCGCCGCCGAAGCCGACGCCGGCGCGCAGGAAGGCCGCGCCGATGCGCTCGTCGTACCCGAGGGCCTCGGCGAGCGCCACGACGTCGCCGCCGGTCGCCTCGCACACCTCGGCCATGGCGTTGATGAAACTGATCTTCGTGGCGAGGAAGGAGTTGGCGGCGACCTTGACGAGCTCCGCGGTGGGGTGGTTCGTCACGATGCGGGGGACGCCCTCGGCGAGCAGGGGCGCGTAGACGGCGTCGAGCGCCTCCTGCCCCCGGCGGGCGAGCACCGGGTCCCCGGGCAGCCCGTAGACGATGCGGTCGGGGTGGAGGGTGTCCTCGACGGCACGGCCCTCGCGCAGGAACTCGGGGTTCCACACCAGGGCCGCCCCGCGCGGCGCCAGCAACTCGGCGAGGCGCGACGCGGTGCCCACCGGCACCGTCGACTTGCCCACGACGACGGCCCCCGAGCCGGCGGGCAGGGCCCCTCGGAGCGCCTCGACGGCGGCCTCCACGTGGCTCAGGTCGGCGGAGCCGTCATCGGACTGCGGGGTGCCGACGGTGATGAAGTGCAGCTCGGCGCGGGCGAGCTGCTCGGAGACCGGCGCGACGGCGAACCGCAGACACCCCTCTCGGGTGACGCGCTCGAGGAGCTCGGCCAGGCCGGGCTCGTAGAAGGGCGGCCGACCCGCCGCGAGGGCGCCGACCCGATCGGCGTCGACGTCGACGCCCAGCACGTCGTGGCCCAGCGCCGCCATGGCGGCCGCGTGCACGGCTCCCAGGTAGCCGCATCCCAGAACGGTGATCCGCATGATGTCCTTCCTTCCGTGGTGCTCGTGTCGGTGGTTCCCGCCCCGGCGGTGCCGACCGGGGCGCGGTGCCCGTCGCGGGCCCGCGGCGGTGCCGCGGCGGTCGACTCAGGGCGGCTCGGCCGACGCCAGGCAGGCCTCGACCCACTCCGGGAGCCACCAGTCGGCCGCCGGCCGGAACGCGTGGACGAGGGCCAGCCGCAGGCGGGCGGCCCGCCGGTAGCAGTCGACGCGCGCCGGGCGCGCGCCCGTCCGAGCGGCGAGCTCCGCCAGGTGGCCGCGGACCCGCCGGTGCGCCGGGGCGCCGAGGGCGCCCGTCAGCCTGCCCAGTTCGGCGTGCGCGAGCAGGTTCCCCACGTCGAGGGCGGCCTCGCCGCGGGCGACGGTGTCCAGGTCGAGGACGCCGAGCTCCCGCCCGTCCCAGAGCAGCTGCCCGTCGTGCAGGTCCCGGTGCAGCAGCGCCGGCGGATCGGCGGATGCGACGAGCTCGGCGCACACCCGCTCCACGGCCCGGCGCAGCGCGTCGAGGCGCCCCAGCGCCCCGTGCTCCCCCGCCGCGGCGAGCCAGCGGGCGAGCACCGCGACCTCGTCGGCCCCGGTGTGCCCGGAATCGGCCAGATCGGGGCGCGCGGCGATCCGCGGCCAGGCCTCGGCGAGCCGCGCCCAACCGTCGAGACCGTCGTCGCCGAGCTCGTGAAGGCTTCGTCCGGCCAGCAGGGAGAGCTCGACGCGGGCGTCGGTCGCGGCGAGCACCCGGGCGACCCGCAGCCCGGTGCCCTCGCACGGCCCGCCGAGGCGCCGCGAGGCCGCGACGAGCGGCCGGGTGCGTCCGGGCCGCAGCAGCTTGACCGCACGGTCGGCGCGCAGCACGACGGCCCGCCGGTGGAGGCGGTGCACGACGAGCGCCCCGTCCGGAGGCGGCACCAGCTCGGGCAGGCGGGGGTCGGCGGCGTAGTCGGCGAGCTCGACGCGCCCGTCGGCCCCCACACGGCCGGCGCGCAGCAGCCCGTCGTCGCCGCGCCGTTCGAGGACGACGGCGCCGCGGCGCCCCGGCCATGCCCGGACGACCCCCACGAGGCCGCGCAGGGCCGCCAGCGCCTCGCTCGTCATCGCAGCACCTCCTCGAGCCGGTCGAGCCGCTCGCCGACGAGGGCGGGCCAGTCGGGACGGGCCCGCCGCAGGGGCTCGGCGACGCGCAGCAGCATGGCCCGGGCCCGCGCCGCGCGCAGCTGGGGCTCCGGCGGGACCGTGCCGCCCGCCTCCCGGTAGCCGGCCAGGAAGGCCCGGCCCTCGGCGCCGCCGGACGTCGTGAGGTAGGAGCCCAGGTCGACGGCGGCGGGCGCCAGGTGGGCGCGGTCGAAGTCGGTGAGCCAGGCCCCGCCGTCCCGGTCGGTGAGCACCTGGTCGGGGGACGCGTCGCCGTGCACGAGCACCGTCGGGCCGGTCAGCGGCGCCGGGGCGCGCGCGGCGAGCCGGCGCACCCGATCGGCCAGTCCGGGGTCGAGCGCGTCGAGGACGCCGGCGTGGGCCGCCGCCTGGCGCTGCGGGTCGACGGCCCTGCGGGCCAGCGCCTCGCGCAGCCCGTCCGGCAGCCGGCCCGTCGAACGGTGGAGCGCCGCGAAGAGGGCGCCGGCCCGACGGGCCGCCACCGGGTCGGGCCGGACGCCCAGGTCGGCGTCCCCGGTGCGGCGGAGCACGGCCAGGCTCGGGTCGGCGCCGTCGTCGAGCCGTCGGGGGACGGCCAGCCGGTCCGACACGAAGGCGTGGAGGCCGGCCCCCAGCGGGTCCGGGGCGGCCGTCACCCGCACCACCCGGTCGCCGTCGCGGGCGACGAGGCGCCGGAACGGGTTGTAGCGCAGCGCCGCGTCCTCGGGGCGCCCGGCGAGCAGCCCGCCCCGGCCGGCCCGCGCCAGGGGGCGGCGGAGCCGGGGGTCGGCGCGGATCTCGCCGTGCTGGAGCACCAGCCCCGCCAGCCCCCCGTCCAGGGGACGGCGGGCGGTGACCAGTCCGAGCCCGGCGGCCCTGCGCTCGGCCTTGACGGCCTTGGACAGCCCGTCCGGCCACAGCACCCTGGCCCAGCCGTCGGCCAGGCCGGTCCCGGGGTCCGTCAGGGCCAGGACGACGGACGAGCCCGGCTTGACCCGGATGCGCGCGGCGCGCACCTCGCGGCCGACGAGCTCGCTGAGGCGGGCGGCGTCGAGGACCTCGGCCACGACCCGTCCGGTCGACGAGGGCCGCCGGCCGGCGGTCATGGCGGCCCCCCGACCCTCGTCCCGTCGCGGGCGTGCCCGCCGGCGGCGACCCAGTCGCGGAACGCCCGGCTCGACGCCATGAGCTCCTGCGGGGGCCCGTCGAGGACGATGCGCCCGTCCTCGATCCACACGACGCGGGTGGCGCGCAGGGCGACCTCGGCGTCGTGGGTGACGGCCAGGGTGGTGCGGCCCGCCACGAGACGCTCGATGGCGTCGAGGACGAGGGCCGCCGAGGCGGGGTCGAGCCCCGTCGTGGCCTCGTCGAGGATCACGACGGGAGCGTCGCGCAGCAGGGCCCGGGCGATGGCCACACGCTGCCGCTGGCCGCCGGACAGGGTGCCGCCCCGCTCGCCGACCACCGTGTCATAGCCCTCGGGCAGCTCCATGACGAAGTCGTGGACACGGGCGGCCCGGGCGGCCGCCTCGACCTCGGCGTCGTCGGCGCCCCGGCGCCCCAGCCGGATGTTCTCCCGCACCGTGCCGGTGAACAGCACGGCCTCCTGGTGCAGCAGCGAGACGTTCGCGCGCAGCTCGTCCAGGTCGAGCTCGCACAGCGGGTGCCCGTCGAGGCTGACCCGACCGGCGGTGGGGTCCTGGGCGCGCACGAGCAGGGACACGAGGGTCGACTTGCCGGCGCCCGAGGGGCCGATGAGGGCGACGATCTCGCCGGGCGCGGCGGCCAGGCTCAGCCCGTGGAGCACCTCGGCGCCCTCGTAGCCGGCGTGCACGTCGTCGAGACGCACGAGGCCGTGGGCCCGACCGATCCGCACCGGGTGGGCGGGGGTGACGATCTCGGGACGCACCGCCATGAGGTCGGCGACCCGCTCGCCGGAGGCGGTGGCCTGGGCGATCCTGCCCGTGTACTTGGCCATGTCGCGCAGCGGTTTCATCGTCGTGCGCAGATAACTCGTGAAGAGCACGAGGTCGCCCAGGCTCATGGCGCCGGCGAGGGCGCGCAGCCCGCCGCCGACGAGGACGACGGCGGTGGCGACACCGATGATCCCGTCCGTGGTGCGCTCGAGGCGGGCGGACAGCCGCCGGGAGGCCACGCCCGAGCGCAGGGACGTCCGGTTGGCCGAGCCGAAGCGCTCCGCGATGAGCTCCTCCAGCCCGTAGGCCTGCACCACCTGGATGGCCGAGAGGGACTCCTGAGCGGTGTTCGCCAGGTGCCCCTCACCCGTGCGGGTCCTGCGGGCGGCCACCGCGATCCTGCGCGAGTTGCCGGCGGAGACGAGGACGAACAGGCCGATCGCGCCGAGCACCACGAGCGACAGGAGCGGGTCGAGCACGGCCATGACGACGACCATGACGACGAGGGTCACGACGTTGGCCACGAGGGGCAGGCCGGCGGTGATCACGACGTCCTGCATGCGCGCCACGTCGCTCACGATGCGCTGGACGGTGTCGGCGCTGCGGTTGCGGGCGTGGAACTGGAGGGAGAGTCCCTGGACGTGCCGGAAGATGCGGGCGCGCAGCGAGCTGGCCACCCGCGAACCGGCCAGGGCGAAGGCGACCGTGGCCAGGTAGTTCGTGAGGGCCCGCAGTGCGGTGAGCGCCACCTGCGCGGCGCCCAGCCACAGCAGCAGCCCGAGCGTGGCGGGCCGGTGCGAGACGTCGGCGCCCAGCGACGCCGAGACTGAGTCGACGACGTGCTTCATGGGCCAGGGCTCGAGGACGCGGAAGCCGACCTCGGCGAGCAGGGCGATGACCCCGCCCGTCAGGAGCCCCTTGTGGGCTCCGGCGTCCGGGGCGAGCAGCCGCAGGGTGCGGGTCAGCGCCCGTCTCCTGATCCGTTCAGCCATGGCCCGCCTCCGCCACGCCGGCGAGCCGCATGATCCGTCCGACGACGTCGGCCCAGGAGTGCCGTGCGACGGCACGGGCCCGACCGGCCCGGCCGAGTGCGGCGCGGCGGGCCGGGTCGGCGGCGAGGGCGTCGATCGCCGCGGCGAGGGCGGCCGGGTCGGACGGCGGCACGAGGACGCCCAGCCCCTCGAGGACCTCGGGCAACTGGCCCGTCCGCGAGGCGACGACGGGCAGGCCGGCGGCCAGGTACTCGTAGACCTTGAGCGGGGAGAAGTACTGGTCGTCCTCGTCGTCGGTCCTCGGGTAGGGGGCCGCCCCGATGGCCGCGCCGGCCAGGTGGGCGGGCACGTCCTCGGGGGCGACCGGGCCTCGGAAGTCGACCCGCAGGACGAGCCGGCCGGCCAGTTCCTCCAGCCCGGCGCGGCGGGGGCCGTCGCCGATGATCCGCAGCCGCCAGGGCTCGCGGGCCAGGGACGCGGCCCGGAGCAGGTCCTCCACCCCGTGCCAGGGCTTGAGGGTGCCGACGAAGACGACGACGGGAACGCCGGGCCCGGGCGGGGCGGGCACGATGCGGCGCACGTCGACGCCGTTCGGCACGGTGCTGACGCGGGCGGCGCCGGTGCGGGCGAGGACCCACCGGCGCACCGGCTCCGAGACGCACACCGTCGCGGCGGCCGCACCCGTCTGGGCGCGCAGCGCGGCGAGGGCGCCGGCCTCGTCGACGAGCAGCCGGTGGGCGCGCTGCTCGTCGACGAGGGGGGCGTTGACCTCGAGGACGCCGGGCGTGGCGGCCGCCTCGTGGAGCCGGGCCAGCACCGTCGAGAACAGCGAGTAGCGCTCGTAGACCAGGTCGACGCCGTCGGCGAGCAACCGGCGGACGACCTCGTCCGAGGCCCGGCGCTGGGCGCGTTCGCGCCTCTCGGCGTCCTCGGCCCCCGACGCCGGCCCCGCCTCCTCCGGAGCGGTCATCGGCAGTTCCACGACGGGCAGCCCGGCGAGGTCGGCAGGCGGCCGGTCGCCGCGGCGCGTGGTCCACACCGTCACCTCGTGGCCGCGGGCCAGCAGCTCGCGCACCACCTCCTGGACGTGCACCGAGGCGCCCTTGGTGCCGAACACGGGAATGCCCGGGTCGATGCTCACATAGGCGATGCGCATCAGCGGTCGCCCCCCGTCGCGCCGGACTCCCAGGACGACAGGACCGCGGCCTGCCGGCGGCTGTCGAAGTCCTCCTCGATGAGCGCCCTCGCCCTGCGGGCCATGCCGGTCAGGTCGAGGCCGCCGGCGGCCGCGCGCGCGAGGGCGCGGGCGAGCGCGCCGACGTCCCCGGGCTCGAGCAGGATCCCGGTGTCGCCGTCCCTGATGACCTCGGGCAGACCCGAGACGGCGGTCGCGATGACGGGCGTGCCGCAGGCCATGGCCTCGAGCACCACCGTGGGGAGGCCGTCGATGTTGCCGTCGAGGGCCTGCACGCACGGGGCGACGAAGAGGTGCGCATCGGCGAGCAGCCGCCTCACCTCCTCCTGGGTGAGGGGCCCGAGGAGGCGCACGGACCCGGTGAGGCCGCGCCGCTCGATCCGCTCGGCGAGCTCGGCGGCCAGTTCGCCCTCGCCCGCGATGGACGCGTCGACGGCGACGCCTGCGGCGCGGGCCTCGGCCAGCGCGTCGATGAGGTCGGCGAAGCCCTTCTTGGGCACGAGGCGCCCCAGGGCGACCACCCGCAGCGGTGAGCCGACGGCCGGCGGGTCGCCGTAGGGGAAACGCGACAGCTCGAGGGCGTTGTACTGCAGGCGCACCCGGGCCCCGGTCCCGGCCAGGACCCTGCTCAGATGGGCCTCGTTGAACGCGCTGATGGCCACGACGCGGTCGGCCCCGCCGCAGATGCGGCGCAGCCAGGACGCGTCGACGGACTCGTGGAAGATGTCCTTGGCGTGGGTGGTGATCGTGTAGGGCACGCCCGTCAGGCGCGAGGCCAGCCAGGCCATGCGGCCGGCCAGGGAGGCGAAGTGGGCGTGCAGGTGGGTGATGCCGTCGTCGAGGACGGCCTGCGCGAGCGCCACGCCCTGGGCGACCTCGTCGCCCGGCAGCTCGGCGATCTCGGGCAGCAGACGGGCGAGGGGCCCGCTCAGCGCCGGGTCCCGGGCGGCCCCGGCGATCCGCCCCCACAGGTCGGCGGCCCCGCCGGGGCGGGGGACCCAGCTGACCCGGGCCCTGACCCGAGCGATCTCGGGGTGGAACCGCGAGTCGGTCGTCGGGCGCAGGGCGTAGACGTGCAGCTCGTCGCCGAGCTCCTCGCGGGCGAGCATCTCGGTGACGACGAAGGTCTCGGAGAAGCGCGGATAGACCTTGAGGACGTACCCGATCCTGGCCCGCGCCGCGCCGCCACCCGTCGATGCCGCGGCGGCCGGGGTCGGCGCCGGCTCCGGGCGCCCGCCCAGGAGCCCGACGGCCCGCCGGCCCGCCTCGGCCAGCCCGTCGAGGGCGAGGCCGGAACGGTCCACGCGCCGCCCCACCGCGGCGGCCGCCCAGCCGCCCAGGGCCTGCGGGTCCGCCCGGCCGACGGGCAGGACGTCGAGGGCCCCGGCGGCGGCCAGCGCCCGTGCCCGGATGAGCTGCTCGACCCGGGGCTCCTCGCGCGGCACGACGAGCGCGGGCGTGCCCGTCGCGAGGATCTCGCACGCCGTGTTGTAGCCGCCCATGGCGATGACGGCGGCGGCCTCGCCGATCCGCTCCCCCAGCCCCCGCCACGACCGGAGGACCCGCGTGCGCGGCCCGGCGAGGGCCTCGACGGCGGCGAGGCGGGCGTCGTCGAGCTGCGGCCCTGCGACGACGACGTGCTCATGGCCGTCGGGCACCGTCATCCGCGCGGCGGCCCGCAGCAGTGCGAAGCCGTCGGACCCGCCCCCGGCGGTGGTGAGCACGAAGGGGCGTCCGACCGGCTCGGCGCCGCGGTCGAGGCCGCGTCGGCCGTGGGCCAGGTAGCCGGTGAACCGGACCCGCCCGGCCAGGGCGTCGGGCACCTCGCCGTCGGCGACCGGGTCGTGGACGGCGGGATCGCCGTAGACTCACACCTCGTCGAGAAGGGCGTTCAACTCCGTCGGGTCGCCGAGGGCGCGCCACTCGGCGGCGGCGACGGCGGGATCGTCGAGCACCTCGCGCAGCCCGAGCACGACCCGCACGCCGGGGCGCTCGGCGCGCAGCCGGTGCAGCGGACGGCGCAGCTCCCGCTGCACCCCGTAGACGTGACGGTCGATGATCACCAGGTCGGGGGCGTGGGCGAGCAGGGCCGCCTCGACGAGGGCCGAGCGGAGTCCGACGAGCCGGCCCGTGGAACAGGCGAGCCGGCGGGCCTCGTAGCCGGCGGGGCCCTTGGCGACGCCGGGGATGGTCAACCAGTCGAAGCCGGCGGGCAGGACGCAGTCGTCCCCCATGGACAGCCCGGTGACGAGGAGCCCCGAGAGGGGACGGCCGGTGGCCCCCGGGACGGCCCGGGAGAGGGCGTGGGCGAGCGCCAGGTTGCGGCGCACGTGGCCCAGCCCCTGGGAGTCGTGGCTGCAGAGGAGCACTCGGATGGTCGTGTCGTCCACGGGGATGTTCCGATCGGTTCCAGGCACCGGACCCCGACGGTGATGCGTTCCGGGCTCGGCGCGCATGGTGCGGCGCCGGAGTGCGGTGTGCGTTTTCAGGAGTGGGCGGGGCCTGCGCCCTCGGCGCGGCCCGGTACGGGACAGCCGGTTCCCGACCGTCGGCGTCCACCTGAACGGGCGGGCTGCTGTCGTGCACGGTCTCGACTTCTGCCGTCGGCCCCCGATCGGTGCCGACGCCCGCCCTCGGTGGCGGGGTGACCGACTATAGCAAGGGCCCTCGGGGGGTCAACCGGCATCGACCCGGGGCCTCGAGCGGTGAGTGCGGGCCACCGGTGCTCGCCCACACCGATGACCCGCACTCCTCGAGCGATTCGCTGAGGCTAGCCTAAACCATTCCCTCCGGGAAGGGAAGGCCCGCCAACGCTCCCCGTCACGAACATCCTCGTCAGACCCGACTCACCCCTGGGGATCGACGAGAACGAGGGCCATGCGGCAGTCGGTCTCGGCCCTGACCGAGTGCGGAGTGTCGGGGGCCATGTAGAGGCAGTCGCCGGCGCGAAGCAGGTTGTCCTCGCCGTTGAGGCGGAAGACCAGCTCCCCCTCGAGGACCTGGACGACGGCGGCGCGCGACGAGGTGTGCTCGCTGAGCGTCTGGCCGGCGCCGAAGGTGAACTGGGTCACCTGGAGGAGGTCGTTGTCCACGAGAATGCGCGAGACGATGCTCTCGGCCACGAGGGGCAACTCGGCGACGATGCCGGTCCTCACGACATTCTCGGTACGGGTGGTCTGTCCGTCGCCCATGGGGCTCTCCTTCTGCTGCTCCCCGCCCCGGCGCCTCCCGCCGGCGGGCGCCCGGGGCGCTGCCTCACATGCCGAGGCAACCCTAACCAGATGTTTTCCAAAACGGAAGCCTTGGTAAACGGGCCATCGCCCGTCCCCCGATTCCACCGTGCGCGAACGGACCCGGCCCCGGCGGGCGGGACCGGCGACGGACTCGGACGCCCCCACTTGAATGAGTGAGCACTCACTCATACTCTCGCTGTCTGTGAGCAGAGCAGCACCCATGCCCCCCGAGGAGCGGCGCCGGGCGATCATCGCCGCGGCGCGCCCGCTCCTCGTCGCCAACGGGGGCGGATTCACGACGAAGCAGGTGGCCGAGGCGGCCGGGATCGCCGAGGGCACGATCTTCCGCGTCTTCCCCACGAAGCAGGCCCTCTTCGACGCCGTCATCGCCGATGTGCTCGACCCGACCCGTACGACGAGGGCACTGCGGGCGCTGCCCGAGCACGGCAGCCTCGTCGAGCGCATCACGGCCATCCTGGCCCTGCTCTACTCCGACATGGACACCGTCGAGGAGGTCTTCATGGCCGTCCACGCCATGCCCTCCGACGACTTGACTCCCCACAAGCCCCCGATGAAGAACTGTGACGGCCGCCCCACGCGCTCGGACGACCTGCGAGCGGCCATGGCCGTGGCGCTGGCCCCCTGGGCCGACGAGCTGTCCGTCCCGCTGGAGCAGGCCGCGGCCTGGCTCCGCTCGGTGGCCATGGCGACCTCGCACCCCTTCCTCAAGCAGGGCGCCGACTTCCCCCCGGAGCTCGCCGCGCGCCTGCTCGTCCACGGTCTCGAGAGGGATCACGCATGCTGACGAAGCTCATCGGGCGTTTCGGCGGCCGGTACAGGGGCTGGTTCGCCCTCATCGTGCTGCTCCAGGCGGCCGCCTCCGTGGCCTCGCTCATGCTGCCCAACCTCAACGCCCGCATCATCGACACCGGCGTCGCGTACGGCGACACCGCCTACATCTGGCGCACCGGCGGCCGGATGCTCGCCGTCGGCGGCGCCCAGGTCGTCGCCCAGTGCCTGGCGGCGGTCCTCGGCGCCCGACTGGCGATGGGCATCGGACGCGACATCCGCGCAGGCCTGTTCCACACGGTGCTGAACTACTCCAGCCAGGAGGTCGACCACTTCGGCGCCCCCTCGCTCATCACCCGCACGACCAACGACGTGCAGCAGGTCCAGCAGCTCATCCTCATGACCTGCATCATGATCCTCGGCGCCCCGTTCACCATGGTCGGCGCCGTCATCATGGCCCTGCGCGAGGACATGGGCCTGTCGTGGATCGTCGCCGTGGCGGTCGCGGTCCTCATCGTCCTCGTCGGGGCCATCATCCGCCAGATGACCCCGGCCTTCCGGAAGAACCAGAGGAGCATCGACCGCATCAACCAGGTCGTGCGCGAGCAGCTGAGCGGCATCCGGGTCATCCGCGCCTTCGTCCGCGAGCGCCGCGAGCGCAAGCGCTTCGACACGGCCAACCGGTCGCTCATGCTCCTGGGCTTCCGGATCGGCGCCTTCTTCTCGCTGCTCATCCCGATCGTCATGCTCATCATGAACGCCTCCACCGTGGGCGTGTGGTGGTTCGGCGGGCTGCGCGTCGACAGCGGCGACATCCAGGTGGGCCAGATCACCGCCTTCATGACCTACATGTTCCAGATGCTCATGAGCGTCATGATGGCCGCGATCATGATGATCCAGCTGCCCCGCGCGCAGGTCTGCGCCGGGCGCATCATGGCGGTCCTGCGCACCCGCTCGACCGTCGTCCCCGCCGATCGGCCCGTGCGGAAGCTGGCCGAGACCGGCTCGATGGAGATGACCGACGTCGAGTTCAGCTACCCGGGCGCCGAGGAGCCCGTGCTCCACGACATCAACATCTCGCTGCGCCCCGGCACGACGACGGCCGTCATCGGGTCGACCGGCTCGGGCAAGACGACGCTGGCCAACCTCGTGCCGCGCCTGTACGACGTGACGGGCGGCTCGATCAAGCTCGACGGCGTCGACATCCGGCGCCTCGACATGGACCTCCTGTGGAGCCGCATCGGCCTCGTGCCGCAGCGGCCCTATCTGTTCAGCGGCACGGTGGCCTCGAACCTGCGCTACGGCAGCCCGGAGGCCACCGACGACCAGATGTGGGCCGCACTGGCCACCGCGCAGGCCGCCGACTTCGTCGAGCAGATGGACGGAGGCCTGGAGGCCCCCATCGCGCAGGGCGGCTCGAACGTCTCCGGCGGTCAGCGCCAGCGCCTGTCGATCGCCCGGGCCCTCATCAAGAGGCCCGAGATCTACGTCTTCGACGACGCCTTCAGCGCCCTCGACGTCGCCACCGACGCCCGCCTGCGCGTCGCGCTCGCGGCCGAGACGCGGGACGCAGCGGTGCTCATCGTCGCCCAGCGCGTCTCGACGATCCGCGACGCCGACCAGATCATCGTGCTCGACTCCGGACGCATCGTCGGACGCGGCACCCACGCCGAGCTGCTCACCGAGTGCACGACCTACCAGGAGATCGTGCACTCGCAGATGAGCGCCGAGGAGGCCGCCGCATGAGCCGCACCACGAGAAGACGCGGCGGGACGAGGGCCAACGAGCGCCCCGACTACGCCAAGAACGTCCAGCGGGGCGGGGGCCCCGGCACGAGCCGGGTGCACGAGAAGGCCGTCAACTTCGGGCCGTCACTGCACCGGCTCGTCGGCGAGCTGTCGCCGCACCGCTGGAAGGTCCTGCTCGTCATCGTCATGGGCTTCATCGGGGTGGCCTTCAACGTCTACTCCCCCCGACTGCTGGGCCGGGCCACGAACGTCGTCTACGAGGGCTTCATCGGCAGGATGCTGCCCGCCGGCATGACGAAGGAGCAGGCCATCGCCGCCCTCGAGGCGGCCGGCAGGACCGACCAGGCCCAGATGATCTCCGGCCTGGACGTCGTGCCCGGCCAAGGCATCGACGTCACCCGGCTGGGCCGCATCCTGCTGGTCTGCATGGCGCTCTACGTGCTCGCCGCGACGCTGCAGTTCCTGCAGGGCTACATCCTCAACCGCGTCGTCCAGCGCTCGGTGTACTCGATGCGCGACCAGGTCAGCGACAAGCTCGACCGCCTGCCGCTGAGCTACTTCGACGCCCAACCCCGCGGCGAGCTGCTGAGCCGCATCACGAACGACATCGACAACATCCAGCAGACGCTCCAGCAGACGCTCTCGCAGATCCTCAACGCGGTGCTCCAGCTGGTCGGCGTGCTCGTCATGATGCTCACCGTGAGCCCCCGGCTCACGCTCATCGCCCTGTGCGCGATCCCCGTCTCGCTCGTCGTCTCGGTGCTCATCGGCCGGGCCTCGCAGAGGCGCTTCGTGGGCATGTGGACCGCGACCGGCGTCCTCAACGGCCAGATCGAGGAGGCCTTCACCGGCCACTCACTCGTCAAGGTCTTCGGACGGCGCCGCGAGGTCGAGGCCGTGTTCGCCAGGACGAACGAGGATCTCTACCGGCAGAGCTTCGACGCCCAGGCGATCAGCGCGGTCCTCATGCCGGTCAACTTCTTCGTCGGGAACCTGACCTACGTGGCCGTGGCCGTCGTCGGCGGCCTGCGCGTGGCGAGCGGCCAGATGGCCCTCGGCGACGTGACCTCGTTCATCCAGTACTCGCGGATGTTCACCCAGCCGATCACGCAGGTCGCCTCGATGGCCAACCTGCTCCAGTCGGGCGTGGCGAGCGCCGAGCGCGTCTTCGAGGTCCTCGACGCCGCCGAGCAGGCCCCCGACGCGGACGGCTCGCTCGAGCTGCCGGTCGCCGGGCACGTCGAGTTCGACCACGTGCGCTTCTCGTACAGCCCCGACAAGCCGCTCATCGACGACCTGTCGCTCGACGCCAGGCCGGGCCAGCAGATCGCCATCGTCGGCCCGACCGGAGCCGGCAAGACCACGATGGTCAACCTGCTGGAGCGCTTCTACGACGTCGACGGCGGCTCCATCCGCATCGACGGCGTCGACGTCAACGCCGTGCCGCGCGCCCAGCTGCGCGACCAGCTCGGCATGGTCCTCCAGGACACCTGGCTGTTCGGCGGCTCGATCCGCGACAACATCGCCTACGGCAAGCCGGGCGCCACGGACGATGAGGTCGTCGCCGCCGCCAAGGAGGCCTACGTCGACCGCTTCGTCCACACCCTGCCGGCCGGCTACGACACGGTCATCAACGACGAGGGGACGAACGTCTCCGCGGGCGAGAAGCAGCTGCTGACCATCGCCCGCGCGTTCATCTCCGATCCGTCGATCCTCATCCTCGACGAGGCCACCAGCTCCGTCGACACCCGTACCGAGGCCCTCATCCAGAAGGCGATGGGGCGCCTGCGCGAGGGACGGACGAGCTTCGTCATCGCGCACCGGCTCTCGACGATCCGCGACGCCGACATCATCCTCGTGATGGAGCACGGCGACATCGTCGAGCAGGGGAGCCACGACGAGCTCATCGCGGCCAGGGGCGCCTACTGGCGCCTCTACCAGGCCCAGTTCGCCGGGGACCGGGGGGCCGCCTAGGCAAGGAGGCGGTCCCCCGGAACCACCCGGGGCAGCGGGCGGCTCTCGCAACAAGAAGGGCCCGGTACCGAGCACCCTCCGGTACCGGGCCCTTCCCGCGTCCTCCGCGGACGGTCAGCGGGTCAGCAACCGCTCCAGCGACAGCGGCTCGCGTCCGGTCAGGGCCCGCACGTCGTCGGTGACGGCGGCGACCTCGCCCGCGGCGATGGCCGTGTAGGTGCTGACCCAGGCGTCGAGCTGCCAGTCGGGGACGCCGTAGCGGGCGCGCGAGGCGCGGGCCTGCTCGACGGTCTCGTTCCGGTAGCGCGTCGGCACGCCGGTCAGGCGGGTGACGGTCTCGGCGACCCGGGCGAGGCCGATCGCCTCCGGGCCGGTGAGTTCGTAGGTGGCGCCGGCGTGCGGGGCCGGGTCCGCGAGGACGGCCGCCGCGCTGGCGGCGACGTCGGACTGGGCGACCGCCGAGACGACGCCGTCCCCGGCGGGGCCGGCGATGACCCCGTCGACGGCCATCTTCGGCAGGAAGTCGAGGTAGAAGGAGTCGCGCAGGACGGTGAGGGCCATGCCGGAGGCGCGGAGGGCCTGCTCGGTGGCCCAGTGGGTGCGCGAGAGGGTGAACACGGCGTCGGGCGCGGCGCCGAGGAACGAGGTGTAGACGACGTGCGGCACGCCGGCAGCGGCGGCGGAGGCGACGAACGCGCGGTGCTGGTCGAGTCGGTCGGCGCTCTCGGCGGCCGAGACCATGAGGAGCACGTCGAGCCCGGCCAGGGCCTCTCGGTTGGCCGGGTCCGCGTAGCCAGTGGTGGTGCGCACCCGCCAGGGGCCGCGCGGGGCGCGGGAGGCGTCCCGGACGATGAGGACGAGCTCGTCGGGCCCGTCCTCGAGCAGTCGTGCGACCATGCCGCCGATGCGGCCGGTGGCCCCCGTGATCCCGATGCGCGCCATGGCGCTCCCCTTCCGTCGTCGGACGACCGGACGGCGGCGACCCCGACGGGCCCGGGCCGCCGACCGCCCGCATGATCCCACATGCGAGCGGGCCCCACGAGCAGTTCCGGGCCCGCGGCCGGCCGATTCCCCTCAGGGCGGACCGGGCCCCGCGCGGCGGAGCGGACCGCCCGACCCGTCGGGGCTCCTCCCCGGCTCCGACTCCCCGGCTCCGACGACCCGGGGCGCATCCCCATCGGTGGACACGCCCGCTCCGCCGGGGCTCCTCCCCCGCGGAGGCCCCCACTCGGGCCCCGGGCCAGCGCGCGCGGCGTGCCGTTGTTGTCCGGGGAGGCTTGTTCACAGCACGTCAGAATAAATACCTGACAAGGGGAGACGCTCCCGCGGTCGACTCCTGCGACTAGGCCCCGGGGTTCATTGATCGGCCGCGGGTGCGGACCCCGGGTGCGCGCGGCGTGCCGGCGGCTTCCGGCCCCGCCCCGTCGAGGGGTCCCCCGCGCGGCTTGGAGCCGGTCGGGCTCACCGGAGCGTCGTGCGGTCCACGCGGAGGAGCACCGCTCCGTCTCCGCTCACCGTGGCGGCGGGTTCGGGGTCCAGGACCAGATCGACGCGCAGCCGTTGGCCGTCGGGCCCGCGGGACTCGTAGGAGTACGAGCGGTTCGCCAGGTGCGTGCTCCCGGTCACGGCATGCACGAGCCAGGGGTTCTGGCGGCGCAGCCCTATCAGCCGCTGGTGGAGCCGGAGCATCCAGTCCCCCGTGGAGGGGAGCCGGGCGGGGCCGTCCGGGAACGCCGGACGGATCTCGTCGTCGCCGCCGGGCCCGTCGGTCTTCACGCCGCGCCAGGCGTACTCGTCGCCGTAGTAGACGGACGGGACGCCTCCCACGGTGAACAGGATGACGACGGCCAGGGCCGCCAGCTGGTCACCGATCCTGGTGGCGATCCTCGTGACATCGTGGTTGCCCACGAAGGTCATGGGGACGAACTCGTCCATGAGCCGATCGTGTCTCGTGAGACACCAGTCGAGTTCGAAGAAGTTCCCGTCGAGCAGCGAGCTCCAGATGGCCTTCCACAGCTCGTACTGGGTCAGCGAGTCCATTTCGGAGCGGCGGATGATCTCCCTGTGGTCGCCGTGGATCACCTCGCCGACGAACCAGCTCGCGGGGAACTCGGCGCGGACCCGGGGCAGCACCCGGGCCCAGAACTCCGGGGGCACTCTGTAGGCGGCGTCAAGCCGCCAAGCCGACGCACCACGACGCAGCCAGTGGCGCATGACATCCGAGACGAGGTCGACGACGGCCTCGCTCTCATGATTCAACGCGGCAAGGCCGCGGTGACCCTCGAAGTCGGCGTATGTCAGTTCGCCGCCCGAACGATCGATCCGGAACATCGCCTCCTCGGGCCCTCCGGCCAGTGCCCTGCGGAAGAGCGGGTGGGCGGTCCCGACATGGTTGAAGACGCCGTCGAGCATGACGACGATGCCGCGCCGACGGCACTCTGCGATGAGCCGGTCGAAGGCCGCGTCGTCACCGAGCCGCTCGTCGATGGCGAAGAAGTCGGTCGTGTCGTAGCCGTGGGACTCCGAGCGGAAGACGGGCCCCAGGGCGAGGCCGTTGGCGCCGAGCGCGATGAGATGGTCGAGCCATGGGATAATCCGGTCGAGCCTCGGCACGAGGACCCGCTCCTCGTCCGTCGGACGGATCGGGGCGCCGGTGAAGCCCAGCGGGTAGACGTGCCACCAGATGCAGTGATCAATCCAAGTTTGCATGTTACTCTCCTCAGACTTTATTAGCCAATGACAAATGATGGCATGAAACAGAAATGCGTTTATCGTGCATTTTGGAAAAAATTAGACATCCATGATACCCGGAGGGAGAAAACAAAAATTCATTGCATCCCATCCATGTAATAGGTTTTGATAAATTGCAAAACCTTTCTTTACTTGAATGGGAAGTTTTTGATAGTACCGACGTTACCCCCAAACCACACCATTTTGAGACTGCTTCTATTCGCACCCATGCAAAAGAGAGCATATCTCGTTCGGAATAGGCAATATCAACTTGACTCTGAAGCTTAGACAGATGCACATCAAAAAAATCGTGAAGATACTCTAAATCGTACCTTTCATCCAGAATATCAACTCCCACAGGCGCTTTCCAGTCAACGGCAAGCGCAGCAGCAGAACCGGCATGCGAAAAACTTATAAATGGACTCTTGGTACGAGTCTCACCAGACACAATAAAGGGTTTCCCATACTTGCCCGTGCCAAATCTAATTTCTTCATTAGGTATACCAAGGATATATGATAACACCATCCTGCGCAAGGTATGACTCCAGTAATACAAGTTTGAATCTTTTTTTAGATAAAACTTCTTGCACTGTGTCGATTCGCACTCATCAAGCAAACCAGGGAATCGTTCATCGACGGGAAGATTGAGAACATCAGAAAAATCAATAAACCATAATGAAATTATTCTCATCACTAGTTCGCCCTGACTGCAAAGTGAATACCTCTTACCGAAGTAAAGCTTGACGTAAATGAGTCATCGCCTCGCCGGAGCAAGGCGTGTGGTCTTCGGTGAGGGGATGGTTCGGGTGCGTGGTGTGGCGTCGAGTGCTCGTTGGTGCGAGGAAATCTCGGAGATCTCTCGGGATGTCGCGGCTGGGTTGCCGGGATCGGACGATCGGACGGTTGCCGGGCCGTGACGGCTCGTTGATCAACAAGGAGATCGCCCGGTGTGGGAGCCGAGGGGGCTACCGGGCCCGGGCGGTCCGGCAACGAGCCGTGCCACGACGAGCCCGGCCCAAACCGCGCACAGTAGAGACCTACCCACATCTGACCCGTGCGGTACCCAATGGGCTGGAACAGAGCCAGTCGCCACGCCGCCAAATCAACGGACGACTGGCACGCGAACACCTTCACCGGCCAGACCAGCAGGTGCCCGCCGAAGCGATCTACCAAACCTTGTAGGCTCGCAGACAGTTGAGAACGTACCTGAACGGGGAGCCTGCGCCGTAATGACACGGCACAAGTGAACTGGGACCAACAGCGGGCGATGACCACAAGATGGGAGACGCTCCCAGACAAGGCCCTGATCACCCGGCGATCAGCCAAGACCGAGGACCGGGCAGTGTCGGGACGCTGGGAGAGCGACCTGATAAGGGAGCAGCCAACCGGCCAGCAGTCATCAAACCCTGGCCGAACACACCAGTCGTTTTCCCATCCTGCAACGCCGTACACGATCACAGCGCAACCGGGTCGCCGTACCGCCAGACCCGGGCCATAGGCCGGCCGCCGGGCCTGCTACACCGGTGGTTACCGACCTGGGACCAAGGCACCGAGATGGCTCGACACGCCAAATTCATCATGGACACCGCCGACACCTCGTTCTTCTGCGACCCCCACAACCCGCGACAACGCGGCAACAACGAGAACACCAGCGACCTCCTACGCCAGCACCACCCACCCAAGGACACCGAACCGTCCACCCACACTCGGCTCAACCCCAACAGCATCGCATTCCTTCTCAACAACCACCCTCGAAAAACTCTCGGAGCCGCCAAGCAAAAAGAAACCCTCGGAACCCTCGACAAACCACCCGCTGAGGCAGGCGAAACACTCACTAGCCGACACCACCAAGTCAAGTATTTTATAAAAGTAGAGACCTTAGAAAATTTCGAATATCTTCCTGCGCACCACTGAAGGGAACATGCCCACCTAAGTAGTGGCGAGTAACAACTGAAAATCCTGAGTTTCGCAATTCCGTAGCTAGTGAATAAGACCAGCGAGCTGGAATGACCCAATCATTCAAACCATAACCAATCCAGACACGAGGCTTCACAAGATCAGTGGGTTGCCGCTGTTTAAAATCATGTCGTGGGAAAAATAAGTTATCGCCTATCTTGTAGGGTGAGTAAAGAAGCGCACCTAAAAATTTATCTGGATGGCGCACCAGCTCAAACAACGCCAAAGCAGCACCTTGCGAAAAACCCGCAACAACAATCCTGACATTGCCGGTTTTCTTGATAAGAAAATTGATATAATCATCAACTCTACCGGCAGCATCCTCAACTTCAGCTCCACCCGATACTTCCAGATGATCAATTTCTTGATCAAACCAGGCATCAACAACTTCTCCTGTAATGCGAGAAAAATGCTGCATAGGGGCTTTCAAAGCTACCGAGCCTACTCCCATTTCACACAACCTTGAAGTCATCGCCACATCTAACATCGTCATGGGTTCTTCACCCATCCCATGAAGCCATACTACTATCGCATGAATATCATCTATATTTTGTGGCATAAGCATCGAAGAGGAAAGCAAATGATCTCCAAACAAGAGTGGCGTAAAATGAACTACTGACGCTAAAAAACTTGGCGTTTTTTTGAAGGTTCGGTAAACACCATCGAAGCATACTGCCCACCAAAACCAAACGAGTTTTTTAGCACGTTACGAACAGGAAGATGGGTGACTTCTGTTTGAGTGGCTAACGCACATTTTGGATCTGGTTCCAAACATGTAGGAATAGGAGGCACCACACCATCACAAATACTCAACGCCGAAGCAATGCTTTCGATGACTCCCGAAGCAGCGGAACCATGTCCAGTCATTGACTTAATAGCCGCGACAGGGAGAGATGGAGCGCGTTTACCAAAAATCGCATGAATAGATCTTGCCTCCATCAAGTCATTCAGTTTTGTCGACGTACCGTGTGAGTTAACCTCGTCAACAGCATCAGGAGACACTTGAGCCGACCGAAGGGCGTCCGACATAACACGCTCAATACACTTAGCCTCAGGGGCTGTCACATGCCCTGTTCCAATGGAAAGTCCCCAACCAGAAATTTGAGCATAACTCTGTTCTACCCCACGATTACGCGCATGCTCATCCGATTCAATAATTATAGCAGCAGACGATTCATTGATAACCATACCAGAACGCCTCCTATCGAAAGGCATAGAAGACTGTTCGACTGGCCCCTCCCACCTTGATAAGGCCATTAGTTGAGCATATTGCGAAAGAACATATGGAGTGTTTCTCGAAACAGCTGCGCAAACAATAACAACATCAACTTGATCAAGTATAATCATTCTTGCAGCTTCAGCAATTGCTCGAAGCCCCCCAGCGCACGTAGCTTCGATCCGCTTTGCGTTAACTGGCGTTGCCAGCATTCGAGAAACATTAGCTGGGAAAGATGAGAGATCCATAACTTCAGGTGGAGGGGTACTCTGCTTGATATCATTAGTAATACTAACGCAATTATTTTGAACTCTATCATAGCGGCTTGCAAGACCTCGCAAATGCTGAGAGTAATCACGCGGATCTGAACCGCTTGGCCCCGGCCACACACGTACCCAAATCATTCCAACGCGAGAACCAAGGAGAGGTTCAACCGATGCATCGTCTAGAGCCTGTTTAACAGAATCATAGAGAAGCACATCACTCCATGACCTCCCAACAGATCCAGATCGTGTCAATACTTTCTCGCGATCATCAGAAGACAATAGCCCAGAAACCCAACCGCATGGAAGTCCCTCAACATCCATACGGTCATCAATTCGAATTCCTGACCTACCAGCTAGACAAGACCTCCAAAACTCTGCGACAGAAACACCAATCGGCGTAACCACTCCAGCACCGGTGATCAATATAGCATTCATCAACATTCATCCCTTTTACGAATAACAGCCGCTCCAGCCGAAGGACAATCCCAGCCATGAGCCAAACTCGTGATCAACACAGAGCCAAGAGACTCACTAACTTGACGCGATTTCCCAAAAACAACATCTATATCACCAAGATATGGATCAATCCGTGAGGTTAACCCAATTGGAGGGATTAACTTTCCGCCGATCAGCTCAGCAGCAAGAGCGACATCAACTAATGCCGAACATTCAAGCGCGTTTCCAATAGTTCCTTTACTACTCGTTATCGGCGCTTTCGTAACGGATGAACCGATCTCTACTTCAGCTAGATCAAGTTGTCGAGCCCCTGCTCCATTTGCCCACCAAAGATCAACGCTGTCACCATCATTTTTCAAGGCGCTCAGCGTTGCCTTGAAGGATTCCCGAACTGATGGAGCAGTAGTTGTTGTTACATCAACGAGCTGAATCGGCCGCTTCTCACCTTGAGGCTGCCATAAATCGCTACGCTCAACAACAATTGCTGCTGCTGCTTCTCCAAGAAGAGATCCACATCTGTTTATATCAAAAGGCCCCACGCCATCAGCTACATAGGGAGCAAGTGGTTCAACTCTAGAGAAGGCATCCATTAGTGTTGCTGAGGGACTAACTGAAACGCCAACAACCATCACGCGATCAAGTTCCCCGGAAGTAACCAAATCAACTGCAAGAGATAAACCAGCAAACCCACCACAGCTTCCCTCTCCATAAACCGCAACATTCGATCCGTGAAAATCTGATATTTCGGAAACAAATTGTCCGATTTGTGAAGGAATCCCTTTGATATATGAATAATCGGGAACTTCATCATATAGAAACTCGGGCAAAGCCTTACTACTAGTTCTGCTTTCAGACGCGAGACGAGGCAACAGCGCCCCGAGCTCATCACTTGAACTCGTACCTGAGGTCATGACGATTCCGCTCCGCAATGGATCAACTGTGAACGGATAAGATTCCGTAAGTCTTAAATCTTTAATTGCCTCTTGAGCGACTGTTACCGCAAGATGAGATTGACGATTAGCATATTTTTCACGATTTAACCACGAAGGGCCATTGGGCCACGAAACGTTTTCAGGGGAAACACGTGCAACGATTTTCTCTTCATTATCAAAACACACCACTTGACTTTGACTAGAAAATCCATTTTCCCCCCTTTCCATTGCGTTTAAAACTTTCCGCGACCCTTTTCCCAGTGAGGTTATCAACCCGACCCCAGATATCACAACTTGATAAGTCATACCAGTTCTTTACCAATCCTATTCTCTGCTTAAACACTTCGCTTGCGACTACGCGAACTCATCGGCAGCATCCCCCAAAGACGGTATCCACCATCTACAGTAATTGTCTGACCCGCAATCCAACTCGCCTCTGGGAGACAAAGAAGAGCCACAGCATCAGCGCTGCTTTCTGCCGTTGTGGTTCGACCACCAGGCCATGGAGTCACATTGTGTTCATGTTCGACACCATACGCAAAATCAGGTCGAACTCTCATAACCCTAGTCTGAACCAAGCCTGGCCTAACACAATTCGCAACGATTCCGTGGGGAGCGAGCTCGTACGAAAGATACTTCGTTATAGCTTCAACACCAGCCTTAGCGGCTGCGAACAGGCCAGCCCGCTCGATAATTCGCGTTGTTGTCGAATTAGTGATGGTGATGAGGCGTGCTCCTTCTTGTTCTTTCATAAAAGCTAGCGCATATTTCGCGAGCAGCCATGTTGCCCTCGAATTTGTATCTTGGACAAACTGCCACTGTTCAAGACTCGCCTCGCTAAGTTCAACAAATTTAGTAGCAGCAGCATTTTGTATCAGGATGTTAATATGTCCATATAAATCACCTACTTCCTGAACCAATCTACTCACATCATTAGGATCAGAAAGATCAGCTCGGTGTAAGCTTGACTCAACACCATCCTTCTCCAAATCAGCCAAAATCCGTTTGGCTTCACGAGGATGATCCACATACCCTACCGCGACTGTTGCCCCCCAACTAGCAAGCTTTTTCGTAATCGCCGCTCCAATTCCTCTCGACCCACCTGTAATCAGTGCAACGCGACCATCAAGCGGCTTCCATGCATCACCCATGCTACGTAACCCTTCAGTTATAAAAACAGCCATCAATTACTTATCGCTTTTTCGTCGGACCAAGACACTCATACGACCAATCGCATAGGTCCGATCATCTTCATCAACTACCCTGCGTAGGCTAGAAATAAGACCCACGGAACTATTAATAACCGAGGAAGATTCAGTCTCTACCGTGAAATAAAATGGAATATCTGGATACAAGGGTCGAACAAAATCCCAGTGCATCGAACGGAGCCCTATAATTGCTGCTGCTGATCCATGCTCAACTACCCAACCAGATGTAATCGCATGGATATAACCACCTGGTATAATTCTGTGATCGCGAGAACCATCTGAATTCACCTTACCTGTATGAATCGGATGTTTTTCTCCCAGCATATCTAAGAGCTTATCTAATAGCTCAGATGTAAAAATGAGTGGTCCATAACGACGCAAGGAAGAATCACGCATATCTTCCCAATATACGAGTTCTTTTGACCTATAGCGCATACTAGATCTCTTCATACTTAGGCCTTCCGCTTACTACTTGTGTCACCCCTGTAGAAAGCTTCTCTTATCTTGGGTGAGGGCGCATGACGAGTCGTCCTCCGTCAACAGTAATAACTTGTCCTTGGACATAATCAGCTTCAGCCGAAGCAAGAAATGAAACTACTGCAGCAATATCATCGGGAGTCCCCCAACGCGAGCCATCGGTTCCAGCACCAAGCTTATCGACTAGGTTTCGCGTCATGTCAGTCATTATTTTTCCTGGCGCAACAGTATTTGCTCGAATCCCTTTTCTTCCGACTTCCATGGCTACCGCGCGAGTGAATGATTCCACTGCCCCTTTTGAAGCCGCATAAGCCGCTTGACCCGGGCCTGGAATTCTAGCAGAGTTCGATGAGATATTGATTATGTTCCCATGCCCTTGATCTAACATATAGGGCAGTACGGCACGGGTCATCAAAAAAGTGCCAGTAATATTTACTTTAAGAACTCTTTCCCACTCTTGAAGCGTTGTCATCATAATCAGGTGATCGTCACTAATTGCAGCATTATTAATCAGTAAATCAATTCCGCCCGCTGACGCAATAACGTCCTCTACGAGACTATTTACTTCCGCTTCACTGGAAACATCAACCTGATGTGTAGTTACCTTCCCTTCTTCCGAAGAAATCATCTCAGCAACTTGCTCTGCTGCCCTCGCATCACGCTCATATAGAATATTCAAGACCATGCCGCGCTTTGCTAATCGCTTACTTATTGCCGCTCCAATACCACGCGAACCACCGGTAACAATCGCGACACAGTCTTTATCTTCTTTATAAGAAGTCGTCAGCATGTCATCACCATCATCAATCTGCTGGCCCATCAGAAGTTAGTAGATCAATTATGGATTGGACAGATCCATGGTGCTCAGGCAAGCCTTCTGTCCATTCATCAAGATCAAACGGCTTTTCAAGCTTACGTCGAATTCGTCGTGACAGTTGAAGCAAATCCAATGAATCCAGTCCGAGCCTGTCAGGTATGGAATCAGCCGGATGAATTTCCACATCACGAAGGGATGGCTTAACGTCTTGAATCAGTTGAATCAACGTTTCTTCAATATTTGTATCTGACATTTCTTCTCCCATTTTTACTTGCTGTCACTGCCCTTCCAGCAGCGTGGACACCTGTACCTAGCGACGCAACACTTACACCGCATCCTTGCTGCTGAAAGGATACCTCGCCTGATTAGGGCGCGCAACGGGCCGCCTCGCTATTCGTCCGGACAGTTACGAGGACAGTCTCCAACTAACTCCCCGCCGAAGGCAGCGTAGATTCATGGAGGATGCTCTCACACTGCATTGTTTCATGCATATTGGACAAATTGAATCAAATCAGCTCTCTGATCCGTTTAGCGAGTCACGGCGAGTCATCCCAGTGTGTCCGGAGAGTCCGTCGCTCCTTGGGGAGGATGGGGGCATGCCGGGAAGTGCGCCGAAAGGGTGCCGGCAAGTCGGGGTTGACGCCGGCCAGTGGCCCAAAGCGACGACGGAGGTGAAGCGACTGGAGCGTAAGAACGCTGAACTCGAGCGCGTCGACATGATCCTTAAGTCCGCATCAGTTTTCTTCGCAGCCGAACCTGACCGGTCACGGCGCTGATCGCGGGCCTGCATCGGACGAGCGCGTCGGTTCCCGAGGCGGCGACGGTCGACGCCGAGGTGTCGAGACGATCCGCGACCTGTTATGAGCACCATGGACACGTTGCCGATTGCATTATACACCGTGAAACGACTGATGGGCGAGCTCGGTCTAGACGGTGTGATCACGATCACTGCGCGCCGTGATCGCCTCGATGAACGCATCACAGCCATGGCCGCCGACAGTCCTTGGACCGACACCGTTCACCGCCTGGGTTGTCTGCGCGGGTATCCACCCTGACCGGGTTCGGCCTAGCGGTCGAGATCGGCGACTGGACCCGGTTCACCGGCAACTCGATCGGCTCCTACCTCGGTCTGGTCCCGTCGGAGAACTCCTCGGGCCAGTCGCGGGCGTTGGGACCGATCACGAAGACCGGCAACGGTCATGCCCGTCGGCTGTTGGTCGAGGCTGCCTGGCACTGAAATGGTCCGGGTTTGCTTCCTGGGCGTTTACCCTGTTTGTTGTTGTCGCTGA
>ERZ773060.106-NODE-106-length-39379-cov-685.431_pt1 | contig 39379 bp, 34 predicted proteins | sample MGYA00580628_ERZ773060 | MGnify/ENA primary metagenome ERZ773060 (study PRJEB29015, sample SAMEA2738019) | human oral metagenome | biome: human oral; feature: human-associated habitat; material: dental | place: China | collected 2045 ... | reverse complement strand
GCATGACAACCCCGATACGGAGACCACCAGGGGGCGAACCCGTGGACCGGCAGAAACAGCACAACAAGATCATCAATTCGTCACGGGCCCCGGTCGAACGAGCAACAGCCCGACTGAAGACCTGGCGGACACTCCACACCGGCTACCGCAGACCCCTCCACACCTTCCCACAAACCATCACAGCAGTCACCGCACTCGAATCCTTCAAGAATTATTTTGAATAACCCTCCTCGTACCAGCTGCTCCTGCGGTTCTGCGGGCTGAGCCTCGAGCCGCCGGACCCGTTCGACGAGCACCGCGATGAGAAAGCCATCAGCAGACGCATGACCGAGGTGAAGACCGAAGTCAAGAGCTTGTTGGACGCCGGCTGGGAGGTCTACACGGCTGACGAGGTCCGCTTGGAGCACGAGGCCGAGACCCGCCGCATGTGGCTCCCGAAAGGACAGCGAACCAAGCTGTCCGTGGACCGGAAGAAGACGTCCCAGTCGTTCTTCGGCGCCCTCTCGTTGACCAGCAAAAAGTCAAATTGTATCCGATCGAGGGGAACCGGAACACCGAGCAGACAATCGGCGCGCTGGAACGACTCTAACGAGAAACCGAGACCGGCAAGATCGCGGTCGTCCTGGACAACGCCCGATTCCACCACGCGAAGCGAAAGAGTTGACCACCCTCTACGAGCCGGGTCAACTGCTGGAGCGCATCACCCCTGTTTTCCTGCCGCCGTACACGCCCGATCAAAACCCAGTCGAGCACGTCTGGAACGAGGCCAAGAACAACATCGCGAACATTCAGCGCGAGACCCCCGAAGAAACCTTCGGCGCGTTCGCCTCCCACGCCACCGGCCGTGCCTTCGACCGCCTCCCATCCCGCGAAACCGAAAACGAATTCGTTTCATGACAGCCATGCTCCCGATGATCAGCACGCAGCAGTGGAACCTTCAAGGTCGTTCAGCGCGAATCGCCAGGAGTCCCTGCGAAGAACCCGAGCAGTCTTCGGTTGAACCTCTTCCATGCCCCGTGGCTCGATGGCTGCTGCGCAGAGTGCACCTGTGAGGTCTTCACATCGAGCCTCGTTCCCCTAGTCACCAAGGCCGTAGTCTGCCAGCCCGAGGGATCACGACACTCTCGGTCTGAGTCTGCACCCAGTGAAGAAAAAGATGCTTGAGCAAGCCCAGATGACACTGGCTGGAGAACATGGCCAGGAGCCACAGAGATGAAATTCCGCATAGATTATGCAGAATAACGCCAACATGCCCAGCGCTCCTCCCTGAGTCCGAGACGTACCCAAGACGGTCCTGAGACCGGATCGCGCCCTTCCTCACCAGCCCTGTCGACCCGCTTCTCCGGAAAAGTCGGGACTGCAGGAACAGAGCTTCGAGGACAGAGACCGGATGAGCAGTCGAGCGCTGTCGTTCCTACTGGTCGGGAAGTTCGGCGACCGCCCGGGTCCACGACCCTCCTGCCTCGCGCAGCGCGACCGGGAAGGCAGAGAAAACGAACCCGGAGGAAGGCAGGGAACGAAGATTCGCGAGACACTCGATCGCGATGAACTCGCGTTGTCTGCCATGCATGTGCGTCGGCCAAAGACAACTGCCGTCACCGGTCTTGAAGTATCGCTCGAGCATGTCTCTGGCAGGCGCATCCAGGCTCCATGAATCTGTTCCAACGACTTTCGCTCCCCTATCGAGGAGTTCATCTATCGCCGATGGCGCAAGAGCCACCGAATCCAGATGGTAAGAGGAGGTCCCGGCTACCAGATCAAGATCTGTTCGGAGCAGGGGTATGACTCCCTCAAGCGAATCGATGCGCAACTCATCGAGGCGTTTTCTGACGTATCCACGCGTAACGATCCTTCCGGCCCGGGTCCCGTCGATGATGACCCCCGGGGCATGAAGCAGTTCAAGCGGCACTTCGAGAACTTTCTTCGCCTTCGTGCCTTCACTCATCGGACCATAATGGAACGGGGCGTCGATGTGCGTCCCAGTGTGCACAGACAACGAGAAGAACTCATTCGACAGAAAACAACGGTCCGGAAGATCCTCCGGCCTGACGACCCGCATCCCGCTCAACCACAGGACATAGTTGCGAAGAATTTTGAAAAAACCATCGCCCGGGAGTCTCCTAGCACGGCGTGAAATAATCCTGTGTCCACGTTCATGCGTCCATCGACGGTATGACACCCCAGCAGTGCCAGGCCCAACGGGGAGACTCAAATCAACCAACATCACTCAATCCCATCGCTATCATCCACCCTCTTTCGCAGCATCCTCCTCAGCTTCCTGCGAACATGACGGACAACCCTCCCGGGCAGGCCCACCGTGAACATGTGCGCCGCAAAGTCCTCCACGAGCCGGGTCCGGACCGAGTCGCTGTCATCACAACGAGGAAACGAAACCATACATCGGGGCTTATTCACAGAAGTCGTCAACAGGAACGTTTCCCCTTGTCGGATCTTCTTTCTGCCGAGCCGTGAATAAGCTTCATCTAACCGGGAAGCTGCTCGATGAATTTTTTGATATTAATCTGGTTCCGTCGAGTATGGTTCTGCATGTTCTCCAACACCTTCTCCAGAGGCATGCCGAAGGCCTTGTCAAGCTCAAAATCCTGAATCCAGGTCATCCGCGTCCCACCGGCCTCCTCGACGTAGTTCCAGCGCAGGTGCATGAAGACAAAGGGGAACAAAGGGTCTAGACGTTCTGCAATGACGACATGGGAGCTGTTGTTCAGCAGCCTCCACGACCGCCACGTAGTCACGCCATTGTTGAGTTCGAAAACCAATTCAGTGAATGACCCCGAGCAGGTGATCCTGAGTACAGTTGCGTGCTTGTACTCATCAAAGTATGTCGGCCAGCGCGATATGTCGTTCGTGATGCTGAAGACCCTGCCCACCGGTGCATCAACGAAGACAGAGTTCTCAAGACGTGGCATTGACCCGCCCTTCCCCCGCATCCCTTGACTGAAGAGCAGTAAGATAGGTGCACAACTCACCAAACGTCTTGATCCCTTCGGCCTCCGGGCCTAACTTGAGTCCAAACTCCTTCTCCAATCCGACGATGAGTTCGACACGCTCTGCCGAGTCGATACCGAGATCATCGTGCAACAGGGTCGCGCCACTCAGTCCCGCAGTCGGGATGCTCATGGTGGACAACACCTTACTGACACGGCTCTCTTCTCTCACAATTATCCTCTCAATCGGCCGTAACGACCTGTTCTCAGACACTGATGACGACAGCTGCATTGGTTCCCCCGGTACCGCGCGCGGTGACCAGAGCGGCTGTGCAGCCAGCTCTCATGGATGATCCCAGACGAGCCAGGCTCACACTTGGAGGAAGGCCGGGCGCTGGTTGCTCGAAGTGCGCCACGGGGGGAACGAAACGTGTTCTGAGGCTCTGAAGGGCAAGAATGACATCCAAGACGAAGGCGGCACCCAGAAGATGACCGAAGAGTGGCTTTGGCACCGTGATGGGAACCTGCTCTGCACCATTCCCCAAGGCGATGCTCAGTGCCCTCAACTCAGTGACGTCCTCAATGGGGAGACCGGAACCATGGGAATACACAACACCGAGGCTATCTATCCCGGCACCAGCACGGTGTAGAGCGTCGGCGATGGCTCTTGCGTATATCTCTCCTGAGGGTTCAACGGTGTAGTAGGGCATGTAGCCATCGGTGGAGCGCCCCCAACCGGAGAGCCAGCCGAGTATGACCGCCCCACGCGAATGAGCAAACTCGCCCCGCTCGAGAACGAGGAACCCGGCGCCTTCTCCGAAGACCGACCCGCTGTGTCGATGATCATAGGGATGGTACGCGACGGAGTCATCCGAATCAGTCGGGCGACGTGCAACGAGCCCACTGGTCTGCAGGCAGAGCCACCCATAGGGGGAGATCGGCGCCTCTGTGCCCCCCGCAAGCACCGCATCAGCATGTCCGTGCCTAAGCAGTCGGATCGCATCAATCAGGGCGTACGCACTGCTCGCGCGGTCGAGGGCGAAGGTCCTCGACGGCCCTCTGATTGCATTCTGAATGGTCACGTTTCCCTGGGCCGCCGTCGGGAACCAAGCCGTTGCCTGGTAGGGACTAACTTCCCGTGGCCCCTGAGTCCACAGTGCACGGAGCTCCCGTTCGGCGAACTCCCAACCACCGAGAGCATTTCCAATGGACAGGCCGACACGATCCCCATCCACATTAGTGTCGACTTCTAATCCAGCGTCCACCAACGCGTCATGAGCAGCAAGCAGCGCGAGATGAGTGAACCGGTCAGTGCGCTTCCGAAGCCGGGGAGTCAGGAACTCCTCCACGAGGCCTCCAGGGACCTCACCGGCCGCATTGGAGAGATAGGGCGTCGCATCGAAACGGGAGATGGGTCCGATCACATCGCGTCCTGTTGCCACCCCCTCACAAAAAAGTTGATATCCGCGTCCATAGGGGGTCACGCACCCGATCCCCGTGATCGCCACATCATCAGCCATGTAGAATCATCTCCGATCAGCCAATTGCATGAAGGGTCATGGCAGCATGCAGCCCACCGAACCCGCTGGCCTGCTTGAGAACACTTCTTCCGAGCCACTCGACTCCTGAGCCCGGGACATAATTTAAGTCGCATTCGGGATCGAAGGCCTCATAATTCGCGGTTGGCGATAAGAAGTCTTCTTGGAAAGATTTCGCGCAGACGACCAGCTCGATCGTCGATGCCGCTGAGAGCGGGTGGCCGATCATCGACTTGACAGAGGTGACAGGCACCTCATAGGCATGGTCACCCAAGGTCTTCTTTATGGCAGTCGTCTCGCACCTGTCGTTCTGAATGGTCGAGCTCCCATGGGCACTCACGTGTTCGATGTCGCGTGGGTCTACACCGGAACGGTCCACGGCGAATCCCATCGCCCTGGCCAAGTCTCTGCCGCCTGCTTCCAGAGCAGTCATATGTCTCGCATTGGAGGCAAGCGCAAACCCACCGATTCTCATGTACGGTCTTGCGCCGCGCGCCCGTGCATGGTCAGCACTCTCGAGAACCAAGAATCCAGAGCCCTCGGCCAGAACAAAACCGTCCCGTTCTGCGTCAAATGGTCGCGATGCAGTACTGGGAGGACCCTGTGTCCTCCTGGAGAGACAGTTGATGATTTCGAAAGAGGCAATCGTGATCGGAGTGATCGGGGCCTCCGAGGCACCTGCGATCATCACGTCCGCCTCCCCGTCCTCGATGGCCGCGCAAGCAGCTCCAACAGCGTCGATCCCACCGACGCAGCCGGTAGACAAGGCGAGTACTGGCCCCTGGGTACCGAGCATCGCAGAGAGAACGATCGCCGGGGTGTTGGACATCGCCGCCAAGTACAAGTCATGAGAAACTGCGTTCGGATCCACCGGGTTCATGCCTGAGCCCGTAACCCGAACGAACTCACGTTCCAAGGTTGTAGTTCCACAGATCGCGGTTGCGAAGGCAATGCCAGCCCTCGCATCAGAGAGCATCTTGTTTTCCAAGCCAGAATCCTGCACTGCCTCCGAGGCGGCCAGTACAGCGAGCTGGACGAATCGATCGAGTCTCCTCACCTCCCGCGGCAGGGAGTCGAGGTGCTTCTCGAGATCCGGCACCTCGCCAATGGCGACTGAACCGAACTCGAACCCACCAAGTACGGCCTCGTTAGCCGAATCCATCATCCCTTTCAGCAGTGAGCGTCCACTGGAAACCGCTTTCCACAGCGGAATTATTCCGACGCCGGCTGGACTCACAGCACCTATACCCGTGACAACGACCCCAGTCATAATTACCTCCCGCGTCTGGCCCTTAGCACCGTCAACAACCCGATCCCCTCCACTTTCGTCACCTCTACCCCCATGCTCTCAAGCATTTTTCCGTAGAATCCAGAACTTCTTATGGCACCACCGGACGTGTTGACCAGAAGACTCAGATCGAAGACAGAGATCAACGACTGCTCCTTGGTCTGCAGATCAGCCATGATGTCGACCAGCAGGAGTTCGCCGTCCCCGGCAAGGCTCGCAATCGCACCTGACAGCATCTGTCGGACGATCTCGATGCTGAAGAAACGAGTGACCGGCGGTACGAGGACCAACTGGGCACCGATATCGCAGGACTGCACCCCGTCGCCGCACGGTACGAATCTGAGATGATTGAGGGCCGGCAGCGCACCGACACGAAGGACAACTCGATCGATGAATTCAGGTGTATCCAAGGCGTAGACCGTTCTTCCCGAACCACTCTCGGCCTGCGCCAGTGCCCACTCACCGCCACCTGAATACAGTACGACAACGGTCTCCGCACACACATCAGAGGACAGCGCTGCCACCTTGCGAGCATCCTCGAGCACCCCGAACCCACCGCGGACGAAAAAATCCACGTTCGATGGACGGTCCCCTACGTCATTGATCCGACTCCTCCGATTTCCAGTGCACACGGTCTCAACCAAGTGGTCTCCCCAGCGGGGACGGGCAGCGTAAACTGCTCGAAGATGAGCGGCGATAGATTCCCGGGAACCAGCGCTGAGCAACTCAGCGACGGGGTGGGGCACGCAATACTCACACTCCGTCACCTTGAGCAGCAAACCCATGTACGTCAAGACGTCCAACAACCGTCGGACAGCGTCTCGGGACCATCCAGACGCACCCGCAACACGATCAACCGTGCCGGGAAGGTCTCCGAACTGATCAAAGATCCGCAGTTCGAGTGCAGCATCGAGTACTGCTGAGAATGTGTAACCATAATTGAGTGAAAGCAGTTTATACTCAGTTTCGATGGAATGACTCTTATTCACTCCACTCAACCTTCCAGCCAACCTCGTAACCCCGAACGGACACCATTGTCGATCATCGAGCTCCGCCTCAAAAGGAGAGGTCGCTCTGCCCCTCAAGGGAGGGTCGCACTGCTGAAACCAGTCCCGACAGAAAGGAGACCCGCTGAGTCCTCAAATCTGAGAACCCAGCACCTCGAATTATTTCCATCAGGTCCACGGCCTCATAGACCTCACCTTCTTCTGTGTTGATCAGAAGGATCACACCGAAAAGATTCGGGAACAGCCCCTTCGACACGTCGGGCATGTGGGAATGGACGAAAAGCCGACCATTGCCTCGCAGCTCATCGAAAATCTTGGACACGAGATGCCGGACTCGATCCCTGCCATACCCGTCAAGAACATGGGAGAGGAGCACAGCGTCGCATTCGGGCAAGAGATCCTTCATAATGTCACCGGGCTGAAACTCGATACGGTCCTCGAGACCTGCCACAGCAACATTCCTCGAAGCAATTTCACTGATCGAGGGATAATCGACGGCGATGACCCTGACCTCGGGATGGCGGCGCGCGATGGCGATCGAGTAGTCGCCCGAACCACACCCGAGATCGACCAAGGTGCTTCCACTCAGTAGATCAAGTCGCTTCGCCAGCGGATCAGCCTGAAGACGCGCGCTGACCCGCATCGCACCGATCAGCCGTTCTCGACCGGCGGCCCCTTCTCCGGCACCCGATCCCTGGTCGCTGTAACCCTCCTTGAGGACCCTCTTCGTAATGGAGCTGTTCGATCGGATCACAGCAGGGAGCTCAATGGAGTTCGCGAAATGAACGCTTTGATGCTCGGCAAAATCTCCCATGAACTCCGGGTTCCGCCGGACAAGATACCGTGACGCTTCGGGCGTGTTCCGGTATCCCAGCCCATCTTCACTCAACAGCCCGAGCCCGCTCAGCGCGATGAGCAGTGCACGCGTGGGTCGTTCTGGGACGCCTATCCGGCTTGACAGGTCATGGACGTCGAGGCTTCGCCCCTCCAGCTGTTCAAAGATACCGAACTGAAGCGCACTGATAAGCACCTGTGTCTGGAGATATGCTGTCAGCATCCCATGGACACGGACTGCACTGCTATCCTCATCCCTCGTCATGATCAGAGTTCAGCGCCTCTCTGTATTGACTGGACTGGATATATTCGTATGGATCTGAGGAGAGGAAGACACTCCGCACCGGTGGACGTTCCGCAGGCGCCACCACGATGAACCGGCACGACTCATCAGGAGCCGTAACGAAGCCGTGGGACTCATTTCTTGGAATAAACACCACGTCCCCTTCGGAGACGTGGAGCGGCGTTTCATCGTTCGACGCCACCAGCGTCATCGAACCCTCCAAGACATATATTTCATGCTCCCAGTCATGGTAGTGAGGAGGCGTCGATCCGCTAGGCTCGATCTCGAATTCGGTCAGGACAAAACGATCCGCCCCGTTCTTGGTGTCAATCAGCTTTCGATGAGTGGTTTGCTTCGCACCCGGCTCCCTGACGATCTCAGGGGTCACAGCCTTTCTATTCGTATGATACATTTACTGTCCTCACTAGTTAGAATGAACGTTCTTTTTATTAATATAACAGTCAGCAGCTTCCATGTCAACAGTTGTCGACTGACCTCTTAACCCCCTCATAGTCTTTGGGCCTCGGTGACAGCTAACACCAAGTTTGCTGACACGGCCTTGACGGGATTCACTCGTGTCATGAAGTCTGCGGACAGCATGCCCACCACGAGCAGTGAGCACTGCGCCCCAGAGGACATCGGGTCTTCGACTGTCGTTGACAGTCGAACGGGGTCGAGGTCGCATGACCTCGGACGGACACTCGGGCTCAGACCATCAGTGGTTCGCTGGGGACTCGCTCGCCATCGCTGTGTTCCTGCTGCCCCTCTTAGACCCCGGCGCGTCCGGAAGCAGGCGGGGATCACCCACAGGGCCCCGAGCCGCCCCTGTCGGCAGGCTCCTGCGGCTCGTTTAGCGCATTGGCAAGGGGATTCCGTAAAGGAGCAGCGCCTCTGGTCGGGTCCCATGAGCAGGCCACGGCTGCGCCTCTCCGCGCGTCCGTCGTTGTCCAGCCCTCCAAGACGACATCGATCATCATCGGGCGGACCGCTTCTCGTCTTCCCGGCATGCCATCCGGGATCTTCCACGAACCAGTCGAACTGCCCCTGGACGAACCGCGTCCCGTTTCCTTCCCGCGACACCGGATGCGGTGCCCGTGGAGACGGGCACCGCATCCTCCCATCAGAGGGACATGTTCACAGGCGACTCGGCAGGAGGCACAGCTCCATGTCATGGCTCGGTCCATCGATGCTGTGCGGCTTGTTCATGGGGATCGGATCACGATCATCGCCCCCATCCATGTCACGACGCCATCCACGGACGCTGTGAACAAGCCTCTGCGAACAGCCTCGGAGCTCATCGGCAGAGGTTCGGCAAGGACATGCCGGTCCGGGGACCGCGCCCCTGCAACGGTCCTCAACCTGGTCGTTGCTCATTCCACGGGTCGAGGAGAGTCCCCCCCCCGAACCGAGGGGTCACCGCTCCCGTCCTCGGCAAGCAGTCGTCTCTCCCGGCCCCGAGCGAGCAGCCAGTACAGCCCCCGCGCCGCGAGGAGGACGAGCAGGAGCACCCAGAGTTTCCAGTTCCCCTCCCTCGGCCCGACGTTGAGAAGAATGACGAAGGCGACTGCCATCAGCCCCGACACCACACCGATGTCGGCATTCACCATCTCTTGCCCCCGCTCCCCGGTGCGTCACCAACAGTCGATCAATCCCGTCACGGCACCGCCGAAGACACCGCTGACACCACCGACCATGCACCCGCCGGCTGAGCCGGCGATGCATCCACCAATGGTCCCCGTGATAAAACCATCACGAATTCTCTCGTTGCTGCAGTCCCAGTCGAAACTCGACATCACACGAACCGACCCGGAGTCCATTCCCGTGCTCACCGAGGCCGAGTAGATCGCGTGCGTCGATGAGACCAGCTCCCATGTCCCCACTGCCCGTCGTCCAGAACCCAGGTCCAGAACGGCGGGGACCAGTTCGCTACTCGTCGGCGACGTCATGAGCAATGACCCGTCCTCGGCGAGGGAGACAGCAGAATCGGTTGAGACGGAGAGATCCGCCGTCACCATCGCCTGTTCGGGCCTCTGCACTTGGACGGCGTAGCCCCCGGTGTCTCGGGGGCGGCCGTGGTGGAATCCGTCGGAAGCTGCGCCCCAGGGTCGGGGGCTGCTTCGGCAAGAGACGCTGGGATCATGAACACACCCAGAGCGGCCAAGCCCGCGGAAAAGACTTTGAGAGTTCGCATCGTTTCCTCCTCGCACAGCTCGCACGTCTCCCCCTCGGAAACTGTTCCCATGACGTCGTGGGGACGGAACCATCGTTCTTCTCGGAAGGCCGTGTGTCAACCCTTGTCAGGCCTGCAGAAGGCACCCGACCGGAGGTCTCCGCCCGGGTGCCTTCCCCGTCTCAGGGAGATCTCCGGGCACATGAGGCGGCTGCGGTCCGCGATCAGTCCGTGGAGCGTCTTCCGGGATCTCCGGGATCGGTGAGGGAATGCCCGTCCGGCGAGGAGTCGGTTCCCGGAGCCGACCACCAGCCGCATCACGATGAGCCCCTGCGACGACGGACGCGGCCGAGACGTCCCGGAGTCGCAGGGCCCGGTCGTTCTCGCCCGCCAGCGCCGACGAGGCGCCCACATCGGCAACGATGAAACTGAGCGGTCGCCGATACGACAACGGTCCAGCAACGCTCGACTCACCCGACCGGTACGGCCGTCGCGTACGGGCCCACTCCGCAGCCCGGAGAGCCCATCCCCGCACGGCCTTCCGGCCCGCTCGCCGCAGCCCCGGGGCCGGACCACGAGACGTCACGAACGACTCGTCGTCCCCTCGTCCGGGTCCGGTCGTGCACCGGCGGCGCTCGACCCCGGACCCTTGGCGGCGGCAGCGCCGCCGGGCCCCCGACCACGAACCTGCGCACCGGTCGTCTCGACGGCACCGCCCCCCGGGCAGGAGCCCGTGCGCCCACCGCCGTCCCGGGCTTCGTCGAGTCGGGGGCCGCAGCCCGGACGGCGCTTCAGCTGCCAGCAGAGCAGCCCGACGGCGAGGACGAAGCCGAGGGCGCTCGTCCAGTTGTTGAATCGCATGCCGCCGATCCGGTTGACCGGGTCGATGCGCAGCGCCTCGATGAAGAAGCGGCCCAGGCAGTAGTAGGCGACGTAGGCGGTGAAGGTCTTGCCCCGCCCCAGACGGAATCTTCCCGAGGCCCACAGCAGGAGGAGTGCGCCGCCGATGTCCCAGATCAGCTCGTAGGCGAAGGTCGGGTGGAAGGTCGCGTACTGCCCGTAGCCGCTCGGCCGGTGCGCCGGGTCGATCTCGAGGGCCCACGGCAGGGTGCTCGGCCGGCCGAAGAGCTCCTGGTTGAACCAGTTGCCGAGCCGTCCGACGCCCTGGGCCAGGAGCAGGGCGGGAGCGACGGCGTCGGCCACCGCGCCGAAGCGCACCCGATGGGCCCGGCACCACACCCAGACGGCCAGCCCGCCGGTGATGACGGCACCCCAGATGCCCAGGCCGCCGTTCCAGATCCGCAGCACGTCGGCCGGATGGCGGCCAGGCCCGAAATAGAGCTGGTGATCGGTGACGACATGGTAGGCACGGGCGCCGACGATACCGGCCGCAACCGCCCAGCCCATCATCGAGTCGAATTCTCCGGGCTCGGCGCCGCGGGCCCGCAGCCGGCGCTGCCCCAGCCACCACGCCAGGAAGATGCCCGCCAGGATGCACAGCGCGTAGTAGTGGATCGTGACCGGTCCGATCCCGAAGGAGCTGACCGGAGGACTGGGCAGGAACAGGGCGGTCACCGGGAGGCCCTCACCCCCGAGGCGAGGTCGTCGACGAGGGCGCGCAGCCCGTCGAGCGAGGCGGTGCCCGCGTCCTCGGCCGCGATGAGCTGCTTCACGAGGGCAGAGCCGACGATGGCGAGGTCGGCGAAGGCGCCGATCTCGCCGGCTTGGGCCCCGTTCGAGATGCCCAGCCCGACCCCCACCGGAAGATCGGGGGCGATGGCGCGGACCCGCTCGACGAGCCGGGGGGCGGCGTCGGAGGTCTGCGCGCGGGCACCGGTGACGCCCATCACGGAGGTCGAGTAGACCCAGCCCCGGCATGCCGCCGTCGTCCGGGCGACGCGCTCGTCCGTGGACGAGGGTGCGACGAGGTAGACGCGGTCGAGGCCGAACTCGTCGGAGGAGGCGGTCCAGAACTCGGCGTCATCGGGCGTCAGATCGGGCGTGATGAGGCCCGCGCCGCCGGCATTGGCCAGGTCGCGGGCGAAGGCGCGCACGGAGGCGGCGGGATCGTTCCGGCGGCCCCTGGCGCCGTAGTGCTCGACGAGGTTGTAGTAGATCATCACGAGCGGCGTCGCACCGGCGACGGCGACCGCCTCGACCGCGGAGAAGACGTCGTGCGTACGCACCCCCCGCTGGATGGCCTTCGTGTCGGCGTGCTGGATCGCCAGACCGTCCATCATCGGGTCGGAGTACGGCATGCCGATCTCGACGGCGTCCACCCCCCCGCCCCCCGTGCCCTGGGTGAGGGCGACCATGGCGGCGATCGACCCGGGCACGTCGGGGTAGCCGACGGGCAGGTAGCCGACGAGGGCCGCGCGGTTCTCGGCCCGGCAGGCGGCCACCATGCGCCCCGAGACGCCCAGCCGGGCCTCGTCGGGGAAGGGCCTGGTGAGATCGGTCATGACATCCTCCCGGTCGTGGCGTCCACGTCGCCGTTCACGCCGAAGTACTTCATCGCGGTGTCCACGTCCTTGTCACCGCGCCCGGAGACCGTCACGAGGATCGTCGGACGCCGGTCCGGGTCCTCGGCGAGCATCCGCAGGGCGAGGCGCTGGGCGCCGGCGACGGCGTGGGCCGACTCGATGGCCGGCATGATGCCCTCGCAGCGGGCGAGACGGTCGAGGGCGGTCATGGCCTCGTCGTCATCGACCGGTTCGTAGTGGGCGCGGCCGATCCGGGCGAGGTAGGCGTGCTCGGGCCCGACCCCCGGGTAGTCCAGACCGGCCGAGATGGAGTGCGACTCGACCGTCTGGCCGTCGTCGTCCTGGAGGACGAAGGTGCGGGTCCCGTGGAGGACGCCGACCGAGCCGCCGTTGATCGAGGCGGCGTGCTCCCCCGTCGCGACGCCGCGCCCACCGGCCTCGAAGCCGTAGAGGGCGACGTCGTCGTCGGCGATGTACTCGGCGAACGAGCCGATGGCGTTCGAGCCGCCGCCGACGCAGGCGCAGACGACGTCGGGCAGGGCCCCGAAGCGGTCGAGCATCTGGGCGCGGGACTCCTTGGAGATGATCGACTGGAAGGCCTTGACCATCCGGGGGAACGGGGCCGGGCCGGAGGCCGTCCCGATGAGGTAGTGGGTGGTACCGACGTTGGTGACCCAGTCGCGCATCGCCTCGTTCATGGCGTCCTTGAGGGTGGCGCTGCCCGCCTCGACGGCCACGACCTCGGCGCCGAGCAGCTGCATGCGGGCCACGTTGAGGGCCTGACGGTCGGTGTCGACCCTGCCCATGTAGACGCGGCACTCGAAACCCATGAGGGCGGCGATCGTCGCCGCCGCCACGCCGTGCTGGCCGGCTCCGGTCTCGGCGATGACGCGCCGCTTCCCCATGCGCCGGGTCAGCAGGCCCTGTCCGAGCACGTTGTTGATCTTGTGGCTGCCGGTGTGGTTGAGGTCCTCGCGCTTGAGCAGGATGCGGGCCCCGCCGCAGTAGCGCTCGCCGAAGTTGCTGGCCTCGCTGATCGGGGTGGGACGGCCCGCGTAGTTGACCTGCAGATCGGCGAGCTCGGCGGCGAACCGGGGGTCGTCCTGCGAGGACTCGAAGGCCTCGGTCAGCTCCTGGAGCGCGGCCATGAGCGCCTCCGGGACGAACCGGCCGCCGAACGGCCCGTAGTGGCCCAGGGCGTCGGGCAGCGCGTCCGGCACGATCTCACTCATTGGGATTCCCCATCTCTCGACTTCCGGCGGCGCTGGTGGCCGCCATCATGGCGTGCACGGCAGCGGCCGGGTCGCCGCTGCGCACGAGCATCTCCCCGACGAGTACCGTATCCGCACCGGCGTCGCGCACCCGTACGACGTCGTCCACCGTGGCGATGCCGGACTCGCAGACCTTGATCGCCGTGTCGGGCACGAGACCCACCAGTTGCTCGAAGCGGCCCAGGTCGACGTCGAGGGTCTTCAGGTCCCGATTGTTCACGCCGATCAGCTCGGCGCCGAGGTCGACGGCGCGGCGCGCCTCGTCGGCGGTGTGCACCTCGACGAGCGGCAGCAGGCCGAGACCGGCGGCCCGGTCGTACAGCACCCGCAGGTCCGCGTCATCGAGCGCAGCGACGATGAGCAGGACCAGGTCGGCGCCGGCGGCACGGGCCTCCAGCACCTGGTAGGGGTCGACGACGAAGTCCTTGCGCAGCACGGGCACCGAGACCCCGGCGCGCACGGCGACGAGGTCCTCGAGACTGCCGCCGAAGCGACGCCGCTCGGTCAGCACCGAGACGGCCCCGGCTCCACCGCGCTCGTAGGCGCGCGCCTGAACGGCCGGGTCGGGGATCTCGGCCAGGGCGCCCTTGGACGGGCTGGAGCGCTTGACCTCGGCGATGACGCGCACGGACCCGGCGCTGCGCAGACGCGGCCGCGGATCGATCGTGGGCCCGAGCCGCTCGATGGCCGCCTCCAGCCGGCTGGGGGCGGTGCGCGCCATGCGCGCCGCCATGTCGGCGCGCACGCCGGCGATGATTCCGTCCAGGACGGTTCCGGTGCTCATGACTGCTCCTCGTCGACGTCGCTGCTCCGCGTGCCCCCGCTCGAACCCCCCAATCCCAGGCGAGCGGCACGCTCGCCTGGGCCCGCCCCAGGGCGGAGATCATCGCGGCCGCCTTGCTGCGGGTCTCGGCGTCCTCGTTGTCGGGCACCGAGTCGGCCACGATGCCGGCGCCGGCCTGCACATGGGCGACGCCGTCCTTGAGGACGGCCGAGCGGATCGTGATCGCCGCGTCGGCATTGCCGGCGAAGTCGAAGTAGCCGACGACGCCGCCGTAGGGGCCACGGCGCGTCACCTCGAGCTCACCGATGATCTGCATGGCGCGCAGCTTCGGCGCCCCCGACAGGGTGCCCGCCGGGAAGCACGCCATCGTCACGTCCAGGCCCGAGACACCAGGCCCGACGACCCCGGTGACGGAGGCCTCGAGGTGCATGACGTGCGAATAGCGGCCGATGTGCATGAACCGGGTGACGGCGACGGTGCCCGGCACGCAGACGCGGCCGAGGTCGTTGCGTCCGAGGTCGACGAGCATGAGGTGTTCGGCGCGCTCCTTCTCGTCGGCGAGCAGCTCATCGGCCAGGCGGCAGTCCTCGGCCTCGTCCCGGCCCCGCGGGCGGGTGCCGGCGATCGGGTGGGTCGTCGCGACCCCGTCCTTGACGGTGACGAGGGCCTCGGGGCTGGAGCCGACCAGGTCGAAGCCCGGCAGGCGCAGCAGGAAGAGATAGGGGCTGGGGTTCGTGACGCGCAGCTCGCGGTAGATGTCGAGGGCCGAGGCGGTGACCGGCACGTCGAAGCGCTGGGAGGGCACCACCTGGAAGACGTCGCCGGCCCGCACGTGCTCCTTGGCCTCCTCGACGAGCCGCTGGAACTCCCCCGGGGCACGCTGGTCCTGGACCACGGGCGGGGCGACCTCGCGTGTCGTCGCGAGCATCGCCGGACGCGGCGCGCACAGCCGGGCGGCCATCGCCCGGACGCGCCCCACGGCATCCGCCCAGGCCCGCTCGGCGCGCTCCGGGCTGTTGTCGTAGTTGACGGCATTGGCGATGAGCCAGACCTCGCCGCCGTCGTGGTCGAGGACGGCCATGTCCGCGGCGAGCATCATGACCATGTCGGGCACGCCCAGGTCGTCGGGCAGGGGCTCGCCCAGGGTCGGCTCCTGCTCGCGCTTCACGTCATAGCCGAGATAGCCGACCATACCGGAGCTGAACGGCGGCAGCGCGGGGTCGGCGGGGGTGTGGAGGGCATCCAGGGTCTCGCCGAGCACGGCCAACGGGGCCCCGCCGGTGGGCAGCCCGGCGATCGGACGGCCGAGCCAACGACTGCGCCCCGCCGCGCCGACGAGGATCGAGGGGCAGTCGACGCCGACGAACGACCATCGCGACCAGACGCCGCGCTCGACCGACTCGAACAGGAAGCCGCCCTCGCGGCCCCGGGTGAGCTGCTGGTAGAGGGCGACCGGGGTGAGGTCGTCGGCGCGCAGCCGGGCGTGGACGCTGATGACGCGCCGCCGGCCCGCCTGGGCGACGAACTCATCGCGGCCGGGGAGGATCGTCAGCTCGGGGCTCATGCGGCGCCCCCCGCCGCCGGGCCGTCCGGCGGGGTCCGGTCGTCGGACCCCTCGACGAGCGGGAGCGGGCCGCCGGTGTCGAAGCAGGATTCTGCGCCGGTGTGGCAGGCACCGCCGACCTGGTCGACGCGCAGGAGGATCGTGTCGCCGTCGCAGTCGAGCCGGGCCTCGCACACGTACTGCGTATGACCGCTCGTGGCGCCCTTGACCCACAGTTCGCGGCGCGAGCGCGACCAGTAGGTCGCCCTGCGGGTGGCGAGCGTCATGGCCAACGAAGCGGCGTTCATCCACGCCATCATGAGGACCCGGCCGCTCGTGGCGTCCTGGGCGATGGCGGGGACGAGACCAGCGGAATCGAAGGTCAGCCGGGAGGCGATCCCCTCGGGCAGGACCGTCCCCTCGGGCGGGGCGGCCTCGGCGGGCAGGTCATGGGCGTCGGACGGCATGCGTCCCATTGTCCCCCTGCGCGCAGGAACCGGTTCCGCGACGCCGAATGGCGGTCCGGACCGTGGGATCCGCGCCCGCCGAACGGGTCTGGGGCGCCCTCGGCGTCATCGGTAGGTTGACCGGCCGGCGCCGCGGGGTGGGACTGCGGATCGTCCGGAACGACGGCGCGGCCCGAGGTCCGCACTGGCCGGATCGGAATCGGCGGCGCCCGAGATGGAGCCCCCGCACCGGAAGCGCCGGATCGATCCGTCACCACGCGGGGGTGGCCAGGCCCTGATCCATTTGTTATGCTATTAGCGCGCTCTAATAAGAGTTTGAGCGGACAAGAACCTCAACGAGGAGGAACAGGGACAATGACCTCGAAGGCACGCAACACGAACGATCCGAGGTACTCGAAGCTCACCATCGGCGTGTGCCCGGACCAGTGGGGGGTGTGGTTCCCCGACGATCCGAAGCAGATGCCGCCCCGCCAGGCCTGGCAGGAGATGGCCGAGGCCGGGTTCGACGTCATCGAGACGGGCCCCTGGGGATACTTCCCCAAGGACCCGAAGGAGCTGCAGAAGTGGTGCGACGAGTACGGCATGCGCGTCGTGGCGGGCACCGGCTGGGGCATCCTGCACAAGGCCGAGGCCTGGCCCGAGACGGTCGCGCACTTCCGCGAGATCGCCGAGACACACGCCGCCGTCGGCGCCGAGTACATCGTCCACCTGCCGCCGCTGTACCGTGACGACAAGACCTGGGAGTGGACCGACGACCGCGTCCTGAGCGATGACGCCTGGAGGCTCTACGTCGAGCACGCCAACGCCCTGGGCCGGATGCTGCTGGACGAATACGGCCTCAGGATGGTGCTGCACCCGCACGGGGACTCCCACATCGAGACGCCCGAGGAGATCGCCCGTATCTTCGACGCCACCGACCCGAGGTACGTCAACCTCTGCCTCGACTCCGGCCACGTCGTCTACGGCGGCGGCGATCCCGTCGAGCTCTGCCGGACGTACCCCGACCGCATCACCTATGTACACATCAAGGCCTTCGACGAGGCCATCACGAGGGAGGCCCACGAGAAGGACTGGCCCTTCGGCGAGGCCGTCACCAAGGGCGCCTCGGTCTGCCCGCCCGCCGGGCTGCCCGAGATGCACGCCTTCGTCGACGCGCTGGCCGATCTGGACAAGCCGATCTACTGCATCTGCGAGCAGGACTGCTACCCGTGCGAGCCGTCCTTCCCGAAGCAGAACGCCATCAACATGCGCACCTACCTGGCCGGGTGCGGCCTGGGCCTGGCCTGACCGATCCGCGGCCACCCGATCACTCGAAGAGGAGAACACATCATGACTGTCCGCATCGGACTCATCGGCGCCGGCGGCATGGGCCGGGCCCATCTCGCCCGGATCACCAATGAGCTGTCGGGCGGCGAGATCGTCGCCGTCGCCGACATCAACCACGACGCAGCGGTCCAAGCGGCCGCGCCCTACGGAGCCAGGGTCCACGACACCTCGGACGAGCTCATCAACGACCCCAGGGTCGACGCCGTCATCATCGCCACCTTCGGCAAGGTCCACGCCCCGGACGTCATCCGCTGCATCGAGGCCGGCAAGTACGTCCTGTGCGAGAAGCCCCTGGCCACGACGGCGGAGGACTGCGCCGCGATCATGGCGGCGGAGCAGCGGGCCGGCAAGAAGCTGGTCACCGTCGGCTTCATGCGGCGCTTCGACGCGGCCTACAACGAGATGAAGGCCGTCCTGGACGCCGGCGGGAACGGTCAGGCGCTGCTGGTGCACAACCGCCACCGCAATCCCACCGTGCCCGAGTCCTACACCTCGCGCATGGCCATCGACGACACGGCCATCCACGAGATCGACACGATGCGCTGGCTGCTCGGCGAGGAGATCGTCCGGGTCCGCGTCGAGCGTCCGAAGTCGACCACCCACCGCTTCCCCCACCTCATCGACCCGGTCGTCGTCGTCATGTACACCGAGTCCGGCGTCCGCATCGACGACGAGGTGAACGTCAACCTCCAGTGGGCCTATTCCATCGAGTGCGAGCTCGTGCTGGAGACCGCCGCCGTGCGCCTCGGCGACCAGGAGAAGATCCACGTCCGCGACGAGCACGGCGACCGCAATGCGATGTGCCAGTCCCACATCGACCGTTTCCAGGCCGCCTTCAACCGCGAATTCCAGGAGTGGATCAACGCCGTGGCCCGCGACGAGCACACCGGCTCCACCTCATGGGACGGCTACGCCGCGACCTCGGTTGTCGACGCCGCCGTCGCCTCCCTCGAGGACGAGAGCGCTCCGATGGTCGAGGTGAGGCTCATGGAGAAGCCCGCGTTCTACGCCTGAGCGGCCCCGACCCGATCGCCCGCGCGGTGATCATGCGGCCCCGGCCCCGCGACTGGCACAATGGGCACGCCTCGTTGTCGGACGCGGGGACCGGGGCCGCGCCCGCGCCCCGCCGAGACGGGTGAGAGGTGGGTCATGTCCGCGAAGCGCAGGCCGACGCAGGTGGACGTCGCACGGCTGGCACGCACATCGCGGCAGACCGTGTCCCTCGTCGTGCGGGACGACCCCCGGGTGGCCCCGCAGACCCGCTCGCGGGTCCTCTCGGCCATGGACGAGCTCGACTACCGGCCCAACATCGCCGCGCGCGCCCTGGCCGCGCACAACTCCCGGTTCATCGGCATCATCCTCGTCGGCATCACGAACCCCTTCTACGCGGACCTGTGCGATGCGCTGCGCAGTCGCTGCGAGGAGCGCGGGCTGATCCCGCTCGTCGCCATCTCGGGCCGGCACCGCGACAGCTGCATCGTCTGCGCCGAGCGGCTCGTCCACATGGGGGTCGAGGGTCTCACGGTGGTCTCCCCTCCCCTGGGCGCCGAGGACCTGGACCGGATCGGCACCCAGGTCCCCACCGTCCTCCTCACCCACAACAGCGGCCCCGGGTCGGTCGACCTCGTGCACACCGACGACGAGACCGGGGCGCGCATGGCGACCCGCCACCTGCTCGAGAACGGCTTCGAGCCCGTCGCCCACCTCGGCTACGACCGCGCCATCCCCGGGGACTCCGCCGGCGCCAGACGGCGGGGCTTCCTCGCGGAGGCACGACGGGCCGGCACCGAGCCGCTGTCCGTCGACCTCATGACGACGACCGTCGAGGACGCCGTGCGGGGGCTGCTCCGCGCACATGGCCCGGGAATCGGGTTCTGCTGCCACAACGACCTCGTCGCGCTCGAGGTCATGCGGGTGCTCGCCGACCGGGCCCCGGCGGGCGGGCACGACCACGGGATCACCGGCTTCGACAACTCGCGCATCGCCTCGCACCCGGCGATCTCCCTCACGAGCATCGACCAGAGGACCGCCGACTTGGCCGATGCCGCCGTGGAGCTGCTCGGCGAGCGGATCGACGGACGGACCGGACAGGTCGACCGGGTGTGCGCCCCGACCCTCGTCCGCCGGGACTCCAGCCGCTCCCGCGGCACCCCGGACGTCGGCGCGTCGCCCCTCGCCGGCAATTTGTCCTAACAAATACTTTACATCGTCGGATCGCGTGACTAGCGTCAGAACTGACCCGGGGAAGAAGTCCGGGTGCGAACCAGCGATGCTTCAACCGACGGAGGACGACATGACTTCTCACATTCCCACGACCATGCGCGCCGCGGTCCTGCGCGGCGTCTCGCGCGGACTGGAGATCCAGGAGATCCGCACGCCGAGGCCGCGCACCGGCGAGGTCCTCGTGCGAACGAGCGCCTGCGGACTGTGCCACTCGGACCTGCACGTCATCGGCGGGGCCATCGCCTTCCCCCTGCCGTGCGTCCTCGGGCACGAGGTCGCTGGCGAGATCGTCGAGCTCGGCCCCGGCAACGACCACACCGGGCTGGCCGTCGGCCAGCGCGTCGCAGGCGCCTTCCTCATGCCCTGCGGGCAGTGCCCGGCGTGCGCGGAGGGCCGCGACGACCTGTGCGGCCCCTTCTTCGACCTCAACCGGATCCAGGGTCGGCTCTACGACGGCGAGACAAGGCTCTTCGACCTCGACGGGACGCCCATCGCCATGTACTCCATGGGCGGCCTGGCGCAGTACTGCGTCATCCCCTCGACCTCGGTCGCCCCGCTGCCGGACTCGATCGACCCGGTCGCCGGGGCCATCCTCGGCTGCGCGGCGATGACGGCCTACGGCGCGGTCCGCCGCGGCGCGGACCTGCGCCACGGGGAGTCCGTTGCTGTCGTCGCCACCGGCGGGGTGGGCTCGAACATCATCCAGATCAGCCGGGCCTTCGGCGCGAAGCAGGTCATCGCGATCGACGTCGCCGACGACAAGCTGGAGGCGGCGCGCGCACTGGGCGCCACCGACACCGTCAACTCGACGAAGCAGGACGTCCACGAGACGGTCTTCGCGCTCACGGGCGGGCGAGGCGTCGACGTCGCCTTCGAGGCCCTCGGCCGCCCCCAGACGTGGACGTCAGCCCTCGACGCGCTGCGCGACGGCGGGCGGATGGTGCCGATCGGTCTGGGCGCCGGGGTGCAGACGGCGCAGGTCGAGATCAACCGGACGGTGCGCCGCTCGCAGTCGATCATCGGGTCCTACGGGGCCCGGACCCGTCAGGACCTGCCGGAGGTCGTCCGCCTCGCGGCGGAGGGGACGATCCGCTACCAGGACATCGTCACCCGCAGGTTCGCCCTCGAGGACGTCGCGCAGGGCTACGAGCTGCTGAGGCAGGGCGCGGTGCAGGGGCGCGGCGTCGTCGACATGTCGCTGTGACCCGGCGATCCGGCGCCGCTCCGAGGGGGGCGGCGCCGGTTCCGGGCAGCACGGGTGGCGGCCCGGGATCAGCCGTCCGCGACGAGGTTGAACTGGAACGAGTACATGCCGCAGTTGTAGACGTGGTTGCCGTACTCGATGACGGTGCCCTCCTTGTCGAAGGCGGTCCTCTCCATGACGAGCACGGCGCTGCCCTCGTCCAGCGCGAGCAGATGGGATTCGCGCGCGGATGCGAGCCTTGCCCCGATCGACTGCTGGGCCATGACCGGACGGATGCCGTGGACGGCGAGACTGTCGTAGAGCCCCTGCCTGGTGAGCTGGGTGACGCTCGGCGTCCTGTCCCCGGAGGGCAGCAGATTCGTCAGGATCGCCAAGGGCTCGTCGTCGATGTAGCGCAGTCGCGTCGTGCGCACCACCTCGGAGCCGATCCCGGTGTGCAGATCGCGGGCCTCCTGCTCGCCGGCGAGCATGACCTCGTAGGAGAGGACCTCGGTGCGGGGAGTGAACCCGGCGTCCACGAGGTCGTCGTTGAGGGAGGTCAGCCCGAGGGGGCGGCGTACGTGCATCGGGGTCACCCGCGTCCCGACACCGCGCCGACGGGTCAGTAGCCCCCTCGCGACGAGATCGCGCAGCGCCCGGCGCGTTGTGGGGCGCGAGACCTTGAGACGCTTCGCCATGGAGACCTCGTCCTCAATGAGGCGGCCCGGCTCCAGCCGGCCGGCCAGGATGAGCTCCTCGAGGGGGTGGGCGATCTGCTGGTAGAGCGGAACCTCCGAGTCGCGGTCCAGGGCGATCTGCGGGACGAAGGGGACGTCGAGGCCCTCGGCCTGCGCCGTGCCCGTCATGTTCACCTCTGCCATCGACCGCTCCTGACCTTGCCCACCGGCGCACCGCGTCGGGTGCGTCAGTGTACATCGAACCCATATGACATATTGATCCTCAATTTGTCATGACAAAATCTTGACGGGTTCGTCCCCGCGTCATAGGTTGGGGTCAGCAGCATCCAGGGAGCACCCGCACGGAGAGCGGGGCATGACTGGGCCGCAGGAGGAACGATGATGTCCAGCCCAACAGAGATGACACAGGCCCGCACCGCACGCACCGAGGACGACGAGCTCGATCTGTTGACGATCGGGCGCTGCGGCGTGGATGTCTACCCCTTCCAGACTGGGATCGGACTCGAGGACGTGACGAGTTTCGGGAAGTTCCTCGGCGGATCCCCGACGAACGTCGCGGTGGCCGCCGCCCGGCAGGGGGCGCGCAGCGCGGTGATCACGGAGGTCGGCGACGACCCCTTCGGCCGCTTCGTCTGCCGCGAGATGAAGCGCCTCGGAGTCTCGGACAGGTTCGTCGCGCGCAACGAGGACTACAACACCCCGGTGACCTTCTGCGAGATCTTCCCGCCCGACGACTTCCCCCTCTACTTCTACCGCCAGCCGAAGGCCCCGGACCTCGAGCTCACCGCCTCGAACATCCCGATCAGGGCCGTGCGGGCGGCCAGGATCTTCTGGTTCTCCGTCACCGGCCTGTCGGCCGAGCCGTCCCGCTCGGCGCACCACTTCGCGCTCGACCTGCGGAAGGGCTCGAAGTGGACCATCGCCGACCTGGACTACCGCCCCATGTTCTGGCAGGACGAGGAGATCGCCTCGAGGGAGGTCGGGCGGGCTCTGGGCAAGGCGAACGTGGCGATCGGCAACAAGGAGGAGTGCCGGATCGCGGTCGGCGAGACCGAGCCGGATCGCGCCGCGGACGCGCTGCTCGACCGCGGCGTGGACATCGCCGTCGTGAAGCAGGGGCCCCTCGGCACCCTCGCCAAGACCAGGCAGGAGCGTATTGTCATGCCCGTCACCCCCGTCGAGGTCTGCAACGGGCTGGGGGCCGGGGACGCCTTCGGCGGTTCCTTCTGCCACGCGCTCCTCGCGGGCCTCGACCTCGCACGAGCCGTCCAGTACGCCTCGACGGCGGGGGCGATCGTGGCCTCCCGCCTCGAGTGCTCCACCGCGATGCCCACAACGACGGAGATCGAGCGGGTCATCGCCGAGCACCCCGACATCCGACCAGTCATCGAGAAGAGGTAGGGCACTCATGGGAGCTCTGATCGAAGAACTCACGAGGATCCGTTCGTGCGATCCGGACAGGATCGCACGGGTCCTCGCCGACCGTCCGCGCGCCGATCTCGCGTCCGAGGGGCGGCTCCTCGTCATCGCCTGCGACCATCCGGCCAGAAGCGCCCTGGGCGCCGGGCCCGATCCGATGGCCATGGCCTCGCGCGAGGACCTGCTCCGTCGGTGCGTCGCAGCCCTGTCGCGGCCCGGGGTCAACGGCTTCCTGGGCACCGCCGATCTCATCGAGGACCTGGCCCTGCTCGGGGCCCTCGACGGGAAGCTCGTGTGGGGGTCGATGAACCGGGTGGGCCTGCAGGGGGCCGCCTTCGAGTTCGACGATCGTTTCGGGGCCTACGACGCGGAGGGCATCGCCGCGGCGGGGCTCAACGGCGGGAAGATGCTCACCCGCATCGACTACGACGACCCCGCGACGGCGCGCACCCTCGAGGCCAGCGCCCGCGCCGTCGACTCGCTCACGAGGCGGGGCCTCAACGCCATGATCGAGCCCTTCGTCTCGCGGCGCGAGGACGGGCGCGTCATCAACGACCTCACCCCCGACGCCGTCATCAGGTCGATCTCCGTGGCCCAGGGGCTCGGAAGCAGCTCGGCCCGCACCTGGTTGAAACTGCCGTGCGTCGAGGACATGGGGCACGTCATGGAGTCCACCACCCTGCCCAGCCTGATCCTCGGCGGTGAGGTCTCCCGGGATCCGCAGGCCGCACGGGCCGCGTGGGCCAGGGCGCTCGCCCTGCCCAACGTCAGAGGACTGGTCATCGGCCGGTCCCTCCTCTATCCGCCGGACGACAACGTCGAGGCGGCCGTCGACAATGCAGTGGAGTTGCTGTGAACGAGAACAAGTACATCGTCCGTTCGGGCGAGACCGCCCATGATTCCTACGCGACCGATCTGAGCCCGGCCCGCGCCGGTTGGGAGTGGTCGTCCCTGCGCGTGCTCGACCTCGCCCCGGAGCAGGGGGTCGAGGTGCCGGGGGGCGAGGCCGAGTTCCTCGTGCTGCCCCTGGCCGGCGGCTGCACGGTCGAAGTCTGCGACCGGTCGTACGACATCGCGGGGCGCGCATCGGTGTTCACCGACATCACCGACTATCTCTACATCCCCCGAACCACGGACATCAGGGTGACCAGCGAGGACGGCGCGCGCATCGCGCTGCCCGGGGCGAAGGCGACGAAGGACCTGCCCGTCCGCTACTGCGGGCGCGACGAGGTCGGCACGGGGCTGCGCGGGGCGGGCCCGTCCTCCCGGCAGGTCAACAACTACGCCCTCGGCAACGACCTGGAGACCTCGCACCTGCTCGCCTGCGAGGTGCTGACCCCGGGCGGGAACTGGTCCTCCTATCCCCCGCACAAGCACGACGTCCACAGTGACGTCGAACGCGTCCTGGAGGAGATCTACTACTACGAGATCAGGCCCGGCGACGAGGGCGCCGCGGAGGGCTTCGCCCTCCAGCGGATCTACCCCTCCCCCGGCCACGAGATCGACGTGTGCACCGAGGTGCGCAGCGGGGACATCGTCGTCATGCCCCACGGCTACCACGGCCCGTCCGTCGCCGCGCCCGGGTACGACCTCTACTACCTCAACGTCATGGCCGGTCCCGCGGAGGACTCGATCTGGTTGATGACGGACGATCCTCGGCACACGTGGATCCGCCGGTCGTGGGAGCACGAGCAGGTCGATCCCCGACTGCCCATGACCCCGATGAACTAGCACGCCGACAACCCATTCCCGACCAGGAGAGACAATGACCAGCAGTCCCGTACCCACCGTCCGCCTCACGACGGCCCAGGCAACCGTCCGCTTCCTCGTCAACCAGTACTCCGAACGCGACGGGCACGAGCAGCGCCTCATCGCCGGCGCCTTCGGCATCTTCGGGCACGGCAATGTCGCCGGTCTCGGCCAGGCACTCCTCCAGAACGAGCTCGACCCCGAGCCCGACGGCGGGTCGATGCCTTACATCATGCCCCGCAACGAGCAGGGTCAGGTTCACGCGGCAGCGGCCTACGCGAAGAGCAGGAACCGGCTGCAGACGCTCATGTGCACCGCCTCGATCGGCCCCGGGTCGCTCAACATGGTCACGGGCGCCGCGCTCGCCACGACGAACCGCCTTCCGGTGCTGCTGTTCCCCTCCGACCAGTTCGCCACCCGCTACCCCGACCCGGTCCTCCAGCAGATCGAGAACGCCCAGACTCTCGACACGACGTGCAACGACGCATTCCGCCCGGTCAGTGCGTTCTTCGACCGCATCAACCGCCCCGAGCAGCTGCTCCCCTCGCTCATGCAGGCGATGCGCGCGCTCACCGATCCGGCCGACACCGGAGCGGTCGTCCTGGCGATGCCCCAGGACGTCCAGGCCGAGGCCTTCGACTTCCCCGTCGAGATGTTCCGCAGGCGCGTGTGGCATGTGCGTCGCCCGCCGGTCGATCCCGCCTCACTCGAGCGCGCGGTGAAGCTCATCAGGGCCTCGGAGCGCCCGATGGCCATCGCCGGCGGCGGCGCCGTCTACTCCGAGGCCTCCGAGCAGCTGCGCGAGTTCGCCTCCCGGACCGGCATCCCGGTCGCGGACACCCAGGCCGGCAAGGGCGCCATCAACTTCGACCACGCCCAGTCGATCGGCGGCGTCGGGTCGACCGGCGGCGATGCGGGCAACCACATCGCCGACAAAGCCGACCTGGTCATCGGCGTCGGGACGCGCTACTCCGACTTCACCATGGCCTCCCGGACCCAGTTCAAGAACCTCGACGTCCGCTTCGTCAACATCAACGTCAAGGCCTTCGACGCCGTGAAGAACGGCGGCGAGATGCTCGTGGCCGACGCCCGCGAGGCGCTCACGGCCCTCACGGAGGCGCTCGGCGACTACTCGGTCTCCCCCGACTACGCGTCCGAGGTCGCGCAGGAGAAGGCGGCCTGGGACAAGCGCGTGGACGAGTGCTACCACCTCGGTCACGGCCCGCTGCCGGCCCAGACCGAGGTCTTCGGCGCCCTGAACGAGCTCATGGGCGACGAGGACGTCGTCATCAACGCGGCGGGCTCCATGCCCGGCGATCTCCAGGCCCTGTGGCGGGCCCGCACGCCCGTCCAGTACCACGTGGAGTACGCCTTCTCCTGCATGGGCTACGAGATCCCCGCGGCGATGGGCGTCAAGCTCGCGCTGCCCGACTCCGAGGTCGTCTCGATCGTCGGCGACGGCTCGTACCAGATGCTCCCGATGGAGCTGGCCACGGTCGCCCAGGAGGGGATCAAGGTCATCTACGTGCTGCTGCAGAACCACGGCTTCGCCTCGATCGGAGCCCTGTCCGAGTCGCACGGCTCCCAGCGCTTCGGCACGCGGTACCGCAAGGGCGGGGCCGGCGCCTCGCACACCGCGGACGGCGAACTGCTCGGCGTCGACATCGCGGCGAACGCCCGCTCCTGGGGGATCGACGTCATCGAGGTCCACGGCATCGACGAGTTCAAGGACGCGTACCGGCGCGCCGTCGCCTCCGACCGTCCGACGATGATCCACATCGAGACCGACCTGTACGGCCCCAATCCGCCGGCGTCGTCCTGGTGGGACGTCCCCGTCTCGCAGGTCTCCCGGATCGAGTCCACGCAGGCGGCCTACCAGGACTACCTGCGTGATCGTGCGCCGCAGCGTCACTACTTGAAGTAGGGCGCACAGTGGCCCGTCCGCGCGTCGCGGCGGCTCGGCTCCCGGCCGCGGTCTGCCCACCCACAAGCTCCTTTATTTGTTAGAACAAAATTTCGTCATGGGCTACAAACTGGTCAGCGCAGAGTAGACTGCCCACCGGATGCCGGTTCGCCCGCCCGGCTCCTGCCGGGACGGGCGGGCGAGCAGGCGCATCCGCACATGAAATCAACACTCCAGAGGAGTTCACGGACAATGAAGACGATTGAGCACTGGATCGACGGCTCCCCCTACACCGGCGCACCGGCGGGGCGCATCCCCGTGGAGAACCCCGGCACGGGAGAGGTGGAGGCCGAACTGCTCCAAGCCTCGGCCGCCGATCTCGACCACGCCGTCGAAATGGCCCGGCGGGCTCAGAAGGAATGGGCGAAGGTCTCCCTCGCCAAGCGCGTGGCCATCATGTTCCGCATGCGTCAGCTGGTTCTCGACCACCAGGACGAGATGGCGGAGCTGATCGTCGCCGAGCACGGCAAGAACTACTCCGACGCCATCGGCGAGATCCAGCGCGGCCGCGAGACCTTCGACTTCGCGACGGCCATCAACGTCGCCCTCAAGGGCGAGTACTCCTACGACGTCTCGACCGGCGTCGACATCCACACGTTGCGCCAGCCGGTGGGCGTCGTCGCCGGCATCTGCCCCTTCAACTTCCCGGCCATGGTGCCCATGTGGATGCATCCGCTGGCGGTCGCCACCGGCAACGCGTTCATTCTCAAGCCCGCCTCGCCGACCCCCTCCGCCGCGATGCTCACCGCACGGCTCTACAAGGAGGCCGGCCTGCCCGACGGCGTCTTCAACGTCGTCGCCGGCAACCGCGACATCGTCAGCAGCATCCTCGAGCACCCCGGGATCGACGCGATCTCCTTCGTCGGCTCGACGCCGGTCGCCCACATCATCCAGAACACGGGCATCACCCATGGCAAGCGCGTCCAGGCCCTCGGCGGCGCGAACAACCATGCGATCGTCATGCCCGACTCCGATCTGGACTTCGCGGCCCAGCACATCTCGGCCGCCGCCTTCGGCGCCGCCGGCGAGCGCTGCATGGCCCTGCCGGTCGTCGTCGCGGTCGGCGGCATCGGCCCCGACCTGGCGCAGCGCGTCAAGGCCCATGCGCAGGCCATCAAGGTCGGCTACGGCATGGACGAGGGCGTCGAGATGGGCCCGGTCATCGACGCGAAGGCCAAGAGCCGCATCACGGGTCTCATCGGCGATGCCGAGAAGCGCGGCGCCGACGTCGTCCTCGACGGGCGCCCCCTCGTGATCCCCGGCCATGAGAACGGCCACTTCCTCGGCCCGACGATCATCGACGCCGTGCCGCTCGACGCCCCGGTGTACACCGAGGAGGTCTTCGGCCCCGTCCTGACGATCGTCCACGCCGACACCTACGACGACGCCATGCGGATCGTCAACTCCTCGCCCTTCGGCAACGGCTCGGCGATCTTCACGAACGACGGCGGCGTCGCCCGCCGCTTCACCCTGAACACCGAGGCGGGCATGGTCGGTGTCAACGTGCCGATCCCGACCCCGGTCGCCTACTACTCCTTCGGCGGCTGGAAGGAGTCGCTGCTCGGTGACACCCACATCCACGGCCCCGAGGGCGTCAAGTTCTACACCCGCGCCAAGGCGATCACGACGCGCTGGCCCTCCGAGAAGACCTACGCGGCGACGATGTCCTTCCAGCGGGAGGAGTGATCCTCTTCCCGGACCGCAGACGACGGGATCCTGCCGATGGTGCCCCTCAGCTGGTGCCCCTCAGCCGCGAGGCTGCGGGGCACCGTCCCTCTCCGGAGCTCCCGGCTCCTGCACCCGCCGCCGCAGCCCCGCTCCACTGGTTTCGACCCACGCCGGTGAAACCAGGAGGCTCGCGGCGCAGTCCAGGCGATGCCGAGCGGGGCTCTTAGCCGGAATGGCCGCTCGCCCGGGCTCCCGACACGGGACAGGACCGCCGATCCATCGCCGAGCGCGTTTTCCGGGTCGACCCGATGAACTGCCATGCAGCCAGGCATGAAGCACCCACCGCTCCGGTTCGCCGCACAGGACCCCTTGGGAGCACCCCTGACCTGCCCCTGAGAATCGAGCGGCCGACGTGGCCCCCTCTCTGAGCCTCGGAATGGCCGGATGGTCTCATGGCCAGGGGTTTCGTCGAGTCATCGTCGGCCTGCAGGGCACCGGTCCGGTCACCCCTCAGGGTGGTGCCCGCTGGCCCGTTCGGTCTAGCGTCGGTGGGGTGTGGCCGCCCGCCCCGGTGCTGGCCCGTCTGTACCTGTGTGGGAAGGATCATGTCGTGGCCGAGTACTCGGACAAGCTGGGAGCCTATGACGAGCCGGTGGCGTTCGACGACGCGGCGGCCGACACCCTGAAGTCGGCGGCGACGGTCCTGTCGGGCACCCTGACGGGGCAGGCCGCCTCGAGAACGTCGTGGGCGACGACCGCGTCTGCGGATTTCGAGGGCCACTACGCGGACGTGTTCGACACGAACGCGAAAACAGCCTCGACGGACTGCACGAACATCGCCTCGGCCCTCGACGACCTCGCAACCGAGGTGCAGACGTTGAAGGAGGCCGCCCAGGCCGAGCGTGAGCGGAGGAGGCGGGCCAGGGAGTGGGCCGACCGGCAGGACCGGGAGAACATTGTCAAGAAGGGCTGGGACTGGGTGTCCAACGGCGACAAGCCCCCCGCAGGACCCGCCCAGGTACCGCTGCCGCAGCCCCACGAGGTCACGACCACACCCTGGTCCGAGCCCGCCCCGGGCGGGTCCGGGGCGACGAGCTCGGCCCGGCCCGATGATCTGCGGACGTACTCGTCGAATGTGACCGGCGCCAACGACACGGTCACGACCCAGAAGGGCACCCTGGAGGGGGCGCTGTCTGATTTCGCGGACAGGTGCTCGTGGTGCAGCATCGACACGTCGGGGATCACGGGCGCGCTGGCCGCGTTCGGGGCGAACAACACGAACGAGACCCGATGGGTCGACACGGTCGCGGCCGCGTTCGAGGCCGCCGGCGGCTCGGGGGCCATCTCGGCGGTCTCGGACGCGGCCCTCGACGCCTCCCTGCAAGCCGCCGGGGTGGACCGGACCCGCCGGCCGGTCGACGTGACCGCCCCCACCATCCAGGGCGACCCCCAGACCAGTGGGTATGCGGACGACCCGGTGAACACGACGACCGGGAACTTCGTGGAGCCGGAGACCGACCTGTCCTTCGACGGCGGCTGCTCCTCACTCGGGTTCGACCGCGTGTACAACTCCCTGTCCACGGGCATCGGGGCGTTCGGGCCCGGCTGGGCCTCCACCGCCGACCAACGACTGCGCGTGACCGAGGACGGCGCCGTGTGGGTCCAGCCCTCCGGACGCCACATCACCTTCGGCCGCCTCGGTGGCGGCTGGGACCGGGCCGACAACGACAACTACTGGCTCCACACCACCAACCCCGGCCCCGACACCGACAACACCGCCGGTGGTGCCGTCCCCACCACCGACGGCCCCGCCGGCGAGGCCGGCCCCGCTGCCGGCGGTGATACCGCCGGCCCTGGCGGCGCCCCCGACGCTGCTGCTGATACCGCTGGGGGCGCTGCCGGGCCGGCCGACGGGGACTCCCCCACCACCATGGCCACCACTGCCGGTACCACCGCCATGTCGGGCGCGCGTGCCGCCGGGGACGCCTCCGCCGGCGGTGACGCGCATGCTTCCGCCTCCGCCACTGCCGATGCCGACCCCGGTGCTGGTGGTGGTGCTGGCTGGTTCGTGGTGTCGGACAATGCGGGTGGCCGGTGGTGTTTTGATCGTGCCGGCCGGCCCGTCTCGGTCAGCCGGGGCCCAGGCACCAGGGTGGACCACCAGTGGAACGGAGACCGCCTGGTCGGCCTGGCCCATGAGCGGGGCCGGACCATCACCATCGAATGGAACGACCACCACACACGAATCACCGCCCTGACCGCCAACGACGGACGCCGCATCGACTACACCTACGACCCGGCCGGCAGACTCACAGAAGCCCGAACCGCCGGCGGCGGGGCCCGCCGCTACACATGGAACGAGGCCGGCCTCATCGCCACCGTCACGGACCCGGACGGTGTGGTCGAGGCCGCCAACACCTACAACGAGCGGGGGCAGGTGACATCGCAGCGGTCCCGGTTCGGCCGTACCTCGCACTACACGTACCTGCCGGGGAACATCACGCAGGTCGCCGACTCGGATGGGGGCCGGGCGAACACGTGGATCCACGACCAGCGTGGCCGTCTTGTGGGGATGGTGGACGCGGACGGGAACCGGCAGAGCATCGGCTGGGACCGGTGGGGCAACCGGGTCCAGGTCACCGGCCGCGACGGGGCGGTGACCGTTTTCCGGTATGACGGGCGGGGCCGTTTGACCGATCACGTGCTGGAGACGGGTGCTCGGTTCTCCTACGAGTGGGACGGGGCGGATCGTCTGGTGGCGGTGCGCCGTGTCGATGAGGACCCGGCGGGTGTGCTGTTCGCGTACGAGGGCGAGGATCGGAATCCGTCGACGGTGACGGACCCGGCCGGCGGGGTGACCCGCCTGGTGTGGGATCGGAACCTGCTCACGAGGGTGGTCGACCCGACCGGGGTGACGATGGCGTTCGGTTATGACGGGCGCGGTGATCTCGTGTCGGCCATGAACGCGGTCGGGGACACGGCCCGACTGGTCCGTGACGGGGCGGGCCGGGTCGTCGCGGCGGTGAGCCCGCTGGGGCATCGGACCGAGTACCGCTACGACGGGGCCGGCCGGCTGGTCTCGCGGCGGGACCCGGACGGGGCGCTGTGGCGGTTCGAGCACACGGCCGGGGGCAGGCTGGCCGCGGTGGTGGACCCTGAGGGCGGGCGCACCGTGGTGGAGTACGGGCCCGGCGGGGCCGAGCATGTCACGACCGACCCGCTGGGCCGGGCCGTCGTCATGGGTTACGACGATCTGGGGAACACCACTCAAGCCATCCTTCCTGATGGGAGCCGGTGGGAGTTCGGCTACGACGGGCTGGGCCGGCTGCGCCAGGTGACCGACGCGGCCGGGGGCAGGGCCGAGTTGTCGTACGACGCGTGCGGGAATCTGACGGGTTCGGTCGATCCGACCGGCGTGGTCCAAGACTTCAGGTACGGTCCGGCAGGTCTGCCGACGGCCGCTTCTGATGCCGGTTCACGGATCGGCGCGGGTTGGGACCGGCTGGGACGGTTGACGAGCCGGACCGGCAGTGACGGTTCGCAGGTGTCTGCGCGCCATGACCGGTGCGGACGCGTTGTTGAGAGCATCGACGAGGCCGGCGGGGTCACGCGCGTCGAGCGCGACGCCGCCGGCAGGCCGGTGCGCATCACCCAACCGGGCGGGAAGTGCTTCGGGTACGAGTACGACGCGTGCGGGCGCTGGTCGGCGACGGTCAGCACGGGCGGGCGCCGGTACGAGATCGACTATGACGGCGACGGGCGGATCATCGGTGAGACCTGGCCGACGGGCGAGCGCGTCACGTCACGGTTCGACGCGTGCGGGCGGATCATCGAGCGGGTCGAGCCGGGCCGGGGCCGGACCCGGTTCGGCTACGACCGGGCCGGGCGGATCAGCTGGGTGCGGGACACGTGGAACGGGCGCCGCCGGTTCGGCTACGACAAGGCCGGGCAGCTCGTGACGGTGACGAACGCCCTCGGCGGGACCACCCGTTTCGAGTACGACGGGTCCGGGCGCCGGGTCGGGCTGGTCGACCCGATGGGTGGGCGGACCGTGTGCGCCTGCGACCCGGTGGGCCGGGTCACGGCGATGACAGATCCTGCGGGGCGGACCACCCGGTACCGGTGGGACGCGGCGGGCCGGCCCGCGGCCCGGGTCGACGCGGACGGCCGGGACCTGCAATGGCGCTACGACGCGACGGGCAGGCATGCGGCGACGCTGGCCGGCGGGCGCGTGCTGTCGCAGGTATCGCGGGATCATGCCGCGCGTTCCTGCACTGTGGTCTCCGGTGAGGACTCTGACGCGTTGAGGTGGGACGGGCTGGGCCGGCTGGTCGAGCGGCGCCGCGACGGGCGGACGGTGCGCTGGAGATACGACGCCGACGGGCTGCGCACCTCGATGACGCGCCCGGACGGTACGGTCACCCGCTACGAGTACGACACCGACGAGCGGGTCAGCGCGGTGGAGCACCCCGGGCTCGGGCGGGCCGAGATCGCCCGTGACGAGCTGGGGCGCATCACGGCGGTGACGGCGCCCGGGGTGCGGGCCGAGTGGGTCTGGCAGGGCGGCGGCGTGGTCGCTCAGCGTCTTGAGCGCAATGGTTTCGTGCGCACGACCCGCCTCGAGCGCGACCGGGACGGGCGCGTGACGGCGCAGACCGTGGACGGCGTCCGCACAGTGTTCGGCTATGACGCGGCCGGTCAGCTCGTGCGGGCCGTGTCGGGCGAGGGCATCGTCACCGAGTTCGAGTGGGACCCCAACGGCCGCCTGACCGGGCAGACCAGCGGCGGGCGGCGCACCGGCTACGGGTACGACGCCTCGGGGCAGTTGACGTGGATGCGCCGCCCGGACGGCGGCCAGGTGGAGTACACCCACGACGGCGCCGGCCGCAGAACCGGCGAACGGGACGATGACGGCCGATCCCGAATGTTCGACTGGGACCCGCACGGCTTCCTGGAACGCATCACCACCACCGGCACCAGCGGGCCCGCCACGGTGACCGAACTGCAGACCGACGGTCTGGGCGGGCTCGCCCAGATCAACGACCAACAGATCGCATGGGACGACCCGTGGGGCGGAGCACCGATCCAGGTCGGTGACGTGCCCATCGTGGACGTGGGCGCCGGCCTCGGTGTCGGCGGGCCAGCCGGCGGCTGGCTGCTGCCCGACCGCGCCGGCCACGACGCCGGCGCCGGCCCGTGGGAGCCCGGCGCCGACGGGTTCGGTCTGCCCGGCGGGCTCGGCCTGTCCAGCACCGGGACCCTCGGCGTCGACGGGCTCGCGCTGACCGGCGCCCGGGCCTACGACCCGGCCACGGCCGGTTTCCTGTCCCCCGACCCGCTCCCGCCGGTACTGGGCGCCGGCTGGGCCGCGAACCCGTACTCCTACGCCGGCAACGACCCCGTCAACCTGTCCGACCCGACCGGCCTGCACCCCCTCACCGACGCCGACATGAACGCCTGGCGCGACGCCCACACGACCGGGGTGGCAGCCGCCGGGGACTACCTGAAGGACAACTGGAAGTACCTGGTCGTCGGCACGCTGCTCACCGTGGGCCTGTCCGCGGTGATGGGCCCGATCGCCGGCGGCGCGGTCGCCGGCGCCATCGTGGGCGGCTGGCAGAACATCGACCAGCAACACGCCGCGGGCGGGCCGATCGACTGGAGCCAGGTCGGTGTCTCCGCCCTCATCGGCGGCGCCGCCGGGCTCGTGGGCGGCGCGGCGGGACGAGGCGCCGCCTCCGCCCTGTCCGGAAGCGCCATGAACTGTCTGGGCCGTTCCACTCTCGTCGGCGCCGCGTCAGGAGCAGCCGGCGGTGGGTTCGCCGGCGGCGCCGGCTACCTGACCGGCCCCGGCCCCCACACAGCCGGCGGGCTGCTCGCCGCGACCGGCAAGGGCGCCGCCGTCGGAGGCGGCATGGGCGCCGCCTCCGGCGCCCTGTCCGCGGTCACCGAAACCTCCGCCTACGGATGCTTCCCCGCCGGCACCCGAATCCTCCTCGCCGACGGGTCGAGCAAACCCATCGAACAAGTCACCGAAGGCGACCGCGTCGCCTCCACCGACCCCGACACCGGACAGCCCACCACAGCAACCGTCACCGCAACCTTCACACACCACAACGTGGCGACCCTGCGCCTGACCACCAGCACCGGCCAGATCACCACCACAGCAGCCCACCCCTTCTACGTCGAGGGCAAAGGCTTCACCCCCGCCGGCCAACTCACCACAGAAGACACCCTCCGCGACCACACCGGACAACCCGTCCACCTCCACACCATCGAGTCGACCGGCACCGTCCAGACCGTCCACAACATCGAAGTCAACAACACCCACACCTACCACGTCGCCACCACCGGAGGCTGGCTCCTCGCCCACAACGGATGCACATACCGGAACGGAGAATGGGTTGACTACGAGACGGGCGAGCCCGTCGCGACCCCGACGAAGCAGACCGAGATCGTGAACAACGGTCGTGTGCAGTATGATGACATGACCCAACTGGTCAAGGACAACCCCGACGCGTCCCTTGAAGTCAGGACGAGCAACAGATTCCCAAGAACAGAAGTCGTCCTGACACCGGAACAGGCGTCACACGCCCACTCCATCGACCCCAGAGCACCCTGGGGAAATTCAGCCGAAGGCCCCACCATAGGGATAACCGATCGTGGAACTGGTCGCTCTTATACCACTGACGGCAATTGGGTCAACGACCCCAAAACAAACGAAGCTCATATTCCATTGGATGGATGGCCATACGGAAACAGCAAGTAGGAGACACTGATCATGATCACATTCGATGACCTTCCACCAAGGTCGCCCATTCTTGAGATCAATGAGGAGATCAAGGCGATCCATGACCTCATGAGCATGCCCCTGGATTATCTACGGGAGCACTTTGATGAATTTCATGACTACGTCATATTCATGATTATGTCTTACGGCAGCACTGTTTACACTGACATCACACCGGAGAATGAGGGCGAGTTCTCCAAGTTCGCCGACTGGCTCGATGACGTCTACCCGAAACTCGGAAAACCTCGCTTAGAAGGAAGTGCCGCCTTCAGGTTCGGCTATGACAGCCTGATCAAAGAATACCCGGATCTCAAGCGATAATTCTTGACGTGCTGTGGCACGGCGGCGGTGAAACGCGAGAACACATCCGTCGGCGGCAGGACCGGCGCCCTGTCCGCGGTCACCGAAACCTCCGCCTACGGCTGCTTCCCCGCCGGCACCCGAATCCTCCTCGCCGACGGGTCGAGCAAACCCATCGAACAAGTCACCGAAGGCGACCGCGTCGCCTCCACCGACCCCGACACCGGACAGCCCACCACAGCAACCGTCACCGCAACCTTCACACACCACAACGTGGCGACCCTGCGCCTGACCACCAGCACCGGCCAGATCACCACCACAGCAGCCCACCCCTTCTACGTCGAGGGCAAAGGCTTCACCCCCGCCGGCCAACTCACCACAGAAGACACCCTCCGCGACCAGAACGGACAACCCGTCCACCTCCACACCATCGAACCCACCAACACCACCCAAACCGTCCACAACATCGAAGTCAACGGCACCCACACCTACCACGCCGCCACCACCAACGGCTGGCTCCTCGTCCACAACGGATGCCGCTGGGACAGCACCGCAAGCAGATGGCGCGACACCGAAACCGGACAATTCCGCACAATCCCGGAAGACCCCACCGAAACCATCGTCAACGGCAGAGCCGACTACGAAAGCCTCCACCAGATGCGCGTGCAGAAGAACCTGCCCGACACATGGCAGCCAGACTCACAAAGATTCCCCGGCGGTGGCGAAAGATTCATCGATGGAGACAAAGATGTTCATCTGCACAGCCCCGACCAAGAAGCCCCCACAGGATCGAACTCAGCGACCGGACCGACCGCCATCATACGAGACACGCCTTCTAACAAGACGTTACGAGTGAACGGAACGTGGGGTCGCAACGAAAGGGCAAACTCAGCCCATATCCCCATGGACAACTCCCCCTACAAATGAATCGACGTGGTCAAAATGACAAAACTGGAAGACTTCGACGACCATCCCACTATTATGTGGCTCTTTCAAGAATTAGACATCATTCGCGCCCTCATGGCCATGCCGAAAGATTACCTGCGGAAGAACGCCCAAAAACTGAGGGATCTAGTGGGTGAACTAGGTTATTCACATATGGAGAACGTGGGGTTTATTCGCCCTAAAAATGAAGGACAGTTCTTACGCTTCGGGGAATGGGTTGACCACACTTGGAAAGAATTCGAAATGGCCTATGGCGAGAATTTCTCAAGTGCATTTAAAGTCACTTTTGACGATGTAGCAGAAGAATATCCTGGCTGGAGGGAGGAAGCAAGAGATCGCGACATAGATTGCGCTATGATGATGGCCACAATCCGTGATTTGTGTAGCGCCCATGAGGTTTTATATCCCGTAACCAAGAATGAGCTCTATGAGAAGGAAAAAGAAGGCGAAGTCCCCCCTGAAAGATTGGTAGGACTTGTGATTGAACAATTGGGGTCGTACACCTCCGATGAAGAGGAAGAGGTTCAGGAGATTCTCGACCGATTGGGCTCAACCGTTGCGAGCATGCGTACGACCGCAATCGCTGAAATGACAAAGAATTGCATCAAAGTGACACTTTCCCAGATGGGGGAAGAGCGAACTCGACTAGAGCGATTTTTGCCTGACGCATTGAGAAAATAAAAGACGAATACCACACTGAAGAAACTCAGCCACAGAACAATTTCGTATCCACCCGGACACATTCACGGAAATAGTCGACAGAACAGACGTGTCAACTTCTCAAGCATCGACTAGATCGCCACCCAAAAGGACTTGCCAAACGAATGGAGGCCCTCCCCGAACCCAGACAAATTCCAAGACGGTGGAATCAAATATCGATCAGGCGGAGAGTCCATACACGGTCATGGAGAAAACATCGATGCACCACCGGATTCGTACGCTAGAAACAACCCCACGGCAACAATATCCAGGGGGCGCGAAGTATATCGACGGGACGGCACTTGGGGTGGACTTAGGGATGACCCGGGCGCAGCCCATCTTCCATTCGACGACTCACCTTTCAACAGGTAGTCCCACCCTTGAGGTTCCCATGGAAATCTTGGATAGAATCAACTCGACGATAAATAGATCCACCGCACTCGAACTTGAGGATGAGATAGCCATAATGACCGATCTTATGATCTTGAGTGACAATGAAATCCGGAATAACAAGGACTTCATTCTAGAAGTAGTTGATTGTTTGTGGGATGCACACTTGGAAGGGAGTTTCCAAGTAGAGGGCCCTGCGGAAAAAATATGTCAAAATTTCTCTAATTGGCTTGTGGCTAAATTGTACATGCTTGGAGTTGATCTTGATGAGATCGACCACACTGCCAGCTCATTCTTGGTCAAAAGATCAGATTTTGCATAGCAGCCCAAGGCCTCTCGAAGCGATGACCAAAGGGCATCGAGAGTGAACACGTTCCATCACCCGTCTTGCACAAATCATCCTGCGAAGCGTTTGGAGCAGGAGAAGGCCAGAAGACTCGAATGATTCATCGAACGAATTACGCGGAAAAATAAAATGACACGCTCTTCAATGAAGACATTCCGAGAGTGCAGTGAAAATAATTTCGACATTCAATGATGCGATTGATGTCTCTCGCCAGTCAGAACAACGAGACTTGTTCACAACTCAGCGCGAGGCGCAATTTTGATCTCAACTTGATTTGCTAATGTGGAATCCCATTCAAGAACTACAGCCCGCAGATCCTCTGACCAGAAGCTTTGCTTGACATCTGTCATGCTTTGAATGAACCCATAAGACTCGCCACCGGCGGATAAGTTTCCACGGCCAACAAGAAAGATCCATGCACAGACGTCTGGCTTGGTGTGCCACAAGCGATTTTCTCAGCCAAAATCCATAACCAGAAGCCTCATGGATCGCGAGCAGAAAGAAGCCAAGAAATGGCCCTCATCGATGAATTCAGAGCAACCAGGTACGATTGTCCAAAAATAGCAAACATTCACAACCAACTATTCAATGATGCTGATTTCAGTGAATTTTCAATCGATTTACTGAGGATTAATGCCTCGACTTTTCGAAACTGTGACTTTCGGAGAATAGAAGTGGAGCGGGCCTCATGGGGAGGGAAGGCTTGGACCATATTCAAAGACTGCATCTTCGATGGTTCGCGCATCAGGTTCAACCCTTCGTCCAAAGTAAAATTTATTCGCTGCTCGTTCCGGAACAGCACTCTGACCAACTGGAACCTGGCCGAATTCAAGTTGATCAGGTGCACATTCTCTGGGAAGCTCTGCAATTGCATGTTCAAAGGTCGATCTGATTACGAGCTGAACGCACCTACAAACATCGTCTTTGGCAATGATTTCAGTGACGTTGGGTTCATCGGATCAGAGTTCCGGTGGGGAGTCGACCTCACCAGTCAGAGACTGCCCCAAGGCCTGGGCGTGTTCAGTGGTCTGTGTAAGCCTTCGTTGAAGGACTGATACTGATGACTG